>Ga0209162_1000184_pt1 | contig 69559 bp, 58 predicted proteins | sample YNPNPMetaG_FD_187121 | JGI IMG/M metagenome (GOLD analysis project Ga0209162, IMG submission 187121) | Anoxygenic and chlorotrophic microbial mat microbial communities from Yellowstone National Park, USA - YNP NP MetaG (SPAdes) (version 2) ...
GGCGTGCAGTCCACCACCGCCGTCGCCGTCACCGTCGCCGGCTGCCCCTGCCCGTTGTCCGCATCCTGATACGTCGCCACCACCGTGTCCCCCGGCGACACCTGCAACACCCCCACCGCATTCGTGGGGCTCAGGGGGAGCGTTCCGACGAACTCGCCCGAATCGGGGCCTGTCTCCGTCAGGAGCACCAACTCCCCGACTTGTTCCGTATCCGACACGACCGGAATCGTGACGGCGTCGGGGACAGAGTGATTCAGGTCCAGGTCGCAGTCCACGACGGTAATCTGCGCCGTGCTTTGGCACGCGTACTGGGACTGGTTCAGGAGCACTGTGCCTGCGCTATCGCACGTGTGGTAGGCGTTGAATGCGTTCACGATGCCGTAGCCAAGCACGTAAAGCGGGTCGAACGTGCCGTGGGCCACGTAGTAGTCGGCCGTTTCGAAGAGGTGCTGGCGCATCTGATCCACGGTCCAATAGGGCCGGGCCTGGATGAGGCAAGCCACCGCACAGGCAACCAGCGGCGTCGACAGTGACGTTCCGTCCGCCGTGGTATAGCTCGTGTCGGAAGACGGCGAAACGGTGTGGGTCGTGACGCCACGTGCCAGGACCTCCGGCTTTACGCGCCCGTCGGCAGTCGGCCCATCCGAGCTGAAAGAGGCGATCGCGCCCGTGCTATCGACGGCCCCGCACGTAATCACCTGGAACGCATCCGCCGGGGCGATGAGGTGCGAAGTAGCAGGATTGGAATCGTGGTACTCGTTGCCGGCTGCGTTCGTATGATGCACGCCGTTAGCGGTCGAGATGTTGCAGGCAATGCTCGTCACCGCAGTCTGCCCGTTGAGCTGGGCTTGCGTATACCAGTCGATGTACCCGAGCGAGGCTGTGCTCATGTCACCGCCGTGCTGCTCGATGAACTCCAGTCCGGCGACGAAGTTGTCTTCTTCGGCGGGAACTTCCTGCGAGGTATCCTCGGTCTTGCACAGGATGAATGACGCGTTGTAGGCCCCGCCCACGAGACTGCCCGGCATGTACGCCCCCAGGCAACCGAGGATCATGGTGCCGTGGTTGTGCTGCCCGGAAGGATCGCCCGGCTGCGGCGCCGTGTTGTTGTCATTCATGACGAAGTCGTACTCTGCGATGACCTGGACCGGGTGTGCCGGGTTGGTAAACGCCTGATGCGTGCGCTTGAAGCCGGTGTCGAGAATGCCGACGATGACGCCCTGGCCCGTAAAGCCGGCGTTGTGCAGGGCAATCAGGTTAATCTGGTTGAGCTGCGCATACGAGTTGCCGTAGTTCAGTCCCCGGGGGTCATCGGTCTGGATCGCCGGTGCCGCCGGGACTTCCTGGACGTTGAACGCGTGGTTGCGCCAAACGCGGGCCACCGCCTCCAAGCGGTCCACGAAGGGCAGCGCGGCGATCTGCTCGCACTGCTCACGCGTGGCCCACACGCTGATGGCATTCAGCCAGTTGCTGCGGATGTGCACACGGGCTCCCGTGGCGGCCACAGCATCCACGTAGGCCTGCGCCACCGGAATGTCGTGCTCGTCGACCAAGGCGCCGCCGCGGGCGGCGTTGTTGCCGCGCAGGGCGCGGCGCTGGAGGGCGCGCGGGTTGTACGTCGCCTGCACTTGGCGCAGCGCGGCCTGAACCTCCGCCGCAGAACGCAGGTTCTTGTCCGTGAAGAACACCCAGGCCTTGGCCGGCCCGGGCTCCTCAGCCAGCCGGCGCAGCAGTGCCGGATGGAGCTTGGCGGAGGCCGCGCCGCCCGGCGGTGCAGGCGTACTCGCGTCAACCGCCGCCGACCGCAGGTTCACAGGCGTGGCACGACGCTCTCCGGCCGCATAGGAGACGACACTGAGCAACAGACCCGGCAGCAAGCACTTTACAAGGCGTGAGGACTGCAACATGGCTTCTTCTCTCCAGCGCGCCCGTGGGGATGCGGGCGGGACATTGGAACAGAGGGGAACGACGCAAGCCGGTGCAAGACACGGCCGCGCAACCCGCGGCTGCGCCAAGCCGCACCGGTTCGTGAAGGCGCACCTCTCCACACACCGATCTCAACGACCACTTTACAATGTCGAGTACTGTCGCCGCAAGGCAATAAGCGAGCACCAGCTAGACTGCGGGACAGCCGTCGGCGGATCGGTCGACGAGCAGCGGCGGCCGACGTCGCCCCAGGTCGCCCGCGTGCTTCGCCGGGGCCCAACGTCCCCGGCGCCGATCGCCGTACACAGAACGGCAGCCCAGCTCGGTCGTGCCGCAGCAGTGTGAAAGAAGCGGCAGAATATCGGACATTGCGGCGGCTGGGCTCCAAGCGCTTCAACGCCAGCGGACGCTGGCGCATTGGGCGGTCAACGGCGGCGGTGCAGGCGCTGGTTTCGAAACTACAGGTGGGCGCCAGCGAGTTGAGCTCAACGCGCGGCTAAATCACAGAGCACCCCCGAGCAGTGACGTCATGGGGCGTCGCGCGGGCAGAACGCGTCGCGCACGTACTCGATCCGCGGAACGCCGGCCTTGGGCAGAGTGATCGCCACGACGTCGAAACGAGCCGGTCGATCCGTCCAGCGCCGCTGATGCAGAAACCAGCGCGCCGCGCGAATCAGGCGCCGCTGCTTGACAGTGTTCACGGCCTCCTTGGGATCTGCGAGCTTATCGTCGGTGCGCGTCTTCACCTCGACGAACACGACCGCATCGCGATCGCACATCACGAGGTCAAGTTCTCCGACGGGCGTGTTGAACCGGCGTGCGACGAGCTTGAGCCCCTGCCTCCGTAGGAAGTCTTCCGCGAGGCGCTCGCCCGTTCGACCGAGCTGAGCGCGGGCATCGGAAGAGCCGGACATCGTTGAGCGCGACCGCGGGTTACCTTTGTCGACCGCTACGCAGTCCTGATACCGGTACGTGGGCTGAACGATCTACGCCGCCACAAGCCCGGGGCAGGAATTCAAGAGCGTGTGCCGGCCATCTGTGCTTCGGTTCGTGCGGCCTTGGATGCCGCCACGGCTTCCTGAGCTTCCTGAACGGCCTGGTCCTTGGCCCGGCGCGCCTCAGCCGCCGCCCGCCGGGCTTCGGCCGATTGACGGCGTTCACGGAGCCGACGGGCCCGGCCGACCCGGTCGCGTAGAAAGTACAGCTTGCAGCGGCGCACCCTACCACTCCGCACGGTCCGGACGGAGACGATGCGGGGCGAGTGGATGGGGAAGGTCCGTTCGACCCCCTCATCCCCGACCAGCCGCCGAACCGTGAACATCTCATCCAACCCGTGCCCCCGCCGGCTGATGACGGTACCCTCGAAGTCCTGGAGGCGCTCCTTGTCGCCTTCGATGATCCGCAGCGTCACGACGACGGTGTCCCCGATGTCGAACTGAACATCGTTTCCGCGGCGATACTTCTTCTCAACGACGTTGAACAGAGGGTTTCTCATCGAGCGCCTCACTTTCCTATGTCCGCACCATCGCCGTATTCGGGGCGCCCGACACGAAACCGGTCCGCAGGCCCGTACGGGATGTCTGGAGACAACGGATATACAAGCCGGCGGCGTCACGAGCCTGCCACAGGTCCGGACGCCGCCGTTGCGTACGCGCTTCCGACTGCGCGCGCCGCCAAGCCGCGATCTGCGCGTGATTCCCCGACAGGAGCACGTCGGGGACTGTCAGACCGCGAAACTCGCGGGGGCGTGTGTATTGCGGGTACTCGAGCCGGCCATCCGCAAACGACTCGTCTGTCGCCCCGTCTTCATGCCCAAGCACGCCGGGGAGAAGCCGGACGGTCGCGTCAATCACGGCCATCGCCGCTAACTCGCCACCCGTCAGAACAAAGTCCCCGAGGCTGATCTCCTCCGGCCGCAGCAGCTCAATGATGCGTTCGTCAAAACCCTCGTAGTGCCCGCAGATCAACAACAAACGCGGGCACGCCGCAAACCGGCGAGCGCAGGCCTGATCAAACACACGGCCCTGCGGCGTCAGGAGAATCCGCAGGGCCGGTCGGGGATCGCGCGCTTCCACCGCCGCGACGGCATCGATGACGGGCTGACACATCAGCACCATGCCGGGGCCGCCGCCGAACGGACGGTCGTCGACTTTGTGATGAGGATCCTGGGAGTAGTCGCGAAGCTGGTGGGTGTGAATCTCAACGAGGCCGGCGGCCTGCGCGCGCCCCAAGATGCTGGCCGCGAAATACGGCTGCATCACCTCGGGGAACAACGTCAGCACGTCGATGCGCATCGTCACGTTCAGTCACAGGCCGGTGCCGCATTACCGGACAATAATCCCGTGCTTCTTGAGCAGGTTCCGGACCGTATCCGAGGGAATCGCGCCCACCCGCAGCCAATGCTGGATCCGTTCCACTTCCAGCCTCACTTGCTCCTGCGGGTTTCGGTTGGTCGGATCGTATACGCCCAGTTCCTCAAGCACGCGCCCGTCGCGCGGACGCCGGCTGTCCATAGCGGCCAGCCGGAAGACCGACCGATGCACGCGTCCCATCCTTTTCAATCGTAGTTTTACGGCCATGCGGGTCTCCGCAGGTACCACCCCGTGGGCGATGTAGCGCGCCGCACGGACTCCGCGTCCGCAAGTCGACGCGGAGCTCCGTAGTATATTGCCGCGTCCGCGCCGTGCCAAGGGCGCTGGGGCGGCTTCCTTCCGACACCGCCTTGTCACCCCCTGCCGGCCGCCCACCATCGCCGGGCACCGGCTCGGACCGCCTCGATGCTGAGTCACACCGCCACTGGCTGGACGGATGACTTGCAGAAGGCCAGCAACTCCCGGACGGCGTCGCGGGCGGACCGCATCGGCTCCCAGCGTAAGTCACTGCGCAGCTTACTGTTATCTCCGCACAGTGCGCGGATTCGCGGCTGCTGGTCACCTGCCGGCAAATCGGTCAGCCGCAGGTCAAGGTTCGCCGCCGCAATCATCTCCTCGACCAGCTCTCGACAGGTGCAGGCAGTCCCGGAGCAGATGTTGTACGTTTCGTTTGGCCGACCATCGAGGAGCAGACGCTCGTAGGCGGCCACAACGTCGTCGACGTGGAGCACGTCCCTTCGGCAGTCCAGATCAGGCAGCGCAAGCTCGTGACCGTTGGCCGAGTAGTCCCACCAGGCCAAGCGACGAGCCACCGCCCCGAAAAAGAACCGCTCCGTCTGACCCGGGCCCGTATAGTGAAACGGACGGGCAACCGTAACGTTCAGGTGGTAGTCGCGGAAAAACGTGTGCGCGATCTTTTCGGCCGCCAACTTGAGAGAACCGAACGTCGTTACCGGTTGCGGCTCAGTGGTTTCCGCCAGTGCCCGACCATCCTCCCCAGCGATCCCGTACACTTCGGCGGCGCTCGCCAGGACGACTTTGGCGCGCGGAACAGCACGGCGCACGGCATCAAGAACGTTCGCGCACGAAGTAACGATCGCCTGGTAAGCCTCCAGAGGTTCGGCCGCAGCCTGTGCGGGCTGCGAAATGCCGGCCAAGTGAGCCACGGCGTCGGGTCGAACACTGGCCACAACGCGGGCTACGGCGATGGGGTCGGTCACGTCGCAGACAAGCGCACGGACGTTTTGTCGCTCATATGCAAGCTTTCGTGCGCGGTTACGAACGCCCGCAACAACCTCGTAGCCGGCACGGCGAAGATACTCCACAAGTCGTGCGCCGGTGAACCCGCCCGCACCGGTTATCAGTACCGTACGCACCGCTTGTCCTCCTCTGTCAGGCGCAAACAGACCTCGACCGCCGCGGCTTCGGCCTGCGGTCGGGACGGCCAACCGTCCGGTACTATCGGCACTGGGGCGGCGCCGGTTGCGTTTGGAGGCGTTTTTGGCGCGAGACTCCCGCGGGGAACCGTTCCGCGTCCACGGGTGGGCGTCTTGAGCCAATAGAGCCGCGTTGCTATGCTCCGCGCCAATGCGGCGCGGGGGCACAGGAGCGGATGCAGTGACACTCGACGACATCGTGCTCGAAGCGGAAGAAACGATGGAGAAAGCCGTCGAGTTCCTCAAGCAGGAGTTCCGCGGCGTGCGCAGCGGTCGCGCTTCCACAGGGCTGGTGGAAACGCTGCGGGTCGAGGTGGAATCCTACGGCACGACCATGACCCTGCGCGAGCTGGCCAATCTGGCCGTCGCGGAGGGCAACGTCATCGTCATCAAGCCCTTCGATCCTGGCACGCTCAAGGACATTCAGCGTGCGATCGAGAAAAGCGAGCTCGGCATCAATCCGCAGAACGACGGGAAGATGATCCGTCTCCCGGTGCCGCCGCTGTCCACCGAGCGGCGAAATCAGCTCGTCAGCCGCGTCAAGCAGCTGGGGGAACAGCAGAAGGTCGCAGTGCGGAACGCCCGACGGGATGCGAACAAGCTGCTCGAAGCACAGAAGAAGGCCAAAGCCCTGACGGAAGACGACGTCAAGGCCGGCGAGGAACAGATCCAGAAGGCCACGGACGAATACTGCCGGAAAATCGACGTGCTGGTCGAAGAGAAGGCCAAGGAGATCATGGCTGTCTAGGCGTCGGCTCTGTCCCCACGATTGACACTGACGCTCGCCGGTTCTTCGAACAACGTTGACAACCGCTCGCTGGCCCGGTGACACGCAACTACATGATCCGGGGGCAGACCGGGACGCGATTCCAGAAGTGGCGTCTCAGTCCGGCAGCGTGGCTGCGCACAGGGGCAACGCGGGTGAAACGCGCACCCGGTGGGCGGTTCCAGCGGACTGGGGGGCTCGCCGGCCAGTAACGAAAACCGCGTGCTCGTGGGCAGGGGTGTCTCCGTCGGCGTCTGCGTGCCTGCACCGCTCCTTGGCGGCGCCTCGCGCCAGTGCGGCGCCGCGGCCAGGAGAGCCTGTGTGTACGGATGCCGAGCGTTGGTGTACAGCTCCGCCGCGGGGCACAGTTCCACGATCCGGCCGAGGTACATGACCGCCACGTCGTCGCTGACGTGCTGCACAACTGCGAGGTTGTGGGCAATGAAGAGATAACTCAGGCCCAGGCTTTCCTGGAGTTCAGCCAGCAGGTTCAGAATCTGCGCCTGGATGGACACATCCAGAGCCGACACCGGCTCGTCGCAGACGATCAACGCCGGTTCCAACGCCAATGCTCGGGCAATGCCGATGCGTTGTCGCTGGCCGCCGGAGAATTCGTGCGGGTAGCGGTACAGATCATCCGCCGACAGCCCGACGCGTTCCAGTAGCGCCGCCACGCGCTCGCGCGTGGCGCGCCAATCCCTCGTCAGCCCATGCACGCGCAGTGGCTCGCCGACAATCGTCTCGACTCGCAGCCGCGGATTCAGACTGCCGATGGGATCCTGGAAGACGATCTGCATCCGGCGTCGCAGAGGACGCAGCTCGCGGGCCGACAGCGAAAACACGTCCCGACCTTCGAAGTACACGCTCCCGGACGTGGCCGGAATCAGCCGCAGGATCGCGCGCGCCAGCGTCGATTTGCCGCAGCCGCTTTCGCCGACGACTCCCAGCGTTCGGCCGCGCGCCAGAGCGAAGGACACGCCGTCGACCGCTTTCAGCACGCGCCGCGGTCGCCCCCAGTACGTGGCCCGCGCCACAAAGTGCACGCGCAAGTCAGTAACGCGCAGCAGCGGCACCGCGGGGTCAGGCATAGACGACATCGGGAGGCATGCTACCGTGGAACTTCGCGGCGTCGAGACTCGTGCGGGCGATCGCTCGCCAAGCCCTGCTCCGGCCGGCAACTTACAGGCGCGTTCCCGGTCGCCGCACCCGCGTCAGCCGCAGGCCAACCAGGGCGCCGCAGAGAAACACAGCGGCCGCGAAGGGGCACAGACCGGACAGAAGGTCACGTAGCTCGAGATTCCCGGGCAGTACGTTCGGGTCCGCCTCCGCGCCCGATCGACCAGCCTGGTCCCCGTCCCCCGCCGTCTGCTGTGCGTTGTCCGGGGCGAGGCGACCCAGTTGGTCCACCCGCGAGCGAAACGCGTCGCCGGGATCCCAACCTGCAATCAGGTCAATCAGCCCGCCGAGGAAGCTCGGACGAGGCGGAGTCGGAACATTCGGCTCCGGTTTGCCGGCCTGGTCGGGATCACAGGCATCACCAAGCCCATCGGCGTCGCTGTCCGACTGGTCGGGATTGCTCTGCTCAGGACAGTTGTCGCACCAGTCGGCCACGCCGTCGTTGTCAGAATCGAGGCAGCTCGTCCCGGGGCCGTGCCACGTACCGCCCGTGCTCGCACAGTCCGTCTGCGTCTCCACAGTACACACCGCAAGTCGGCAGCAAGCCCCGGTGGGCGGCGGTGGCGGGCACGGGTTCGGCGAACACGTCGTGCCGGCCCCCTGCCACGTGCCCGAGCAATTCGCCTGCGTGGTTACGGCGCACGAACCGTCGGCCGCGCAGCACGCGCCGGTCGGCATAGGACACGGGTTCGGGTCGCAAGCGCTCCCGGCGCCGCGATACTGCCCCGCAGCCGCGGCACAATCCACGCCGGTCAGCGTCTGGCACGCGCCGTCGGCAAAGCAGCACGCCCCTCGAACGGTGGGCAGACACGGGTTCGGTTCGCAGGTCGTATCGTCACCCAGGTAATGGCCCTCCGCCTCCTGGCAACTGCTCGCCGGCAACACGACGCACTCGGCTCCGTCTACACAGCAGGCACCTTCGGCGGGCCAAGAGCACGGATCGGGCTGGCACCCGGTCCCAACCCCTAGCCACTGTCCACCGCGTTCCAGACACGCTGACTCCCACATTCCGGGTATGCACTGGCCGCCGGCGCAGCAAGCCCCCTGCTCGCACTCGTCGGGCACGCCGTTCTCGTTAACGTCCAGGCTGGCGCCCCGCCCGATGTCCTGGCTGTCCTCGACGCCATTGTGGTTGCAGTCGGATACAAGTAAGGATGGCAGCGACGTCACAGGGCCGGCGCGATCCCGGTCCGGCAGCGCACCCCCCGCGTCGACGACATGCAACGGTGCGCCTGCGCCGACGTCGCCGGACACGAGCACGATCGCCGGTGGCGCCATGCCTGCTGCCCCAAACGCAGTCGTGAAGGCCAGCAGCACGACGAGCGCGGAAACTCTCGCGAACACTGCCATTTCTGTTCCTCGGTCAGCAGGCGGCCCCGCGGCCGCGGACCTGCCTGATACGGCCCCACCCCAGTGTAGTAAGGCTCCGCCGGTTTCGGCAATACGAAACGGTTTTTCTCGGCAGCGCCCCCGCGTCGACACCGACCCGCAGGCGGACTATGCTCGAAGCATGAAGCTTGCGGACCGGTGGGAGCAATTCGTCGCGCCGCCCGAGGGCATTGTCCTTACTATCGGAAACTTCGACGGCGTCCACCTCGGACATGCCCGCATTGTCCGACACGCCCGCGAGGTCGCGCAGCGCTTCCGCGCGCCGGTTGTGGCGATAACCTTCGAGCCGCACCCCCTCGCGATCCTCGCGCCGGAGCGCGCTCCCGCGCGCTTGACGACGCCGACGGAAAAGCTGGCGCTGCTTAAGCGTAGCGGCGTGGATCACGTTATCGTGCTGCGGAGCGAGCCCGAGCTTCTGGCGACCGAGGCCGAGGATTTTCTGGCGACGTTGGTAGCACGCGGTCGGCCGCGTGCGATCGTCGAAGGCCCGGATTTCAATTTCGGGCGGGCCCGACGCGGATCAATCGAGACTCTCCAGCGACACGCCCAGGAGTGGGGTTACGAAGTCCACCGCGTGCCCGCGGTCCACTGCGAAGCGCTGCCCACCCGACCGACGGTCAGCAGCTCGTCGATCCGCCAGGCGCTGCGCGACGGCCGCGTCGCCGAGGCCGCTGCCATGCTCGGCCGACCCTACCGGATCACGGGAACGATCGGCTACGGGGCCGGCCGTGGGGCCCGACTGGGCATCCCCACCGCCAATCTGGAAGGCATCGCGCACATGCTCCCGCAGGAAGCGGTCTATGCGTGTGCCGCCCAGCTCGAAGACGGTCACCTGTACCCGGCGGCCGTCAACGTGGGGCCACAGCCCACCTTTGAAGGCGAGCGCTGCCAGGTGGAGGTCCACATCCTCGATTTCGGTGGCGATCTCCGCGGTCGGCAGCTAGGACTGCACTTTCTGGCGCGACTGCGGTCACAGATTCGCTTCTCGACGTCGGAAGAGCTGGTCCAACAAATTCGGCGCGACGTTGAAGCCGTTCACTCCCATGCGGCCGAAATCGCGGCGTTGGAGCGCTCGGCCCCCCTGCCCCTGTAGCCCAGCCCAGTTCCGGTTCGCGTCTACGCATCCGGTGTGCACGCCCACCAGCGCGGCACGGAGAAGCGCCGTCCGTCCGCGCTGGTGACCAGTTCGAACGGCGCCTCATACACGCGCGTCAGCGTCTCGGGCGTGAGAACCACGTCCGCCGGCCCCGCCGCAACCACACGCCCCCCCCGAAGCGCGAGCACGCGCCCGCCCAAAGCAGCCGGCAGGTCAAGATCATGACTGACAACCACGAGGCTGCGGCGGCCAACCAGCCAGGACCGCAGAATCCTGACGAGTTCCAGCCGATACGCCGGGTCGAGAGCCGTGTTCGGCTCATCGAGAAGCAAGACTTGCGGATCCTGGGCCATGGCGGCAGCCAAGAGCGTACGGCGTTGCTCGCCGCCGCTGAGCGAAGTGAACGCGCGATCCGCCAGGGTGGTCAGGCCGCAGCGCTCCAAGGCGCCGTGCACCGCATCGAGATCCGCCGGCCTGAGCCGCGCGATGCCGAACAGGTACGGGAAGCGGCCGTCGGCGACCACGTCCTGCACGGAAAACGGCGGCGGAAATGTAAGCGCTTGCGGCACGTACGCCAGCCAGCGACCGCGTTGCCGGGCTGGCATGCGTCGCACGTCGACGCCGTTCAGAGTTACGGCGCCGGCCGCCGGCGGCAGCAAGCCGAGCAGGGTCAGCAACAGCGTCGTCTTGCCGGAACCGTTCGGCCCGACGATCGACAGGCACTCCCCCGGTCCCAGCGAAAAGTCCACGTCCTGAAGGACGAGCCGATCGGCGCGTCGGACGCTCAGGGCCCGAACTTCCAGTCGCCAGCTCATCTCCGTGCGCGCTGAGCCAGCGTGGCTCACGGCCGCAGGCGGCAGGGAATCACGCCCGGTCGCAGGGCGGAACGCAGGCGGCTGAGCGGCGTCACTCATCGGGTGTCCCGTGGATAAGCTCGCACAACGCGGCCAGCGTGTGGGCCACGCGCGGCCCGAGAATGAAGTACTGCTCCCCCAGTAGCACGTGGACGCGCCCCGTCTGCACGGCGCGAAGCGGTCCGACGCGCGACCAGACCCGCAGCGCGTCCGCATCGCCGGCCGGCCGGGACGCCGGGTCCGGCACCAGTTCGACGATCACGTCGGGGTCCGCCCGCAAAACGAACTCAAGCGACAAAGGCGTGAACGGGCACCCGGCGGCAGCCGCCACGTTCTCGCAGCCGGCCCGCCGCAACAAGTCATCATAGAACGAACCCGGCCCCGCCGCATCGACCTGCACCGGCGGATCGGCCAGCGGGCCGGTCAGCACCAGCACGCGACGTGCCGGCCGGTGGGCATAATGGCACGCGACCAGATCCAGGTCGGCGCGCACGGCGTCGACGAGACGCTGGGCAGTAGCGGGTCGCCCCATCGCGCTGCCGATGCGCTGGATCGCGGTAAACAGATCCTCGAGCGAGACGTCGGGGACTGACGTATGCGGAATACCGAGGCGCTCGAGCCGATCCGTAATTGCCCGACTGGTGCCTGATACAATCACGAGGTCCGGTCGGAGGGCGAGCAACGCTTCTACGTTGAGATCGTTGAGCGCACCGATCGAGCGAACGCTTTGCACCGCCGGCGGGTATGTGCAATAGCGCGTCCGCCCCACCAGACACGGCCCCAGGCCCAACGACCAGCAGACCTCCGTCACGTTGGGCGCCGCACTCAGCAAGCGCCGGCACGGAGCCGCCTGCTCCTCGATATCCACTACGGGCTGCGTCACTCGGTCGGGCAGGTCCAGCCGTGCGCGGGTCCGCATGGGCTGCGTGTCGGCCGACGCGACAGATGAAAGCGACGTGGCAGGAAACGTGGGCCGCCCGCTGGTACGAACGGCCGCCGGCTCGCGCTCGCAACCGAGCGCTAGCGCGGTCATAAGGCTTGCGACAATCCACGCGCGGCACTTCACTGTGGGTTTTCCGGAACCCCCGCCGGCATCCGCCGGGCGATGATCGCCGCCATGACCGAGGAGTTCACTTCGCTCCCCCAGGATACGTCGTCCCCGAAGATGTCAAATACCAGCCGCTGCCACTGAAACAGAACGCCGCACTCGGTCCAGCAACCCACGTCGCCAGCCCGCAGCGGCTTGGCCAGCGGCGGCCGGAAGACCTCGAAGGCCGCTCGGGCGGTCTCCGGCGAGTCGAACGCGAAGCAACGAACGGTCAACACACGCGCTGGGTCACCCTCGCGCGTGTACCGGGCCAGCCATACGCGCGTCGGGCTGAACTTCTTCCAGGTCTCTGCGTCGTCGCCCAGCGCTGGAGCCGCGTCTTCGAATGTCCCGGTCCAAACCTCGCCTTCGAGAATCCAGGGCGCTGCGACCCGGGCCGTCGGAAACGCGTCGACGACCCTGTGCCGACTCTGAGCACACCCACCGAATGCAAACACGCTCGTCAGCAGCGCCGTCGCGAGCGACCGCGCAGCCATGAGGCACACGCAGCGCCAGGAACGGGCCCGTCTGGTCATGAAGCAGCCTGCTCGCGGACCCATGGGTTGGTCGCCCGTTCCTGGCCGATGGTCGTCGGCGGCCCATGCCCGGAGTACACGACGGTGTTCTCCGGGAGTGTAAACAGGTGTGTACGAATGTTCCGCACCAAGCGCGGCAGCGAACCGCCTGGGAAGTCGGTCCGACCAATGCTGTCGGCGAAAAGCGCGTCGCCAGTAAAGACGACCCCGGCATCCGGGCAGTAATAGGCCAGGCCGCCCGGCGAATGCCCGGACACGTCCAGCACCCGCCACATCACTGTTCCGAACGTCAGCGCCTCGCCTGGCGCGACCAGCCGGGTCGCCGCCGGAACGACCACGTTCATGCCCATCGCCGCCGACAAATTGGCCTCCGGGTCCCCCAGCATATGCTGCTCCGCCTGCGAAACGACCAGCGCGAGGTTCGGATACGCTTCCCGCAACGCCGGAATGCCCGCAATGTGGTCCGGATGCGCGTGCGTCACAAGGACCGCCGTCGGCGTCAGCTTGCGTCGGCGGAGCGCGGCCAACATCAACTCGGCATGGGGATCAAAACCGGGATCAAGGATCCACGCCTCCGGGCCGTCCTGCAGCCACACCAGGTACCCGTTTTCCTGAAACATGGGTTCGACGAACCCTTCCACGCATAAGGGGCCGTGCGTCTTCATGTCGGCGATTGTAAAGCCGTTTTCGCGATTGGGCGAATGGGCTTGACGCTTAGACCCACTAACAAAACGTTCCGTCCGTCAGAGCCGCGACCATAAGGAAGCGGTGTTTGACGGAGGAACGACCGCTTCCTGACGGGCGCGGTTTCGATCCCGCGCGGGGGCAACAGCCCGGCGAGGCAGCGCATTCTCAGGATACGCAGGTCAAGTATTTTCTTGACAGACCGGTCGTGATAAGGCATACTTCCCGTCACTGCCGGCTAGGAGGCCCCGCGGTGCTTGGTTTGTCGCAAACCTGCGGCTACGCGATCCTGGCCCTGAGCTGCTTGCACGAGTGCGGCGATCGCTGGGTGCTGGCGTGCGACATCGCGCGCTGCACGGGTGTTCCGCTGCCATATCTGTCGAAGCTGCTGCACTCCCTTGTGCGGTGCGGTCTGGTTGTCGCCAAGCGTGGCTACCGCGGCGGGTTTGCCCTGGCTCGCCCGCCAGCGGATATCAGCGTGCTGGACATTGCGGAGGCGGTTGATGGCGAGCAGGCCGTGCCGCGCTGCCTCCTGGGCCTGGCCGAATGCTCGCCTGAGCGGGCCTGTCCGACCCACCAGTTCTGGCAGCGGGAGCGCGAGCGCATCATATCGGAGTTGCGACGTCTGACACTGGCGGAGACCGCGCGGTTCGAGCGGCGTGACGGCACGCGGCTTGGCTCGTGCCCTCCGCGCGACTCAAGACGCCTGAGCCGGAGGCGCGCGGCGCGCACCGCCACGGTGAACAGCCGCTCGCGGCGCCGTGACGGAGAAAACCGGACGTGAGCATGGATCGACGCGAGCTCCTGAGGTCGGGCGCCCTGGCGGGGGCCGGACTGGCGGCCACCATCGGGGTCGTGGTGCGGGATCGAATGCGGCAGGAAAGTCGGGACCCCACCGGGGGTGGGACCATGAGACAACTTCCGGAGCCGCCAGTGGCGGTTTCGGGGCTCATGGAAGACCCACTGATTCGAATGCAGCGCGAGCTGGTCCGTGCCATGGCCAAACCGGCAGAGCAGCGCCGCTGGGTCATGGTTATCGACCAGCGCAAGTGCGTGGGCTGTCACGCCTGTACGATCGGCTGCGTCGCCGAGAATAAGTTGCCGCCGGGCGTGGTGTATCGCCCCGTTGTGACTGAAGAGCGCGGCGAGTTCCCGAACGTCCACCTCAAGTTCACGCCTCGGCCCTGCATGCAGTGCGAGAAGCCGCCCTGCGTGCCGGTGTGTCCGGTAAAGGCGACCTGGCGGCGGCCGGACGGGGTGACGGTGGTGGACTATGATCGCTGCATCGGCTGTCGCTACTGCCTGACGGCGTGTCCGTACGGCGCGCGCACCAGCGACTTCGGAGAGTACTACACCGATGAGGCGGCCGTGGGCGCGGACGGCCGCGCCCTCGTGGGACCGCACGCCCCGTGGGAAGACCAGCCCAACCACGAGTACGCCAAGCGCTGGAGTCGCGCTGGCCACGCCAGCCCGATGGGCAACGCCCGCAAATGCCATTTCTGCCTGCACCGCCTGGAGGTCGGCGCCCTGCCTATGTGTGTGACAACCTGCATCGGCCGGGCGACGTTCTTCGGGGACGCGAACGACGCCGAGAGCCTGGTGAGCGAATTGATCGCCAAGCACAACGTCTACACGCTGTTGCCTCACAAGGGAACGCAGCCGCGCGTCTTCTATATCGCATGACTTGGGCTGCGCTCGAGCTTAGGAGCATGGACTGGTTAGCAAAAGGGTGATGGGTCATGACTGGTTCCAGCGCACCTGCGCCCGCCGCGTCGACGTCGCCGCAGGCCGGCGCGTGGCTTCGCCCGTGGCTGTGGTTAGCCTGGCTGGTAACACTGGGGTTGGGATTGGCCGGCATCTACCAGCGGATGACCCAGGGGCACGTGCCGGCCGGCTACGGCTCCTACGTGCCCTGGGGCCTGTGGGTCGCGATCTACTTTCACGGCGTGGGCATCGCGGGCGGGGCCTTCGTGCTGGGGGCGGGTGGGTTCGTGCTCGGCCTGCAGGGGTTCGACCGACCGGTCCAGCTCCGCACGGTCATCGTTCTGGCAACCGCCGCCATTTTGCCCGCGTTCATGGGTGTCTGGCTGGACCTGGGACACATGGAGCGAGCGCCCTTCATCTTCATGTATCCGAGCTTTACCAGCATGATGGCGTTCAACGCGTGGATGTACACCGCGTTTCTTATCCTCGCGGCGGTCTGCTGGCTGTTGTCGCACAAGTCGCGCTCCGGCTGGCTGAAGCCGTTGCTGTGCCTGGCGATCCTCTTTTCGATCCTGTTTCCCAGCCAGAGCGGAGCTTTCTTCGGCGTGGTGGAAGCGAAAGGCTTCTGGCACAGTGCCTTGCTGCCGATGCTGTTCCTGGCCTCCGCCATTACGGCGGGCGCGGCGACTCTGCTGGTGGTGCGCTCGCTGTGGGATGACCCCGGTTTGAGCCGGACTGAGCACGATCTCGCGGTCGCACGGCTGCGCGTGGTCACATTGGCCGGTCTGAGCGTCTATTTCGCCTTTGAATTCGCCGAGTTCTCGATTGCCCTGTGGAATCCGACTACCCACGCGCCAGCGGTGGAGCTGATTCTGTGGGGGCCGTACTGGTGGGTTTTCTGGATCGTGCACCTGCTGCTGGGGGGGTTGGTTCCGCTGGTGTTGTTGATCGCGCGCCGGCCGCGGGCCTGGATCGGTGCCGTGCTGTTGGTCGCGGTCGCATTCATCAGCGCCCGGCTGAATGTCCTGGTCCCGGGACAGGCCGTCAGCGAAATCCACGGTCTTCAGGAGGCCTTTCAACACGAGCGCCTCACGTATGTCTACCACGCCACCGTCATGGAATATTTGGTCGGGCTGTTCCTGCTGGCCGTAGGCGCGGCGGTGTTCTTCGTGGGGGAGCGCATCAACCGATGGACGGCGCGTCGCGTTGCCTCTTTCTCGCGAGGTGAAGCATGATCCCGCAGGCTGATTCCACCACTTTCACCCGGCGTGAGTTGCTGGCCGGCGGCGCCATGCTCGGTGGGGGATTGCTGGCTGCTGCGGAGGCCCTGGGTGGCGAACCGCGCGCGGCGGCAGACAACGCGGTTCTCAACAGCAGGCGTCCCGACGCCCCATACGACCTGGCTCAGCCGGAGAACGTGATCTTCTCCGTGTGTTTGCAGTGCAACACCGGCTGCGGCATCAAGTGCAAGCTGCAAGACGGCATCGTCACCAAGATCGACGGCAACCCCTACAGCCCCTGGACGCTGCATCCCCATCTGCCGTACGCCACCCCTGTGGCTGACGCGGTGCGGGTCGATGGAGCCATCTGTCCCAAGGGCCAGGCCGGGCTGCACACCGCCTACGATCCTTACCGTCTGCGCAAGGTGCTGAAGCGCGCCGGCCGGCGCGGCGAAAACAAGTGGATTACCATCCCGTTTGAACAGGCCATCCGGGAGATCTGCGAGGGCGGGAAGCTTTTCGCCAACGTCCCCGGCGAGGAGCAGCGTGAGGTCGAAGGCCTGAAGCAACTTATCGCGCTGATTGACCCCAAGGTCTCCAAGGCCATGGCGGCGGATGTCAAAGCCATCTGGGATGAAAAGGACAAGGCGCGCAAGCGCGAGCTGGTGGCGGAGTTTCCGCGCAAGCACGCGGCCCACCTGGATAAGCTGATCGACCCGGAGCACCCGGACCTGGGACCCAGGAACAACCAGATTGTCTGTGCCTGGGGCCGGCTGAAGGACGGACGCGGCGATCTCTACAAGCGGTTTGCGGCGGCCCTGGGGACGGTCAACGCGCACGGTCACACGACGGTCTGCCAGGGGTCGTTGTATTTCACCTGCAAGGCCATCAGTGAGCAGTACCGCGATGGCAAGTTTACCGACGGCAAGAAGTTTTACTGGCAGGCCGACATCGAGAACAGCCGATTTGTTCTCTTTGTCGGGGCAAACCTCTTTGAAGCCAACTATGGTCCGCCCAACCGCGCGGTCCGCCTGATGGACCATCTGGTGAGCGGGCATACGAGAATTGCCGTCGCAGACCCGCGCTTCAGCAAGCTGGCCAGCAAGGCCTGGAAGTGGCTGCCGCTGAAGCCGGGGACAGATGCGGCTTTGGCGCTCGGGATGATCCGCTGGATTCTTGAACAGCGGCGTTTCGACGCCCGGTTTCTTGCGAACGCGAACAGGGCCGCCGCCATAGCCACGGGCGAAACGTCGTGGACCAACGCCACGTGGCTGGTGGCATGCAAGGATGGGAACCCTGGGAAGTTCGTTCGCGCGACCGATGTCCAGCTCGCGGCCGGCCCGCTGGCTCAACCAAGCACCCGGCCGACGGCCGACGGTAAAGGTGAGTACACAGAGAAGTTCATGGTGGTGATGGTCGACGGCCGGCTCACCCCCGTCGATCCGAACGATGACCAGAATCCGGTCTACGGCGACCTGTTTGTGGAGTCGGTTCTGCCGGACGGAACTCCGGTCAAAAGCAGTCTGCAGATTCTCCTGGATTCCGCCCGTGCCCACAGCGTGGCAGAGTGGGCGGCGATCGCGGGGGTGCGGGAGGCGGATCTCATAGCCGTGGCGCGCGAACTGACCAGCTACGGCAAAGCCGCCGCCGTGGACGTGCATCGTGGTCCGGCGCAGCACGCCAACGGGTTCTACAACGTACTGGCCTGGATGACTCTCAATATGCTGCTGGGCAACTTCGACTGGCGCGGCGGCATGATCAAGGCCACCACGTTCGATTTTCGCGGCAAGGGCAACCGGTTTGATCTGGAGTCCCACCCGGGCAAGATCAGCAGTTTCGGGGTCAGCCTGATCCGCCACGGCGTCGATTACGAGAAGACCACGCTTTTTTCCGGGTATCCAGCGAAGCGCAACTGGTACCCACTATCGTCGGACGTGTACCAGGAGATTATCCCTTCGATCGGGGATGCCTACCCGTATCCTGTCAAAGCTCTTATTTTCTACATGGGCGCGCCGACCTACGCATTGCCGGCCGGTCATACCAACATCGCGGTGCTGGCGGATGTCAGGAAGCTGCCGCTGTTTATTGCCTGTGACATTCTGATCGGCCCCACGTCCATGTATGCCGACTACATCTTCCCCGATCTGTCCTTCCTGGAACGCTGGGAATTCCAGGGTAGTCACCCGAACATTCCGAATAAGGTGCAGCCTGTCCGCCAACCGGTGATCGCCCCGATTCCCGAAGACTGCACCGTGTACGGAGAGCGGGTGCCATTGTCCTTCGAAGCACTGTTGCTGGCAGTGGCCGAGTATCTAAGGCTGCCGGGTTTCGGCGACATCGGCTTTGAAAGCGCGGGCGGCGGGAAACCCCTGCCCTTGCGGCACCCGGACGACTTCTACCTGCGCGCTACGGCGAATCTGGCCTGGGGCGAAAAAGCCGACGGATCGCAGGCCGTTCCGGACGCTGACGAACGGGAAATCGACCTGTTTCTGGCCGCGCGACGACACCTGCCGAAGACGGTGTTCGACCCGCAGCGCTGGCAGGCCATAGTCGGTGACGAACTCTGGCCGAAGGTGGTCTACGTCCTGCTTCGCGGGGGACGGTTTGAAGACTACGAGAAAGCCTACAAGGGTGAAAAAGTCGCGCACCCCTATGCTGCGCTGTTGAACCTGTATCAGGAGAAGACGGCGACCACGATCCATTGTGGCATCGGTCGCCCGCATCCGGGCGTGGCGACGTACCTGCCGATCCGCGGGTTTAACGGGGAGGAAATCACGCCCTGTTGCACGCAGTACGACCTGGTCATGATCACGCATCGCGTGATCAGCCAGACCAAAACCCGGACGGTGTCAAGCCCCTGGCTGTCGGCAATTCTGCCGGAGAACGGGATCTTGATCAACCCCCAGGACGCCCAGCGTTTGGGTTTCGTACACGGTCAGAAGGTCAAGGTTGTCAGCGCGACCAACGTCGAAGGACGCTGGCCGCTGGGAAATGGAAACGACAAGCCCATGATCGGCAAGCTCGTCGTCACGCAGACGGTTCGGCCGGGTGTGGTCAGCTTCGCCCTGGGGTTCGGTCATTGGGCGGGCGGTGCATTGGACGTGGTGATCGATGGTCGCACTGTGCGGGGGGAGGCGCGCCGCGCACGTGGCATCCACGCCAATGCGGCCATGTGGACCGACCCGACGGTCACGAACACCTGCTTGTTCGACCCCGTGGGTGGGAGCGTGAGCTTCTATGATACGCACGTGCGCCTGGAGCCCGTTACGGGATGAACGCGCCCGAAAGGACGCCCCGCAACATGATCGATGGCTGCGGACGTAACATCGACCACCTGCGGTTGTCCGTCACGGACCACTGCAACCTGGCCTGTCGGTATTGTGCCCCGGACCACGGCGCAACCCTGCGCGGGCGCTTGGATGTCGACTTGGCATACGCCATCGTAGATTGGCTGACCACGCAGCATGGGATACGATACGTGCGGTTGACCGGCGGGGAACCCCTGCTGCATCCGCACCTGATCCCGCTTGTCGCACGCCTGTCACGACTCGGCGGATTACACGAACTGACGTTGACTACCAACGGACAGGCGTTGGCCCAATGGGCCGCCGACCTTCGGGCAGCCGGTCTGGACCGCGTCAATGTCTCGCTCGACACGCTTGACCCTCAACGGTTTGCACAGGTGACACGCGGCGGGCAGGTCCATCGAACATTAGCCGGCATCGAGGCCGCGGTGGCCGCCGGTCTGACGCCCGTGCGAATCAATGTGGTGGTCCAGCGCGGTCTGAACGACCAGGAACTCGGGGACATCGCCGCGTGGGGACTGGCCCGCGGCTGCACGGTCCGCTTTCTGGAGGTCATGCCCATCGGACCGCTCGCGCATGTGGTGGAGCAGCACCTGGTTAGCGCCAACGAGATACTGACCCGGTTGTCAGAGCGGTTTGAACTGCGGCCCATTCCGGCGCCCGCCGGCCAGCCGGCGGTCGACTACGCCGCCAGAAGCGCTGACCTGTGCGGCGTGGTGGGCATTATCGCCCCGACCACACGGCCGTTCTGCGCCCAATGCCGGCGGCTGCGGGTGACCGCGCAGGGGCAACTGGTTTCCTGTCTCCACGATGTCCGCCGCTACGACCTGTTGCGCTGGTGGAACGGGCGCGAGTTGGATTATGCCGGGGCCGACGCGACGCTGCGCGCCGCCTTGGCTGAAAAACCGGCGGCGGGTGTCGCCGTGCAGCCGGCCTGCATGCAATCGCTGGGGGGCTAGGCGGTGCGGATCGACGAGGGAACACCAGCATGAGTCCGATCGATTTTCGACACCTGCGGGAGGCCGCAACCGTGATAGCCGTCTGCATCTCGCCCGGCGGCATACCGAAACAGCGGGTCTCCGGTGCGGAGGTGCGGGTGGACGGGCTGGTCGGCGACGGGCACAATCACAAGAAGCACCGCCGACCGCATCGCGCGGTTTGCCTCCAGGATATCGAACTGCTCGAGCAGCTTCGTGCCGAAGGCTACCCGGTAGAGCCCGGAACCATGGGCGAGAACCTGACCGTGCGCGGCTTGAACGTGCAGCACATGGCGCCCGGCGACCTGCTTCACTTCGAGGACGGGCCAGTGCTCGAGTTGACTGAGGCTCGCAAACCCTGCTATGTTCTGGATGCCATCCATCCGACGATTCAACAAGCCGTCGTCGGCCGCTGCGGGTACTTCGCGCGCGTGGTGACCGTCGGACGCGTGTTTGCGGGACAGCGTGTCGTTGCGCAGGTCACGGCTCGGCCGCTGCCACAGCGGAGTACCCATGCGCCCATCCGATGAAGTCATTGCCGGTGTGCTCGTCGGCGGCCAGAGCCGGCGTATGGGCCGCGCCAAGGCCCTGTTGCCGCACCCGTGCGCCCCAACCTTTCTGGAGCACGTCGTGGGTGTGGCCCAGCGTGTCGTGCCGGAGGTCGTTCTGCTTGGCAGGCCGGACTCGCTGCCGACAGCCCTGCGCGACGTACCGCGTCTTGCTGACGCGCAACCGAACCGCGGCCCTCTGGGAGGACTTTGCAGTGCCCTGGATGCCGCCAAAGACCGTTGGGTCCTGCTGCTTGCGTGCGACCTGGGCTGGCTGGGACCCGAGGTGCTTCGGCGGCTGCTCCGGCATCGCTCGCCCGACGTTGATGCCGTGGTATTCGCGCGCGATGGCAACCGCGCCCTCTATCATACCTGCTGCGCGTTGTACCACCCGCGCACCCGGCCGGCGGTTACGCACGAGCTCGCGCACGGCAGCGCTAGCTTGCACGCGGTTCTCCGCGCCGTATCCGTACGTGCGCTGACTCCGGGCACCGCCTGCGCGAGACAACTTGCCGGCGTGAACACGCCGGAGGATCTGACGCAAATGCTCACCCACGCTGCGTCTACTCACAAAACAAGCGGGTTCACAAGATGAAATGTGGCTGGATCCGTTTTGACCGCCACGAGTTGGCCGGGAGCTTCGGTGACATCGGCACCGACCTGCCGTTGTTGGTGGGCCTGATCGCGGCCGCCGGGCTGGATGCGGCCAGCGTATTCGCGGTCTTCGGCCTGGCGCAAATCCTGACCGGCGTGCTTTACGGGCTGCCGCTGCCGGTGCAGCCGCTGAAGGTGATGGCAACACTGGTAATCGCGCAGCGCATTCCGGCCGAAACTTTCTACGGCGCGGGGGTCGCCATTGGCCTCGTCGTCCTGCTGCTCAGTCTCAGCGGGGCGCTGGAGTACCTGACACGGCTCATTCCGCACTGCGTCGTGCGCGGCGTACAACTTGGACTGGGCCTGTCGTTGGCGAGTCTGGCGGTGCGGTACTACATTCCTGCTCAAGGTGCCGCTGGATGGGGATTGGCCGTAGCGGGACTTGTTGTCATGCTGCTGCTGCGGGCCAACCGCCGACTCCCAGCCGGACTGGCGCTTATCTCATTGTGCGTGATCTACGCGCTCGTCCGGGGCGTGGACGTAGCCGCGATTATCGCCGGCGTGGCGCTGCGGCTGCCACAGGCTCACCTGCCGGGCTCGAGCGACATCCTCACTGGCGCGGTGGTGTTGGCGTTACCGCAGTTGCCGTTGTCTTTGTCTAATTCCTTGATCGCGACGCGTCAGACCGTCGCCGACTTGTTTCCGCACCGGCAGATCACGATTCGCAAACTGGGGTTGACCTACGGCCTCATCAACCTGATCGCCCCCGTGTTGGGCGGCGTGCCAGTGTGTCACGGGTGCGGCGGCCTGGCCGGGCACTATGCCTTCGGCGCGCGAACCGGCGGCTCCGTGGTGATTTACGGGGCGGCGTTCCTGGTGCTGGGGCTTTTCCTGGGGGCCGCTGCATCTGGCGTGGTGGAAGTGTTCCCGCTTCCCATCCTGGGCGTAGTACTGCTGTTCGAGGGGCTGGCGCTCGTGCGGCTGGCAGGCGACATCGCCCGGTCGCCGCGTGACCTGACAATCGCGCTGCTCGTCGCGACTTTCGCGCTGACCAGCCCCCAGGGCTTCGTCGTCGGCTTGACCGGCGGTACGATGTTGTACTACCTGGTCAGGCGGCTGCCGGCCGTGCAGACGGCGATGCGAACCGAATGCGCACAGGCGCCCCACAACCACGTGCCCTAGTGTACGCCATGTTGACTCTCGCCGCCGCCCGTGAGCTCCTGTCCGCCGAAGCCCGACCGCTGCCCGCCGCCTGCGTGCCGCTGGAACAGGCGCTGGGCTGCCGGCTCGCCGAAATTCCTCGGGCCGACATCGACTTGCCGCCGGCCGACTTGTCGGTCATGGACGGCTACGCGGTGCGGAGCGCGGACGTCGCCGTGGGCCGTCCTGTGCCGGTGGTGGCCGAGGTCCGCGCTGAACAGGTACCCGCGCTGCTTCCGCCAGGAACAGCCGCACGCATCTTCACCGGCGCCACGCTTCCGCCGGGAGCCGACGCCGTGATCCCGCAGGAGCAGGCGACACGCCACCCCGACGGCACGGTCGAACTGCCGCCGGCGCAGACAGGCAGCTTTGTCCGGCGACAAGGCGAACTCTGCCGCGCGGGGGCTGCGCTGGCTGATCCTCCGGATGAAGTCACGCCTCAGCTCGTCGCCTTGCTCGCCGCCGCGGGCGCTGCCCGGGTGCGCATCGTGCCGCGCGCTCGCGTGGCCGTGTTGTCCACGGGTTCCGAACTTGTGCCTCCTGACCGGCGGCCCGCGCCCGGCCAGATCCGCGATGCAAACGGGCCCATGCTGGCCGCTCTGGCGCGCAGGGCGGGCTTTCCGGTGACGCTGGTCTCGCACGCACCAGACAAACCGGATGCCCTGCGCGCCGCGCTGGAGCGCGCCCTGAGCACCGCCGACCTTGTGCTGACGTCGGGCGGAGTTTCCGTCGGCGACTACGACCTCGTGCCGCAAACGCTTCGACAAATCGGCGCACGGATCATCTTTCACGGCGTCGCCATCAAGCCCGGCAAGCCGACTCTCGTCGCGCGTCGTGGCTCGGCATGGGTCCTGGGTCTGCCGGGAAACCCGATATCCGCTCTGGTCGGCTGGCGACTGCTCGGCCGCCCACTCGGCCAGACACTCTCCGGCGTTCCACGCGCGCTCGACGAAAAGCCGGAAGCCGGGACCCTGGTGCGACCGGCAGCCAACGACGGCACGCGGACCATCCTGGCGCCGGCGCAGCTCCAGCCGGGGCTTCCCCTGCCCGCGGTGCATCTTCTGGAGTGGAGAGGATCGCACGATGTAGTGGCCCTCGGCCGTGCGTCGATCCTGGCACAACTGGACGTCGGGATTCGTCTGTCGCCGGGAGACCGGATACCCTTTTATCGCCTGGATTGACGGCGAGTCCTGCGGACTGAAAGGGCAACCATGGCTGACCCGACACACCTGGACGATGCCGGCCGAGTTCGCATGGTGGATGTCGGTGACAAATCGGTGACGCCCCGCCGGGCGGTTGCGGAGGCCATTCTGGTCGCCGGCCCCCAGGTCATGGCTGCGGTCGCCAACGGCCAGACACCGAAGGGCAACGTCTTGGAGACGGCGCGGCTGGCTGGCATCATGGCGGCCAAACGCACCGCCGAACTCATTCCGCTGTGTCATATGCTGCCGTTGGACCACGTGGCCGTCGATTTCGAATGCGGCCCGGATCGGATTCGCGTCGTCGCGACGGCGGCCACGCGCGCCGCCACCGGTGTCGAGATGGAAGCCCTCACCGCCGCGGCCATCGCCGGCCTCACGTTGTATGACATGCTCAAGGCGATTTCGCACACGATGACGTTGCAGCAGGTACGGCTGCTGAGCAAGTCCGGCGGGCGCTCCGGGGCCTATCAAGCGCCTGACGCCCCAGAGCCGCGGGAGACGCGCTGATGCCTGGCGGAACAGTCCTGCACGTGTGCGTTTCGGAACGAAAGGGCACGGCCAAGACCCCCGTGCCGGCGGTGAGATTGCGAGCAGACCACGGTGTCGAAGGTGATGCCCACGCCGGGTCCGGACATCGCCAGGTCAGCTTGCTGTCGGACGCGGATATCGAGGCCATGCGGGCCCGCGGTCTGAATCTGCAACCCGGGGCCTTTGGCGAAAACCTGGTGGTTACGGGGCTTGCTCTCGACCAATTCGGTATCGGCACGCGTCTGCGGATTGGACTCGCCGAGCTCGAAATCACGCAGATCGGCAAGGTCTGCCACCAGCGCTGCCCGATCTTCTATCAGGCCGGAGATTGCATCATGCCGCGGTCCGGACTGTTCGCCCGTGTCCTCGTGGGCGGTGAGATCGCACCGGGCGCGCCGGTTACCGTCACACAGCTCGTCCCGCGCGCGGTCATCCAGGCGGCCGTGCTGACAGTTTCCGACCGCTGCGCGGCGGGTGTCATGCAGGACACGGCGGGGCCGGCGGTCGGTGCCCTCCTGGAGCAAGAACTGCGGGCCAGAGTAGCCGCGTCGTGTATTGTCCCCGACGAGTCCGAGGCTATTGCGAGCGCTCTGCGCGGATTCGTCGAACGCGGCCTGGACGTGGTCGTTACCACTGGCGGCACCGGCTGCGGCCCACGCGATGTGACACCCGAAGCCACGCGTACCGTCATTACCCGCGAAGTACCGGGACTGGCGGAAGCCATGCGCGCCGCGTCCGCCCGGAAAACGCCGCACGCCTGGTTGCAGCGCGGCATCTGCGGGATTGCCGGAGCCACCATAATTTTTAATCTGCCCGGCAGTGAGCAAGGCGCCACCGATAATCTGGCAGCCATTTTGCCTGTCATCCCGCACGCCGTGGCACTACTGCGCGGTCAGACGCCGCACTGGCAAGCGGAGCGTCATCGAAGCATGGAGAACGGGTAGCCCGGTCGGAAGGCGGGATCAGATCACGCTCGACGCGCTTGGGCTTCTCCATGCTTCACGGACAAGAATCTGTGGCGTGCGGACGCCGATCGTCCTTGTGATGTTGCGGTTTGGCTCCGGCCCGATCGACCGAACCGCGCGTCCTCGTGCAACCAAGTGCCATAGGTGGTGAAGGTGATCCGGTAGGCCAGCGGGATCGATTTTTCCGCGTCCTTGCGGGCGCGGTTCGATTCCGCTCCCTTACGGGCGCGGCTCTTTTCTGGAACGCGGCGCGGTTCCGCTTCCTCACGGTCGCGGGTCGGTTCCGGAGCCGCGGCGCGGAAAGACCTGGGGGAACTCGGCGTGCCATTCGAAGGCGTTGATCCGCAGGCGCTCCTCTTCATCAAACATCGAAAGCTGCCGACCTTCGTAAAAGTCGGGCCCGATCAGCGAATTGCCGCACTCGACGTTCTTGTCGAGGTCTGGCAACGCCCGCTCGTGGAACAGTCGGAGCACGTTGTCGATGCTCTCGCTGGTGTCGCCCGCCAGGACCGGCAGCAGGAGCGACATCGTGCTTGCCACGCGTGATCTCGCTCGGGTCGGGTTGGTTCGGTTCGACGCCACTCCGTGGAACAAGTTGCCGGCCCACGCGGCCGAGTAAGCAAACCTCTCGATGCTGCCGCCACGCGAAGGGCTGTTCTACGCCCGCTGCATGCAGAGCAGCATCGACGAGGCCGGGCCGAATCAGCCTGCCGCGGCGAAGCCAGGGAGCTGGGACGCGGTTGCGAGCCTGCGGCCTGCACTTGGACCGTGAGGGCGGACGCTAGACATACAGATGACGATATTGTGATATCTGGCCCCATAGAATCAAACGGCTTGCTGCCTTGGCTAAATCGCTATTGAGGCTTGACACGGTTTGTGCAGGCAGCTAACATAGCGCACAGTTTCGAAGGTTTCGGTCGGACCCACCCTGGTTTGTGCTGTCGTTCGGAGGGATAGAAAGCAGCTCCCAGTAAAAGTACTGGCACCAATGTTACAGCGCGAATACGGGATTGCGCCCGGGTTGCAAATTCGTGGCGTCGCCGCCGGTCCACGTCGGGGATGGCCAAATGTTCCGGTCGGGGTACTTCGACGCCAAAGAGAAAGAGAAATGGAGGCAGGAAACATGTTGAAGACCTGGATTGGCTTATTGACCATGGCTGGTTTGTGCGCGCTACTGACGTCCGCCCCCGCCGAGGCGAACTTGCTGGCGGATGACGGCTTCGAGGCAGGCATCAACCCCCTGCCGGGGCTGGCACACGTGGTGGGCCCGCCGTTCCAGCCCGGCTTCTGGGGTGCGGAGCTCGGCGGTGAAGTCACCGCCGAAAGGGGCTGTTTCCCACTGAATTATTACATGCTTTACATGGAAAACGAGGGCGGGACCGTCACGCAGGCGTTTCAGGCGGTGGATGTCAGCAGTTTTGCGTCGTTGATCGATTCCGGTAACGCAGTCGCTGCCCTCCTTGCTTACTACACGGGGCAGGAACATTTGGCCGGCCTGACGATTGTGCCCGGCCTGCTGTTCTTCGCGGACGCCAACGACTGGCCCAACGCGCTGGGTAGCGCCTTCATGAGCGCTACTCTGGACAGTGACCCACTCACCTGGGAAGGGTATATGTTGACGGCCGGCGTACCCGCAGGAACGCGCTGGATCGTAGCTCAGCTCGGGTTTCTCGACAGTACCCTGCCGTATGGCATGCGCGGCTACGCGGAATGGTCCTCGCTGGAAATCGTACCTGTACCTGAGCCGGCCACGCTGGCCTTGCTGCCGGTGCTGCTGAGTGTCCTGCGCCGCCGCCCAGCGTGATCGGTAAATAAGCCGGCCAGGCCTGCTCCTCGGCGACCGATGCGTTGGTCCGCCGGGGCGCTCGACCGGGCGGCGGAGCCGTCAGATTCTCCTCGCAACGAAGCGGTCCCGGCCGCAGGTCGCTGCTACGGTCGGCAGCGACCTGCGGTCGGTGTTTCGCGGGTTTCGTTCTACATCAAGAAGTATTCCAGCCCCCCGGCGAACGGTGTGCGAACCCCGCACGTTTTCCCGGGGACGCGCCGCTCCCGCACGGGGCCCTGATGTGATGCTGCCAGGGGTTCGGCACACCGGTTACAGGACTTGTCCGACTGACCGCGCCCCGTTCTTCCCCACTTCGGGGCGGACGACCCGGACGCCCTCCTCGCGAAGCGCCAGAAAGGCCTGGGTACCGGAATAGTAGAACTGGCAGGTCTGGCCGATAACGATGGGACCGCTGCCGACGATCAGGACGCGCTGGATATCTGGTCGCTTGGGCATGCCTTTGGCTCTGCAACCAGCGCGCCCAGCGCAGTCTGCCGGGGTTTACGCGACGGGCAAGTGCAGTTGACCGCATGTCCGCCGGACGTTGACTGGTAGTCTACCGAACTGCCGGGACACCCGGAAGCTCCTCCGCCATCCAAGGGCGCCACGGCCCGGCCCCCGTCCCCGGGCCACCTTGCGCGAACGAGAGGGCCCGCGTCGCGCGCCGCCGCGCGCCCGAGAGCAGCGGGAGCGTTCATGCCGCGCCAGCCAGCAGCGCCGCCTCCGCGGCCGCGATCCGCTGGCAGTAAATCTCCGCTTGCCGCGCCCGCGTGGTCAACTCCGCCTCCACCGCGTTCCACACCGCCTCCGGAACAATCGCCGACGCGTGGCCGCTGACCGGCTGCGCCTGCCGGAACCGCCCTTCGCACAGCTCGGTGGCAACGCGCTGGTACGCCTCGCGGAACGGGAGACCCTGCCGGACAAGATCGCAGGCGGCGTGCGTAGCGTAGAGCTCGGGGCGCAGCGCCGCCGCCAGCCGCTGTGGGTTGATCGTGAACCCGGCCACGATCCGGCTGGCGACAGCCAGCATCTCTGGCAGCTCCAGCGCCGTGCGCAGCGTCGGCTCCTTGGTCAGTTGCAGGTCGCGGTGGTAGCCCGACGGCAGCTTGCCAGCCAGACCCTCCAGCTCGACCAGCCGTGCCCGCAGCCGCGCCGCCCGCGCCCGCAGCAGCTCGAGCGCGTCGGGGTTGCGTTTCTGCGGCATGAGCGACGAGCCGGTGGTGAGCGCCTCCGGCAGGCCGAAAAAGCCGAACTCGGCGGTCGAGAATAGCAACAGGTCACAACTCAGCTTCTCCAGGATGGCGCCGACGTCGGCCGCGACGCGCACGAAGTATTTTTCCATCCGGCCGCGGCTGTTCTGAACGTCGATCGGGCTGCGTTGCACACGGGAAAAACTCAGCAGCTGGGCGGTGTACGCCCGGTCCAGCGGCAGCGGGAGGCCAAAGCCAGCCCCGGTTCCGAGCGGGCAGGTGTCCAGGCGGTCGAGCAAATCAAAGGCGGCGCGCATCTGCTCCAGCGTGGCCTCGGCCGCCGCATGCAGCCATTGCCCGACGCTGGACGGCATGGCGGGCTGGAGATGCGTGTAGCCCGGCATCGGGTTGGGGCCGTCGCGCCGACCGCGCGCCAGGGCGGTCGCGCCGAAGTCGTGGAGGCACGCCAACCAGCGCAGCGCGTGGTGCCGCATGAACAGCCGCAGCGCCGTGGCGACCTGGTCGTTGCGCGAGCGTCCGGCGTGGATTCTGGCCCCGGCTGGGCCGCACCGCCGTGTCAGCTCGGCCTCGATCGCGGTGTGCACATCCTCCAGCGCCGCCGGAATGTCAAAATCGCCAGCCCGGGCGCGGGCGTCGATCTCCGCCAGAGCGCGCAGCAGCGCCTCCAGGTCCTGGGGGCTGAGTAGTCCGGCACGAGCCAGCGTGCGGGCGTGTGCCGCCGATCCGAGGCAATCCCAGTGCACGAGGTACCGATCCCACGTCGGATCGTCGCCGACAGTGAAGCGCTGGACCGCTTCGTCCAATGGACCGCCCTTGTCCCACAGACGCGTCGCCGGTTCGTTCATGCCTGGTGGTCCTCGTCCGGGGCGAGGTGGGGACTTCGGTCAGCGCCGGCCGCCTCGCCCACCAGCGTGAAGTACTCGCGGATGATGCGTTCATAGGCCGCGGCCCCGCGTGCGAGCTCGTCGGGAAGGACGTATTCGTCCGGTGTGTGCGAGCGGGCGGAGTCGCCGGGCCCGAGCTTGACGCTGGGGATGCCCGTCAGGAAGACCATGTCGCTCATGGCGGGGCTGCCGGCGAGACGGGCTTCCGGTAGCGCGCGCCGCACCGCTTGGACGATGGCGGCGCGCTCGTCGGTCTGGACCGGGGTCAGGCGATCGCTGTGCACCTGGAGCTCGCTTCGCAGGTGGCGGCGCAGTCGCGCCACCAGCGCGGCGTGCGCTTCCGCCGGCGTGGTGCGGATGTCAAGGTAGAATTCGCAGGCGTCCGGGATCACGTTGCGCGCAACGCCGCCATGGATCCGCGTCACGTGCGCGTGGCAGCGCCCCAGCAGCGGATGCTCTGGCCCCCAATCGAAATCTGCCAGCCGCGCCAGATCGCGCGCGGCCTCGAGGATGGCATTGTGGGCGGAGCGTGGGGGCGTACTGGCCGGGTGAGCGCTGCGGCCTCGCGCCACGCAGCGGAGCACCAGCAGGCCGCGCTGCGCGATCATCGGGACCAGCCCGGTCGGTTCGCCGACCAGCGCCGCGTCAAGCGGCTTCAGTTCGTCGATAATCGTGCCCAGCCCGTCCCCGCTCACTTCTTCCTCGGCGGTGAACGCCAGGACCAGCGTGCCGCCGATGCGTTCGCCCTGTTGCAGTCGGCGCTGTGTGGCCAAGGTCGCCTGCATCAGGGCCGTGACGCAGCCCTTGGCGTCGTTGGCACCCAGGCCCACCAGCCGGCCGTCGAGGTGCCGCAGCGTCCACGGGTCGCCGGACCAGCCGGCGCCGGGGGGAACCGTATCCAGGTGCGAGTTGAGCAGCAGGCGCGGACGTTTCCGGTCGCCCAACGAGCACCAGATGTTGTTGCCCCGGCGCTGCACCGGCAGGCCGGCCCGCTCGAGCTCAGCCGAGACAGCGTCGGCCACCGCGCCTTCCGCGCGCGACACGCTGCGAATCGAGACCAGTCGCGCCAGCCGCCTGATCATGGCACCGCCGCTGCCGACTCGGCCGCCGGCGCGCCGCTGGGGTCCCCGGCAACCAGCAGCGTGCCGCAGCCCTCGTTGGTGAAGATCTCGCCGAGGATGGTGTCCGGCTCCAGGCCATTGACAATGTGCACGCGCGGCACGCCGCCGCACAGAGCCGCGCGGCAAGCAGCCAGTTTGGGGAGCATGCCGCCGCCGACGGCCCCCATACGGATGAGTTCGTCGAGCTGTGTTAGGCTGAGATAGGACTGGAGCGTCGCAGGATCGTTGCGGTCGCGCAGCACACCGTCCACGCTGGTCACCAGCAGGTACTTGGCCGCGCCCAGCGCGACCGCCAACTGTGCCGCGACGGTGTCGGCGTTGATGTTCAGCAGCTGCCCGGTGCCGTCCGCCGCCAGCGGACAGACCACGGGGACGTAATCGGCGGCCAGCAGGTGGCGCAGCAGGTCCGGGCACACGTCGACGATGTCGCCAACATGACCGAAGTCCACCAAGCGCGTCTCATGGGTGGTCGGGTCGGAGATGGTCTGCGGCGGACGCGGGCAGGCCGCGAGCAGTCCGGCGTCGACGCCGCTCACGCCGACCGCGGGCACCTGCACTCTGCGGAAGGCCGCCAGCAGGTCGGTATTTACCGTGCCGGCCAGCGCCATCTTGACCACTTCGAGGGTAGCAGCGTCGGTGATGCGTCGGCCAGCGAAGAAGTTAGGCTGCACGCCGAGCTGCTGCCCGAGCGCCGTGGCCTGCGCGCCGCCGCCGTGGACCACGACCAGCCGGATGCCGACCCGATGCAGAAGTGCGAGCTGGTTGACGAGGTGATCCAGCACGCGCCCGGGCTGGCACAGGCGGCCGCCGAGCTTGATCACGAAGACGCGGCCCCTGTAGGCGCGGATGTACGGGACCGCGACGCGGAGGGCCTGGAGACTTGCCTGAACGTGCATCCCGGTGCTACCTCCTTCACACCGCGCGCGCCAGCTGCTGCCGCAGCAAAAAACCCAGGATCGCCGCCTGGACCCACATGCGGTTCTCCGCCTGATCGACGACGATGCTGCGCGGGTCATCGAGTGCGGCGTCGGCGATGACGACGTTGCGGCGGACTGGCAGACAGTGCATCAGCAGCGTGTCAGGGCCGAGGTGTTGCGGGCCGACGGTCCAATCCGCGTGCCGCCGGAAGCTGTCGCGCTGCGCCTCGGGGTCGCCATACAGCGCCGGGCTGCCCCAGCTCTTGACGTACAGGATGTCGGCCGCCCGGCAAACCGCCTGCTGATCGTGGGTAACAGTGAGCGCTGCACCGGCGGCGGCGCACCACCCGGCGACACGGTCAAGGATGCCGGCGTTCAGCTCGTAGCCGGGCGGGTGAGCGATGGTCACGTGCATGCCGGCCGCAGCCGCGGCCAGCGCCGCGGAGTGCGGCACGGCCAGGGGCAGCGGCTTGACGTGCGGTGCCCAGGTGAGGACCAGGCGCCGCCCGTGTGTGCCGCCCAGCTTCTCCTCCATGGTCAGCCAGTCGGCCAGACCTTGGCACGGGTGCTCTGAGGCGGACTCCATGTTGACCACCGGCACGGTCGCGAAACGGGCAAACGCGCGAATGAGGCTGTCGCGCGCATCCTCGGTCGGATCGCGCAAGGCGGCGAACGTCCGTATCGCCAGCAGGTCACCGTAGCGGCTGAGCACGGGAGCGGCCTCGCGGATGTGCTCGGCAGCCGGCCCGTCCATGACCACGCCGTCGCGGTACTCGAGCTTCCAGGCGTCGGCGCCGACGTTGAGACCAACGCAGTGGCCGCCGTAACGCAGCATCGCCGCCTCGAACGATACGCGCGTGCGCAGCGAGGGGTTGAAGAACACCATGATGAGGATGCGGCCGCGCAGCAGGCGTGCATACTCCCCGGTGCCGTCGCGTTTCAGGCGCTGCGCCGTCTGCACCAGCCCGGCCAGCTCCTGCGGCTCATATTCCGACAGCGCGATGAAATGTCGCATGGTCAGCCCTCTTTCAGTTCACGCAAGGCGGCCGCCAGCGCCGCCAGCGCGTCGCGCGGCGTGTTCAGCGGCGGCAGCAGCCGCAGCACGTTGGGATCGTGGCTCGTGCCGGTGATGAAGCCGCGCTCCAGGAGCCGCGCCTGGATGGTCCGCGCATCGGGCACGACGCGCAGCCCGAGCAGGCAGCCGCGGCCGCGGACCGCGCCCACCGGGCCGACGCGCAGCCGGGCGTGCGCCAGTGCGCCCAGTTGCGCCGCGCGCTGCACCAGGCCCTCGGCCTCGATCGTCTCCAGCACGGCCAGCAGGGCGGCGCAGGCCAGCGGCCCGCCCCCGAACGTCGTGCCCAGCTCGCCGACCTGCACGCGCTCGGCCACCTTCGTGGTCATGAGCACGGCCCCCATCGGCAGGCCGTTGCCCAGGCCCTTGGCGAGCGTGACCAGATCGGGCAGGACGCCGTGCTCGCCCGCAGCGAACGGCCGCCCCACCCGCCCCAGGCCGGTCTGCACTTCGTCGTAGATCAGCAGCGCGCCGGTCTGGTCGCAGCGGCGGCGCAACGCCTGGAGGAAATCCGCGGTCAGTTCGATTACCCCGGCCAGACTCTGCACCGGCTCGACGATCACCGCGGCGATGCTCTCATCCACGCGCGCGATGTCCGCAACGACATTGGGCCGCAGGCGCAGCGTCGGGCAGAGCAGCCCGTCATACGGCGCGCGGAGCTGCTCGCCCGCCGTCGCCGCCAGCGCCAGCAGCGTCCGCCCGTGAAAGCCGCCCGCCAGCGCGGCGATGCGCTTCCGGCCGGTCTGCCGGATGGCCAGCTTGAGCGCGTTCTCGTTGGCCTCTGCGCCGCTGTTGCAGAAGAAGACCTGCGACAGGCCCGGCGGGGCGAAGGCACACAGGCGCTCCGCGGCCCGCGTGCGGATCTCCAGCGGCACGGCATTGGAATAGAACGTCAGCCGGGCGGCCTGCTCGGCGACCGCGCGGGTCACCGCTGGGTGCGCGTGCCCCAGCAGGGCCACGGCATGTCCGCCGTAGAAATCCCAGTACTCGCGGCCGCGCTCGTCGCAGACGCGCGCGCCCCGGCCGGCCACCAGCGTCAGCGGCAGTTGCGGATACGTGCTTACCAGCAGCGAGCGCGTTGTCTGGACCATCCGCTTCCTCCCTCACACCGGCCGCAGCCCCGGCCACCACAGGCCGGTCGTCTCCGGCAGTCCGCACATCAGGTTCATGTTCTGAATCGCCGTGCCCGCCATGCCCTTTACCAGGTTGTCCAGGGCCGCCAGCGCCACGACCTGCCGGCCGCGGCAGGCGACGCCGATGTCGCAGAAGTTCGAGCCGACGACGTTTTGAAGTTCCGGCGAGCCCTCGACCACGCGGACAAACGGGCTTTCGGCGTAGAAGGCCGCGTAACGCGCGCGCAGCGCCGCCGTGGCGACCGGCTCCGGCAACGTCGCATGCACGGTCACAAAGATGCCGCGCGTCGCGTCCATGCTCTGGGCCACGAAGCTGAGGGCGAGCCGCGTGCCGCGCGGGTCGCCCAGCGCCTGGAGGATCTCCGGCTCGTGTTGGTGCGCCAGCGGCCGGTAGGCACGGAAGTTGGCATGCCGCGTCGGGTGGTGCGTGGCTTCGCTGAGCTGGCGCCCGCTACCCGACGAGCCGGTCTTGGCGTCGACCACCAGCGTTCCGGAAAAGTTGCCGCTCGCCAGCGGCGCGGCCGCCAGTAGCGCGGCGCTCGCCAGACAGCCCGGGTTGGCCACGCCGCGCGCGGTCCGGATCCGGTCGCGCAGCAGCTCGGGCAGACCGTAGACAAACGAGCGCCGGCGCTGGGGCAGCAGCGGCGTTTCCGGATAATGGCGCGTATGCACCTGGCCGTCGGCCAGGCGCAGGTCGCCGGACAGGTCCACCGCCCGCACACGGTCGGCCGCGCCGCGCTGCTCCAAGTCGGCGAGCAAGCGGTCGAGCGTGATGGCACTTACGCCGTGCGGGAGGGCGGAAAAGATGAAGGCGTGCTCGGCCTGTAGTAGCGCGGGCCAGTCAACGCTCGCGGTGAGGCACAGGTCGTAGAAGCCGCGCAGGTGCGGGTGCGCGCTGTGCAGCGGCAGACCGGCCTGCGAAGTCGACGTGACGGAGACGACCTTGACGGCGGGGTGCTGGGTAAGCAGGCGCAGCAGCTCACCCCCCCCGTAGCCGCTGGCCCCGAGCACCGCGACGTGCACCGGCCGCGTCATGGGGCCACCTGCGTCTGCGGCGCCGCTTGGCCGCCCTTGGACCGCGGGACCGCGCTGTAGCGCGCAAGGCGGGCGGCGACGAACTCCCCCAGTGCGCCGCCGTGCGTGCGAGCGTTGATCGCCTCCAGGCCAAGCTGTCGCTGGACGTAGCGCGTCCCCACGGCGTTGTCCGTCGTCGGGCCACTGACCACGTCGATGCTCAACCCGAAGCGGTCGCGCAGGAGCTGCTGCGCGCCCCAGATGCCCACCGGATCATTGGCACACATCACGATCGCCGCCGCCCGGCTCATCAGCTCGCCATCCGCGAGAATCTCTGCCACGCCGTAGTGGCCCAAGATCCCGTCGCCCAGCTCGGCCACGATGACGGCGGCCCCGGCGCGGGCCAGATGAGCAAGCAGGGCCCGCGCCACCGAAGCGGCATTCTCGGGGCTGGTCGAGACCACGCCGGCGTCGGCGAATGTCGCCGCCCAGCGCGCGCCGTAGTCCTTCATCTGCAACACGTCGCGCCGCAGCGCCACGCCGGTGAGCTTGCAGGCCCCCACGGCCATGCCGCGCCGCGCAAGCTGACGGACCAACTGGCAGGCGGCCGTGGTCTTGCCGCTGTGCATGCACGTGCCGGCCACGTACACCACGGGGACGTGCGGCAGCCCGTCGGCGCACAGCGGAATGGCGTTCATGCCGATATGCGCCGGCACTCCACAGCGGTCCTCGAAGCCTGGAAAGACCAGTACTGCGCCGAGGATCTCGACGTCGAAGGGGCGGCCCAGGTCCGGGTTCTCCGACGTGCAACGCCCGATCACGCCGCCCAGGTTCAGCAGTTGGAGACGCTCGCCGACCTCGAGCGCGGCGGGGACGACCCCGGAGTAGCCGTGTAGCGCATCGCGGTGGCCCAAGACGCCGGCGATCACATCGCCATCGTGCAGCGCGACCATCCGCCCGTGCAGGTCTTCGAGCTGGTTGTAGGTCGTCTTCTCCCCCCGCAGGCGACCGGCCACGACGTAGCCCTCGCGGGCGACGATGGTGCTGCTGAGGCGCGCGTCGCGCCGCAGCGGCACGTTCCGCGTCGCCGAGGCGATCTTGTCAATCCAGATGCGCATCGTCCTGGCTCCGCTGGCGACGCAGGGCGCCGATGAGCCGGTCCTGCAGGCCGTAGAGTTTGGCGAAGGCGGCGGCTTCGGCCCCGCTCCACAGCGCCGCGCGCTCACCGTAGAGCGCCACCTGGGCATTGAGCAGCCCGTACGGACTGGTCGCGCCCCGCACGGTGGCCTGCCCCTGAAACAGCCGCACCTGCACCTCGCCGGTGACGCACTGCTGCGAGGAAACGAGAAAGGCCTCGATGTCACGCGCCAGCGGGTCGAAGAAGCGGGCTTCGTGGAGCAGCGCCCCATACAGATCGCCCAGCGTCCGTTTCCAGAAAAGCTGCTGGCGCGAGAGCACCAGCTTTTCCAGCTCGCGGTGGGCAGCGATGAGCACCGCCGCCGCCGGTGCTTCGAACGCCACGCGCCCCTTGATGCCCAGAATCGTGTCGCCCAGGTGCACCCCGCGACCAACGCCGTGCCGCCCGCCCAGCTCGTTCAGGCGGTCGATCAGCCCGACCGGATCCATGTCCTGCCCCTCCAGCGCCACCGGCACGCCGCGCTCAAACCTGACCCGCACGTCCTCCGGCGCGCTGGGGCGTTGCGCCGGCGGACGAGTCATCACGTACGCCTCCTCCGGCAGCACGCGGTCGCTGCGGTGCGTCTCCACCCCGCCGATCGTGGCCCCCCACAACCCGCGGTTGACCGAATAGCGCGTCAGCCTCGCAGGAACAGGCAGGCCGCGCTGCGCCAGGTACGCCGCCTCCTGCTCCCGTGTAAGCGCTTGCTCGCGAACCGGGGCCAGAATCTCGACCTCCGGCGCCAACACGCGGAAGACCACGTCGAAGCGCACCTGGTCGTTGCCCGCGGCAGTCGCGCCGTGAGCCAAGGCGGCAGCACCGACCTGCCGCGCATACAGCGCGCAGCGCCGCGCCTGGACGACCCGTTCCGCGGAGACGCACAGCGGGTATACGTCGCCGCGCAACACGTTACCGTAGATCAGATAGCGCAGATAGTCGTCGAAGAGCTCGCGCCGGGCGTCGAGGGTGACGTGACGCGCCACGCCCAGCGCCGCCGCACGCTGCTCGATGGCGGCGACCTCATCCGGCGCGCTGTCGGTCCGCACGGTGACGGTGTGCACCTCGTAGCCCTGCTCGCGCAGCCAGACGGCGCAGAAGCTGGTGTCCAGACCGCCGGAAAAGGCAAGCACCACCTTGGGTTTCATGCTCATGGCACTCCGTTCCGGTTTGTTTCCGGTTGCCGCCCCGAGCGGCGGCCCAGACGCCCGGGCCCCGCGTGCCGCGAATAGGGCGCCGCCCCAGCCGCCAAGCGCGCCAGCACGCGACCCTGGGCCGTCCGGCTGCGGACCACGACGAGGATCGTGTCGTCGCCGGCCACGGTGCCGACCACCTCTGGCCAACGTTGCTGGTCGATGCCGACGGCAACGGTGTTGGCGGCGCCGGGGGGCGTCCTGACCACGATGAGGTTAGCACCGACGGGCTGGATGTCGGTGATTAATTCAATTTCTGCCGGGGCGACCGGCGTGCGGCGCTGCGACTCGAGACGCGAAACCGGCAGATAGCAACCGTTCAGACGCACCAGGCCCAGCTCGCGCACGTCGCGACTGACACTGGCCTGTGTCACGCGAAATCCCTGCTCGCGCAGCAGACGCACCATCTCCGCTTGGCTCGACAGGACCTGGCGGCGCACCAGCCGCAGGAGGGCCGCCTGTCGTCGGAGCTTGTCCTTCATCTGTCCGCGTTCGTGAATAAACCACCACCGCTGGAATTCTAGTCATACACAACGCGCTGTCAAGGGCATTCTTCCCCGCCCGCGCCACCGCAAAGGCCACCTTGCCGCGGCCATCCGTAGGGCCGCCCGGCGCGGTCGGCCAAGTCGCCGCAGCCATAATAGCGCCCTGGAGAATCCGCATGCGAAAGCAGTACTCCGCGGGTTGCGGCGGACGGGCACCTGCTGCGGACGCCCGAGAAGATTAGGCAGCCACCGCCCGAGTGGACGCCCAAGGAATCGTGGGAACCCGAGGTCGGCTACCCCTGGCAGCGGCCGCGCAAGCCCTGCGGCACGGACTGCGACCCGAACGACGGCCCGCGGCCGTACGTGTACCAGTTACCAGTCGGACCCGTCCGGCGAGCACGACTGGCTGTGCGACTTCCGCAAGTTGGGCGGCGTCCCGATCACGCTGGCGTTCGTCGCGGACGGCTCGCGGAGCAAGCTCCTCGCCGTGGCGGCGTTCCGCGCCCCGGTGCCACTGCGGCCGGGCACCGCGCTGCCCATCCGCTATCGGGCGCGCATCTTCGGGCTGATCTCGGGCGAGCTCGCGTACCGGTTTGCGCGCAACGCCTTCGGCAAGATCGGTAGCCGCTGTGACGCGCTCTACTGTCGGCCGGTGCTGAGCGGCCTGGTCAAACCGACCCGCCGCACTATCTATGCCGACGTGTCGCCGCACTTTCACGCACACTTCGGGCCGCTTACGCTCCCGTTGTGGGCGTGCACCGCCGGCCCACAGCCCACTGAACCGCAACTCACGCACAACCACAATTCCAGACTCGCCGAAAACGCGCCGGAGAAATACGCTCCATCCGAAGAAGTGGGTTGCCTAAATGACTATTCCGGATCACGCGACGGCTTGCGGTTGTGTTCGTGATTGGGTGCGATTGCGATACCTGAGGTAGTCGTGGACTTCGGTCATCAGCTCGTCGATCGTCGCGCAGCGGTGATTGCGAGTGACCGCGGCGTGCAGGTCCAGGCAGACGCGCTCGATCGGATTCAACTCGGGGCAGTACGGCGGCAGGAAGTGCGCAGCCGCAAACGGGGCAGGCTCGCCAAGGCCAACTGCGTCTGCCGACTGGAATGGATGCTGTAGTTGTCCACGATCACGTGGATCACCCGTGCCGTCGGATACGCCCGCTCGATCTTCCGCAGCAGGTCGATGAACAGCCCGCTGCGTTGGTGCGCGGCCGTGACCCACTGCACGCGGCCGCGGCGTACTTCCAACGCCCCGGCCAGATAGCGCTTCACGTTCTGCCCCGGCGTGACGACCACCTTCGGCTGCCCCGGCAGCATCCAGTCGGCGCCGACCTTCGGATTCAAAAGCATGTGCACCTCGTTGGCATACAACGCCACCTCGTCCGGCGGGAGTTGCGCGGTCAGGCGGCGGAGGCGGCGTGCGTGCCGATTTCTGCTGGCTTTCGGCCAGGGACAACCGACCGTCGGTCGTGGCCGGCCGAGCCGGGTGCCGATCGCCTTCCGGCACCGGCTCATGGTGGGCGGCGAGCCCCGCAGGCCCGTCTGCTGGGCCAGAACCAGGCAGAGCAATTCCTGGGTCCACGTCGGACGCGCCCAGCCGTACTCCTGCGGCGAACCGGCCACCACGTGCCGCAAGGTCAGCAGAAACGATGCGTCCACGCCCGACCGCCCGTTGTCCTCGCGTCGGTCGGCCCGACCCGCGAAGCCGTCCGACCGGAATCGTTCGGCCACCCGGTACACCGCGGAGCGTGCCGCGTGCAGGCTGTCGGCCACTTGCGCCGCCGGCCGCCCGCGCGCCAGGTGCAGCAGGATCGACATCCGGGTCCGCCGCCCGGCGTGGGTCGCGCGACGAATTGGGGGTCGGCGGTCTTTCACCGGATTCTGCCGTGGGTGGGGCCGGGCCCGGTCCTGCTGGCGCTGGACGACACGCGGGCCCGCAAGCGTGGCCTGAAAATCCACGGCGTCGGTATGCACCATGACCCCCCTGCGCTCGACCCGCAAGGTGGCCGTGACCGGCGGGGGCCACAGTTAGGTCATCCTGGGCGGGATCGTGCGTTTCTCCTTCTGACCCGACCACCCTTTCGGCCTGCCGATCCTGTTCCGGCTGTACATCAGCAAACAGACCGTCGCCAAGCGCGGCGGCCGCTATTACACGCGGCCCGAGTTGGCTATGCAAATGCTGCCCAGGCTCTGCCAAGCCTATGAAAGCCGCCGTTTCCACGTCATCGCCGACTCGGCCTATGGCGGCCAGAGCGTGCTGTGCCGCTTGCCCGAGAACTGCGACTTGACCAGCCGCCTGGACCTGAAAGCCCAGCTGTACGACGCGCCGCCCGTCCGTCGCCCGGGCGCCAACGGCCGGCCACGGAAGCGTGGTCGCCGGTTGCCGACCCCGCTGCAGATGCTGGACCAGCGCTGTCGGCGACTGGCGCTGAACCTGTACGGCCGCCGCGACCGCAGCCGGATTGTGGACACGGTCGCGCGGGTGTACGCCGCGCCGCAGCGTCCGCTCCGCGTCATCGCCGTGCAGCCGTTGACCGGCGGTCGCCGGCTCCAGGCGTTCTATTCGACCTGCGCGACCGCGACGGCGGAGCAGGTGTTGACCTGGTATGCCCTGCGGTGGTCGATCGAAGAGACGTTTCACGAGAGCAAGGGCCAACTCGGCTTCGAGGAGCCGCAGGGTTGGACGCGGCGCGCGGTGGAACGCACCGCCCCGACGGCGATGGTGTTGTTCAGTCTGATCGTGTTGTGGTTCGCCGCGGAAGGCCATCGTCACTACCGGGCCCCGTGGCGTCCGTGGTACCGCACCAAGGCTGGTGTGGGCTTCGCCGACATGCTCAACACCTTGCGTATTCAAAGCGTCCGTCACCAGGTTTTGTCACTCCGCCTCGTGGAGCGGAGTCACAAAAAGCTCATGAAAACCCTGCTTCACGCCGTCCAACAGGTTGCATAAGTGCGAAAGTCGAACTAAGGGCCGGGCCGTCGGCCCTCGGGCGACTCGGCAAGCGTGAAGTCCTGGTTCACGGCCACCTTCAGCAGCTCGACCCACTCCCGCCACTGCACTTTCATGCCTGCCCGGTCGATCTTGCGCATCGCTTCCAGCACGGCCGGCGGCTTCCGGGGGGTGAGCAACGTTGTCAACAGCCGCTCCCCGAAGAGAACCAGCCGCTCCAGCCCGTTGCGCATTTCGACGAGGTCGGCGCGATCCGTATCGCGTACTTCCGCGATGCGCACTTTGTCATCGGCGGCCACGTAATCCTCGATCGCGCGTCGCACCATGGTGGCGGCGACCGCGGTCAGGCGTCGTCGTTCGTCGTCGGACATGGCGCGGGCCAGCTTTTCGGCCGCCACGAGCCCGACGTCGTCGGCGCCAAACGCTGGCACCGGCGACGGCTCCGCGTACAGACGTGCGCGGTGCTCCAGAATGTCGAGCAACGCCGCTGTCACGGGCTTCAGGTCCGGCCCCGCCGGCAGTTCGCCGTAGTTCAGGGCCGCATACATCGCCCGCAAGGCGTCACGGGCGGTCTCCTTTTTCGCCGCGTCACGCAGCGCATTCAACGTGCTGACGAACGTGTCCCCGCCGGCCTGCGCCAACTTGGCCCGCAGCGTTTTCAGCCCCAAAGCCCCGGCGGCACGAATGCCGACCCGTTCGTCCTGCAACGCCTCGACAAATACAGGCTGCGCCTCGACGACCCCCAGCGTATTGAGAATCGCCAGCAGGCGGGCGGCCGCCGCCACGTCCGCCTTTGAATACGCGGACCGACACGCGGCGATGTATGCGGCGGCATAGGCCTGCTTGAACGCGTCTGTGCCGGTGTAGCCGGCGCGGAGCGTCTGGCCGGCGTCCCGCGCCAAAGCCGCATCCGAGCCGACGAGTTCCGCGATCCGCTCGGCAATAAAGGCCCGAATCTGATTGCGGTCCTCATCCGTCAGATCGGTGTGCGAGCGCACCGCGCTCAACGCATCCTGCGGCTGCTGCGACCACGCTGGAACGATCACGGCCGCATGGAGTGCGGCGGCCACGAGAACGAGCTGGCGAAACTTCATCGGGCAGACCTCCGCTGCCGCCCCGCTACCGGGGGAGCACCCAGGCGGGCATTGTACCGCCGGCACCTCAAACCTTGAAACCACGGTGCAGGCACGGCGGGCCGCCCGTCGCCTCCGAGCGGGCCGGGAAATGGTTTGCCGGCTTACCCCGGTCAACTTTATCATGATCATGCTGTCCGCCCTTCGTGCCCGTTGGCCCGAGGTGTCTGAATTCGGAAGTTGCCAGTCTCGTATGCCCCGCGGCGAACAGTTATTACGGCAATGGAACCTGCTACGCACCCTCCAGACTCGCGGTCGCGGCTTGAGTCTGCGAGAGCTGGCCGGGGAACTCGATGTCAGTGAGCGAACGGTTCAGCGCGATCTCGAACTCCTCGAGGAACTCGGATTCCCCCTTGAATACGACGAAGATCCGTTTGGCAAACGCTTCTGGCACATTCCACACGACTTCTTTCGCACGGGGCCCCTGACGCTGAGTCTGACCGAGGCGCTGTCGCTGCACCTGGCGCAGCGCTTTTTTGCCCCTCTCACCGGCACGTACTTCATGGAGGGGCTCCAGGCAGTTCTGGGCAAGATCCGCAGCCTGTTGCCGGCAACCGCCCTGGAACACTTCCGTGAGCTGGACGACATCCTGCACGTGCGCCTGGGGCCCGTGACCGACTACTCCGGACACGCGGACACCATCCGGCTGCTTCTGGATGCAGCCCGACAGCAGACGACAGTGGAAATCGAATACCGCTCAGTCTGGCGCGGGGAGACGTATACGACGCGGGTTGATCCCTACGGGCTGGTCTATTACGAGGGAGACTTGTTTCTCGTCGGACACTCGCATCGGGCCGCGGCCACGCGCGTGTTCAAGGTCACACGGATTGCGACGGCGCGGTTGAGCGATCAGACGTTCACACGCCCGGCGGATTTTGATCTTGACCAACATTTCCGCGCGAGCTTTGGTATCTTTCAGTCGACCGCCGAGCCTGTCGACGTGACGGTCCGCTTTCGGGGGCCGGTCGCAGCGCTCGTCGAGGAACGGGTCTGGCACGAAAGCCAGAAGCTTGAGCGGCTGCCGCCGGAGGCCACGCTGTTCGACGTGCAGTCCGACCAGCCCGGAGAACTGATCGGCCACTTCCGACTGGCCAACCTTGTGGAGTTCAAGCGCTGGCTCAAGGGGCTGGGTCAATACGCCGAAGTGCTGCGGCCGGCGTCGCTGCGCGACGAGCTGCGGGAGGAGCTACTGGCCGCCGCTCGGCAGTACGGCGGGGACGATTCCACCTGATCGTCTGAAAAAATTGATTTTTTTGTGCGGGCGCCCAACCACAATCGGCCGGCGCCCGCCGCGCGCGCCCCGCCAACCGATTGGGGGCCTGACCCGCCTTGTCATCCCCTAACGGGCGTTGGGGCTGACCAGCCTTGTCACCCCCTGTGCGTAACTTCTGATCTGAGAAATGCTTCAGTCCTTCAACGCGGCTCGTTTCGGGGGGGCGAGCCGCGTTTCTTATGGCGGTCATTCACGGTTGCGGTCGCCGCCGGCAGCGTCGCAAGTCCATGCTGAACAGCCCCTCCATCTTGATATCATGGAAGTAGCGCGACGTAACGGACGGAGGACGAGGTCTATGCACGGAGGTCGACAGAGAGCGAATGCCCAACCGTGGCTCGCGGTGGCCGGCGCTCTGGCCGCATGGTTCGCGAGCACGCAAGCCGCGGATTCGCCCTGGCTTTATGGCATTCACTGGTACGGCAACCCGAACGGCATCGTCGAGAACATGACGGGCGGCAAGGGTATCTGGTCGCTGGAAATCGTGGAGACCAACAGCGACGTGTGGTGGAGTGCCGCGTGGCAACGTAACTACCGCTTTCTGACGATGGTCTCACGGGGGCACACGTTGATCGTGCGGATCGAACGGACGTGGGGCGAGACGGTTCCTTATCCGGGGCATCTCGCGCAGTACCTGGTCGATGTGCAGGCCGCGGCGCAGACGCTGGCCGACGTCTGCCATATCTGGCAGATCGGCAACGAGATGAACCTGTACAGCGAATGGGGCGGCAATCAGCTCACGCCGGCCAACTACGTCGACATGTTCAAGCAGATCCGGGCGGCCATCAAAGCGGTTCCCAGCCCCCTCGGGGAACAGATCGTCTTGCTGGGACCGGTGTCGCCGGGGAACGTCATCGGCGGCGTCCGACACACGGAAGGGAACGACTATCTGGGTCAGATGTGCGACCTGCTCACCGCGAACGACCTCGACGGTTTTGCCATCCACGCGTACGCGGGCCCACAGTACGACGCGAGCACCGCGCGCCGCGAACTGCTCGCCGGCTATCTGAGCCAGTTGGCGGTCATCGAAACCAAGGGCTTCCGTGACAAGCCCGTGTTTATGACGGAGTGGAACCGGCGGGTGGACCCCATCAACGACTACAACGAGGCCCAAAGCGCACAGTTTCTCCACGGCGCGTTCGCGGACCTGTACGCGTGGAATCAACGGGCTGGCGGACATCCCATCACGACGGCCTGCTGGTTCATCTATCAATACGACAATGGGACCTGGGCGAACTACTCGATCGAGTATCTGCACGGCATCGGCCCCAGCGGGGCGGATAACGATCTGTGGGATGCATTTCAGTACGCGTGCACGCTCGCCCTGCCGACGGCGTATCCGGCGCCCGAGCCGCCGCTTCTGTACGTCGGGATGCCGACCGGCGTAAACGTCGCCCGACGCGCGGTGGCTGTGAGCACCGATTCGGGCAATGGCAGCCCGGCTGTAGATGGGTTCACGTCGACCAAGTGGACCAGTGCCGGCACCGTGCCGCCGCACTGGATTCAGTTGGATCTCGGGGCCGTGAAAACCGTGACGGGGTTCATCGTCCGGCACGCTGGCGCAGGCGGTGAGCCGCAGTCCTACAACACGCGTACGCTGCACTTCGAGACTGCACCCTCGGCGGATGGACCGTGGCGTGTGGACGCCATGATCTTCAACAGCACGTCGGCGAACACAACCGCACGCGTGTACGCCGAGCCGCAGCCGTTGAGGCATGTGCGCCTGTACATCACGGACCCCGGCGTGGACAACTACGCCCGGATCCCTGAGTTCGAGGTATATGCCCTGACGACGCCGGGCGACTTCGATCAGGATGGCGACGTGGACATGGCCGACGTGCAGTCGCTTATCTTCTGCTGGCAGGGCCCCGACCGCGACTACGCCTCCGGGCATTACTGCTATCGGCGCGACTTGGACAGCGACGCGGATGTCGATTTGGCGGACGCCGCCGCATTGCAAAGGCTGTTCACAGGCAGCTAACGTCTCTTGCCAGCGCGTTCCTCGCATCGGTGCGCACCGTGCGCTCGGAAGGCTTCCTCCTTTGCTGCGCATTGGGTCCACGGTATGTTCACCGGCGCGCGATGTAGCGGCGGTCGTCGGAGGCGCGGCCGCAGATGCGCTGAATCGCTCGGGCGCATCGACCGGTGCGTGCCCACGGCGGACGCAAGGCCGGAATCGTCGCAATACAAGCGCCCGTAGCTCAGCAGGACAGAGCAGCGGTTTCCTAAACCGCAGGTCGGACGTTCGAATCGTCTCGGGCGCGTTGGCCGGAAAAGCGTAAGGCGTTGTGCCGGGGCTTTAACGATCACGTGTCGCACGCGGGCGGGGTGCGACGGAAGCGGGGCGGCTTACGGCCGTCACGTCACCGCGGAGACGGTGCGTGCCGATCAGAACGGAGAAGAAGACGAAACCGGTGTTCGAGCCCCCGCTCAGCGCGTGGCCGGACGCCGGCGTTTACCAACTCTGGATCGTTGTCCGTCGGTCCGTGCGCATCTGCGTTGGCGCTTTAGGCATGGTGCACTTTGCGCCGGGCACCTACGTTTACACCGGGCGCGCCTCACGCGGGTTGCGCGCTCGCGTCTGCCGCCACGCCTACGGCGCGGCAAAGCCGCACTGGCACATCGACTATCTGCTGATCCAACGCGGCGCCGCGGTCAGAAAGGTGGTGCTCGCGTCCGAAAACCCAGCCGACGAGTGCCGCGTCAACAGCCGCAATGCCAACGGCGGAATCGCGGTCCCCCACTTCGGCGCTTCAGACTGTCGGTGCGGCTGTATCGGGCACTTGTGGCGGCAAGAACCGGGGCCCACGGCGCGGGCGAAAGTTGAAAAGGCCCTGCCGGCGAAATAACATAGGCTGAGAGGGCTGAAGACGCATGGGGCCCCTGCCCGATATCTTCAGCGATTCGTCGACACCCCACCCTGACGCTGTTGAGCATTACTTAGGGCGTTGTAAATGAGAAGCTTGTCTACTTGTATGACCGTCCTTTGCCTGGTCAGTGCGCTCTGCGGCGTAGCCTGCGCCGAGAACCCGAAAAACCTGCTCTTTTATGGCAATAGCTTCACGCTCGGAATCGGCTCCGCCGAAGCCGAGTCGTTCGGCGGCGTGCCGGAGGTGGTTCGTCAATTGGCGATCGCGGCAGGTTATCCGCCGCCGCGCGTCGAGAACGCTGCGGTCAGCGGACAAAGCCTATCGTGGCATCTTGCCAACAACACGGCCGTCATAAGCGACCCCGCCGATTTGGGGGAGCTACCTGACTTTCAGTGGGATGCGGTGATCATTCAGGAGTACTCGACGAAACCGACCCATATCGGCAACCCAGCGGCGTTTCGCGCCGACGCGTTGACGCTGTTCGGACTGGTACGGAGCCACAGCCCGGGAGCGCAAGCCGTGCTATACGAAACGTGGGCCCGCGGCCCGGGGCATGAGTTTTACTTTGGCGACCCGCCGCTTTTCCCGGGCGGACCGGCTCAGATGCAACAGGAACTACGCGAGAGCTATGAGCTTGCGCGGCAGGATCTCGTAGGCGCACACGGCGCGGGCAGCGCTGTCGTGGCTCGTGTCGGCGACGCTTGGGAGGCCACCGGATGGGCGAACCTGCACGCCGACGACATCTACCACGCGAATACCCGCGGCACCTATCTGGCAGGGCTGGTAATCTTCGGGACCGTGTACGGCCGGCACACGACAGCAGGTCTGCCCAAGCTTTTCAACAGCCTCACGCTGGAGGAGGCGTCGCAGCTTCAGGCAGTCGCCGACCAGTTTCTGCCGCCACCCCCGCCGTTCGACTACAACGGGGACGATAACATTGATGGTGGCGACCTGCCGGGGCTCGCGACCTGTCTTATTGGTCCAGGGCTAGGGCACGTGCCGGGTGCCGTCTGTTTGCGCCTGAACGGGGACAGCGACGCGGATGTCGACCTGCGCGACGTCGCCCTCATGCAAACAGCGGTCTTTCAGCGTCCGCCGTCGCTGTTTTTCAGTACGTGGGACTTGACCTTCACGCTGCCTCAGGGGACGGGAACGGAAACGCAGTCCAACATCGTCACGACGAGCAACGCGTCCGTGCCCGCCGTGCAGTTGTCGGCAGTCGACTTGGCTACTTCGGCGCCGCCGACGTGGCTGACCGTTCCCGGCGTCGTGAGCGCCGGGACGGCGTTTTCCGTTACCGTGAATGTAAACGGCCTGACGCCCGGCACGCGTTACGCGCGGGTGAGCGCCTCGGCCAGTGGCTACGACGTAGCGTCGTGCACGGTGACACTGCTCGTCACCCCCGCTGGCGCAGGTCAAGTCCTGTTTTTCGATTTTGGCGACGCCGGGCAGCAAACGCCCGGCAACTACAACAACGTCACCCACTTTCAGACGCCTGTCGCCAACGTAATCGACAGTAACGGAGCCACTACCGGGATCACGCTGACCGTTACGGACTCGTTCTGGCCGGGCGCTAACCTGAGCGGGACTACGACTCCCACCGGCGACGCTGCCGAGCTCGATCCGCAGGCAACGCGCGACAACCTTTTCGGCTGCACGGCGGAGTTCGGCGGCTACCTTGAAGCGACGGCAGCGTTCACACTCGACGGCCTGAACACGGCCGCCGGCGTAACGTACACATTCACCTTCTTCGCCTCGCGGCTCGGCGTTTCGGACAATCGTGAGACGGCGTACGCCGTTACCGGTGCCACGAGCGGGGTAGCGTACCTCGACGTGGCCAACAACGTGGGCACGGTTGCCGTGGTCCCCAACATTCAGCCAGACGTCAACGGCCGGATCACCGTCTCACTCAGTCCGGGCCCGAACAACAACAATGCGTACGGGTTCTACTACATCGGTGCGCTGAAAGTCGTGCGAAACGATCCCTGAACGAAAACCGCGCGGTAACCCAGCGGCGAGGGCGTACACGGCGCTACACGGGGCCGAGGCCGGTCCCCTTGCGCTGCGCGCCCCCGGTGCCTCGCGCGCCCGCCGGCAAAGGGCACAGAGAATTGCCAATGCCGGTTTCAACGTGCCATACGAGACCTCGCCTCGCCCGACCTCGTACACCGGTCCCTCAGTGCCGTCAGATGACGTGCACACGCGCGGAACGCTGTAATCGCCAGCGTTTTCTTGCCGCCTGCAATAGCCGCCCAAGCTCGTCGTTACGCTCGAGGAGGAGCCGGTGCGACCGGTACGTTGTATTCCCTTTAGCACGCGGAGATGCGTTATGACGAGAGCTATTCCTATCTTGGCGGTTGTTACGGCCTGCTTGATCGGCCACGCGGCAATCGCGGTCGAGCTGCGATTCATCGACCCCACCACCACGGGCCCCGGTATTCGCGACCTGTTGGATTTTCCGCCAAACCAGGTAAAACCTGAGTGGGCACTGGCCAATCGCAGCCACCTTGTCGCCTTCGACCCGTCCGCCGGGCATGTTCATCGTCTTTTCGTGTTCCTGGCTGGAAGCGGGGGACTACCGGCGTACTACCAGAGGATTGTGGCACGCGCTGCCGAGTTGGGGTTTCACGCTGTCAGCCTCGCTTATCCGAACTGGCCAGCGGTGCGTGACCTCCTCGCTCAAGAAACCGACCCGCTCGTGGCGGGAAGCATCCGGCGAGAGAGGCTTTATGGGGTGGACGAGTACCCTGGCATCAATGTTGATTATGCCAACAGCGTTCAGAATCGACTAACTGCCCTGCTCGCGCATCAGCATGCCGCTCATCCAGACGAGGGCTGGGACCAATTCTTGAGCGACACTGCAACCCCCGCCTGGCCGCTGATCGTCGTCGCCGGTCATTCGCAGGGAGCCGGACACGCAGCCTATTTAACGCGTGACCAGCAGCTCGCCGGAGCGTTGATGTTCGGCGGCCCCGGCGACTTCGTAAGCGGTCAGCAGGCCGCGTGGCTCTTTCGGCCGGCGGTAACGCCCGCCGACCGGATGTTCGCATTCACCCACGCGGACGACCCGAGCTTCGGAGCCTTCATCCTGAACCAGCGCACGCTCGGTCTGAACCAATACGGACCGGCGGTCGACGTCGATACCACACAGCCGCCGTATGCCGGTTCTCACATGCTCTATTCGCGCCTCGCGCCGCCCCCGGGTCAGAATCCGCATAATGCGGTGGTGGTCGACGCAGCGCTGCGGCTGGACGACCACGGGCGGCCGATTTACGAGCCCGTTTGGGACTACATGCTGAACCAAGTGGTACCGGAACCCGCGACACTGGCGCTCTTGGCGGCCGGCGCTTTAACTATGCTGCGCTGCCGGTCCCGCTTGCCGTCAACGAAAACCCACTCCGGGTGGCAACTGCCCAACCCCTGGGTGTCAGCGGAAACCTCGATATGATGTGCTGCGCCGCGCCCGTAGCTCAGCAGGACAGAGCAGCGGTTTCCTAAACCGCAGGTCGGAGGTTCGAATCCTCTCGGGCGCGTTGCCTGACAGACCGCACGCGCTCACTGAACGCCGGCACCGGTCGCGCCAGGAGCCTGGTTGGTCGGGCCAACCGGTACCGGCTTCATCGCCGGTTTACCCGCGGGGACCGAAGTTGGCACGGGCGGCTGCGCCGGGCGTCCGATCGCGTAAATCGGAATCTGAAACGTCGGCACGTCGGGATCGTCCGTCGTCAGTCGCACAAAACTGGGCGTGCCGGGCTGCGACGTATAGCCTGCCGGCACGTGCAGAACCACGACCTGCCGGTTGTCGCGCTCTGTGATCTCGGCCTTCAGTCGTCCGTCCGTCGTCGTCACGCCGGTTACCCCCGCGGGCTGACCATCTGACCAGCTTAGCTGGGCGCTCAGATCCAAGTCGTTTTCGACCGTCGCCGGGATGCTGAACCGCGGCGGATTCGCGGCCAGCCGTGGCATGATCTGCACCACCACCGGAATGATTTCCTGGGGCGACTGCTCGACCCCCGTCTTCAGCGTGATGGCGCGGTGCATCATCTCGTTTGGCCAGGGTGGGCTCAGCGTCACGACGAGCTCGTATTCCTCGCCCGGCCGAAGTTCCTTCAGCTCGGCTGTCAGGTTCTTGTTGGACGGGTTCGGAACAATCTCCGGGCTCAGCGGACCGCCATCGCCACGTGTGATCGTGATCGTCTTCGTGACGGGACCCGAGCTGCGGGGCACCTGTCCGAAGTTGAGGTTCGGCGACGACAGTTTGACTGCCTGACTGATTACCGCCACGCATTCCAGCGTGGCCTGTGCGTTATTCCGGTCGTTCGTCTGCACCATGATTTTGCGCGACGACTGGTTCGTGCCGCGCGGAACCTGCATGGTGATTTCGACCTTCTCGGTCTGGCCGGGCTCGATCGTGCGACCCAACGGGCCGCTGATGGTGAACCCTCAGCCCCGCTTCAGCAAAATCTGAAGCGGACCTTCACCCTCGTTGGCGATCTCAAATTGAAACTCTGCCTTCTGCCCCGCCCACACGTGCTCCCGAACACACCGCGGGTTTTTTAGAACAAACTTCGGCTGTGGCTGATCGGGCGGCGGTGGCACCGGGGCGTCGGGCTGCGGACCCTTGCATCCGCTGCTCTCCGCACCGCGGGCCGCCGCATCCGGTGCCGGCTGACTCGTCACGGTCGGGCTGGCCGCGGGTTCCTCAGGTGTGACAGCGGTCGGCTGACTTGCCGCCGGCGTGGGTGGCGCCTCAACCGCCTTCTCGGGCGCCGGTCGCACTTCGCCGAGGTCGCGGGCCGTCGCGCGTTCAGCGCTGCCCGCCGGCTTCGGAGGTGCCGTCAGTTGACGCGAGACACGCCCCGGTACGACCGGCGGCTCCGACGTTGACTTCCGGTCCTCCGGATGGCCGCCTTTGGCGCGCGCTGCCACCCTCTCCCGGATCAGAGCAGCGAGTTTCTCCCGTTCGGCGTCCGTAGGAGCAACGCGCTCCTTCCCAGCTGCGGTCGCGTCGGCAGACTCCGCCTGCCGTTGCGCCGCGGGCGCCTCAGCAACCGACGGCGCGGGCGATGGTGCTGGCGTGGCCGAACGCTCCTCAGCCCGCGGGACCGAAGCAGCCGGCCCCGACGGCCCCGCCGGCGGGCTCGCGCAACTTAGCAGCCAGCCACATGCAAGGCCCGCGAGCACCAGGCGCCAAACATACCCCCCGCTCTTCTTCCCCGGCGCATGTCGTGTCGTCATCGCCGCAACCCTCAAGTTCACACCCTCGGCGTCGCGGGCACACAAGCGTGCATGGCGACGACCTTTAAAACGGATATCATATCGGCATTCGGGGGTACGGGGAAGCGGAAAACTCGGCCGCGCCCGGCGCCGGGGCGCCCGAACCGCACACGCGAGCTCGGGGTATGGCACACCGCCCAATGTCCGGAGTCGCCCTGCCCCCGACTTGCATCGGGGGTTCGGACGCGCGACCGACGAGCGCGCGAGCGCGCGACCATCGGAACCCCGCACGCGAGTGCGGGGCGGAGTCGCGCGGTCACGAGACGGGCGTTGCCCGCGTGCGTTCGGTATCGCGGGCGTCAGCACATTGCCAGGTATGCCGCCAGGAAATAGACCGCAATGCGAATTCGCTGAGGTGTCCAGAAAAAGAACATCGTTCCGCCTCCTCAGGCAGTGCTCCGCAACTACGGACCCGCCGCTACTGGGCGAAGACCGAGCGGCGAAGTGCTTCTGTCAATTCATATGCCCCACCTGTGTGGCGGCTCCAGCACCCACGGCCGGGAGCGCCCCCTGCCGCGTGAAGGGCAGTTTTTCGCGGCACATCGCCCGCGTGGACTGGCGGCTGCCGATAACGGCCGCTGACCGCCGACGCCTCACGAAGCAGCCAAATCAGAACTCATACTCATACGACGCACAGAGGTGACTGCTCACAATCACGAGGGCGCCAAGTACGGCCCGGCGGACCGTGGACGCCCCAGCTCCTGCACCCAGTAGATGCCGTAATCCCCGCCGGTGCGGACGCCGACGCCCATCTCCGTGAACGCCGGGTTGAGGATGTTCTCACGGTGTTCGGGGCTGTTCATCCAGTCGGAGACGACGCTCGCAGGATCCGTCTGCCCCGCCGCAAGGTTCTCGCCGACGATCCAGTATTCGTACCCCGCCGCACGGGCCCGGCTGGCGAGCGTCGAGCCGGTGTGCGGGTTGACGTGCGCAAAGAAATCGTCGCTGATGAGTTCGCAGGCGTAGCGCGTGGCCTCGGCCTCCAGCGCCGCGCTCCAAGTCAACGCGCCCACCCCGTGCCGGGCGCGCTCCGCGTTGACGAGGCGCAAAATCTCTGCTTTCCATGTGTCTTCATAGAGCGGCCGCGAACAGGCCACAGGCTCGGAAGACGATTGCCCCGCGCTGCCAACGGTCGCGCCCACCGCTGTCCCAGCTGACCCGGCGGTCGAACCTGCCGACCCACTCGAAGGTGTGCTGCGGCCGGGATTATCCGTCGAGGCGCCGGCGCCGTCGGCCGGCAGCAGCAGCGGACATCCGCCCATCAACAGCGTCGCCACAATTGCCAGCGTCAGCAAGGAGCGAGTGTCCCAGCGGTTGCCGCCACGGTTCAGGAGATTTGATCTGAACATCGGGCCGCCTCCTGCCATCTCAGTATAGCCAGGCCGGGGCCCTTGATGCGACTCTTCGTGGGCCCCATACTTATCCGCGAACTGTGGTCGGATGGCTCGCCGGCTCAGGCCCAGGAGTACCGCATGCGCAGGCCGTTACCGGTCACCCTGCTCGGGCTGCTTCCAATACTGTGTTGTGTTGTTCTGATCGTGGGTGGGTGCCCCGGCACGACCGGCGGCACGGGGGCCACGTTCAATCTTCCCCCGACGGTCAAGATAACTACGATTCCGGATCCACCCCGAGGCGTGCCACCGCTGTTGGTCCAGTTCGATTCCTCGCAGAGTACCGACGACGGTCTGATCGTGGACCGCCGGTGGGACTTCGGGGACGGAACCACGAGCCGCGAGATCTCGCCCCTGCACACATACACGGCGCGTGGTGCGTACACGGTGCGTCTGACCCTTACGGATGACACGGGCGCGACCCAGACCGGGACGATTACTGTTACAGTGACCGAGCGGCCCATCGCGTTCATCAGTATCGATCCGAACACGGCGTCGGCCGAAAACGCGCCGGCCACGTTCACGTTCGACGCGTCGTCCTCGTACGACCCTGACGCAGCACCGGGCGACACGCTGTCCTACCGCTGGGATTTCGGCGACGGGTCGCGTGAAATCATCGCGCGCGTCCGGCACACGTTCGCGGCGGCCGGCGTGTATCGCGTCACGCTCACCGTAACGGATGCCAGCGGCGCAACCGGCACCGCCGATCGCATCATCAGCGTGGGAATTCCCCGTCCCACGCTCCAGATTCAGACGCCGCCGAGTGATGTGGCAAACATCGTGTGCTCGAAGTCCGCGCCGCTCTGGATTCAGGCGGTCGCCAACGTGGCCCCCGGTGTCCCGTACACGACGCACGCCGGTCTGGACGGCGACACCGACAGTTGTGACGCCCAAACGGTGGTCTATAGCGCCACTGATGACGCCGAGCCACGCCGACTGATAGGTCACTCTGCACCCGTCACAGCCGCGGCGTTCTCTCCGGACAGCGCGTATGTGCTGTCCGGGAGCGAGGACGGGACAGCGAAGCTTTTCGAGGTAGCCACCGGGGACGTGGTACGCACGTATCGCGGGAGCAACACGTCCGCGGTCAACGCGCTGGCGTTCTCGCCGGATGGGGCCAGCTTCCTGCTGGGTCGTGCGGACGGCGTGGTGGAGTTGCGAAAAACGTCCGATAACACAATCCTCCGTACTCTGGTCGGCCACGCCACGTCCGTACTGACGGTCGCCTTTGCCCCGGACGGCAGCGCGGCGGTCAGCGGCGACGCCGCTGGCACTGCCATCCTCTGGAACGTAACCGATGGGACCGAAACACGTCGCTTTACGCACGCCGACGGCGTGACTGCGGCCGCGTTTCCCCCGACCCGGTCCGACCAGTTCGCCACCGGCTGCCGCGACCAGATTGCACGGTTATGGAGCACGCTGGGGACCGTGGTTCAGCAGTACGCGCCCGTGTACAGCGGAGGGGTGCTCGTCGCCGGTCATTCCGACGCAATCACGTCGGTGGCCTTCTCGACCGACGGGACGCAGCTACTGACCGGCGGCGCCGACCAGCGCGTCAGTCTGTGGCAGACCGCGAGTGGAGCATGGGTGCGCTGGTTCATCGGCCACGCGGAGCGCGTCAACGCAGTCGGATTCGCTCCGGATGGCAATCACATCGTTACCGGTAGCGACGACACGTCCCTGCGGGTGTGGTCGGTCAGCGATCCAAACTCGGTCCAGGTTCTTCAGCCGTGCAGCTCAGCAGTACGGGCGGCCGCCTACTCCCCGGACGGACAACTGCTCCTGGCCGGCGTCGCCGCGCGCAACGACATTTCTCTGGACGGAGACGCGAAAGACGCCGTTCTCGTCGGCGACCTCGATCTACGGACTCCAGTAGCGCTGGATCTTCAGGACCCGAACGTGACGGCGGTAGAGGGCGGGAATCGGTATTACCTGTGGGCCGAAGTCCGGACCGATAGGACAACGCCGGTACGCCGTTACGCCAACGCGGTCGTGCACGTGGTACCAGACTATGCCGGCTCCTTGGCGACGGCGCCCCCGATCATACCGCTGGTGGCCAACGCAGAGGGGGAAGAGGAAGCGGTGATTGTGACAGCGCCGCTCCCCTCGGCGCAGAGTCGGCAGGTGGTTGACCTGGGAGCACTGGACATCGGGGATCGCGTGTACTTGAGCCTGGTGCCGGTGCCCGGGTTCACGGACACATACACCCACGCCGGGTACAGCCTGATGATGCTGGATGTTCAGGCGCAGATGTTCGTCTGGTACCGGACTGGCCGGCTGCTGTTCACGTCGGAATCCAAACTGGTCGTAGGGCACCCCAGCGGCAGCTACTACCTGGTGATGGAGGGACTGGACACGCAGCTTGCGCCGAGCGTACGGGTTCGCGTCAAGCGGCAGGCGTTTCAGGACTCACAGCCACGGCAGCAGACGATCTATCTGAACTTCGCAGGCTCGCAAGGGCAGGAGATCACCGTAGCCGACTCGCCGAAATTCCGGCTCGGCCCATTCCGCGTGAATCCGGCCACGGACAGCGCGTTGCAGGCCGCGATCGTCAGTCGGGTGGAAAGTCGGTTGGCCCCGTACGGCTTTGTCGTGCTGTCATCCAGCCGCGGGGATGCGGAACCTTCCGGCCCCCACAACACCGTGTACTTCGATACGGACAACGCGCTGCGGAGCGTCATCGACGCGACGGAACTGGAGTTTTGGGGGCTGACGAGCTTTGTCGATCCACGGAATCAGTTGCTGAGCGGCAGGGCCGTAGTCGATGTGAACGCGATTATCAGCAGCTTCCACCCGACGGACCCTGCTACCGGCCCGCGTGGCACGACCATTGCCAACGTCGTGCTCCATCACATCGGGCTGATGGCCGGCCTCTACCCCACATCCGGGGTGCTCGATGATCTCATGACGTCCGACGCCGCCCGGGCAAACGCCGGGTCGCTGGATTTCACCACCGCGCCCCTGGCCCCGATTCCTGGCCGCGACGCGATCGGCATCCAGAACGCCCCGCTGCTACTGACCGAGCTCTTTGGGCAGTGACACGTCGAGCGTACACGCTCACGCCGCATGATATGCCCGGTGCGGCGTCAGAGCCCCTGGGGCTGCGCGCCCGTGCGAGGCCAAAGGGACCTGCGACGTGTGCGGCGGCTTGCCCTGACGTGTCTGGGCAGCAGTTCTCGTGCACAGCCAACCGCCCGCAGCCCAAAACAACGCCCACTCGCCGTTGAAGCAGCGGGCCACTCCGGTACAATACACGTCGCGGCTATTCTGCACAGCTCCTCGGGAAAGGCGATTTCCGCTGGCGCGGGGGTCGCAACGGGTTGGACTGATCATGCGCAAGGTGACGATCGAAGACATCAGTCGGCAGACGGGGCTGTCGCGGGGGACGGTGTCGCGTGCGCTGAATAATCGGCCCGACATCAGTCTGCAAACCAAACAGCGCGTCCTGGAAGCCTGTCGCCAGTTGAAGTACGTGCCTAGCCATGCCGCCCGCGCTCTGGCTACGGGTCGGCGGTATGCCATCGCGGTTGCGGTCGACGACCTGCGCTCTTACTTCGCGGCAAGCTACCTACGCGGGGCAGCGAAGCGGGCTGCCGATGACGGCTACGCTGTTCTTGTGTTCGAGCTGGGGGCCGACCCGCGAGCGGCGGTCGAAGGCATGTGCACCATGGTGGCCGAGCGCGTGGATGGCCTGTTGCTCGGCACCGTCCTGCCCAACCCCCTGCTCTCGCAGGTACGCAGCGCCCTGGAAAACCGCGTCCTGGTGACAGGGGACGTCGCCGTCGCGACAGCGTGGGACACGTTCGCGCCGGATCACGTGGAAGCCGGCCGGCTCGTCGCGCGCCACCTGCTGCGCGCCAACCAGACCGACGTCCTGTATGTATATCAGCCGGGCACCGCGGAGGTTGAGTCCCGTCTGGCGGGCTTTCGGGAGGTGTGCGCCGAGTATGGCCTCAGCGCCGAACAAAGCGCCTTAGCCATTTCGGCGACACAACCGGACCCGTTCGGCCCCCTGCGTGCCCGCCTCGGGTCCCTCCGCGCCGTGATCGGCGATACGGACGTTCTGGCCGTCAACCTGATGCTCCTGGCTCTTGAATGCGGCCGGAGACCGGGACGCGATATCGCGGTCGCCGGCGTGGGCAATGACCCGATCGGCGCGCATGTGCACCCGAGCCTGACGACGGTCGACCTGTGCGGCGAGGAAATCGGGCGGCGGGCGATGGAGATTGCGATCCAGCGGATTACCAAGGCGCGACAAGACGCACCGCAGCATACGCTGGTCGCCCCCGTGCTGATTCCGCGCGACTCAAGCCGTATCGCGTAGCAAGCTGGCCGCCGGCCTGAACTTCGATCCGACTTCGTTCTCAGCCACCAGTGCGCCCCACGCACGACCGCGCGCAAGGCAGCGCGGAAAGCTGACCTCGTCACGGCGCCGCAGCCGGCGATGTACCGGGAGCGGCGGATTCACGGCCATAGGCGTCGCACAGCGCCAGCCCTTCGTCGCAACGGGGGGCCAGCCGCGGCTCACGCTCGCGCGCCCGACGAAAGTACTCGGCAGCCCGCGCAAACTCGCCTTGCGAAAACCAGCACGTCGCGATGTTGAAGTACATCCACCCTGTCAGTCCACGGATGCGTTCATGGGCCTCGTTCCGTGCGATGCCGCGCTCAAACTGCTCGATCGCCTCACCGAAGCGCTCCGTGTCCATCAAGACACATCCCAGCCGGAAACGCGTGCGCACGGCGTCCTGTTCGGCCAATGCTTGGCGCAACAGTTGTTCCGCCCGGCCGTACTGACGGTCGAGATAATACGCCTCTCCCAGCGCACTGTACGTCGTGGGGCCGGGATTGCGCGCAGCCGCAGCGCTCCAGAACGTAATCGCGTTACGGTACGTCTCGCTGCGTGCCCGCGCCAGGCCGGCCAGCCCAAGGGCGGCAAGAATCCCCATGGCAAAGAGCGCCGAACGCACCGGCGGCCGGGCGTACCGCGCTCCCAGACTCAACAGGGCAGCCGCCCCGGCCAATGGACCGATGCTCGGCAGGTACATGAAATGGTCCGCGACGAACGAGTGCCCCATGTACCCGAAATCCACCAGCCCAAGCGTAGGGGCCGCCGAGATGCCGAAAAACAGCAAGGCGACCACCAGACCCGCGCCGATTTCCCTTCGGAGCCACCAGGCGAGCGCCAGCGCCCCTACCGCCGACGCCGGGAACACGTATTCCCAGCCGTGACGGGGATCAATGTTCCAGCGTGGGTACAGCGGCATCAGGCCGGCCGGCCACAGCAGCTTCTGTGCGTAAAACCAGAACGCGCGACCGGCAAGCAACAGGCGCTGCGTCAGTGAGAGATCGAACCTCAACTCCGCCCCTTCCAGCATGCCGTGTTCGTGCAGCGTGGTCAGGTATGCAAAAACCATGGCGACCACTGCGAACGGAATCACCGCCGGAAGCGTACGGCGCCAGGTGGCGCGCCCCCGCCATCCGATCCAGAGAACCAACACCGCTGGCAGCGTGCAGACGATCGTCTTGCTCAGAAGTCCGAGGACGAAGCAGCCCAGCGCTGCGGCGTACCACTTCCAGCCGGGTCCGCGGACGAAGCGCAGCCACGCCAGGAGCGCAAGCAAGTAGAAGAACACGGACAGGACGTTTTTCCGTTCCGCGAGCCAGGCCACCGAAGGCACGTGCAGCGGGTGCACGGCGAACCACAAGGAGGCGAAAAACGCACCCGGAACGCTGAGCCGTCGCAGAAGCAGCCAAACAAGCAGCGCATTGGCCGCGTGCAAGACCACGTTGACTACGTGGTAGCCCGCCGGTTGGCTGCCCCACAGGCGGTATTCCAGCCAGTGCGTGGTAAACGTCAGCGGGTAGTACGGCACGTTGGGCGGGTAATCGTGACGGGCAAACCAGATGCGCCAGAGCCCATCCGGGCTGACGACGTACGGGTTCTGGGGGATGTAATCCGTGTCGTCGAAAAGGACGTAGTCGGCACGAAATGCAGGCGCGTATACCGTGCCAACAGCCACCAGGATCACCACGGCCCCGGTCGCCGGCGGCCAGCCGTGCAGTCGTCTTGCCGGTGCGGAATGACCGCCGCCCATACCCTCCGCTGGTTTCGGGCGATGGCGCAAAGCTTGGGCACGCGGCCTCATGACGTGTCCTCATCCGTCGGACTCGCGCGCAGTAGCCGCCGCGGCCGGGCCCTCCGGTGCGGCCCGCACGACGAGTACCTCGCCCTCGACGGCTTCGAGGCACAATGCTCCGCGACCGTGCGATGCGGAGACGGCGGCGCGCCTGCGTCCGCTGCTGTCCGTAATGCACAATTCGAGCGGCCGAGGAGCGCAGAAGTCCAATGCGACACGCAACGTGTCGGCGTCAGCCACCTCGCAGCGTATCGCCAGGTCGAGCCCGCGAAAATGCAGGTTACGCAACCCGTACGACCGGCCGGGAATCCGCAGACGCAGCGGCAGGCACGGGGAAAGGTGGAAGGCCGGTGCGTCGTAATCGGCCGTTTCGCGGAAGCCCAGTAGGCTACGAATGATGTGCAACGGCAACGTCGCCCCCCAGCCGTAGTTTTCGCCGCCCGGTTCCGCCTCGGCGCTCAGCGGCCAGTACTCGTTGGCGACGCCCGGTACACGGTACGAAAACGGGTCGGTCGGATCGGCGTAGTGAGGTGCGCGCGCATCCAGACGCGAGTACACGCGGTCGGCGATGTCCGCCGTCGCCGCGGCCGCCAACTTCCGGAGCCCGGCGGTCCAGGCCGCCTCGGTGTACACCAGGAAGAACGAGGGCCACTCCAGCCACAGCGCCGGGTGCTCGCGGAAATACTCCAGCCATCGCCGGCACGCCTGCACCTGTTCGGCCGTCGCGACGCCACAGGCCAGCGGCGTCAGCATCATGACGTCCGCGTAGTCCGGCAGGAGGATCGGCTGGTGGCGCGTGGCGTCGAAGTCGCGAAACGCACCATCAACGAACATTCCGCGGACGGCCGTCGTCCGCTGTTGTGCCAAGGCGCGCCAGCGGGTCTCGTCGGCGGTACGACCGGTCAATCGCGCGAAGGTCGCCATGATCTGGAGTGCCTCCGCCATGCTCGCTTCAACGTCGAGCGCGCGGACCGCGTCCGTCACGCCGCCCTCGGTCTGCGGAAATCGCTTCGAGCCGTCCTGGCCGGACTCCCAGTCACAATGGCAGTGCAGACCGCCCTGCGGACCGGTACGGTGTGTCAGCCACCACTTCAGGAAGCGGGACAAATAGGGGTACAAGCGATCCAGCCAGCCGCGGTCGCCGCTCATGGCCCAGACTGCGCGCAGCACGTGGAACGGCAAGCACCAGGCTGGGGAGGTGCCACAAGCCTGGCCGTCCTCGGCGATCATGTTGAGGCTGCCGTCCTCGCGGCAACATGGAACGTTGGGCGCGACCGCGTCCTCGAAGGTCCCCAGGAGCACCTGGCGAGCGAGCGGCGCATCCGCGTGACTGAGCGTCAGCATGTCCAGGCTCGTCTCCGCCAGCACGCAGCGCGGCGAGTGAACCTGCATGCCGTCCCACGGACGTCGAAAGATGCCCGCGGGCGGGCGGACGTTCATCCGCAGCGTTTCCCAATCGTAGACCCACCCGTGCTTCCAGGTCGTCGGCCAATCGCCTTCCAACTGCGGGCAGACCTGCCAGAAAGCGTCGTCTGCCGTAAGCTGTCGGAGAAGGGTCGGGAGCGCCTCGCCCAGCCCCGTGCGGAGCTCACGCAGCACTGCCTCGTCGTTGGCGGCACGAGCCAGGCATATCAGCAGGCGCGTGCGGCTTCCAACCGCGACGCCGAGGCGATACGTCATCATCGCGTACAGCGGACCCGGGCCGCGGACGCTCGCAGACGGCGCGCTGCTCAAGTCGTTCGCGCGAATCCAATCTTCCCGCTGACGCGCCGACGCCGTAGCTTTGTGCGCAACGCTACGCGCGCTGGCCCCGAGCGCGAACAGATCGCCGTAAGCCCAGATCGCGCTTACCGCAGCGTCGGGCCCGCTCAAGTAGCGCATGGCGACGCCGTCGCTGCCCCACCAGCGTGTCTCCCACAAGCCATAAATGTGTGTTGCATGCAGGAAGATTTCTTGGGCGCCGGGGCTGTCGTTCCGCACCTCGACCTGGCAGGCAAGCGTGTGTTCACGCGGCAGAAAATACAGCAGCCGGAACGTCAGCCCCCGGCAGCGCCAGTCGTAGCTCAGCGCGTGCTTGGTGTGATAACGCGAAACGAGCTCGACGCCCGCGCGCGCGAAGTCTTCACTCGTCACCAGGCGGAGGTCGTCGCAAACCACGCTGATCTGAAGCAGAGAAACATAATTCACGTACGCGCGCGGACCCTCTCCGTACGAACCCCGAAAGCGTCGCCGCCAGTACCCCAATCCCAGTGGCGGAACCGACCGCAGAACACCGCTGCGGTTCAGAACCATACTGTGGAAAGGGTTGTCAATGTAGCCGTGCGGCGTGTAGTCGTCAGACGGAAAGGAGGCGGGCAACGCCAGCGGCAGTTCAGCGGGCGAATTGCTGTCCATAAGCATTTTCCTGCACGAGGTCGCCCAGGGCGTACGCCGGCCCCATCCTGATCGCGACGGGCAGCCGCATGGAACCGCGCCGGGGCAGCTCAGACCCGACCCAGGCGTTCCAGCACGCCGCGGAGCAGCAGCGGCCAGGCCACGGTGGCATCCGCGTAGACCTCCGCGTGGCGACCGCCCTCCTTGGCGGACACGAACTTGCCCCACGACACCCCCTCGGAGTACGTGCAGCCGGAAAGACCACCCCAATGAACGGGCTCCGGGCAAATGCGGATCGCGTAGTGGAACCGGATATACCGGCCGTGCTTGCCGGCGGTGCGCCGGTCGAGGATCTCGCCCAGCGGTCCGATCTGCTGCGCCCAGTTGCGCGGCACGCCGCCGCCGATTGTAAAGATGCCCAGGCGCTCGGCGCGGCTGACACGTTCGTAGAAGTCGGCGATGTCGCGGAGCAGGTCGATCTGCACGGTCGGGCGGCCTTCGTCGGCGGCCAGACGGTTGTGCACGAAGACATCCAGTCCAAGCTCGCTGTCAGTGAACGCCGGCACGTACACCGGAACGCCGCGGGTCGTGGCCGATTGAAGAATGCCGCGTCCGGAGGTCGTCTTGAGCAGATACTCACCGATCCGCCAGTTCAGCTCGTGGGTCCCCCAGGCTCGGTCGGTCGGCAGCTCGGCGAGGACACGCTGGAGCAACTCGGCCGCGTCCTCGAGGTTCCGTTCCAGCTCCAACGTGTCGTACACGCGGCAATACCCGGCCTCATAAAGCTGCTCGTCCGTCCAACCGTCATGCAGACGGAAATGAGTGCGTCCGCTCTGCTCGATCAGGCCGTGGCACATCAGCGCCCCGGTGCTGACCACCGCGTTCAACATCCCCTGGTCGATCATCTCGGTGATCAGCAACCCCTGCTTGGCGATGGTCATCGCCCCGGAGAACGTACCGACCACGAAGCATTTCTCGTCCGAGACCATCTGGCACAGAATGTCCGCCGCCTCACCCAGGGCACGACCGCTGAACGCGGTCTTGGACATGGCGGCCAGGAGATCGGAGGCGGTGGGCGTCCGGCGCACGTCGATCGGTTCGAGGGGCTGAAACTGGTGGGACCAGCCGTCAGCCAGCTCGTGGATCGGGCGCGACGTGGGCTTGGATTCGGGATGGTTCACGCTCTGCACTCCTGCACACAGCCACTCACCGGACAGAACGCCCGGGACGGGCCGAACCGGGCGGTATCCTAGCGAGCGGTGCACGCGGACAAAAGGGCAACACAAGGGCGGCACCCCGCAACAGCCCCGGTACGTCGGCCCGCCAGTCGAAGCCAAACACGCTATGATGATACGGCACGGGTGAGTAGCCCAATCGGCAGAGGCAGAGGACTTAAAATCCTCCCAGTACGGGTTCGAATCCCGTCTCACCCAGTGCCGGTGAGCCGAACAGGAAACTGCGCTAGACAGGAGACCACGCGTGACCTCGAATCCCGCCCCCTCGAACGACTCTGTCGCCGACCGTGTCCGCGAAGTGATCGACAGCTTCAAGCCGTACATCCAGGCCGACGGGGGAGACATCGAACTCATCAACGTGGAGGACGGCGTCGTGACTGTCCGCCTGCGCGGGGCATGTTCCATGTGTCCGCACGCGGCGGCAACCCTCAAGCTGGGCGTCGAGCGGCACTTGAAGGAGCGCGTGCCCGAGGTGAAGGAGGTGGTAAACGTTGGGTGACCGCCAAGGCCAAGCGGACGATGCGTGCCTGCAAGTGTCACGCGTCAGCTTGGCCTGGCCCGGTCGCCCGCCGCTTGCACCAAAGCGGCCGGCCAGCGCAGGCGTAGAGCCATAGTGGAGACGAAACCCGCGCTCTTGCGTCGCCGAGGTCGCCCGCGCACCCGGGTGCGATCCGCGGTACGCGATCACAACCCGTAGAGCGGCTTGTACTTGCGAACCAGGTACTCGACGAACGACCGGTGGCTGAGCGGCTGACCAGTCACGCGCTGAACCAGTTCCCCCGCCCGATAGCGCTGTCCGTGGCGGTGAATATTCTCACGCAGCCACTCGCGAAGCGGACGCAGCTCGCCGCGGGTCAGTTGCGCTTCCAGCTCCGGCAGGGCGTGACGGGCGGCTTCGAAGAACTGGGCGGCGTACAGATTGCCCAGGGCGTATGTGGGAAAGTACCCGAAGACGCCCATGCTCCAGTGAATGTCCTGCAAGCAGCCGCGGGCATCGTCGGGCGGGGTAATCCCCAGAAGCTGTCTGAACGTGTCGTTCCACGCTTGCGGGACATCCTGCACGCGCAGCCGACCCGCAATCATCTGCCGCTCCAGGTCGAAGCGCAGCATGATGTGCAGGTTGTATGTGACCTCGTCCGCCTCCACACGGATGAATGATGGACGGACCGCGTTGATCGCGAAACACCAGTCGTCCAGTTTCACGTCGGCCAGGCTCGGGAACGCCGCCTGTAAGGCCGGGAACCAATGCGACCAGAAAGCCCGACTGCGACCGACCAGGTTCTCCCACATACGGGACTGGGACTCGTGAATACCCAGCGAAACGCTCATGCCCATGGGCGTGTGGGCGTGTTCCGCCAACAGCCCCTGCTCGTAGAGACCGTGGCCGGCCTCATGCATGATCCCGAACAACGACATGGGCAGGTAGTGCTCGTCGTACCGGTTCGTCAAACGCACATCTTCCGGCGACAGGCCGCTGCAAAACGGGTGAACGGTCACGTCAATGCGGCCCGCGTCAAAGTCGAAGCCCATCGCGGCCACAATGCGACGGCCGAACTCCGCCTGCGCGGGCTGCGGACAGGGGCGCTGAAGCACGGTGGTGTCCGGCTGACGCGGCGCCGTCGCGATGGCTTGCACGAGCGGCACGAGTTCCGCCTTGAGCCCTTCAAAGACGTTATGGATCTCCGCCGCCCGGGCCCCGGGCTCGAATTCATCCATCAGAGCATCGTAGGGTTCCGTCTGGTACCCGATGTGCTCCGCAACCTGCCGCTTGAGGTCCAAGAGCCGTTCAAGATGCGGGGCAAAGTGAGCGAACCTGGACTCCCGGCGTGCCTTGGCCCACGCTTCTTTCGCCAGAGCCGACGTGGAGGCAATTTCCTGCACCAGTCGGGTCGGGAGCTTGACCTTCCGATCGTACACCCGCCGGAACTCCCGCACGTTGACCGCCACAATCGGGTCCGGATCGGCTTCCTGCTCGACCTTTTCGAGGAGACGGCCGAGTTCGGGGTTCAATAGCTTCTCGTGGGCTACCCCGGCAATGACAGCGAGCTGAGCAGCCCGCGTCGACGCGCCCCGTGCGGGCATGTACGTTTCCTGGTCCCACTCGAGCGTACTCTCGATGGAGGAAAGCAGGTTGATTTCGCGTACCCGCTCGATGAATTGCTGATAGGTCTGGCTTGGCACGATGCACTCCCGTCTTGCCCGCGACCGTGTTCTCGGGCGCACCACGCTCGAAACCGCACACGGACCGCTTTCTTATATGCCGGACGCGTCCTCCCGTCGAGGGCGGGCGGCGGGTCGCTCAGCACTCGCACGCTCTTCCCGGCGCCGGAAAACCGTCTGTCCATCGGGCTGCTGCGCGATTTCGAACCACCCGTGTAGGCGCTGGCCCGTCAGACGCACCGTGAGCGTATTGCCCGTGACAATTGCGGAATCCCCCGCCCCCGCATCCACCCGTCGCAGGCAACCGCGGTCGCCGGAAACCGGGCCCTCGTACTCCAGGTACAGCCGTCGGTGGTCCTTGATGCGTAGAGCAGGAATAGGGCCTGGGGTCGTCAACGGATCCGCTGCCAGTCGCCAAGTCGGTACCAGCGCCTGTCCGGGAATCTCAACCAGCAGGTCCCAGTGCACGCCGCGCTCGGCCGGCGGTACGCCCCCTGCCGTCCGGGTATCGTGTTCCAGCAGTGCGAACCTGGACATCGCACGGACCTGTACGCGAGCAACGCTCTCAGGTAGCCTCTCGACCGCTGATGGCGACCGCGAGGGCAACTGTGACGCACACGAGTCGATTGTACCGTATTCGACGGATCCTCGTGATACTGGGGTGCGCTGCGCCTGTCGTGATGCTGGCGGGCGTCTGGTGGCTGGTGACCGAAGTGTTACTCGTGCCTCCGGTGCCGGATGCAAGCACACCGCCGGACGAGGTGGTGCAGTTCATCACGCACTCCAAGGGCCTGCCGCGGCTGGAGCCCGCGCGCGCCGAAGCGTTTTTGTACGCGCAGGTTCACCGGCTGCTGGCCGACGCCGACTTTCGCGAGCGGTTTCTCAGCGCGGTCCGCAGCTCCAGCCCCGACGAACAGAGTGCCTTCCGGGCGCACGTGTTCGACGCGTTCAAGCCCATCTTCATGCGGGACGTGCATCGCTTTCATGAGTTGGACGGCCCGGCGCGCCGCGAATACCTGGACGAGCGGATCGTTGCGTACAACCGGATGTCCGCCTACGCCGGGCGTGCCGCCATTCGCCCGGACGCCATCCACGGCCTGGCCCCAAGCCAGAACCAATTGCTTGAGCTGCTGACGGAAAGGACAACGGAACAAGAACGGCGGCTCGGATCCGCGTACTACGCCGCGCTCCAGGCGCGGGTGCTCGAAATCCTGGCTGACCCGGAACTGAAGGCAGCGTTCGAGGCCCGCATTGCTGGCGGGAAATAGCCCCGTTCCACGCTGTCGCTGCTGCTGTGCTTCCGCCGGGGCAAAACGCCCGCACAGCGCTCACCGATGGCGGACTTCAATAAGCAGGCCCGGCGAGCTCGGCGGCAAGCTGCGCAAAGTCATCCCCATCCACGCGCCCATTCTCACGCAGGTCGGCCGCCAGTCCGCAGCCGCGGCTACCCGCCGCCCGTTGTAGTACGGCCGCGTCGCGCAGATCGGTGTCGCCGTCCTGATCCAGGTCGCTGCTCCGGCCCGGCGGGTCTCCATAGCGCAGCACGAGCAGGCCCATCTGGGGAATCGTCATACTGGCCAGGTAGGGCCCCGTGCCCGCGGCGTATACCGAGCCGCCGTTGCCCCACCCGTTGCCCAGATACTCCGATGCCTGGCTATTAAGGATCTCATACCACGTTCCCCCATGGGGCAACGCGAGGCTGTAATTGGTATAGTTATTGTTGCTGAAGTTGGCGATCACGACCAATTCCTGCCCGGTTCCCTTCCAGAACGCCAGGACGTTGCCGGTCTCGTCGTAGTGATAGACGCTGAACGTTGCATCGGAACGGAACCCGCAGTTGGCCCGCCGCACGGCGATCACGTCGCGGAAAAACTGCACGATGGCAGCCCGGCCGATCGCCTTGCTCCAGTCGATGCGATTGTTGTAGCCGCTGCCGAAGGGCGTGTCTTCCATCCACTCGCCGCCCATCAGGAACATGGGAATGCCGGGGCTCAGGATCGTCAGTCCCTGGGCAAGCTTCGACCGGCCCTTCGCCCACACGCTGTAGGGATCAGACCGGTCGATCGTCACCGCCAGCCGCTCATCGTCCTGCCCGGTACCGTCGCCACCCGCCTCGTCGTGGCTTTCCACGTAACGCACGAGCCTGGTCTTGTTATAGTATGTCGTATCGTTGATCGCGTCGCGCACCTTCCACATCTCCGGGTCGCCGTACGCTGCATCAAAGATCTCCTGACGCACATTGTCGTTGAACGCGTCATGCCACTGCGAATCGAAGCCGGCCCCGCCGGCGGCGGTGCCATTCGTGATCGCCGGCTCGTTCGGCAACTCCTCGGCGATCGAAATCGCCTGGATTTTCCGCGCGTCCATCAGGTCGTTGATTCGCTGCATCAGCGTCCAACCATCGGAGTAGCCCTGTGGGAAAACCCAGTTGTTGCGCATGTACCGCGTCGCATCCATGCGAATGCCGTCCGCGTGATACTCCTCAAGCCACATCAAAACGTTGTCGGCGAAATAGTCGCGGACTTCCTGTTTCCAAAACGCGGCCTGCGAGCCCCAGGGTGTCTGTACCGCCGGATTATCGAAGTAGATCTGCGACGTGTCGTAATACCATAGATAATTACCACTGTTGGAGAAGTGATTATAGCACACGTCGAGGATCACGCCGATTCCGTACTGATGCAGCCGATCTATCGTATAGCGGAGATCCTCGGGGCTGCCGTAGGCATTCTCCGGCCCCCAATGATTGATGGGATTATATCCCCATGATTCATAGTAGTCGAACTCGGCGATCGGCATCAGCTCGATGGCATTCACGCCCAGATACAGCAGGTGATCGATGTGCCGGTCCACGATGTCGCGGAACCGCCCCATGCGGTTGAGCCCGTCGTTGCGGCCGGAGAATGTGCCCACGTGCAGCTCGTAGATCACCATTTCCTCAAACGGCGCCGGCTGAAAGTCTGCGTCGCCCCACGCGTACGCAGTGGGGTTGACCAGGATTGTGTTGTCATAATCTCCCTGGTCCATGGCCCGGCCGCGCGCGTCCGTTTTCCACGTGCCGCCGTTGAACACGTACTTGTAGCGCTGGTTGGCGTACACGGGCGCAGCAACCTTGCGCGTAAAGTACCCACCGCTCTTTGACATCGGCAGCGATGTCGTGCTCCAGCCATTGAACTGCCCGGCCACGTTAGCGGTGCTGGCATTGGGGCCCCAAACCTTGAACACGGCCCCGCCGTCGCTGGTGAGGGTCGCACCGAGCGGCGCGTGGCTCAACGTAGCAAAGTTGAGAATCCAGCCGGCGGCCGGTGGACCGTCGGACATCCCTGCCGGGCCAAGGTAATCGACGTCGCTCCCGTCGGTCAGCTCGATGTAGTATTGGAGCGTACCGGTCGGTGAGGATGAAGGGATCGTCGCAGTCCACACGTCGTAAGGCCCACGCTGCCCCGCAAAGGTTGCGTCCACCCAGACCGGACTGCCGGTGTTGACGTAGACGCGGGCCGCGGTGATATCGTAGTGCCACGTCTGGAAGCAGACCGTGAAACTCTCACCATTGATTGGACAGCGGGGCGCCCGATCCAGCCAGTCGATGTGCGTAACGCCGCTCCACTCCACGTTGTTATCGTGGTCCGCAGCCACGCTTCCCGCGACGAGGCCAGAAAGAGAAAAGAAAAGCGGGCCGGCGAGGCACAGGCGAGCGCGCATGCTCTACCCTCCAGCGGGGGAACGGAGCCATCTCAGCACCGGACGACGTTCGGCCGGCACCTAGCATTATACCGGCCTGGCGGACGTCTCGACGGGCCATTCGCCGCCGGTCTACGCGAACGCGCTCGCCGCCGACCTTTCAATCACCCGGCCGGAGCGGGCGGGCGTACATGGCCTCGATGTATGGACGATAGACAGGCCCGCAGTTGATGGTGCAGAAGGGATACATCCCGTCCACGGTACTGTATAGAATCCCGCACCGCCGGATGCGCTCGGTATCGAAGTTATATCGGTCCATGAAGTGCATGCCGGCCGCCATCAGCGTCCGATACGTCCGTTTCCCCGCTGACCCGCGCCCATACTGTTTGTTGGTCAGCCCGCGCAGGGCCCGCAGCCAGTCCACGGGGGTGACGCGGTAGTCCCCGCCAAACCAGCGATAGCGCTTGAAGAAGAGCCAAGCCAGGTACAGCCGATCCAGCCGGTTGGCCTTGCCGTCCGGCCGCTTCTGCTGCACGCGGGCTGCGAACTCGTTGAAGTCGTTCATCAACCGCCCCATGTCGAACACCTTCGCCACCGGGATGGGCTCGCCCTCCGGCGACACGAAGAAGTACGTCCCGAAAGCGCAGTCGCTGTGGCAGCTGGTTCGAATTTTCGGCTTGCCGTCGAGCGTCTGACTGACGCGCGAGATCGGTGTAATGAAATTCAAAGCCCAGAAATCCCGCATCAGATCCGCCCCACTGGCCGCGGCGATGTCGTGCGCCAGGTCTCCCAAAGTGTACCGCTGTCGCTCCAGGTCCCGCAGGTGAATGCGGCCCGTGAACGAAACCGGCTGGTAGGAAATCGCACTGATCACATCGGCGTTGCGACAAGCAAAGCGGAAAATCGGTCCAACCTGGTCATCGTTGATCGTTTTCACGATCGTCGGCACCAGGCAGATCTTCATGTCCGTCCGTCGGATGTTCTCGATCGCTTGCATTTTCAGGTCCAGCAACGGCCTGCCGCGCAACCGCTGGTGCAGGCGATCGTCCAGCCCGTCGAACTGCATATACAGCGTGTGCAGCCCGGCCTCCGCGGCCTGCTCGGTGAACTCCCGGTCCGCGAACTTCAGCCCATTGGTCGCCACCTGCGTATGCGAAAAACCCATCTCGCGGGCCGTACGCAGCAGCCGGAGGAAATCCGGGTGGAGCGTCGGCTCTCCGCCGGTGAACTGGACGGTGGTGGCCGGATACGGATGCTGGTTGCGCAGCGAGCGCAACATCTCGACGACCATGTCGTAGGTCGGCTCCGCGACGTACCCCGCCTGGTTCGCCGTCGCGAAGCACACCGGACAAGTGAGGTTGCAGCGGTTCGTCAGATCGATCTGCGGCAGGCACGAGGCACTGTGGTGCTGGTTGCACAAGCCGCAGTCCGTCGGGCAATGCCGCGCGCCGGTCACCTGCGGGGCGTACACGCCGCGCT
>Ga0209162_1000186_pt1 | contig 69461 bp, 62 predicted proteins | sample YNPNPMetaG_FD_187121 | JGI IMG/M metagenome (GOLD analysis project Ga0209162, IMG submission 187121) | Anoxygenic and chlorotrophic microbial mat microbial communities from Yellowstone National Park, USA - YNP NP MetaG (SPAdes) (version 2) ...
GGTGCGGCCGTTGCGCAGGGTGCCGCGATAGATCAGATACCGGCTCTCACCCCCGGCCCCTCTCCCAGAGGGAGAGGGGAGAACGCGCCGCGTTTGCACATCCAGGCCCAGCAGATAGGCGAAGGTTTCGGGCAGGTCCACGGTGCGCTGGCGGGTTTCGCCGTCGCGGTGGAGGTGAAGTTTGCAGGAAAAGGGTGCTTGCAGTTGCTCCACGTTGAGCAGGGTTTCGCTGTGCCGCGTCTCCCACTTGAGCATGTAGGAGAGCAGGTAGTCATCGCGGAAGAGTTCCAGCGCCTGCTGGCTGCTTGCGTCGTCGAAGGTGAGATTGTTGAGGGCGTCCTCGTAGGACTCCAGGCGGATGACCTTCACGATGCGCGGGGAGCGTTCGGCTTCTTCTTGCGTTGCCATACGTTTGGGCTTGCCGTCCTTCCATTCCGGCGTGAAGGTGACCTTTTTGATGCGCGGCAAAAGCACGGTGTCAAAGTAATCGGCCATCTCCACCAGGATGAACTTGCGCCTGCCGGCATCTTCGCGGTTGAGGTTGATGACCGCGTGGCCGGTCGTGCCGGAGCCGGCGAAGAAGTCAAGAACAACTCCCGTATTAGTCATAACCGGCTCAAAGAGTGTTGACAATAGTATTTCATCTTTGGGATTTTCAAATACGTCCCTGCCTGTTGGCGAGCGCCCAACAATTTGACGTAACCTCTTACTTGCCCCCCGCCGGTCCACATAGAAAACACTGTTAGGCGCAGCAAATTCATTGTCTTTCAGATAGGCTTTAGCACAAGGTACTCTTGTATGGTCATCCCAAAAATGTACAAGACCCTTCGAAATGGCATCAGCCATACGTTCAGGCGAAGGATACATCCAGCCACGCTCTGGAACTTTACAGGGCTTTCCAGTTATTGGATGTATAACCTCATACTTTGGTCCATCGCCACCATGCCAACCAATGTCGCTTGGAAAATATACACCCCGCTCATCTACGGCCCAGTAGTGTTTGTGCCGCTTAGCTGGGTGATTATCGGGCAAGCCTTCTAGCCAAGTCTTAAGGCGTTCCGAGATTTCCCTGTAGTCATTTCCTAATTCCCGACAAAGAGATTGCGCCTTTCGATAAATCTCATCAATGCCTCGTTTTCGAATCTTCCATTCGGATTGTTGTTCTACTAGTCGAGGCAAGTCTTTAACAAAGCATTCTATGTACTCATGTGAGATAGAAACCAAACGGGAATCATTTTTTCGCCCTCCTTCCCAAACAAAAGTGGTGAGGTAGTTCGCTGTAGTAAACAATTGCTGGAGTAGGATTTCTAAGCGCGATTGCTCCACTTCATCAACGCTGATAAGAAAAGGAGCTCCAGATACTAACAATTCAAATGCAACGCGTGTTCTGTTTTCCATCATCGCCAGCCAAGTGGAGTGCTGATATATATCCCTGTAAAGGAATTCATCTTTGCCCGTGTTATACGGCGGATCAATGTAGATACACTTCACCCGCTCCCGATACTTCTCCTGCAACAGATTGAGCGCCTGCCAGTTTTCGGACTGCACCAGCAAGCCGTCGGTCATCTCGTCCAGATCGTCAAAACTTGCCAGCAGGCGGTCGGTGAAGTCCTGCGGGAAGTGGCGGGTGTCCAGCACCAGCGTAGGGTGGGCTTTGAGCAATTCAATGCGTTTTTCAACGGCTTTGGGCGCTTCAAGGTCAAAGAGCGTCCTCCACTCCTCCCACTGCGCCTCGCAGGCGGCGATTTCCGGGTAAAAGGTCTGAGGAACATTCCCAACCGTGATGAGATAGAAAGTCTCAGTGACAAACTTTTTCTTCTCCCAGAGCATCTTCTGGAAGTCCTCGATCTGCGCCAGGAACTCGATGATGCGTAGCCCAATGCGCTTGATGAGGCGCAACAGTTGGAACCAACCCTCGCTCAAGTTTTCGCCCGCCGCTTCCAGTTCCTCCAGGTTGAGCACTTCGTTCTTCAGGTAAAAGTCCAGTTCGCGGGAGAGAAAGCCCTTCAGGTCTTTGTGGATGAAAAAGTCGCTGGTGTTGCGGCGGGTGTACTGGCGCAGGTGATATTCCAGGTAGGGGACGGTTTCGCCGTTGCCGGTCGTGCGCCGTTCGGCGGTGAGGGCGGCTATCGCTTGCGGGGCTTTGACGCGCTTGGGAATCTCCGCGACGGCTTTGGCGAGGATGGCTTCCTGCTGGTTCTTCTGACCGTAGGTGATGGCCTCCTGCGCAGTTAGCGGGCGGTACTCGAAGGGAATAACCACCTGACGCGCCGTCTCGTCCCAGGTGATTTCGCCCAGGCGCGGCAGGAAGAAGCGCTTTTCGCCCTTGACGTTGTTCTGTTCCACATCTGCCTGGCGCAGTTTGAAGTGCACGGTCACGCCGTTAGGGGCTTTGTAGGTGTAATCGGTGAAATACTCGGCGGTTTTGACGTAGTACTGGTCGTGGTTGGCCCAGTAGAGGAAAACTTCCTCGCCGTTGTAGGGGATGGCGTAGCGCTCTTTTTTGGAATAGCGGCGCCTTGAGATAAAGTCGCCCTCCTGCCAGTAGCGGCTGAAGAAGGTGTATAGGTGGTTGTAGACGGCAGCTTCCAGCGCCTCGCGGCTGCGCGCCGCGCCTGCCTGCTGACGCGCGGCGAGGTACTCCTTACCGGCCTTAGTTTCGCGATACTTCTCCGCCAGGTTGCCCTGCGCGTCCAGAGCGTCATCGCCGAGGGCTTCGAGCACCTTTTTTCGCGCCGCTTCCAGGGCCTGCACGGCCTGTGCCTGTTCGGCCAATGCCCCGCGCTCCAGTTCCTCTGTGATGGCCTGGGGCAGGTCTGCGGTAATGAAGCGCTCGATCACTGCCCGCTTGTGATTCATGATGCGGTAGATGCCGAAATCCAGGTCGGCGCAGTCGAATTGAAAGAGATCACGCAAGAGTGATTGAAATTTTACTTGATGGTCACCCATGTTTTCTCCTTATTATTGTTAGGAGTAAAAATTTACACGATATTTTCTGTAAACACCATCGTCTTTTACTCGCCATAGCCGATGTCCCTCAGGTTGGCTTTTCGTTCCCTGGTCATTTCTTCCCCTCCCGTTTTTTCTGCGGTGTTTTCTTAGGTTCCGGCAATGCCTTCTTCTGTTGATCCGTCAATTTGCGGGTCTTCTCCACAAACCGGTCAAAGTCGCTGGTTGGCGTGGTTGCTTCGAGCCTGCGGCGTTCGGCCTCATATTTTGCAAACTCGGCATGGGCATGTTCTTCGGCAAGCGCTTGCGATACTTTTCCGGCGGTCGTCAGGATATTCCGTTCGTTGAAGGCAAGGAACGCATCCAACTTTTTTACCCAGTCGGCCATGTACATGGGCTTGCGGCGTCGGGCCTGATCTTCGGCATAGTCGAGATACATGGTCACGATGCGGTTGAGTTCGCGGATTTCCTCTTCGGTGAGATAATTCTTGGCCACGGTGACATCGGTCTTGCGGATAGGGCCGTGGGGTGCGTTTTTCCAAGTGGTCAGTCCCATGTGGGGCTGGCTGGCGTCGGCGCGCTGATAGATGATTTCCGCGGCGGTATGGCCGTGAATAGCCCAGTGCAGTTTGTTTTGCACCGTGGCGAAAAAGGTCTTGGTGATTTCGGCATTGGGGTCATAATCAATGCTGGTGGCGTAGATGTCGGTGATCTTTTGGTAAAACATCCGCTCCGAGGCTCGAATATCGCGGATGCGTTCGAGCAGTTCTTCAAAGTATTCGTCGCCCAGCGTGCGGCCTTGTTTGAGCCGCTCGTCATCCATTGTAAAGCCTTTGACAAGCAATTCAGAGAGCCGGGCGGTAGCCCACTGACGAAAGGCGGTGCCGCGGGCAGATCGGACACGGTAGCCGACAGCCAAAATGGCATCGAGGTTGTAATGGTCTACCATGCGGGAGACCTGCCGGGTACCTTCGGTTTGAACTATTAAGAATTGCTTAATAGTTGCTTCAGGTGAGAGTTCGCCTTCCTCATAGATGGATTTCAGATGCTGATTGATGTTAGCTACCGTGACTTGATACAGCTCAGCCATGAGCCGCTGGGTTAGCCAGACGGTCTTTCCGTCTATCCGCACCTGGACACGCAGAGAACCATCCTGATAGATAAGCAGTTGTCCTTCAGGGGTTTGCGGTAACGATTTATTTTCCATACCCCAGATCCTCAAGATTTCTCGCAATCGCCGCATCCAGTTTCAGCGCTTCGGCCTGCTGTTCACGCAGTTGGGCGACCAGCCTCTGCATCTTCTCCTCAAACGGCTCATCATCCTCTTCCTGGGGTGCTGATCCCACATAGCGGCCGGGCGTGAGGATGTAGTTATTGCGGCGGATGTCATTGAACGTGGCGCTCTTGCAGAAGCCAGGTATATCTTCGTAGTTCGCCTTGCAATCTCTGTCCCCGCGCCAGGAGTGGTAGGTGTCGGCAATCTTTTTGATGTCCTCCTCGGTCAGCTCGCGGTGCACACGGTCGATCATCGTTCCCATTTTTCGGGCGTCGATGAAGAGCGTCTGGCCGCGCCGGTCACGGAAACGGCCGTTCTTCTTGTCCCGTGCGATGAACCACAGGCAGACGGGAATCTGAGTCGAGTAGAAAAGCTGGCCGGGCAGGGCAACCATGCAGTCCACGAGGTCTGCTTCGATGATGTTCTTGCGAATTTCACCCTCGCCCGATTGGTTGGAGGACATTGAGCCGTTTGCCAGAACGAAGCCTGCCATACCGGTCGGGGCAAGATGATGGATAAAGTGTTGAACCCAGGCGAAGTTGGCATTCGAGGCCGGCGGGATGCCATATTTCCACCGTTTGTCGTCCTTGAGGCGTTCACCGCCCCAGTCGGACATGTTGAAGGGCGGATTCGCCAGGATGAAGTCCGCCTTGAGGTCGGGGTGCAGGTCGCGGTGGAAGGTGTCGGCGTGCTCCTTGCCGAGGTTGCCCTCAATGCCGCGGATGGCGAGGTTCATCTTTGCCAGCCGCCAGGTGGTGTGGTTGGATTCCTGGCCGTAGATGCTGATGTCGCCGATTTTGCCGCCGTGGGCCTCGACGAACTTTTCCGACTGAACGAACATGCCGCCGGAACCACAGCAGGGGTCATAGACCCGGCCCTTGTAAGGGGCAAGCATCTCGACAAGCACCCGGACCACGCAGCGGGGCGTGTAGAACTGGCCGCCTTTCTTGCCCTCAGCGCTGGCGAACTGAGAGAGGAAGTATTCATAGACGCCGCCGAGGATGTCCTTGGAGCGGTTGGCCTTGTCGCCCAGTCCGATGTTGCCAATGAGATCGATGAGCTGGCCAAGCCTTTGCTTGTCGAGGCGCGGGTGAGCGTAGTCCTTGGGAAGCACGCCCTTGAGCGAGGGGTTGTCGCGCTCGATGGCGAGCATGGCATCGTCGATGGTCTTGCCGATGGTCGGCTGCTTGGCTTCGGATTTGAGCTTTGACCAGCGCGCCTCTTTGGGCACCCAAAATATGTTGACGGCCCGGTACTCGTCCGGGTCTTCCGGGTCAGCACCCTGGGCGCGATCCGCTTCGAGTTTGGCATGCTGCTCCTCAAAGGCGTCGGAGATGTATTTGAGAAAGATCAGCCCGAGCACGACGTGCTTGTACTCGGCGGCGTCCATGTTGGAACGCAGTGCATTGGCGGCGCGCCAGAGTTCGGCTTCGAAGCCGAGATTCGCGCCGTTGTTGGCTTTTGCCATTTTTTCGTTCCTCAAATTTTCAATCTATTTATTTGTTAGGCTTGTCACGCAATATTCGCTTTATAGGAAAAGCACCTGTTTTCTGTCAATAATAAACTCCTACCGGTCAGGATTGAGCTTGTGTGTAGTCCTAACAAGTATTGTTCAACCCGATGTGTTGACGATTGTTGTAATCTTGTTATTTGATAACAGTTTGTGAGGTGTCACTAATATACAGATAGAGTATCTATCTGGTGAGTTTTGCAGTAATTGCGGTCGGCTATTAATTTGCTTCGTGTTCTTTTGCTTGTAAGGGAACCCCTTTATTCTTTTTATTGTGCCGCTGAATATAGCCAATAGCAATAGAGCTCAACTAATGTGCATAGACGGATCTGATAGTGTTATGAAGTGTTTTCATGCTTTCCCCTGTTCGCCTCTGTCGCTGAGGCGTGCGTATGCTTTCCGGTACCGGTCAAACCGCTGCTGGTCAGCTTCTGTGAGCAAGGGAATCCGCGCTGTGTTCAAATTGTCTTCAATGTCCGCTCGTTTCACTTTCCGCGCAATGTCGTTTTGCCGCACCTTCTCAATAAAAGCATCGTAGGTTTCTATCTGCCTGCGGGTAAGGTGGTCAAGCGCGCACAGGATATCCGCAGAGAATCCCTCGCACCACAGCGTGTCAAGGGTGCAGTCAGTGTTTTCCATGACATCATGCAGCACTGCTACAATCATTTCCTGCTCAGTTTCCATGTTCATCATGACACGCAGGGGGTGCAGGATATAGGGTGCACCCCCTTTGTTTTTCTGACCTGCATGTGCATTCACCGCTATCCGAATCGCTTTTTCAAGCAGCGTGGGCATGTCTGTTGTTACCGGCTATTTCTGAATTTAAAACCGTCAATGGTCGTGATACTTTTGCCCTGATTGTAAAAATGAAAGTTACCGATGTCATATCCACTAGTATCGTCGCTTCTAAAGGTATGGTTACCGATCCGATATGAGGTTTCCCCCCGCGAGTCGAACGTAAAATTGCCGATGTCCATCTCTGAGCTTCCGTTAGAATAGAATTTGAAATTGCCGACCCGATGGGAACTGGTGCCATCCTGGTAAAATTCAAAATTGCCGATCTCCATGCTACTGCCGTGTTTGATTGTGCCCCAGTATTCATCCTCTGCCCGTGTACTATATGCGGTTATCAAAAAAAGAGCCCCGATGATAATAAGATAACGCATTATTGTGTCTCCTTTCGCTAAAATCTGTTTCTTCGTCTGTGAGAAAAGCGTCGCATCCGGGAGCTCTCTGAGGTGCCCGATGTACGGCGCCGCGATGCAAATGCTGAGAGATGCAGAATGGTTTGTTCCTGTGCCAGCGCGAATCCAGAAAGCTCCGGCGTCTCAAAGCGCAGTTCGGTCCCAAGGGATACGGCTCGGTGCGTTTCCACCTGCGCTGCGCTGACTGCAGCAATAAACGTCTGCGCAGTCTGCACGGAGACGTCTGCTGGTGCAGCAGGGTCATACCAGTCAATGGCATCAAGGGTGTAGCTGTCAAGAATTTTAGAGAAAACTTTTGCAAGGGTTGACTGTTTGCCGAAGCTGTCAAGTCCTGCGATAGTGCCGTTTATGCAAAAAAGTCCGCCGACTTGGTGTTCCACTGGATTGAAATGCTTTCGGTACTCGTCAAGCCTGCCCCGGTCCTTGTTATAAATGTCAGCCATTGCCATACTGGATGAAGGGGCACTCCTGCGGAATGCTTTTTCCTCAATTTCATGCCAGATCGCGCCCTGATCTGAATAATGACGACCTCGCTCACGCAGGGAGTAATTGACTTGACTCGCCTTGCTTGCCCGCAGTGAGCAAGCCATGATACGCTCTTCGCTGTAAAAGGCAGAACTGCGGTATGACCAGCGACCCTGCTCAACGCAGCTTACGGGGATGACAACCACGGATTTTGGGGCAACCAAAATCGTGGTGTTGAGGACGCGGTTCTGCTTGGCGCCGACCAGTTCCTCGCCGTCAAAAAGCAGCACGGGCTTTTCTGAAGAATTTAGCACCTTGAGCTCGGGAACCGAACCCCCTTGGCTGACTTCGGTTACCTCAATCAGGTGTTCTTTCAGAGCTTCATCGAGCAGGAGATACTCCACTGCTGCTGTGTCCTGCCCGGTGAGTGGAAACAGTGTGAGGTTTTTGTAACTCTGCTTTTCTCCGATACTGATGTTGTTAAGATATGCTGTGATTGTTTGCTGCATAACAGCCCCCTTTCTATTTATTTACACCAGAGAATGTACCATTTCAGTTTGTCAAATAAGGTCAAACTCAAAAAAAAATTATTGCAAATTATTTCAATGAATTTTTGTTTTTTATAACGATTTATAGCTATCTTTATGCCTAAAAAACGAAATTTTTACTGATTTTTTTTAAAACATTTAACTAAAGCGATGATGAAATGCCATGGCGAAGTGTTCTATCACAAGGCAGCATTCAAAGTTTCCTCTCTGCACAAACAGATTGTTCAGTGATGACGCTTGTTGAAATGCACGGCATAACCATCGGGCATAGGGAGGTTGCTGATAGTGCAATATTGGCGGCAACAGTATGAAAGGCAAAAGGGGCGCAGGGAATTAGCGGATTGATGTTCAGACATCACTCTTTCCTATCGCATGTTCGGTACGTTGGGAGATATTTTTTATTAGGTGGTATAATGATTTCAAAATGCGCTGCCGATACGTGTTGTGCATGCAGATATGGTTCCCGCTTACAGGGACGTATGTGGGATCAACTGTTAGCCCTCGTTTCCAGACTGTGGTGAATGGATGCACACACGTCTGCGCCGATGATCCTTCATCGTTCCTGCTGCCTTGAGCACAATACGAGAAAATAAGGAGTAAAAAATAAAAAGGTACGGTGCCTGTTGCGTACGGTGCCCACCATATAAGTGTATAACGTAGAGACAAGGAGGTTTCTATGAGGGTCGCTTCTGGTGTACCCGATTACAACGACCTTACGCTGTGGCGCATAAAAAGGTTTGCTGAAAATATGCACGACAAAGAGGGCTTGGAAGAACTTGCTGATCCAGCAGTCGGTCCTGATGTTAAATATGTTCTCAATACTAATGACATTGAGTTGGTGAAACGATATTTAAGAAGTCCGATAACGGTTGAAGAGTATCGCGAGCTGCGCTATAAGCTGCTCCAATTACAACTGCAAAGGACAACCGTTTCAGAAAAAGACCAGCCATCCCCGGATAAAGCTCGAGCTACTGCAACGATTTTCAACCTCACGCCAGCGATTCGGGAGCATCAAGAGTCTGGTGACCAGAGCCTTGATCAGAAGAATTCACTGGTAGATCTGGTGGCTTAAAAAATTTCTTCTATCATAGGAGGCAATGTCCACAATTCAAACAGCGGGTTTTCAGCCCTGTTGTTTCGAGGGGTTGCTTTTATTAGAAAAATGATTGATTACAGGGAACCTGTGGTAGCTGCTTTTTTCAGCGAAAAGTTGCGAAACGGGGTCATGGTCGGTGGTCTGGCAGGGGCACCTGATTCAGGCTAAAAATAATACAACCATCCCAACGAGAGGTGCAAAACTCGCGGTCAAAATACTGCTTGACCACGCAGACCCCTTTTTGTGGCGAGGCATGATAAAGATCTCCGTTTATCAGCAGACCTTCATGTCCCACGATCAGTCCCTTGTCCCAGTTTGTTTTTTTCACAAACGCGATACCGCAGACCTCAGGTACGTTGCAGAGAAGGGATTTTGAGAACCCGCAGCGTGGAATATAGGACAGGGTAACGGTTTTTGTCCAATTGCCAAGCCGCTCGCCGAATAAATACCCTTCTTTTGCTTTTTTATTGAGGGTAAGGGAAACACTGCGCAGGCACCCGGTATCACAGACACAACGTTCTGTTATCACCGTAAAATAACGGTTGGCAGGGTCGGTTATTCGATCCTCGGTAAAATGATACCGATGGTTAAAACCGACGGTGCCATTCCGGTAGTGCATGAGCCGCATATGTTCGCGTGCTTCCTGAACAGAGCTGCTGTTGGCAAATGCAGTCACAAAAAGCACAAACATCGTGCAGTCGAGCAAGCGGTACGGAAACCAGTCCTTTTCTTCATCAGTCAATGGATGAGGAGTGTACGGTGCTCCGACATATGCTGCGGCAATTGTTTTAACACGGTTTGTAAAATCAGCACCCTGTGCATTGAGAGCGGCAAGCAGATTATTGATGTCGGATTCGGCACAGGCAGACAGCACAATGCCTGCACCGGAGGGATTGGCGCACCTGCCCGCAGCAGGGCAGAGCAGCATGATGATGCCGAAGCAGATGATGATACGAACAAAAAAAAGCATACGACTTTTTTACCGGTTAGTGATTTGCGGGACGGTCACCTGTTTGTCGCGGCCAACCTGTTCCCAGAAACACGATACCATAGAGCAAAGCAACGACTGCAAAAAGGCTTTCAGGAACGGTGAGGTGCATGATCAGTGACGGAACAAACGGCCCTGCAATGCTGCCAATACCATAGCAGAACATTGTCAGTGCATTGCCTCGTGGCAGCTCGGCTGGTGCAAGGGCGCTGGCAAGCAGTCCAACCGCAAGCGGATACAGTGCTCCTACAGCAGCTCCACCGCAAATAAGCACCGCGGCAATCCACAGATGCGCAGGTAAAAAAACGAGCAAAAGAAAACTAACACTCCCCAGTCCGTAGGAGAGCAGCAGCCCCTGCCGTGGCCCGATACGGTCGGCAAGCACACCTATAAGCAGCGGCAATCCGCCATGACCGAGCATGAATGCAAGCAAGAGTATGCCGGCTTGCGCTTCAGCAAATCCCCGCCTGAGCGCATACAGGGGAATAAGTGAAATCAGCGCTCCTTCCATGAAGCCAGCCATTAACATCGCAATCAGAGAAACGCTGATGCGGCGCGCAAAAGCAATAGCAACTGAATGCGCTGGAGCTGGCTCCCGAAATTCAGGGATGAAATGATATATCCCTGCAGCAACCCCGCAGCAAAAAAGTCCTGCTGATACAAACGGCAGCCAGTGCCCGTAGCGCAGGAGCCAGAGCCCGACTGGTCCGACTATGAGGCTTGCGGAGAATGACAGAGCGTACAGTCCAAGATTTTTTCCTCGATTGTTGTCCGTGCTGATCCTGTTGATCAGGGTCTCGCACGCTGTAAACATCGAAGCAGAAGCGCTGCCGATGAGGAACCGAAGAAGAAGCCAAACAGGGAGGGATACCATAAAGCCGTGCGCGATCATACACAAGCCGGTTGTAGAAATTCCGGCAATGAGGGTGCGTCGGATACCGTACAGTTCAATCATGCGTCCGGCAAACGGTGCTCCTATTGCCCATCCGACAAACATGACCGTTGCTGCCAACCCGATCAGCGGCGTCGCAACCCCGCGACCTTCAAGAATAACCGAAGCAACTGGCAGGACTATGCCAAAGGCAAAACCAGAGGTAAAGGTGGCAAGAAGAACTGGGATCAGGGGGCTTGTCTTTTTGATCCTAAACTCTCCTCCCAAACAGTTAGGTATATTCGGTTTTTACAACTGCTTCAGCTTTGATCCGATCAAGGAGTTCTGCAAGAACTGGTTTGACGTTTTCCCGTATATCACCTGCAACAAGAATAAACAGAAGATCATCACCTGGCTGGAGGCGACCTGATCGCGCTTCAACAATTACCCGGTAAATACCGGGTTTCTTTTCATATTCTTGTCGGAGCTCCTCAATGCGCGACACGTTAGGCATGACCTCGACTGCTGAAACACCAGTGCCATCGCAGCGCGACCAGCCCCGCACGACGCCGTTGTGTACCAGTATCATGCCGACATGGTCTGCAAAACCGGGTTCCTGTTTGAGCTGTGCGATTGTTGCAGTGATATCCATGTGGGTTTTTCCACGGGTTATCCGAGCATCAGCAGGTGCACTTTGGTGCACCAGAAAGCTTTCTACGCGTGCCTCAATAGACTATTTTTTCAGAGAAGCCACGTCAAACGGCAGGTCAACCTTGAAAAACGAGCCGGGGTAGAAATATTTTTTTATGTCCTCTGAAGAGAGTTTTTTGTCTTCAAGCATCTCGGTATACATCTCTTCAAGATACCCGCGAGTGATGTAAAGATTGCCCTGATCGAAAAAGTTGTAAATGAGCGTCAGTGCCTCAAGTGCCTTGTAGATATCAAGCATGCTGTCAAGAAATCCTTCGGAGACGATCACGTCCCAGAAAACTTTTTTTGCCAAAAATACGCCATAGAGCATTTCTGCCAGCGGAAACTTTTCCTTGTAGCGTTCTTTGCCGATATTGACAAAGAATGCACCGACGAGCGATTTTGAGCCCTCAGACTCAAGCCAGCGCACGAGCTGGTTAAAAAACCGGGTGTTCCGCTTGATCAGCTCTTCTTCTGAAAACCGCTGATAGGTTTTCATGTATTCGCTTTTGCGAACCTCTTCGCTCCAGCGCTTTGCAAGTGTAGCTTCTTTGTTTGTGATGAGGTTGAGAAGTTTTTGCGATATCATGACGCATGTCCCCTTTCCGCGTTTCTCCCTTACAGGATGCTTTCATTTACTTTATTACATAGCATTTAAGAAACTGCACTGTCTATTACTTTTTGCAGGTCATATAAAATTTGACCAAAACTGAGCGATGTATGCTGTTATCACCTGCAGGCATTGGCGTTTGATTACGTTTGCTCCTCGATACATCGCTCAGTTTAGGCTTGATTATCTTTCTGTGCATAGTACAATAACAGCACTGGATTATACACACCACCGTGGAGACGAGCCAAACATTATGAAAATACGCATTGACGACAAAGAGTGTTCTTTTCAAAGGGGGCAGACTATTTATCAGGTCGCAAGGGAACATGGTATCACGATCCCCGTGCTTTGCCACCATGAACAGCTCAAACCTGCAGGAGCGTGCCGGGTATGCGTTGTAGAGGTTGTCGGCGCTCGTTCCCTTGTTGTTTCCTGTGCCACCCCTGCTGAGGATGGCATGATAGTGTTTAGCGATACCGAGCGCGTCAGGAAAGCACGAAAATTGGTGGTCGAGCTGCTGTTGTCACAGGGCAAGCACAACTGCCTGACCTGCGAGGCAAACGGCGACTGCGTATTGCAGGATTTGGCATATTCGCTTGGCATCGAACGACCGCGATTTACCGAACCGGCACAGGAAAAGGCTCTTGAGCAGGCAAACCCGATGATTGTCCGAGACATGAACAAATGCATTCTCTGCGGACTGTGTGTGCGGGCATGCAATGAACTGCAGGTCAATCAGGTGCTCGACTATGCGTATCGCGGACCTCGGGCAACGGTTGGTCCTGCATTTCATCAAACCTATGAAACCTCATCTTGCGTGTTTTGTGGTGAATGCGTACGGGTCTGCCCGGTTGGCGCATTGTATGAACAGCAGGGACGGTTCAAGGGACGGGCAGGCGACCTGCACAAAACAACCACTGTCTGCCCGTACTGCGGCGTTGGCTGTACGCTGGAGCTGAATGTCCGCAACGGCAGACTTATCAAAATTACCACTGCACGGGAATCTGCAGGACCACCCAATTATGGCAGTTTGTGTGTAAAGGGTAGGTTCGGGTATGACTTTTTGCAGCATGCAGACCGACTGACAAAACCGCTTGTCCGGAGGGATGGAAAACTGATAGCGGTGGACTGGGAGCAGGCGTGCCGTATGGTGGCTGACCGGCTACGCGAGGTCATACAGCGCTCCGGTCCTGATGCTGTTGCTGGGCTTGCATCGGCACGATGCACCAATGAGGAAAATTATCTTTTTCAGAAGTTTATGCGCAGTGTCATTGGCACCAATAATGTTGATCACTGTGCACGGCTTTGCCATGCCTCTACCGTGGCTGGACTTGCAGCATCGTTTGGTTCAGGCGCCATGACCAATTCAATCGCTGATCTTGCTGAAAGCGACTGCTTTCTGGTCACCGGTTCCAACACCACCGAAACCCATCCCGTAATTGGCACCATCATAAAGCGTGGGGTCATACACCGGGGTGCACGCCTCATCGTCATTGATCCGCGAGGGATTGAGTTATGCCGGTTTGCCACCCTGCACTTGCAGCAGCGGCCCGGGACGGATATCGTGTGGATTAACGGCATGCTCAATGTCATCATCAACGAAGGGCTCTGCAACGAGGCGTTTATCCACGAGCGAACCGAGAATTTTGAAGCGGTCAACAAGGCAGTACAAACCTATACGCCGGACTATGTTGAGCAGGTGACCGGGATACCACGGGACAAACTGGTGCACGCTGCACGCCTCTATGCGAGTGCAAAAGCCGCGTCTATTTTGTATGCAATGGGCATTACCCAGCACACGACCGGCACGGCAGCGGTCAAGTCACTTGCAAATCTTGCTCTGGCAACCGGTCATATCGGACGGCCTGGTACTGGTATCAATCCCTTGCGCGGACAAAATAACGTACAAGGCGCCTGCGATATGGGCTGTCTTCCTGATCTATTGCCCGGGTATCAGCGCGTTGACAATAGCGAGCTTCGCGGCAGGTTTGAAAAAGCGTGGGCGACAACCCTGCCATCACAGCCCGGTCGCACTCTTCCTCGTATGCTTGAAGACATCCAACGCGGCACTATCAAAGCGCTTCTTATTATGGGTGAAAATCCGCTTCTGTCTGATCCCGACCTGAATCATGTGGAGGCAGTATTTAAGAAACTCGAACTGCTGGTGGTAATGGATATTTTTCTTAACGAAACAGCACGTTGTGCCCATGTGGTGCTGCCTGCAGCAGCATGGGCTGAAAAAGATGGCACCTATACCAACACTGAGCGCAGAGTACAGCGGGTGCGCCGGGCAGTTGCTCCGCCCGGAGAAGCACTCCCTGATACCGAGATTCTTGTCCGGCTTGCAGACAGTATGGGGCGACCGTGGCCTTCGGCATCACCTGCCGCGATTATGCAGGAAATCAACGCCGTAGTGCCTTCCTACCGCGGCATCACCTACGACCGGATTGAACGCGAGGGACTGCACTGGCCGTGTCCCACAGAAGACCATCCAGGTACGCCGATTCTGCATGCCAGCGGATTTACCCGTGGGAAAGGGCTTTTTACGGTGACCGAATACCAACCAGCTGCTGAAGAGCCTGATGACCAGTATCCACTGGTGCTGACAACTGGCAGGATTCTCTACCAGTATCATACGGCGACAATGTCCCGGCGCTCCTTAGGGCTTGTGTCGCGAACCCCTGAGCCGTTTGTCGAAGTCAGCTCCGAGGATGCTGCTGCGCTGGATATCAGCGATGGGGCACCGATTAGGATTACTTCACGCCGCGGCTCTGTTACTGCCCGGGCTGCGGTGAACAACCGCTGCAGCCGGGGTGTTGTGTTTATGCCGTTTCACTATGCTGAAGCAGCAGCAAACCGACTTACCAATGCTGCTTTAGATCCGGTCGCCAATATCCCTGAATACAAGGTCTGCGCGGTACGGATTGAGAAAGCCGCAGTATAACACCAGAAATTACAAGGATCATATTGATGCGAGGGACTAACCATGTTGCACACCAATGTACCAACGGATTTTTCCCAAAAGATCAGCACGCCTCATGTTGACCCAACGGCATATGTCCATCCGCTTGCGGCGGTCATCGGCAACGTCGTTGTCGGCAGGCGGGTTATGGTTTCACCGTTTGCCTCGATTCGGGGTGATGAAGGGCAGCCCCTGTTTGTCGGCGATGAATCAAATGTGCAGGATGGAGTTGTTATCCATGCGCTTGAGACCGAGCACAACAGCCATGCTCTTAAGAAGAACCTTGTGACGGTTGAAGGGAAGCAGTATGCCGTATATGTGGGGAAAAGAGTTTCGCTTGCGCATCAGGCGCAGATTCACGGCCCGGCGGTTGTCGGTGATGGAACTTTTGTCGGCATGCAGTCGCTGGTGTTTAGGTCGCGGGTTGGAAGCCATTGTGTGATTGAACCCAAATGTCTGATTATGGGGGTGAGCATTCCTGATGGCAGGTATGTGCCTGCGGGTACGATCGTAAAACGGCAAAGTGAAGCAGATAGCTTGCCGGTCATAACCGATGACTATCCGCTCAAGGATTTAAATAAGGACGTGGTGCATGTCAACGTCAGCCTTGCCGACGGCTATGCCAAGACCCTGCGATCGTGAAGCGGGGATGAACAGGACGGTTTGCAACTGACCCGTAGCTTACTACTCAACGGGAATAAGCGTTTCCATTAAAAGTACAAAAGGGAAGGCAACGATTGTCGCCTTCCCTTTTGTGTAATAACTGTAGAGCACAAGTTTATTTTTTAGGTGGCTTCATCAGGACAGCGGCGATAACAATGCCGACAATCGCCATAATCAGCGTCGGCTTGAAAGCGACCGCATAGCTGCCGAACGTGTCTTTCGCGCTGCCGGAAATGATCCCACCGATGATTGCGCCGATGCCATAGGCAAAGAAAACCACACCGTAGTTGCGGGCATAGTTTTTCATGCCGAAATAGGTTGCCGTTGCCGTGGGTGCGATGGCGAGCCAGCCTCCGAGGGTAAGCCAGAATCCGCAGAACGCGATCACATAGAGCGCTACCGACCCTTCACCGGCTGCGAGCATTAAGGCAGAGGAGACCAGTATCAGGATCAGGTTCAGGACAGCAGCCCATTTGGGGGTGATCATATCCGTGAGGGAGCCGAACAACGGTCGTCCGACTGCATTGAAAATCGCAAAAACACCGACCAGTGTTGCTGCCGTGCTCCCTGCAATTTTAATGACCTCGCTCCCCACGGGTTTTGAAATGCCGATAGCCATGAGTCCAGCAAGGCAGCCGATGGTGTAGCACAGAAAGAGACCCCAGAATGAGGCGGTTTTGATCATTTCGCCGGTTGTAAAATCAAGCGCAGAAGATGCTCCTGCAGCCGGCGTCCATCCCGAGGGCTTCCATCCTTCTGCAGGCAGCTTGAAAGGGAGCGAGAGCAGCACGAGAATAATCGCAAAAGCAATACCAAAATATAAAAACGTTGTCCCCAGCCCTACGTGGGGAATGAGTACATCGGCAATTTTACCGGTAATCAGCGCTGAGCCGCCGAACCCCGCAAGCATCAGCCCGACCGCAAGCCCTTTTTTATCAGGGAACCATCGTCCTGCTATGGCAATTGGGCAGCCATAGGTCAGACCGACACCGCCGCCGGCAATGATACCGTAGGTTGTAATGAGCAGGTAAATGCTCTGGGAGTTACAGGCAACTGCTGACAGAGCCCAGCCGAGCCCGACGATGATGCCGCCGATAAGGGAAAGGTTTTTGGGACCGAGTTTTCCCATGACCTGCCCGCCAAAAAACATAAGGATCGAAAAGGAGGCAAGAAAGATCATAAAGGGCAGATTGCCCTGCGACGCAGAAACGTTAAATATTTTTTTTACTTCCGGTAGAAAAATACTGTAGGAATAGACACTCCCTAAGCACAGATACATAATCAGACAAATCACCACATAAAACCACCGACCAGATTCAGCCGGCATACCGAAAAGCTTTTCCTGTGACATCCCGTTCTCCTTCCTTTCTAAACGTTCATACTATTGCTGAAAGACAGCGTTCCTACTCATTACCTCAGGCGAGGATATCATTCAAGCAAAAATTGCAGGCTGCGCAGATTGCCGGATAATTTTTGACACTGCTTGTTCACAATCGCAGCATTACTCAAGCAGCGTAAATTTTCCTCCCGCAACTTTAATCATAACCATAGAGTCGGTCGAAAGTCCGCAGTGGTCTTCAGCGGTCATATTGTAAATGCCGCTGATACCCACATATCCCTTGGTATTTTCGATCGCATCCCTGATTTTTGCCTTGTCGGTGCCGGCTGTTTTGATGGCGTTCACTACCAGCATCAGCGCGTCCCAAGCATAACCCGAATGGGTGTTGACCTTACCGTACTTGCGCACGTTTTCGTATTCGTTGATAAAGTCAAGGAGCAGTTTTTTTTGCGGGTCGCTGTCAGGAAGCTGTGCGGCAACCATCAGCTTTGTTGACGGCATGATCGTACCTTCGGCTGCGTCGCCAGCAAGTTCGATATATTTGGGATCAGGCAGACCGTGGCACTGGATCAGCGGAATGGTGTAGGAAAGCTGGCGCACATTTTTCGCTACAATCGAACCCGGGGGGCCGATGGTCCAGCAGATGAGTGCCTGCGCATCGGTTGCTTTGATTTTGGTGAGCTGTACGGTCATGTCCACATCGGTGACATCGAATTTTTCGTCAGCAACGATCTTGATGCCATACTCTCCGGCGAGTTCTTTGAGTGACTGCTCCCCTTCTTTCCCAAACCCATCAGTCGCTGTGATAATGGCGATTTTCTGAATGCCCTGCTTTTGCAAATACTGATACACCTTCTGGACCGCGGTGACGGTTTTTTGCGGTGACTTAAAGACATATCTGCGCACCGGGTTGACCGGTGGAGTACCGCCAACACAACCGACATTTGGTGTGCCTGAGGTTTCAATCAGGTTGATGATAGCCATCGCGGAATCAGTGCGCGTGGGCCCGATGAGCGCGATGACCTGCTCGTTTTCAATCAGCCGCTTTGCCTCAATCGCAGCTTTTCCGGGGTTGCTTTCAGCATCGCCGAAGACGAGCTTAATCGGCCTGCCGTTGACACCGCCAGCCTTGTTGAGTCGCTCAGCGAGCATTTCTGCAACGTATTTTGACGGCGTGCCGATGTGCCCTGCAGGACCTGAGAGGTCAAACAGACACCCGATTTTAATTGGTTCCTGTGCTGCGCACAGGCAAGCTGTGGATAGCATAAAAAATGCCACTGCACTGAACATGCCCACGATGGTTTTCATATCATCCTCCTTTGAAGGGGTTTGTGTTGTTTGCAGCACCTTGTCTGTATAAATATATTAGTGAAACGATTGACGGCTCCGCCCCAGGTATGCCGTCTGAACCGTTTTGTTTTCTGCAAGTTCATCACAGGTACCTTGGAGAATGATTTTACCAGTCTCCAGCACGTATCCCCGGTCAGCGATCGCAAGGGCTTTTTTTGCATTCTGTTCCACGAGCAGTATGGTGGTACCGCGCTGCCTTATTGTTGCAAGCGTGGCAAAAATACTTTTCACGACCATCGGCGCCAGCCCCATCGAGGGCTCATCGAGTAAGAGCAGTTTTGGAGCTGCCATGAGCGCGCGTGCAATGGCAAGCATCTGTTGCTCACCGCCGCTCAGGGTTCCAGCCATCTGATGTTTGCGCTCAGACAGGACGGGAAAGAGATCAAAAACAGCGCAAAGGTCTTGCTTGACTTTTCGGGTGCTGGCACTGACACGATGGTAGGCACCCAGCACCAGATTGTCCATAACCGACAGAGAGCTAAACACCTGTCTGCCCTCGGGCACCAGTGCAATACCTGATGCTACAATGTGCGCGGTGGGGAGCATGCTGATTGACCTGCCATCAAAGAGAATATCGCCCGTGTATAGGGGCAGTCTACCCAAAATTGCTTTCAGAAGCGTTGTCTTGCCAGATCCATTGCCGCCAATTAAAACCACAATTTCGCGCTCATCCACATGCAGCGATATGTTTTTCAAACAGTGAATTGTACCGTAGTAGCAGTTGATGTTAGTCAGTCGCAGCATTGGTCTCAGCCGTACCGCTTCCTGCAGGCATGGTGCAGGGGAACCCCGCTTGTTTCAATAGACCACCATGGGAAATGGGGGAAGTATAGGCAGTGCTCTGCCGTGTGTCAATAAAAATTGAAACCTGCAGTGAGCGATATATCAGATATCAATTTCTGCATCGGTATGCGATGGAAGCATCAATCGCTCAGTTGAGGTGAAACATTATGATGAGCGGTGATATCCAGAACATGCTCTCAAAACGTAGCAGACTAAAATTAATAATTGACAGCAAGGGTATGAATAGATACACTACACTATCCCTTAAATCTTTTATAAAGGAGGATGTTTTCGTGGCATACTGCCATAGAAAACGCTTTAGGCATTTCTCTGACGGTCAGAATATCCAGCCCCTCTGAAGGTTCGGCTGGCTCTTTTGCAACCGGTAGTATATCTCTCCACCCCGAGCTCTCCGTCCCTTCAGGGGGACTGCTCACCTTAGTACTATTCTGCAGTACAACCGCTTATTCGGTAAAGCGGTATTTGTTGTTCAGAAAGGAGGTTGCCTGATGAAAGTCCTCGGACAGCATATCCTTGTTGAGTTTTGTGACTGTGACCCTTTTGCACTGAATAATAAACAGATGGTACAGCAGTATATGAACGAAGCTGCGGTTCGGAGTAATGCTACTGTTGTTGCGTCAGTGTTTCACCATTTTAGCCCGTATGGGGTGAGCGGTGTGGTTGTCATCGCTGAGTCCCATCTTGCGATTCATACCTGGCCCGAATACGGGTATGCTGCGGTTGACCTGTTCACCTGTGGAACCTCAGTAGATCCTTGGCGCGGCTTTGAGTATTTAAAGAACTGTTTCAAAGCCCGTTACTACACTATTACGGAAATGAAGCGGGGCATTCCTGAGCAGTCATCAACTCAGGTCATGAGGGAACCTGCTTATGTGAGTGTGGCACCGTAGGGGATTGCATGGAGAGTATCTGCACGTGGTTTGAAGCCCGGTTTTCACCAGATGTTGTGCTCAGGATAGCCACCCGCGGTCGGCTCTGTAGCGTCACCACCCCCTACCAGACGATTGAAGTCTATGATACGCTCCCGTTTGGTAGGATTCTTGTCCTTGATCAGGTCATCAATGTTGCTGAGCGGGATGAGTTTATTTACCATGAAATGCTCTGCCATGTGCCCCTGTTTGTCCATCCCCATCCGGAGTCAGTGCTGGTGGTCGGCGGCGGTGATGGGGGCACGGTTCGTGAAGCAGTAAAACATAACTCAGTCAGGCATGTGGAACTGGTAGAAATTGATCAGGCAGTTGTTGACGTCAGTAGAAGGTATTTGCCCTCGGTAAGCGGTGAGCTCGACAATCCGAAAGTCCGCATAACCTACGAGGATGCTGCCCAGTTTGTCAAAAAAACACCGCACCAGTTTGATGTTATTATCGTGGATTCAACCGATCCCGTCGGCGCTGGTGCGGTGTTATTCTCAGAAGACTTTTACCGGGATTGTCGTGCGTTGATGGATAGTCACGGTATACTGACCGCCCAGTCTGAATCTCCTTTTTTTGATCCCCAGATTGTCCGTTCGCTGTATGCAACAGCACGGTCAGTCTTTCCGGTTGTCAGAATGTATACAGCGTTTGTGCCTTCCTATGTCAGCGGGTTGTGGAGTTTTCTGTTCTGCTCTCTGTCGGTTGATCCTGTGGTACAGTTTCACGCTGAACGGGTTATGACCGCAATGCTTGATCTCAAGTACTATAGTCCCGAAATTCACCGAGCAAGCTTTGTACTTCCACCGTTTGTATGGTCGGTGTTGAACGAAAGCTCCTCATCTTCTCCCAGATAGGCAGCAATGACCTTCTGGTTTTGTTGCACCTCTTCTGGTGTCCCTTCAGCGATTTTGTTTCCCTGGTCAAGCACGGTAATCCGGTCGGCAATATCCATGATCAGTTCCATATCGTGTTCAATCAGCATTATGGTCATGCCTTGGCGTTTCAGCGTCGCAATGACTGACATCAAGTCTGTCCGTTCCTGAGCGTTGAGACCTGCAGCAGGCTCATCAAGCATCATCAGTACCGGTTTTCCGGCAAGTGCCCGCGCGATATCAACAAGGCGTTGCTGACCAAAGGGCAGGTCACCAACCATCACGTGGGCATGGTCATCCATGCCGAGCAGTTTCAAGGCATCACGAGCTGTCTGCGTCATTACTGCTTCTTCACGATAAAACGTGCGGGTACGAAATGCTGCTGACAGGACACTACTGGTTGCACGGCTGTGACAGCCTACCTTGACATTATCAAGGACGCTCATGGAATCAAAAAGGTTGATGGTCTGAAACGTACGCACCATGCCGCAGAGTGCGATTTCATGAGGTTTGCGACCGGTTATGTGCATACCGCGGAAAAAAATCTCTCCGTGGTCAGCAGGCAGTATGCCGCTGATGAGGTTGAAGGTCGTTGTTTTTCCGGCGCCATTCGGACCAATGATGGCGTATATTTCACCTTGCATCACCGAAAAACTGACCTCATGAACTGCGGTGATGCCATTAAAGTGTTTGGTGAGATTTCGAACCTCAAGAATCGCCATACGCTCTGTCCTTACACGGAACGCTCAGCAGCGGGTTAGCGCCGTGGTGCCAGTCGGCGCAGTAAGGTTTTTATTTTTTTATTTGAGGCAACGATCATCACTGTCGTCAGAATAAGACCGTAGATTGCCATTTCAATATCGGTTGAACTGATGCCATGCAGCGCGCTGCCTGACACTCTGAGGAGTTCGGGCAGTAGTGAAAGCCCTACGGCACCCAGCAGGGTCCCCCATCGGCTTCCCATGCCACCGATGACCACCATGGTGACAAATTTGATTGATAAAATAAAATGTGCCACATCATCCGGGTTCAGATATTTGAGCGGCGAACAGTGTGCATAGAGAAAACCTGCAAAACCAGCATAGAGTGCGCTCAGCACAAATACCTGAAGCTTATGACCAACGACATTGATCCCAAGAACTGCTGCAGATACTTCGCTTTTGTGAATTGCCATGAGTGCGCGACCAAACCGCGACTCAAGGATGTTGGTGCTGAAGAGAAACAGCACCAACACCGCCGACCAGACGACGTAGTACTGTGCTGTATCAGTGAGCAGGGGCAGGCCAAAAAGCCGCAGCGGCGCTATGTTGGGCATGCCTTGTATGCCGCCGGTCAGCCCTGCAGGGTCGGCACGGAGCACCGTATAGGTTATCATGCCAAAGCCGAGGGTTGCCATAGCAAGATAGTGTTCTCGTAATGTAAGGGTTGGCAACCCGATGAGCAGCGCAACAACGCCGGCAGTCACCACCGCAGGAAGGCAACAGAGCACGGGCGAAATTCCGTATCGGGTGGAAAGGATGCCAGAGACGTAGGCACCAATGGCAAAAAAAGCAGCATGTCCGAGCGATATTTGCCCTGCATACCCCATGAGCATATTGAGCCCCATTACGACAATGGCGTACATTCCTGCAAGCGACAGGATCGAGAGGTAGTAGGACATTCTCCCCGGGAAAACAAGCGGCGCAGCCATAACCAGTCCTATGAAGAGGCCGTACGGCAGTCGCTGCCGTATGTTCGTGCTCAGAGCTGTCATTGCGTGTTCCTGCACTCCCTATCCTGTATCTGCTTCCTTACCGTCCCCTGCCGGTAATGCCACGGGGTCTGACAAACAGAACCAGCAAGAAGAGCGAAAACGCTATTGCGTCTTTGTAGCCTGAGAAGAAAAAGCTTGCAAAGGTTTCAAGCAAACCCAGCACCAGTCCTCCGATGACTGCACCCGGACTGCTTCCCAGACCTCCCAGAATGACCGCACAAAAGCCTTTCAAGCCGAGATCCATGCCGCGGTACCATGCCATTTGGGTTGTGGGCGTGACCATGATGCCTGCCACCGCGCCAATCAGTGCACTCAGTCCAAAGGAGAGAAACGACATTTTTTCAACGTCAATACCGACGATATAGGCTGCTTCCCGGTTGATGGCACAGGCACGCATGGCTTTGCCGCGGATCGTAAAGTGAAAAAACAAGGACAGCAGCATCATGATGCAGCACGCTGTACCGAGAATCCAGAGGCTTTGCCCCGGCATTGAAGCACCACAGACCTTGATGTGTTCAGGACCAGGGAATGGCGGATAGGTAAAACTATCTTTGGTGACGAACGCAGTCAGGGACTTAATGATAATAGAGACGCCGATGGTAATGATAATGAGGGTCACTACGGAAGCGGTTCGCGCTGGTCTTATGGCAAGCCGCTCAATCATCAAGCCGACCGCCACAACCCCTGCGACGGAAAGCAAACACGCAGGGAACACCGGCATATGCAGAACGGTCGTACATCCTGCCATGCACATGCCGCCGAGCATGACAAATTCGCCCTGAGCAAAATTGATAATGCCCGTTGTGTTGTAAATAATGGTAAATCCCAGCGCGATCAACGCATAGATGCTGCCAATGGTGATGCCACTCACCAGATATTGTGCCAGCTGTTCTGAAGCAACCATGCATTTCCCTGTCGGATCTTTGTGGTTAAGCCTGTGTTTTATACCATCATACCGGCTGTAAAGCAAACGGATACCACGCCTTGAGAGATTGTGTCGCAATTAAGATAAAGAGTTGCAGTAAAAAGCTAAAATTCAGTCTCTGAGGCTGGATGTTTTTTGCCAGCAGCAGAGCAAACGTTAGGGATTTTTCGGAGGGGGAGCGGGGGGCGATTGCGTATCTTCAGGCAGGTAGTGGTCTGCACCCGGATCTTCTTTGAGTTCAAGCTGGAGCTTGTGTGCCTCATGCAGATAGGATCCGGTGAGCAAGCGCAGCTCACCCTGAGGCGTAACGATAATGGCTGACGCGCCCGCAACCGGACACTGCTGCTCGCAGAGACCACAGCCATTGCAGCGGACGTCAATGACAAAAGGTTTTCGCACCCCTTCATGCCATTTGAAGATGATCGCATTATACGGGCACTGCTCATCGCAGATGAAACACACGCGACTCTGTGACCAGACAAGACAGCGGTTGGTATCAATCCATGCGGTACCGATTTTAGCGTGCTTTTTTTCATCAAGCGACAGCGACCGTAGCGCACCGGTCGGGCACACCGCACCGCATCGGTTACAGGTTTGGTCGCAACCGGCATGACGGGGGACAACCCGAGGTGACCAGATTCCCTCCAGTGTTGCTTCAAAAAGGCATGGTTGCAGGGTGTTGGTTGGACAAACTGCCATGCACAAGCCGCAGCGCACACAGCGCTGTAAGAATATATTTTCAGGGACCGCACCGGGTGGCCTGAGAACCGCCTGTTGCGCGCTTCGATGCGCCGGCGTTGCGCGGAGAGAAAAAATCGCAAACGCGCTTGTGGCACATGCTGCAAGCAACGTACGCCTGTGGTACCTGAAAGCCTGCTGCTGTAGTGAGGGGATGCTCGGGGAAGGGCTGAATTGGATTGTAGCCTCAGGGCATAGGTGGCTACAGGTATGGCACATGATACAGTGCGCACTCCAGGTAACTGCCGGATCATCACTGATTGCTCCCATAGGGCATGCGTGCACGCACTGCATACAGCGGGTGCACCTGCTGGTAACCCGGCGACGGAACAGAGCAACCTGTGAGCAGATGCCCAGCAGCGCGCCGAGCGGACACACCGAGCGGCACCACACGCGGCGGCTATACCAGTTGAGCATGCCAAGACCGATGAGGATCAGTGCGGTCAGCGTTGCGTATGCGTACACTGACTGGCTGAGAGAAGCGCGTGCCATCCGCACCCAGTGCAGGTGCTCGGCAGCTGGTCGTGCCGCATCAAGAAATGTAGTGCCGACTCCGTCAAGCACCGGGCGAACGACAAAGGTCAGTACCCTACTCAGCAGCGCAAGGGGGTCGGCAATGCCGGCGAGATTGATTCCCCAGAGACAGCACAGAGCGATGCACCAGAAAAACACCGTGTTGACCGGGGTGGCTTTAAGCGGTACCGCATGATTGCGTGCAGGCAAGAGGTCAAACAGCGTTCCCAAGGGGCAGATAAAGCCGCAGAATATTCTGCCAGCAAGCAGTGCGCTTGCAAGCACAAAAAAGGATAGCAGCAAGGGTACAGAGAGCTGCCGGGCAGCAATGAATGTGCTCAGCCCAAGCAGCGGATCAAGGCGCAGCAGTAAATCAGCAGGCAGCAGGACACCATACGTGGCGCTGAAAAAAAAGGTGATAAAAACGACAAGGAAGGCAAGCTGAAGGCAACGCCTCATACCTGTTTTCTCAGGATCGAAATCTCTTCATGCAGCATAGTGCCAAGCCCCATCTGGTGTGCAGCAGCAATATGCAGAATACCGGATGCGGGAATTTTCTGGTTGTACCATTCTGCCAATGAGACTCCGACTGCATCAACAGCAACAGGATCAGTGCCTGCAAGGATTGTGTTCGGGAAGGTAACGGTTCCCGGTCCTGAAGGTCCACCCGTCACCAGCGCTCGGGACCCGTCCAGAAGGACAAGATCCACCTTCACGCCGCTTGCAAGGTCGGCAATTGCCTGATTGATGTCCACGCGCGCATGAAAAAAGCGGCGGTCCCAGATAATGCCCATCAGCCCCTTCATCCCAAGACTGACACCGGTGGTTGCGTGGGATTTTGCGGTCGGCAGATTGATCAGCACATCGCTTTCCAAAACATCACGCATGAGCTGTACCTCCCGAAGCACTTTGCCGCGGGGAAGGGGATGGGGTTTGAAAAACTTTTCCTGGGTAAGAGCAAGGACATAGACCTTGGTGAGGCTGCGGCATGCCTCAGCAATGCCTGAGAATTGCAGACACCGATCAGGTGGATTGAAGGGATAATCAAGCACCAACACTTCTGCTGCCCCGGCATCACGGCACAGCTTTGCCACGGTTGCCACGACCTCAGGGTGAGTATTGGTTGCCCGATCAGGCGGGTGGGGGAAGGACATATTGGGTTTGAGCACGACTCTGCTGCCGTTGCGCACGAACCGTTCAATACCGCCGAGCATTGCAAGTGCAGCACGCGTCGCTGCTGTGCGCTCTCCGGTAACTGCAACGACCGTGGTTTTGGGCACTGCAGTCGCATGGCACGACACAGGTCTTACCAGTGGCGCTGCAGCAAGCGCAAGTGCACTTCTCCCTGCGTGTTTGAGAAAGTCCCGTCGCGTTATGTGCATCCGAGCTCTCTGGTATGGTGATGCAGTTTCATAGGGAAAATTTTTGGGTTACGGTGCACCGCCGCCTCCCCCACCTGCGCCTTCGACAGCACCTGCAATTTTAAAGATCGGCAGATACATTGCTGCAAGCATGGTTCCGACCGTACTGCCTAAAAAGACCATCATCATAGGCTCGATAAGGGTTGTCAGGGTTTCAACTGCCTGATCAACTTCCTCTTCATAAAAGTCGGCGATTTTGGAGAGCATAGAATCAAGAGCACCTGTGGATTCGCCGACCGCTACCATTTGGCAGACCATGGGCGGAAAGACACCGCTTTGCATCATGGGCTCTGAAATGCTCTTGCCCTCACTGATGCTTGCACGGGTTGCCATGATGGCGTCTTCAACAACCCGGTTGCCCGCAGTTTTAGCTACAATGTCAAGTCCATCCAGAATCGGCACGCCGCTTGAAATCATGGTCCCCAAGGTGCGTGTGAATTTTGCGACTGCGACTTTGCGCAGCAGGTCGCCGATCACCGGCATTTTGAGCATCATGCGGTCAACAAAATATGCACCGCGCTCGGTATCTTTGAATTTTTTAAACGCAACGCCAAGCCCTATGCCAATACCCAAAAGAATCCACCAGTTTGATCTGAGGAAATTACTGACGTTCACTACAGCTTGCGTGAGCCCCGGTAGCTCGCCACCGAAACTGCTGAACATCTCGGCAAAAACCGGGATGACAAAAACCAGCATCACAATCACCACGACGATCGCAATGACGCCGATCACTGAGGGATACACCATCGCACCTTTGACTTTACTGACCAGTCGTGCGTTTTTTTCAATATAGGCTGCAAGGCGCTGCAAAATCGTGTCAAGGACGCCCCCCAGCTCACCGGCAGCAACAAGGTTCGTGTAGAGATTGTCAAATACTTTGGGATGTTTTTTCAGAGCATCAGCAAATGAGGAACCGCCTTCGACATCGTTTTTGACCTGAGAGAGGATTTTTTTAAATGTTGCATTTTCTGTCTGGTTGGTCAAAATCTCAAGTCCTTGAATCAGCGGCAGCCCTGCGCTGATCATGGTTGAAAACTGCCGTGTAAAAAGAATCAGGTCTTTGGTTTTGACGCTGGGCTGGAGGAGTTTAATGTCAGCAAAGATATCTTTTGGCTTTTGTTTGACAAGGCTTGGACGTATGTTTTGCTTGCGTAATAGTTCGCGCACGGCATTTTCGTTTGCAGCCTCAACTTCGCCTTTTTGCACCATGCCTTGTTGGTTTTTGCCTTCCCATAAAAATGTCGGCATACGGTAACCTCCTCTGGTGTTTCTACCCGTTAGGGATGTTTTTTGTGGCAGAGCGTTTAATCATCGCGCGCCGTCGCTTTCAAGACCTCTTCAAGGGTGGTGATTCCTTCAATCATACGCGCAATACCACTTTGACGCAATGTTTTCATGCCGCTCCGGACAGCTTCTCGTTTGATGTCAATAGCAGAAGCACCCTGCAGCACGAGCTCCTTAATCGTTTCGGTCATTGGCATGACTTCATACAGTGCTATGCGACCACGGTAACCGGTTCCGTTGCAGCCGTCGCACCCTGTGCCTTTGTAGAGCGTGGCACGGTGAAAGCCGTCAGGAACCGGGCCAAGTTTTTCAAGCAACTCCTCGGGAACCTGTGTGAGCGGCTGTTTGCAGTCCGGACAGATTTTTCGGGCAAGCCGCTGTGCCAGTATCAGGTTGACCGATGAGGAGACCAGAAACGGCTCGACCCCCATGTTCAAAAGGCGGTTGACCGTGCTTGGCGCATCGTTGGTGTGGAGGGTGCTGAGCACCAGGTGCCCGGTCAGCGCAGCCTTGATTGCGATTTCTGCAGTTTCAAAATCCCTGATTTCGCCAACCAAGATAATATCAGGGTCCTGCCGAAGAAATGAACGTAGTGCAGCGGCAAACGTGAGTCCAATCTCCTCATGGATTTGCACCTGATTGATGCCTTCAAGGTTGAATTCAACGGGGTCTTCTGCGGTTGAGATGTTCTCAGTGGTTTTATTTAATTCGGCAAGTGCTGAATACAGGGTTGTCGTTTTCCCGCTGCCCGTAGGACCCGTGACCAGTACCATGCCGTAGGGGCGGTGAATGGCATCCTGAAAGTCGCGCAACTGCTGCGGGTCAAATCCCAATTTTGTCATGTCAAGTTGCAGATTGGATTTATCCAAAAGTCGGAGCACAACTTTTTCACCAAACAGCGTCGGCAGCACCGAAACCCGAAAATCCATTTCTTTCCCTTTTGCCATTTTGAGTTTGATGCGGCCGTCCTGCGGCAGACGGCGCTCTGCGATATCAAGTCGCGACATGATTTTAATGCGGGAGACAATGGCGTTTTTCATCTTGAGCGGCGGTTTCATCACCTCATACAGGCTGCCGTCAATGCGGAACCGGATGCGAAAGGTGCGTTCATAGGGTTCAATGTGAATATCACTTGCACGCTTCTCAACAGCGTCTGCCAGAATTGCGTTTACCAGTTTGATGACCGGAGCGTCTTGGCTCTCACGCGCCAGCGACCCCACGTCAATTTCATCTTCGGTATCAATATATTCGACCCCTTCGGTGTCAAAACTGCTCAGCAGCGTCTCTAACCCTGCGGGTGCTGTCTGGTAGTAGATATCAAGAGCACTCAGAATAGCATTTTCTGAGGCGATCAGGGGTTCCACGCGGTAGCCGGTCAGAAATTTAATGTCGTCAATGGCGAAGATATTGGTCGGATCAACCATCGCAACGACCAAGGTGGAATTTTTGAGCGCAATCGGCATGATATTATATTTTTTTGCTACTTCTGCAGGAATCAGCTTCAGCACCTCAGGGTCTATTTTGAATTCCGAAAGCTTGATCGCCGGAATATTGAACTGCTCGCTCAAAAACTGCAGGAGCTGCTGTTCTGTGATAACGCCCTGTCGCAGCAGAATTGAGCCGATTTTCCCCCCACTCTGCTTTTGCAACTTGAGCGCCTCATCAAGCTGCTGCTGGGTGATCAGATTGTGTTTGAGCAGCAATTCGCCAATTTTTTGTGACATGGGGTCTCAGCGTAATCTGCTGTATCGCAGGTCGTTAAAGTGTCTGGTATGAAGCTTCAGCTGAGTATGCATAAAACATTTAAGCACGTCTAAGCTGATGACGATGTATTTGGGCATCCTGTTTTTGTGCTTAGCACAGACTATACCAGAGGTACGGCAATAAATTATTGTCTTTTTTCGGTTCACTTGCTATCTTCCTTTATGGAAAAAGCTTTTGTCACTGGATTGGCTTCAGAACAAAACGTAAAATAATATCATGAAAAAAAATCTCTTTGTCGGACTGGTTATCAGCGCGGTCTGCATTTTTTTTGCGGTCCGCGGTATCAATTTTACCGAGGTGGCGGCAAGCCTGCGGAGCGCATCCTATGGCTACCTTGTGCCGGTGCTCCTTGTAGTGGTGTTCGGGCTGTATTTGCGTTGCTATCGGTGGGGCATTATTTTAGAGTCGCTGGTTGCCTATGAACAAAAGACGCTGTTTGTGCTCGGTTCTATAGGGTTTATGGCTGTCTGCGTACTGCCGGCACGTCTGGGTGAGTTTGCACGCCCCTATCTGGTTAAACGGAAAAGCGGGGTGAGAATGTCAGCCACCATGGCAACGATCATTGTCGAGCGGGTCTTTGATTTGCTGGCACTGATGCTGGTTCTGTTTGCTGTCTTGCTGAAGGTATCGCTGCCGCCTGAGATTTTCAGAGCAGGGGTAACCATGCTGACCATTTCGTTTTCCTTGTTTGTTATCCTGATATTTCTTGCGGTTAAAAAGGAGTTTTCTCTGAATACCCTTGACCGCATGCTGGTTGTCCTGCCCGAGCGGCTCCAGAAGCCTGTGCGGCACCTGGCGCATTCATTTATTGAAGGGTTGCAGATGCTGCCGGATATAAAAAAGACCCTGTATGTCGGTGGGCTGTCGTTTGCCATTTGGTTGGTGTTGGGAATTTCAAACTATCTTCTATTTTTTGCGTTTGATTTTAACCTTTCGCTGATTAATGCGTATGCCATTCTTGTTGTTGTGGCACTGGGAGTTATGCTGCCGGCAGCTCCCGGTTTTGTGGGAACCTACCACTATGCTTGTGTGCTCGGTCTGACCGCTTTTGGGGTCAGCAAATCAGCAGCATTCTCCTATGCAGTGGCGCTCCATTTTATTCAGCTCATACCAGTCATTGTGTTAGGGCTTGTGTTTCTGCCGTTCCAGCATTTGTCGCTTGCCCAGTTTGTTACCAAAGAGGGGGAACTGGAAAAAGAGGACCTCCTGTCGTGAGCACGAGGGGGCTGTCTGCATGTGTTTGCTTGCGGCTGACGATACCGGTTGTCAGGACTGCTGGGGATCCAAAAGCTTCAGCCCCTCCTGAATGCTTTCCGGCGACAGCATCACCAGAGTACTTACCAGCACTGTAATTACCAGAATAATTGCCATCAGCGCAAAACCAGCCTGCCGTGGAGACAGCGTGTGGACCTCCTGCATGCCGACAAATATAAGGTAGAGACCATACCCGTATGGAACTACGCCGATAATGGGAATCCAGGCAGCAATATCCACAACGCTTGCATAGCAGATGACGCGCAGGGTTGCTGCAAGCGGGGCTGAGGTGCGGGAAAGCTTCAGGGCTATGGCATGGAGAACTAGTCCTGCGATCAGTGCAGAAAAGATATTTGCAGCCATGAGCGAAAGAAACATCTGAAACCCAACGCCATGGTAGTTTGCGATAAACAGGGCAGCAAGAAAAGAGGTGGTCACTAAAAACAGCAGTGGCTGGCGAAGTCCTGCATGGGTTGGCAGATTGCGGAAAAAGAGTCGTGGCTGCAGGACCAGTGTGCGTGACACCCAGACAAAACTCTCAAAAAACCGCGAAGGATCAAATTCTCTTCGTTCACCGTGTTGCCCGTCCATAGGTTTTTGCTCGTGGCTGTCTGATATCATCGTTGACAGAGTGGTGTGTCTGCGATACGATTTTTTTTATTACAGTTTTTTAGAATGGTGCCCTCTGGTGAGGAGCATTCCTGTTCACTGGAGGCTCACCACAATGGTATGGCGTTCTCTACTATAGCAGGGTTTGGAGCTGAGAACAAGCAATGAGAAAATCGCAACGCACTCAACTGACAGAATCAAGACTTGCACGCCTTCGGCAGAGTGACCGAACCTATCTGTGGTACCCCTTCACGCAGATGCAGGAGTATGTCTGTAGCGAGCCGCTGATTATTGCGCGGGGGAAGGGATCCTACCTCTATGACCTACACGGGAACCGCTATCTTGACGGCGTCTCTTCGCTGTGGGTTCTGGTGCATGGGCATTGCCAGCACGACATTGATCAGGCAATGATCCGACAGATCAAAAAAATGTCCCACAGCACGTTGCTGGGGCTTACCCACGAGCCGGCATTAGAACTCGCCCGGCGGCTTGTTGCCATTACCCCGCGTGGACTTGTACGAGTGTTTTACTCAGACAACGGCTCGACGGCTGTTGAAATAGGTTTAAAGATAGCCTTTCAGTACTGGCAGCAGGTCTCCCCAAAAACCCAGGATAAGCAACATTTCCTGTCGCTCACCAACGCATACCATGGCGATACGCTGGGCGCGGTGAGCGTCGGCGGGATTGATTTGTTCCACAGCATCTATAAACCGCTGCTGTTTAAGACATTCAGGGCTCCCAGCCCCTACTGTTATCGGTGCACGTTCAAGCTTACCTATCCCCGCTGCGGTATGGCATGTCTTGAGCGTTTTGAGGCGATCGTAAGGAAAAATCATCACCTCATGGCTGCGTGCATTATGGAGCCGCTGGTGCAGGGGGCTGCAGGCATGATTGTATTCCCCAAAGGGTATCTGCGGGAAGCGCGCGCAGTCTGTGCGCGGCATAACGTATTGTTTATTGCCGATGAGGTTGCCGTGGGGTTTGGCAGAACCGGCACGCTGTTTGCCTGCGAGCGCGAACGCGTGCAGCCCGATATTATGGCACTTGCTAAAGGCATTACTGGCGGAACGCTGCCCTTGGCTGCAACGCTCACCACCCAGCAAATCTATGAGGCATTTTTAGGCAAGCCGGAAGAGTTCAAAACATTTTATCACGGACACACCTATACGGGAAATCCGGTTGCCTGTGCTGCAGCTTTGGCAAATCTTGAGCTGTTCGAGAAAAAACAGGTGATTGCCCAACTGCAACCCAAAATAGCCCTGCTTCGCAAACGGCTTCAGGAGTTCTGGAACCTTGCGCATGTTGGCGACATTCGGCAGCAGGGGTTTATGGTGGGTATTGAGCTGGTCGAAAATACCACGACAAAGGCTCCATACCCTGTGGCTGCACGCATCGGGCACCGCGTGATCTTGGCGGCGCGGGAGCGCGGGGTGATTATCAGACCACTGGGCGATGTGATTGTTTTAATGCCCCCGCTTTCAATTTCCGAGCGTGAGCTGACCACACTTCTTGACGTGGTTTATGATGCCATACGCACGGTGACTGAACCGTCCGCCTGAAATAAAATGCTTGACAAGGTTACGGAGTGAGCGTATAAGGTTAACCCTTTTCTTACCGGATCATGCCTCGCAGGTCACCGCCGGATGGTGGTAACGACGATACTATCCCTGCTTCCCTACAGCCCGGTAGTTCACGACAGAAACACAGACGCATGTGGAGGTTGCTTTTGTGATACGTGATTTGTCAAAGATACGCAATATCGGTATATCCGCGCATATTGACAGCGGAAAAACAACCCTGACGGAGCGGATTTTGTACTATACGAAACGGATCCATGCAATCCATGAGGTCAAGGGCAAAGATGGGGTTGGTGCGACTATGGATTTTATGGAGCTGGAGCGCGAGCGCGGCATTACCATCACCAGCGCAGCAACCTATTGCGAATGGGCAGACCATCATATTAATATTATTGATACGCCCGGTCACGTTGATTTTACCATTGAGGTTGAGCGGGCGCTGCGTGTGCTGGACGGTGCGATTCTTGTGCTCTGTGCCGTTGGCGGTGTGCAGAGCCAGTCGTTTACGGTTGACCGGCAGATGCGGCGCTACAATGTGCCGCGCATTGCTTTTGTCAATAAGTGTGATCGTGTCGGCGCACATCCGCTCAAGGTGCGCGATCAGCTCAGAGAAAAACTTGGACATAACCCCGTGCTGCTGCAGCTCCCAATCGGGCTTGAGGACAAATTCGAGGGCGTGATTGATCTGATTACACTGCAGGCGCTCCGGTTTGGTGGCACTGCAGGTGAACAGGTCGAGGTTCGACCGGTGCCGGATGATCTCATGGATGATGCCCTTGCTGCCCGTGAAGAAATGCTTGACGCTGTTTCGATGTTTTCAGATGAACTGACCGAGGCAATTTTAGAGGATGCTGTTACTACTGATCTGATCTATGGGGCGATCAGGGCAGGCACCCTTGACCTGAAACTGACGCCGGTGCTGATCGGCTCTGCGTATAAGAATATCGGCGTGCAGCCGCTGCTTGATGCAGTGGTGCGGTATTTGCCAGCACCTCCTGACATCACCAATGAAGCCATTGATCTTGCCCGGGATGATGAACAAAAAATTCCTATTCACAGCGACGTGGAAAAACCACTGGTGATGCTGGCGTTTAAACTTGAAGACGGACGGTATGGTCAGCTGACCTACCTGCGCATCTATCAGGGACGGCTTGAACGAGATGCCACGATTGTCAATAGCCGTTCTGGGAAAAAACATAAAGTCGGCAGACTGGTACGCATGCATGCCAATGAGATGGAAGAAATTTCGGATGCCGGCGCTGGTGATATTGTTGCAATTTTCGGACTCGACTGTTATTCCGGCGATACGTTTACGGACGGGACACTCCAGGTTTCGATGACGTCAATGTTTGTGCCGGCGCCCGTTATTTCACTTTCCATCAAACCGGTTGACAACAAGGCTGAGATTAATCTCTCCAAAGCACTGCGCCGGTTCACCAAAGAAGATCCAACGTTTCATGCAGATGTTGATCCCGAATCAGGGGAGACGATCATCAGAGGGATGGGGGAACTCCAGCTCGAGGTGTATATTGAGCGCATGAAACGCGAATATGGCGCTGCGGTTGAAACCTCGGCACCCCAGGTCGCGTATCGCGAGACCATAACACAAAGAGCTCCCTTTAACTATACACACAAAAAACAGACCGGTGGTGCGGGTCAGTATGGTAGGGTTGCAGGGTATATTGAACCGTGCGAGGAGCATGAGTTTGAGTTTGTTGACGAGATTGTGGGCGGTGCCATCCCCCGACAGTTTATCCCCTCGGTCGAAAAAGGATTCCGTTCCATGCTCGCAAAAGGAACCCTCATTGGTGCGCCGGTCACCGGTGTGCGGGTCGTGATCAATGACGGCGCAGCCCATAGTGTTGATTCTTCAGACATTGCTTTTCAAGAGGCTGCCCGGGGCGCGTGGCGCGAGGCTTTTGACCGGTCGCGGCCACGGATTCTTGAACCCATCATGCGCGTCGTGGTTGAGGGTCCTGCTGAATTTTCCGGCAATGTGCTGTCCACGCTCATGCAGCGCCGCGGCATGATCATCGGCTCGCATGAAGACAGCGGTATGGCACGCATTGAGGCTGAGGTGCCGCTTGCCGAGATGTTTGGCTATTCTACGGTGCTGCGGTCAAACACGCAGGGCAAGGCTGAGTTTACCATGGAATTTTCTCGCTATTTGCCGGTACCCCAACAGACTGCAGAAGAACTCATCGAACGTGCACGTGAAAAAGCGGCACAAAAAAAATAATGCATTGCCGGTGCCTGCATCAGGAGTACCGGCATTAGGGAGTGACTGTGTATGAAGCACGAAGAGATCTTTGCCGAACACCCCCTTCGTCTGCTGGACAGGATTTTCTCCGGTAAGCTAGATACGGGCATGCTCGGTGTCATTATGGCACGTGCCGGTGTAGGCAAAACCGCATTTTTAGTGCATATCGGACTCGATGCCATGGTGGCAGAGCGCAATGTCGTCCACATTGCGCTCGGACAGACGACCGACCATGTGCATGCTTGGTATGATGCTCTCGTGGGTGCGCTTGCCAGCCCCACGGCTGCTCACCAGAGTGAAACGGTGCGGCAGCGGATGATCCAGCACCGCATTATTCAGACCTATCCCTCTGATACAGCCTTGACGCCGCAGCGGCTGGAGCAGACGGTCGGACTGTTTCTTGCGCATGTTCGTTTTAAACCCGATCTGATTATTATTGACGGATTCAACTGGGAACAGTCTTCACCGATTCAAACCGCAGCAACGTTGGGTGCATTCAAAGCCTGCGCTCAACGGTACGCAGCACAGCTCTGGATGAGTGCCCACACCCACCAGAGCCTCTCCAGTGTTCGGACATCCCTTGTCCCGCCGTGCGCTGAGTTCAGCGAACTGATTGATGCCGCAGTATTTCTGGAACCTCAGGGCAGTCAGGTCATGGTCAAGGTGCTCAAAGACCCAGCCCGTGAGACCTTTGAGGATGCACACCTGCTGCTTGAATGTGATACGTTCAGCCTTGTTGCGGATGCGGCACGGCCACGGCTGACGCTTCCTGCTGCCGGGCACACCTTGCTGTCGGGAGGCGCTCAAGGAGCTGAAGCAACGTTTGGTGAATGCGCTGAAGCATGGGGCATGCAGGAAATAAATTTTTCTTTTGAGGGACACCAAACCGTGCGTACCCGAGGCGTGGTGAAATTGTCCTGCAGTGAACTTGCACAAGGGCATGTCAGCGATGTTTATATCAGAGCAAAAATGCATCGCACCTATCCGTCAACACCACTGTTCAAAAAAGTGTTGCAGTCCATTTGGCATCAGGTTAACACCGCTGGCGAGGTGTTCGTGGTGGGCACCATCCTGCCGGATGGAACGGTTCGGGGCGGCACCGGATGGGCAGCAGAGCTTGCCAAACACTGGAAAAAACCGCTCTGGGTTTTTGATCAGGAACAACAGCAGTGGTTTGCATGGCGCGAGGGGACATGGCAACACGTCCTGCCACCACGTATCACCCGAAGCCGTTTTACCGGTACTGGTACGCGATTTCTCAATCAGGAGGGGAAAAACGCTATTCGTGCATTGTTTGAGCGTTCATTTGGACCTGCATGCCGCACCTAACTTTGGATTCCTGCACTCCCGGTAGGAAGTGATGTCCTCATCGCAGGTTTTTTGTACCGGAACCCCTCTATCAGGAAGGAGCTGCTTTCGCCGCGTCGTGCTGCAGGTTTTTTGTGTGCAAGTGTTGGCAACTTCATTCTCTCCTCAACCATCATCAGTATGCCTGAGCATTTCCTTCCCATGACCCGTGCTGAGATGCGCACGCGCGGCTGGAACGAGCTTGATGTTATTTTGGTCTCAGGCGATGCCTATGTTGACCATCCGTCGTTTGGGATCGCCATTATCGGCAGGGTGCTGGAGCAGGCGGGATATCGGGTGGGCATTATTGCGCAGCCTGACTGGCGGAGCACCACTGACTTTACGCGACTGGGCAGACCGCGGCTTTTTTTTGGCGTCAGTGCCGGTAATGTTGATTCTCTGGTTGCCAACTACACTGCCAATAAAAAACCACGAACCAACGATGCCTACTCGCCCGGCGGCACGCCCGGTTGCAGACCAGACCGCGCCTCAATAGTATACGCGAACCGCATCAGAGAAATATTTGGCCGCATTCCCATTGTGCTCGGCGGGATTGAGGCAAGTATGCGGCGTTTCGCCCACTATGACTACTGGGATAACTGCGTGCGGCGGTCGCTGCTGTTTGATGCGCGTGCAGATCTGCTCATCTATGGCATGGGTGAAGCACCGATTATTGCTCTTGCCCAACGGCTCCAGCACGGCGTACCGCTTGACCGGATGCCGGGCATTCCCGGGACCGCCATTATCACCAGCGATCCGACGCTGTTGCAGCACTGTCGCATCATTCCTTCCTATGAAGAAGTTGCCAGTGACCATGGACGCTTCAGTGAAGCCTTCCGCCTGATTTCTCTGCATCAACATCCGCATTCCCTGCCGCTTGCGCAGCAGCATGCCAACCGGTGGCTGATCTGTTTCCCACCGCAGCCTCCGCTGCAGCAGCAGGCGCTTGATGATATCTACGGGCTTCCGTATACGCGACGCTGGCACCCTGCCTATGACGCTGATGGTGTTCCGGCTCTTGTTCCGGTGCGTTTTTCAATTGTTTCCCACCGGGGATGTTGTGGTCAGTGCTCGTTTTGCTCGCTGTCGCTCCATCAGGGCAGAATTGTCCAGAGCCGAAGCCCAGCCTCAATCATTGCTGAAGCCCGTCGCATAGCTGCACTGCCTGATTTTACCGGGACAATCACTGACATCGGCGGACCGACGGCAAATCTCTATGCGGCTACCTGTCCACGCTGGGAATCTGGCGACTTTTGCGACGATCGCCTGTGTCTCTATCCTGAGCCGTGTCCCAACCTTGATCCGGGCTTGACAGCAAGTCTTGCACTCTATCGCACCTTGAGGAAGTTGCCACGGGTGCGGCATGTGTTTATCAGCAGCGGGTTCCGCTATGACCTTTTGGTTTCCGAGTCAGCTCGGTCTTACCTTGCCGAGGTTTGCAGGTATCATATCAGCGGGCAGATGAAAGTTGCGCCTGAACACGTTGACGATACGGTGCTGCGTGCTATGGGCAAGCCCGGGCACAAAGTCTATGCCGCATTTGTACAACAGTTTTCCCAGGTTGTGGAGCAACTGGGCAAAAAGCTGTATCTGGTGAATTATTTCATGTGCAGCCATCCCGGGACAGACCTTGCTGCAGCGCTGGAGCTTACCCGCTATTTGCAACAACGCTCGATGCACCCTGAGCAGGTGCAGGACTTTATCCCGTTACCGCTGACCCGCTCGACCGTAAGTTATGTGACTGGTGTTGACCCACTCAGTGGAGAGCGGCTGTATGTGCCTCGGACGTTTCGGGAACGAAAAATACAAAGGGCGCTTGCCCAGTATGGACATCCTGCCAACAAAGCTCGTATTACCCGAATACTTCGCAGCAGAGGCGCTGAAGACCTTATGCCCTCGTGGGGTACCACAGGCACGGAGCGCAAGGTTTCACGAAAACCCGTGCGGCAGCACCGTCGTGATCGAAGCCCCTGACATGATTAGGCGTTGCCTTTGCTCTGAAAATAGGATAAGCTAATATGTGCTGTGTATTTCACCAGGAGGTGACTATGAAACGACTTGTGTTTTTGGCAGCAGCGCTGCTCGTGCTGTTCTCGGTGCAGCACGTTGTTGCTTCTGATAATGCAACGACTGCGGTCAGGCCTGCAGAACGTTTTAGCCGCGGTGTTGTCAATATCCTCTCTTCACCGCTTGAATTACCAGCCCAGATGTATGTTCGAGCAGTGTACTATAGTGACACCAGTGAGTATGTGATGGCGACGGTTGGCGGTTTTCTTGAAGGGATTCCCATGGGCGCGCTGGTTTATTTCCCATGGCGGCTGGGTGCAGGGATCTATGACGTAACCACGTTTGCGTTTGCCCGCTGCAACCGGTGTCTTATTAATCCACCGTACCTTTCTTTTTCACCCCGATTTCTTGAGCAACCGTGACTCCGACGGGAGGAAGCTGCACTACTCAGCGTCGGTTTGCTCGTGCGGAGCACGGCTTTGTTCGCGCTGCCGTGCCATAGCGTCAACCTGCCGTGTTTTTTTTAGCGGCTGATTGACATACTCAACCGCGCTGTTGCTCATCTGCTCCCGTGTCCGTTCGATAACCCCCTTTTTTTCGCCCTCTGACCGTGAGCACCCGTTTCCGGTAAGCGCAAGCATGAGCAGGATAGCTATGAGGAGAAACTGCAGGGGTATGCTTCTTCTCCTCTGGTGAGCATGGTCATGCACGTACCTTCGCGATCAGGCTGTGCCGGGCAGCGATGAGGGTTGCAAAAACGCTCCGGCAAGCGCTGCATTGACCTCCTGTTGCAGCGTCTGCAAGGTGTGTTCGTCATACGGACGGGAGGCGGAAAGCTCAGGATCCAGTGTCTGATGCGGGTTAAAATTTTGCAACCGGAACCGTTTGGCACCGTTGAGTTCTCGGGCAAGGCGCACAATTTCCTCGGGCTGATGGAAGCGTGGCAGCACGGTGCAGCGAAACTCATGTTCAATGCCGCTTGCAATAATCAAGCGAATGCTTTTTTTTACTGCCGCCAGTGTATTGACAGATCCTGTTATGGCACAGTAGCTTTCTTCCTCAAGCGCTGCCTTCACATCCATAGCAATATAGTCAACCAGTCCCTGCCCGATCAGAGACTGCAGGACCTCAGGGTTACTGCCGTTGGTGTCAAGTTTCACGAGAAAACCCCTCTGGTGCAGCTCGGAAAGCAGTAGTGGCAGCGACTCTTGCAGCGTTGGCTCGCCGCCAGTAACACACACACCGTCAATCCACCGAGTATTTTTGGAGAGATAGCTGAGAATATCATTGACATCAATGGTTGCAAGGGACTCGGGTTCAAGCACTAGTGCCGCATTGTGACAATAGCAACAGCGAAAGTTGCAGTACGGGAAAAAGATCACTGAACAAATTTTTCCCGGCCAATCCATAAACGATGTTTCAAGAAAGCCTTTAATGGTAAGTGATCCGCTGGACAGCATCAGTTGCTCCTTCCGGCTGTCGGACACAGCAGGTTCTGAATCTGCTGCACGCTGGGAACCACGCCGCGGAAGTCTGCGAGCATGTTTTCCTGCAGGTCTTCGATAATAAAGGTTGGCGTTGCCTGAACGCTATAAAACGATGCTTCTGCAAGCCCCTCAGGAGTTTCAACGTCATACTCCTGCACCTTAAACCCCGCAGCCTTGAGCTCTTTGCCGATCTGTTTTGCATGGGGGCACCGTGGGCATCTGTTTTTTATAAAGAGTTTTACCAGTCCCATGGCGGTCCTCGCTTTTAGTTGTTAGAAAAGTAACCTCGGTTTCTGTTGCGGTCACGAAGCTCGCCGAGTTTACCTTTGTTCCAGCTTGATATTTTGGTGAAATAGCCGGTGATGCGGGTGATGCCGTCAACTTCCTCTGAACCGCAGTGCGGACAGGAATTGCGCAGACCGCGCACCGTTCTGCCACATTTGAGACAGTTGGTAAATTCAGGAGAAAAGGCAATCTGGTCGTTCTGGGTTTGGCGGAATACCTTGATGACAAAGTTTGCAAGTGATTCCTTGCTCGGTCGGGCTTCCCCAAGCCAAATGTGGGTGATAGAGCCTGCCTCGATCAGCGGATGGAACAGCCCTTCAGTCTGAACTCGTTCGATGGGATTTTCACGAGAGCCGACCGGAAGACAGGTGGAGTTGGTATAGTAGATTTGTCCGAAGGGAATGCTGCCCTTGACCGTGCCGGTTGCCTTGTCCGGGAAGTCACGCAAATCAAGCTTTGCAAAGCGGTATGCCGTGCTTTCCGCAGGCGTCTGCTCAAGCACAAAGTGCATCTGGTAGCGTTCACTGAATTCTTTGCACAGCAGATTCATGTATGAAATCACTTTGAGCCCGTATTTGAGGGCATGTTTTGATTGGTTGAGTTCTTCACCGGTCTGGATTTTCACCAGCTCGTTGAGCCCGACCATGCCGATCAGATAGGATGCCCGGTGCATCCGGAGATACGGGCTGCCGTCTTTTGCCATGGTGAGCAGCGCGAGCGGCCCACTTTCGCCCAGCGCCAGCAGACTTTCGATAAAAGCTTTTTTCTCAAGATGTGCTTTGACCGCAAGTTCCATCATGCTGCGCAGATTTTGGAACAGTGCCGTATCGTCTCCGCCGCTCCGATATCCCAGTCGGGGCAGATTGATGGTCACGTTCTGGAGTGCACAGAACCGCATCTTCCACGGCTGCTGCGCATCCTGCAGATCGTTTTCGTTCAGTTTGAAGCTCAGGCGGCAGCACTCAGAAACTTTTGCGGTTTCTCCGCGGTCAAAGACAAAGTAGGTTGTACCTTTTTCGCTGGCGACATCGCAGATATGCAGCAGGAAGTCCTGTGAGCCTTCTGTCCTGAAGAACTTTTCCGTGATGTGCACCAGTGGTTTGGGGAAAAAGAATGGTCTGCCGGTACCGTCACCTTCTTTGTACACATCAAACAGCGCCCAGACAAAACGCTGAGCTTCCTTTTCGTACTCGCCATAGGTTTTACCAGTGAACTGCCCACCCGGTCCGATTGCCGGTACGTTTTCAAAGTGCCGCGGCACTTCCCAGTAGAGATTGATGTCAGTGAAGATCGCCTGACCGCCGCGGGCAACTGCCTGCTGGGAAAATTCATAGACCATCATCTGGGCAAGCTGGTGAACTTCACGGTCGCTGCGACCTTCTAAATAAGGCGCAAAGAAAAGATTTACCGCGTCCCAGCCAATGGCACCGGCAAAGTGGCTCTGAAGCGCAGCTGCAAATTTTACCATGTGCGCAAGCAATACTTCGGGCTGTTTGGCAGGTTTGGCGTTTGACAGTGAGTTGGGAAGGCTCAGTCCAAACCGTTTTATGTATTCAAGCGACTGACCAGAGCAGTAGGGACGATCAATAAACCCAAGATCATGCAGATGGATATCGCCGCGCATATGCGCATCGCCAACCTCTGGGGAGAAGACCTTGAGCAGCGCATATTCTTTTTTAATGCCCTCGGCAAGGGTCAGGTTGGTTGCTTCAGGGCCGTGCGGTACATTGGCGTTTTCCTTATTGGGGTGCAGAATCAGCTGATCAACATCATACAACGGCACGCCAAGCCGGGTATGGCGCTTTCGCGCCTCTTCAAACCCGCGTTCGATAAGTTTAGCGTTCACCAGCTCGCGAATAAGCGGTGCGGTTACAAACTTTATTTTGGAATCCCGGATTACATGCTGCACCTCGCGGCTTATCTCATCAGCTACATGCGCACTGACCCCAGCTTCCCTGACCATTGCTTCAACGATTTTTTGACGGTCCCAGCCGGCAAGGTCATCATCAGATGTCCGGACAAAAAGAGCAAGGTCAGTTGTTTCATGACACTCTTCGCCAATATCCTGTCGTTCTCTGAGTTCTACTAATGCCCCCATGGCCACCTCTCCCCAAAAAGTTTTTATTCAGTATGTTGTGTATATCGGTGTTTTAAACCACAATATGTAGAAAATTGTCAAGAAAAAATTAAAAAAATTTTTATCGCGGGGCAGCAAATGAAAAAGTTTTTTAACTATATGATAAAACTTGCTTTTATAATCAGTCTCGGAGAAAACGCACCCGAGAAAAAACAAGATCGGTGGAAGGCATGCAAACCCTCACTTTGGGTAATACAATATAGAGGCAGCGGCTGTCTTTTCCTATTCAAAAGAAAAGTTTTTATGAGGTTGGTGAAGAAACGCGTCTGTTTTTTGGAACTCACTGTTGGTAAGGTTGAGAGACGGCTGCTCCAAGCTGACCGCAAGCAGCAGCGATATCCAAACCCTTACTGTATCTGATCGGTGCGGTAAAGTGGTGTTTTTGTAAAATGCTCTGGAACCGCTTGACCGTCTTCTCATCAGGTCTTCGAAATTCAACGCCAGGGTGCTCGTTAAAGGGTATTAAATTAATTTTACACGGAATGCGGGTAAGGATTCGGGCAAGGGCTTCTGCATGTTCTGGTGCGTCATTGATGTCGCGCAGTACAATATATTCAAACGTGATACGTTTGCGCGGCTGCAGCGGATAGCGGCGTGCTGCATCAAGCAGCTCATGCAGGGGGTAGCGACGGTTTATTGGCATCAAAAAGGTGCGCAGTTCATCTGTCGGCGCGTTGAGCGATATCGCAAGATTCACCGGAAGATCGGCGCCAAGACGCTGCAGCTGTGGAATAATACCTGCCGTGGAGACGGTTATTTTTCTGTGGGAAAAGTTCATGCCCCAAGGGTTCATCAGAATGCGGAGTGCAGCACAGGTGTTTTCGTAGTTTGCAAGCGGCTCGCCCATACCCATAAAGACCAGATTGGGAAGTTTTGCTGAGAACTGCTCAGCGATAAGCACGCCCTGTACCTGATTGACGATTTCAGCAGGGGAGAGATTCCGCACCAGTCCTGCCCTGCCCGTAAAGCAGAAGCGGCATTGTAGGGCGCAGCCGATTTGGGTTGAGATGCACAGCGTCGCATGTCCCCGCTCAGGAATCAGGACTGTTTCAATGCCATGACCGTCATTGGTGCGGAAAACAAACTTTTTTGATCCATCACGCGACTCCGCCACGGTTGCTATCGGCAGACTGCTGACGTGCACCGCTTTGACAAAAAGCTCCCGAACCCTTTTGGGAAGGGATGTCATTAGGGTAATATCAGTAACCTGTTTCTGGAAAATCCACTGGTATATCTGGCGGGCACGGTAGGACTCAAGCCCGAGATCGCGACACAGTGCCACAAGGGCTTCCCATGAGATGTTTTTAAGATCGTACCGGTGATCCGAGGGAGCAACCGTCATAAATCAGCATATCTTTTTGCTCAGGTTGAGTATGATACTATGAGTGTTTGCCGTGTCCCTACTTGCATTGCTGGTTTATGCCTCCAGTGCTTGTTCAAGAGCGTGGAGTGTCAGCTCAATATCCTGCAGGGTGTGACGTGACGATACAAAACAGGTTTCAAACGGCGAGGGAGGGAAAAAGACGCCGTGGTGCACAAGGTTGCGATGGAAACGGGCAAAATGCTGCGTGTCACCGGTCATGACCGCAGCATAGTCAACAACATCGTGCTCAGTACAAAAGAGCGAAAACATTGAACCAATGACATTCAGACGCCACGGCACCCCCTTTTTTTTCAGGATACTGCGTATTCCGTCAACAAGCATGGCAGTGCGTTTTTCAAGTTGGTCATACAACTGACCGGTTTGCAACACCCTGAGGGTGGCAATGCCTGCTGCCATGGCAAGAGGATTTCCTGACAATGTCCCTGCCTGATAGACTGGCCCGACAGGTGCTACGCTGTCCATGATTTCTTTTCTTCCACCATAAGCGCCGACCGGAAGCCCACCGCCAATGATTTTTCCAAGAACGGTCAGGTCAGGCTGAACGCCGATACTGTCCTGATATGCACCATAGCGGAGCCGGAAGCCCGTGATGACTTCATCAAAAATCAACAGGCTGTTATAGGCATCTGCAATGCTCCGCAGCGTGTTGAGAAACCCCGGACGGGGCAAGACCAGTCCCATATTTGCAGCAACCGGTTCAACAATGATTGCTGCAATATCGTGCCCTGCACGGTCAAAAAGTTGTGCAACTGAGTCGCTGTCATTATACCGGGCAACCAGCGTGTGGGCAGCAAGTGCTTCGGGAACACCCGGACTTGTCGGAACACCGGTGGTCAGGGCACCTGAACCTGCTTTTATCAGGAAACTGTCTGCATGACCGTGGTAGCATCCTTCAAATTTGACGATCGTGTTTTTTTCAGTAAACGCCCGAGCAAGGCGCACTGCACTCATTGCCGCCTCAGTTCCTGAGTTCACCAACCGTACCCGCTCTACCGAAGGAATAGCTTCACAGATCAATCGAGCAAGCTCTATTTCAAGCTCACCCGTCACACCAAAACTGGTGCCGCGAGCTGCTGTGGTTGCCACTGCATCAACCACTGCCGGATGTGCGTGCCCGAGAATGAGGGGGCCCCAGGAGCAGACATAGTCTATATACTCGTTTCCGTCAACGTCATAGAGCCTGGCACCTGCTGCCCTGCTGACAATAAACGGCTCGCTACCGACAGCACCAAATGCTCGCACCGGACTGTTAACGCCGCCGGGCAGGTAGAGCTGTGCCTGCTGGTAAAGGGCATGGGATTTTTCTGTGAAACGCTTAACCATGGTACCTCTTCACGCTCTTTCATGTGAACATAGTGTTTGCACGGCATGCGGTCACTGCCTGAGGATCTGTGCTGCTGCTTTTGCAAAATAGGTGATGATGATGTCAGCACCCGCACGTTTGATTGCCGTGAGGAGCTCAAGCATGACCGCATGCTCATCGAGCCAGCCCTGCTGTGCCGCAGCCTTGACCATCGCGTATTCACCGCTTACGTTATAGGCAGCAGTTGGCCACTGAAAGGTTTCTTTTACCGCCCGCAGCACATCAAGATACGCCAGAGCAGGCTTGACCATAACAATATCAGCGCCTTCCTCGATATCGAGCCGCACTTCCCGCAATGCTTCCTGAATGTTTGCATAGTCCATTTGATAGGTTTTTCTGTCTCCAAAGGCAGGCGCTGAACGTGCTGCTTCACGAAACGGTCCATAGAACGATGACGCATATTTTGCCGCATATGCCATGATCGGCAGCATGGCAAAGCCTTCGGCATCGAGTGCTCGACGGAGATAGCCAATTCTCCCGTCCATCATGTCTGAGGGCGCGATCATATCACACCCTGCACGAGCATGCGACAAAGCCTGCAAGGCAAGCAGCTCCAGCGTTGCGTCATTGTCAATAGAGCCGTCGGGCGCAACAATACCGCAGTGCCCATGATCGGTGTATTCGCAGAGGCACACATCGGATATGACCAAAAGCTCTGGGCAGGTGTTTTTTATTTCTCTGACCGCAGTTTGTATAACTCCGTCGTGCGCATACGCTGCTGAGGCTTTACTGTCCTTGCGCTCCGGGATGCCAAAGAGTATGACGCCGGGGATACCAAGCGAAAATACTTCACGCACCTCCTGCCCGAGCAGGTCAACAGAGATTTGATATATCCCCGGCATTGATGCGATCGGCATTTTTTCCCCTCTGCCGGAGCTAACAAACAGAGGATAGATAACATCAGAAGGGCTCAGATGATGTTCGCGGATGAGGGTGCGAAGTTCTGGGCGCAGCCTCAGTCGCCGCAGTCGTTGCACAGGATAACTCATAGGGTAGTCCTTTGGTGAGCACAGTGGTTAAGAATCGCTGCAAGCAGCCCGTCGGTCGTGTACTGCGGTGCCTCAATGGAGACCGGCAGGTTACCTGCCCGAGCTGCTGCTGCCGTTACGGGTCCAATGACCGCAACACATGCCTGCGCTGCGATACGCATAGCAAGATCGCTTCCGATAAGCGTGATAAAATTGCGAACGCATGAGGGGCTGGTGAACGTAAGGATATCAACCGCGCCATTTTGGATATCCTGCACCACAGCGGTATCACGGTGCTGCGGCAGTGCCGTGCGATAGAGTGGTAGCTCGTGTACGTGGGCACCGAATTTTTGCAAACCTTCGGGAAGCACGTTCCGGGCGTTTGCTGCACGGGGCATGAGCACTTTTTGACCAGGACGCAGGTGCGAGCGGAGGGCTTCAAGAAGTCCTTCAGCCGAGTATGTTTCAGGCATGACGTCAACCATGCAGCCGGTAGCTTCAACGTGCTGTCGGGTTTCAGGACCGATGGTAGCAAACCGTATGCCGTGCAACGCACGAATATCAAGACCACATGCTGCACGCTCGGCAAAAAAGATGTCAACGGCGTTGGTGCTGGTAAACACGACCCAGTCGTAGGAGCTGATGTTTGTAAATGCGTGATGCAGCGGCTGCAGATTTTCTTCTTTGATAATGGACACAGTGGGAAAGAGAACCGGCTCGCCGCCGCAGGAAGCTATTTTTTCAGCAAACGAGATTGCCTGGGGCAGCGGCCGTGTGATCACCACTCTTTTCCCCCAGAGCGGTTTTTTTTCAACCCAGGCAAGATGCTCCCGCATCGTCGTAACTGCACCGACCACAAGGACAGCAGGCGGCTCGGCAGCGGCCTCGCGGGCACAGGTTGCGAGCGCGTCAAGCCGCGCCCGGATAACCTGCTGCTGTGCTGTGGTACCGCGGATGATCAGTGCACAGGGCGTATCAGGAGCTCTGCCGTGCGCCATGAGCTTCTCGGCAATGGCAGCGAGGTTTTCAATCGCCATGAGAAACACGAGCGTATCCACTCCCTGTGCCAGTTCTTTCCAGCGCAGAGCGCTTCCTTTTTTTCCGGGTTGCTCATGACCGGTCACCACCGCAACGCTGGATGCCATATCCCGGTGGGTCAGGGGGATGCCCGCATAGGCGGGTGCTGCAAGTGCTGAGGTGACCCCCGGTACGATTTCAAACGAGCATCCGTGCTGGGCAAGGTAGAGCGCTTCTTCAGCGCCACGGCCAAACAAAAACGGATCACCACCCTTGAGCCGTACCACAGTTTTTCCGTGTCGTGCTTTTTCGACCAGCAGACGGTTGATTGCATCCTGCGTGAGCGTATGGTCTAAGGGTCCTTTTCCAACATAGATGAACTCTGCATTTGGCGAAGCCTCTGCAAGCAGACAGGGGTTGACAAGCCGGTCATAGACGATGACATCAGCATTCTGAAGAAGCTGTCTGCCACGAAGCGTCAGCAGCCCAGGATCACCGGGCCCTGCACCAACTAAATAGACACTCCCTTGTTTCATGGGCACCCCTGCATCACAATAGGCTTCGTATGTTCCCAAACCATACACAAACGGTCTTTCCAGCGGTAAACAGAGCTTGTTTTGGCCGTCCGTACGTCAGCGTCCGGTTTTTCCTCTCCATGCTGCCAGTATTTCTGCACCCCCTTGGGTGCGCAGCCGTGCAGCGAGCTCACTGCCCAGCAATGCTGCATTATACGCCATGCCGCTGACCGTCGCCGTACAGATGCGGGAGCCGTCAGGCGTTGCAATACATCCTTGTACAAACAACTTGTCACCTTGCCGCTGCGCAAGACAGCCAAGGGGCACCTGGCAGCCTGCATCAAGAGATTCCAAAAAAGCCCGCTCAGCAGAAATTTCAGAAAACGTCCGTGCATGGTTGATTTTTTTTAACCAACTAAGGGTAGTCGTATCAGTAGCTCGTGCTTCAAGTGCTATGGCTCCCTGACCCGGTGCAGGCAGCATGAGGTGCGGCGGAATGATTTCAGCAATCAGGTGGTCAATCCCAAGCCGCGCGAGTCCTGCATAGGCAAGGATCAGTGCATCAATACCCTGCGTGCGCATGGTGCGGATGCGCGTTTCGATGTTGCCGCGTACCGGAACAACAATAATATCCGGTCGCACGATATGGAGCAGCGCGGTGCGGCGCAGACTACTGGTACCGATTTTGGCGCCAGCGGGCAGATCCAAAAGCCGTGTCTTTTTTTCTGAAACAAGCACATCGAGCGGATTTTCCCGTTTGAGCACAGCACTCAGACACAGTCCGCGTGCAAGCTGCGCAGGCAGGTCTTTGAGGCTGTGAACCGCAACATCAATCGTATTACTGAGCAGCGCTTGTTCAAGCTCTTTGGTGAAAAAACCACTTCCTCCCACCTCAGACAGCGGACGGTTCTGCCTTGTATCACCCTGCGTTTTGATACGAACAATCTCTACGGAAATGCTGGGATGTGCGGCGCGAAACGCCTCTGTTGCAAGAGCGGTTTGACGCAACGCCAGCTTACTGCCGCGCGTGCCGAACCTGAGGTGGCTGGGCATGGTCATCGTTGTGGACCTCAAAGAGCTCATGCACCATAGCGGCATAGGTGTGCGCCTGCCCACTGAGGGATTTTTCTTTCAGCCGTGTAATCGGCACATGAACAAGCCGATTGGCAATGCTGTGGGCAAGTGACGTGACGATTTCAGCTCTTTTTTGGCTGTCGGTCGCACCGGTGAGCCGATGGAGCGCTTTGTTTAGCTCATCGTCGGCGATCGCATGAGCATATTTTTTGAGTGCTGCAATGACCGGCACCACAGGTTGCGACGACATTTTTTCAGCAAACCGAAGCGCTTCACGCTCAAGAATAGCGCGGGCATTATGAGCTGCACGCAATCGCTCTTTATGATGCCGTGCTACCACGTTTTGCAGGTCATCAATGTCATACAGGGATACACCCGGCAGCGCGGCAAGCTGGGGGTCAATATCGCGGGGCACAGCGATATCAATCATAACGATTTCTCTGCCACAGCGGTTGCGCAGCACAGCGCCACAGTTGTCGTCTCGAATCACCATATGCGGTGCCGCGGTGCAGCTGATCACAATATCAGCGGTGGCAAGTTCTTCAGCAAGGGCGTCAAAATGCACTGCGGTACCGCCGACTGCTGCTGCCATGTGCACTGCATGGTCATAGGAGCGGTTAGAGACGATGACCGATACAGCGCCGCTCTGCATGAGGGCTGTAACCGCACGCCTGCCGGCATCGCCTGCTCCGACGACCAGCACTTTTTTGCCGTCAAGGCTCGTGAATATCTCACGGCACAGCTCAATCGCGGCAGCACTGACTGATACCGGATAACGGCTGATGCCGGTTTCTGATCTCACTTTTTTCCCGACATGCAGGGCAGTCTGTACCAGACTGTTCATAAAGCGGTCAACTGCCGCTGCTTCTTGGGCACGTCGGTATGCATCCTTGACTTGGCTCAGAATTTCTTGCTCGCCGAGCACCATTGAATCAAGTCCTGCTGCAACCGTAAACAGGTGGACTACGGTTTGATGATCAATATACCGGTAGAGCATGCTCCGAAGCACCTGATGGTTGATTTTTGCATGCTGGGCGATCAGCTGCTCGATAAGTGCAAAGCCTTCATCCGGGTTCGTCACCGCTGCATATACTTCGGTTCGGTTGCAGGTCACCAAGAGCATTGCTCCGGTCAAGCAGGGATAGGTTTTGAGTTCGCGATAGAGCTGTCGAACCTGCACCGCACTGAAGGCGCATTGTTCCCTGATCTCTAGCGGGGTTGTCTTATGATTTAGTCCTGTGACAATAAGGTGCATGGTGCTTTTTGCTTTGTTCGTGTTGTCCGTCGCCGGGTGACGGGCACGGCAAGTATAGCAGAATCGGAAAGATTTTTGAAAATGTTTTGCCGCAGACGAGCATCAGGCACCATGCGGTGCAGCCTGCGACGCACTTCTCCAAGACGGGTGAGCAGTTCGCCATGCGCGTCCGTGAGTACCTGCTCAAGGAGAGCGCAAAGCCGCGCTGCAAATGCAGGGCTTGCGCCGCTGCTTGAGACCGCAACACTGAGCATGCCCCGCCGGAATGAAGCAGGAACGATGAAATCGCAGCAGGATGGATTGTCAGCGACATTGACCAGAATACCGCGCCGGGAGCATGCGGCAGCAACACGGTGATTGACCGTAGAGTCGTCGGTTGTGGCAAAGACCAGAAAAGCGCCCTGCAGGTAACGGGCATTCCATGGTTTCTGGTGCCAAACGAGCTTGCCGCGTTTTGCAAGCGTAGCAAGGCGCCGGGTTACCCGTGGGCTTACCACTACAACACAAGCTTTACATTCAAGAAGCCGCATGATTTTACGCTGCGCCACGGTTCCGCCGCCGGCAACAACGCAGCGTCTGCCCTGTAGATTGAGAAAGGCGGGGAAGAGATTATTGCCTCCGAGGGTTTCAGATACGGGCATTTTTTTTGTGTTCTTATGCTTCATGGTCACCCGGCACGATATTTATAGTGCTGAGTTCTTAGTACCGCTCCACACCATAAAGGGGTCTATGATAAAGGTAATAGGTATCATTTTGCTTTCTCGCCTCTGATGATTTTGTTCTTAAGCCCCTCCTGCAAGGGAGGGGTGCGGGGAGGGCTTTTCTGCCCCCACCCAACCTCCCCCTGGTCCCGCAGAGCGGGATCTACGACCGGGGAGGCTTACTGACATGGCGGATCGAGGGCAAAAGAATAACGGCCCCCTTTATTTTGTGGAGGCGTGCTTAGTATTTCCTGCTCAGCACTTTCCTACCTCACGACTCAGGGAACCCTGACCACACTTCACGAAGTGCTATACCTTAAACCGTATGTTCAAAATGTCGCCGTCTTCGACAGTGTAATCCTTACCTTTGAGATACATCTTTCCGGCAGCTTTCAGCGCTGCTTCATTATAGTGGGCTATGAGCTCATCGTATTTCATAACCTCTGCCCGTATAAACCCGCGCTGCAAATCAGTATGAATGACCGCTGCTGCTTCGGGCGCAAGCGCGCCCCGGCGCACCAGCCATTGGCGCACCTCGTCTTCACCGACGGTAAAAAACGAAATCAGCCCGAGCGCTTTCAGACACAGCCGTGTTAACTGTGCGAGCGCAGGTTCTTTGATGCCGAGTTCTTTTAAAAACTCTTCACGTTCAGCTGGTGACTCAAGTGCAGCAATTTCTGCTTCAAGCTTTGCCGAAACCTGCATAACCTCGATTTTTTCTGAGGCGCACAAGGCGCTGCAACGGCTAACAAGCTCCTCGGAGCGCACCGCGTTGTCATTGACGTTCAATATCAGAATCATCTCTTTGCGCGTAATGAATGGGTAGCTTCGCAGCAGTGCTTCTTCATCCGGGCTGAGCGGTAGCAGCCGCAGCGGTCGCTCAACTTCAAGATGAGCTTTCATTTTTTGGAGCACCTCCTGCTCCCTGTGCAGACGTTCATCTTTTGCTTTTTTGAGCTGGGCAGCAAGACGCTCCAACCGCTTTTCTACAAACAGCAGGTCATGCAGCAAAAGTTCGCTGTTGACCATCGTAATATCGCGTTCAGGATCAACTGAGCCAAAGGCATGGTAAACCGACGCATCGTCAAATGCGCGTACCACATGGCAGATAGCATCGGTATTAACGATGTCGTTGAAAATGTCACCTTGGGCAATTGACTCTTTTTCCAGTGTGGGGACTAGCACAAAATCAATTTTTGCCCGTACCTGTTTCCGTGGCTGATAGCGCTCGACCAGAACGTCAAACCGAGGGTCACGAATGTCTGCGGTGCCAACATTCCGGCCAGACTGTTCAAACGATGCCCTGCCCGTCAGGAGCTGAAAGAGGGTTTTTTTCCCGCTTTGGGGCAATCCGATGATAGCAACATTCATGAGCATATCTCCCTGTGGCTGTGCGCGATGTTCAGATCCTCTCAGTCAAAAAACGCGCAGTACCCGGAACGTACCAGCTTAGTAATTTTGGATAAATGGTGCATTTTTTTTCAGGAACACATAGACCATACATTTCATGAGCTCAAGCACGTAGGCTTCAATACCGCGGTCGGTGCGCCACCAGTTGTCAGGGGTGAAGATGTCATTGTGCGCGCCCATTGCCTCGACGCGTATCTGCGATCCCCTGAAGATTTTTTCAAATGCGTAGAGTGCCCTGCGCGTATGGTAGTGATCGGTCACGATGATGATATGCCTGAAGCGGTGCGCTTTGCAATAGGCAAGCACATCATATGCTTCATCAAACGTTGACGTTGCACCTCCTTTCAGCGAATGGCACACCTCGATGGGTGCCTGAACGCCGGAGAGACGGCGCAAGGCATCTGCTTGTGCCTTTTCCTCACAGCCAAGATTGAGAAGTCGTTCGTTTCTGAGCCGTGGATCGGTAAGCACGATACGCGGAGCAAAGCCCTGTTGATACAACTCAAGGGCCCGGGGGAAACGGGTTTCAATGCCGCCGGAAAGCACCACGAGTGCATCAGCGCCTTGGGTACCATTTGCAACTGAAAAAAAACGTGCATAGGCGCTGAGCAGCGGAGCATGAAACATAAACCCTCCGGCACCCAGCAGAGCAATGAGAATACAAATTGCAAAAAATTTTTTCATGATTGTTGTTACGTGCTGCTGCTGTTGTGCTTGTATATCGTTATGTGGCGCGATAGGGCTGGCAGCCTCACCTTATCTACCGAACAGGACACTGCGATTGTGCACACGATGACGGTTGAGCAGGTGGAGGAGCTGCCCACCAGTCAGGTTGCCGTTTCTGATAAAAAATTCTCCTAAGGGGCGCTGGAGTTTTCGTTGTCTGCCGATGAGCGCAATGTGTTGAAAGTTGGTGATATAGCCAATACGCAAGGCGCATTCGCCAAACCGTTCATTCAGTGTCCGTTCGGTCAGGATTTTAATGACATCTCGAGACGACAGGAGTCCCCAGCCCATTGCTATTTGTCCGATCCGCGGACGCTGCATCCGCTGCCAGGTAATGGCATCAATGAGGGTTCGCCATGAAATGATGCCAGAATAATAGAGATACTGCCCAAACAGCAAGCACCGCCGCGGAAGAGAGCCCTGATAAAAATGATCCTGACCGGTGCGGCGCCGCGTGGTGGTGTGGCGCTGCGACTGACGCTGGTGCGTGTTGTGCTTTCTGTTTCCTGCTGTCTGTGGCGAACGCTGGCTCCAACGGGTTGAAGCGCTGCGGGTGGTGTGGAGCATGTTCTGTGTTTTCAGAAAAGCGTTAAGAATGTCATACGCCTGACGCACCATCTGAAACCGAGCATGGAGTTCCTTTTCAAAAATGCCCAGTGCTTTTGCACGGTCAGGATGGGTTTCAAGTGCGCGTTTGCGAAAGGCGGTTTTTAAGCCAACTGGTTGCAGATACCGCAAAAATTCCGGTGTTATCTGAACGGTGGGACCGAACAGAACCCTACATGCTTCAAAAATATCACGTGCACTTGGCTGGGAGGGTGCCATTCTGCTGCATATCAATATATTGATGCTTCTTGGGAAAGCATAGCAATATACTGGATTGTTTGCAACAGAAAAGGATACAGAGCGCTGCAAAAGCTTCAGGCAGCTTCGGTTGAGGCTTTTGCGGAGGGTTTTGTATCAGCGGAGGTTTTTAGGTCGGATGCAGAAGCGGCGCTGTCTGATTCCGTACTTTTGGCTTTTTTCTTTTTTGTATCAGAGCTGTTTTTGCGGGCGTAGTCAGTGATATACCAGCCAGTGCCCTTTAATTGAAACGAACAGTTTGAGACAAGTTTTTTTATTTTAGAGCTTTTGCAAAACTGGCACTTTTTAACCGGCGCATCGTGATTTGTTAAAAAAACCTCAAAATGTTTTCCGCACGCACTGCATTCATATTCATAGATCGGCATAGCACTTCACTCCCTGAGCAATGAGAAGCATTTTTTGACATAGTAAGCATTGCCAAGGCTTTTGTCAACTGGTGATTGGGTTTTTTTTGCACGACTTATTTCTCTGGCTTACCAGAAGGCGTCAGAGAAGTGTCCGGGCGATGCGCTGTCCCTGCAGTATGGTGTCGTGCATGGAAGCGTAGTCCCACCGACCATACCGTCCGGCGGGGATGATATGATGCTGGTGCAAATATGAAAAGATAATGGGTAATGCCTGTTGCCGTGCAGCATCAAATACCACATACGCACACCGTATGAGTTTATCGCAGCGGGCAACAATGTAGTCGCTTGGAAGGAGTAAACCACACTGGCGCAACGAATGAAGTGATCGAGTAAAAAGTGTATCGGCGTTCACGTGCTCGTCAGGCTGCAGAGCGATTTCAAGGTAGAGCGAGCTTGTGCCAGCAGGAGCCAGGTGGGGGGTAAAATTTGTGTAGCAGCCGATCCGGTAAAACGGGATAGCTGGATCCGGGAAATATATCCAGTGACGGTCAGTTACCTGCGGTCGGTTGATGCCGAGGTTGATGTTATAGACAGAAACAAAAGAAAGCTGCGCAGCAGCGCGGCGAACCACACGGGGGGCATCTTCAATCATAGCAATCAGATCTGGAAGCGGGATCGTGCTCACCAGCCGCTCATACCGCTGTGTTCTGCCGTCATCGAGTGTCACCATTTGCTGTTTGGCATGCACTGCCCGCACGCCACATCCGGTTGTGATATCAGGAATGCCATCAGCTAGGGCACTCATAAAAGTCTGAATACCACCGCGCACCGGATAATAAAAGGAGGCGTTATAGCCAAGCCCCGAAGTGACAGCACCAAGCGTTCCCCGAAGCACTTCCTGCACTGTTGGCACTGGCACTGCCCGTGCCGCCCACGAACTTACGAGCTGACGCAGATCTCGGCACCAGAGCTTTTCATTGTAGGGAATGAAAAAATGCCGAGCAATACCGGCACCAAAGTGTGCACGCACCCAGCGCCTGAAATTTATATGGTATGGTATGTGGGTGCGCCGTGCAGGGGCACTGAGGAATCCTAGGACGCACTCACGCACGACAGGCGTGGGCAAGCCAAAGAGGTGCGCCTGAAACGGGTACGGAACAAATCTTTTCTGCACATAGATTGCTGCGTTACGCTTGATGCGCAGGAGTTGCTCAGGCAGTATTTTTTTAAATGTTTTTACTGCAGCAGAACTTTTACCGTGGAGCAGATGTCCTGTATAATCAAACGTGAATCCATCACACTGAAACGAACGGCACAGCCCACCGATCGAAGATTCCTTTTCAAACAGGCGGTAAGATCCTAAACTAAGCGAGCGCGCGATACTCAATCCGGCAAGCCCAGCGCCGATGATGATAATCATAGTGAGTATGTCCTTGTGTTCAACGGGCGTTTCATTATAATGGAACCTAAACTGAGCGATTGTCGCCTTCACCTGCATGCGCGCAATGGCGTTTTCGCTCATGCTCGGCAGGCGTCCCTAGCAGCCTGCGCGGCATGTGGTGCTCTTCACCTTCCGGGTGAAAAGAACGCACCACATGAATCCGCTCAACACCATCGTCTGCATGCAAGTGGAAATAGTAAGTAGCGCATACTGTGGCTATACTATCGAGTTTCGCTAAAAAAAACAAAAGCCTTTTCCCTTTGCCCCGAGGCATCAGGCTTGCCGGTATTGTTGTCTGTATGGTGCTGGCGGTGCTTGGGTGCAGAAGCCGCGAAGCCGATAATGGTTCGAATCTAGTGCGGGTTCGACTAAAAAAAAATCCTGCCACCCTCGACCCGGCGCGTATTGTGGACCTTGACGGCGCCCGTATTGCAGCAAAGCTGTACAGAGGTCTTGTCAGGTTTGATGAACAGCTTCAGCCGGTTCCCGATCTTGCCGAGTCGTGGCGCATTGCTGAGAATGGCAGAACCTATGTCTTTACGCTCCGTCGCGGGGTACTGTTCCATGACGGTCATGAGCTTACAGCAGATGACGTTGTGTTCTCGTTTGAGCGGGTGCTCACCCCAGCAACACGATCACCGCGCACCTGGGTGCTTGCAGGCATTGCCGGCGCCCGGCAGTTCATGGATGGCACGGCAAGCAGCATTGCAGGGCTCCGCACACAAGGCCGGTATGAAGTTGTCATTGAACTGACCGAACCAAGTGCGCCGTTTCTTTTCTTTCTTGGCCTGACGACAGCGCACATTGTCTCCCTGCAGCATCACCAGACCGCAGGCAGTGATGAGGTGCACTCCTGTCTGGTTGGTACCGGACCGTTTCGCCTTGCACGGTGGCAGCACAACCAGTATGTGGTGCTTGAGCGTCACGAAGCGTACTACCGTGGCATGCCACTACTCAAAGGTATCCGGTATGAGATTATCCCTGAAGACTTTACTGCACTGGTTGCGTTTGAAAAAGGAGATATTGATCTTCTGCCGGAAGTGACGGTTGCAGACTATGACCGCTTGGCACGTGACCCTCTGCATCGTTTCTCTATGGTGCAGCAGGCAGCGCTCAATACCTATTATCTGGGGCTAAACTGCCAGCAAAAGCCATTTACTGATGTGCGGGTTCGCCGGGCACTGCACTATGCGCTTGATAAACAAAAGATTCTTGAAAAGGTGCTCTGCAACCAAGGGACACAGGCACATGGTCCGGTACCGCCGCTGTTGTGCGGCACTGCGGGAGCAGAGCGGTATCCGTATGATCCTGTAAAAGCACGCGCGCTGCTGCATGAAGCTGGGTATCCCCACGGGTTCCCCCTCACTATTTATCAAGCAGCAGACGGTGAAACCCTTGATATACTGCAGGCAGTGCAATCATATTTTAATGCTGTTGGCATTGCTACCCATATCAGGCAACTTGAGTGGAGCACGTTTCTTGATATGGTTGGTCGTGGCGATGCACAGGCATTCTGGCTGTCGTGGTGGGCTGATTATCCTGATGCGGAAAATTTTCTGTTCCCTTTGTTCCATTCGAAAAACTGGGGTCCGGGCGGGAATCGGTGCCGGTTTCGTGATCCAGCGGTTGATACGGCTCTTAGGGAAGCTGTTGCCACGGGAGACATTTTGCAGCGGCAGGCTGCCTATCGGACAATCGAAGATCAGATTATTGATGCATCGCCCATGGTTTGGTGCTGGCATAAATCTGTGACCGGGGTCTGCCAGCCTTGGGTACAGGGGTTGACGCTCCCTGCTTTGCCGGCTATGGAGACATGGGAGAATGTCTGGATACTGCCGTATAAAAAAGAAGAACCCCCGGGTAGGGGGTGACCCGGGGGAGGAGGAAGTAGAAAATGGAGGGTTCTCCATTTCTGGCTCTTATATACCATGTGTGTTAAAAACTGCAAGGGCGAAGGATCATTTTTTTACTGACCTGCATCATATGATTTTCAGAAGTCCTGCACAGCAGGTACGCATGCTTTTAGCCGTGGCAGAAGCGGCACTTTTGCTGATGTGCCCTGGGTGCAGAGGTTCCAGACCAGAGGTTTGCATTTTTACGGCTGCCGGAAAACAGGTCAGGGTTTGTGTTGAAATCGCCCGAACCCCTGCCCAGCGGGGGCTCGGACTGATGTACCGCAATAGTCTTTCTAAAAACAGCGGCATGCTGTTTGTCTCTGACAGGGATATGCACCAAAACTTTACTATGCGCAACACCTCCCTCCCGCTCGACATGATTTTTGTAGGAAGCGATTTCCGTATTGCCGGTATCATAGAAAATGCATCGCCGCTGACTGACGGGCCGTATGCCATAGCACGACCGTCGCGGTATGTGCTTGAAGTAAACAGCGGATTTTGCAAACAGCACGGTATTGCGCAGGGAGATACGGTATCATTTGTCAACGTCACTGAGTAATAGCACGTACCTTTAACATCACGTTCAAGGAGGAGCAGGCAATGATCTTGTATGTGGGAGGAACAGGCATTGCAGGGAGTGCAGCGGTCGCAGCGTTATGCAGCCGGGGCAAAAAAGTGCGGTGTCTGGTACGGACGACCTCAGATCTTTCACGGCTTAAAGACCTTGCAGTGGAGCTTGTGTACGGCGATGTGCGCGACCGCTCAGCAGTGGACAAGGCTGTTGCTGGGGTTGACACGGTTGTCAGTAGTTTTGCCACCACTATTGCTCAGGACAGGCGCGTGGGAACGCTGTGGGAAGCTGACTATGAAGGAAACCTTGCGCTTATTAAATCTGCACAGGCAGCAGGTGCGAAGAAATTTGTTTTTGTCAGCTACTGGGGGCTTGCGAAGTTTGCCGATTTTGAACACGGCAAAATAAAAAAACTTGTTGAAGACCTGCTCACGGTCAGCGGACTTGATTATACGGTGTTGCGAGTCACCACGCTTGCCACAGACCTGTCACTGCTACTTGGCGCTCGACTGCAGCGGCAAGGGTGGGCACCTGTCCTCATGCGCCCCTACGAAAAAGTTCGTCCAATTCTGCCTGAAGACCTTGGCTGGTGCATTGCTGATGCGGTGGACAATCCGCTGGCATCCCGCAGAATCATCGAAGTGGCAGGGGAAGAAGAATATACGTTTCTTGAATTACAAGAACTCTATTGTCGCACCATTGGACGAAAGGTCAGGCTTGTCTTTATACCACCCCGGCTTGCGATGATGTTTGCTGCTTGTGTTGATTTTGTCACCGGTAACCAGTACAATGCACGCGGGCTTGTGTCAGCTTTTACCGGCGGCAGCACCTGCGATATTACTGATATGCACCGTATTTTTCAAAGACGGCACGGCAGTTTTGCCCGTCATCTTGAGGATTTTTTCAAAACCGGCGGCGTGGTGACCCAGAGAAGGGATAACTCTGCGTAACACAAGCACTACTGAGAATAGGTTACCTAAACTGAGCGATTGACGCTTTCACCTGCAGGTGCGTAATGGCGTTTTCGCTCATGCTCGGCAGGCGTCCCTGCCTGCAGGTGTAGGAGCTACACCTGATTTATCGCTCAATGCAGGTGTTATTAATCTGGCTGTATACCCTGAAGTGTGAGATGTTTTTGATTGTCACAATGGACTGGAACAACGCTCGTGCTGCTGTTGTCTTTTTGTCACTAGACCACTCACCTGGGCAATTGACGATGACCCATCAGAAGGGGAGGAGAAGATGTTTACACGTTGCAAAAAATACGCTACATACAAGGCAAGTTTAAAAATCAACTAATGGAGGACAACCATGTCAAAGGCAGCAGTGCAGGAACGGATGGATGAGTTTTTTGAATATGCCGCAAAATTTGGACAGAAGTACCCCGACATCGGCAAGAGTTTCATGGAGATGATGGGCGCGGTCATGCAGGATGGCAAGATCAAGGGCAAAGACAAGGAATTGATTGCCCTGGGGATTGCCGTGGGGCTGCGCTGCGTTCCGTGCATTTACGCGCATACCCGCAATGCGCTCAGTATGGGTGCCACTCCTGATGAAGTGCTTGAGGCAGCCTCAGTCGCTGTCGTGATGCAGGGGGGACCCGGCATGGCGCATGTCGTTGAAGTCATGAAGGCACTTGATGCCTTTGCCGACCAGAAATAACTACCAGCACGATGAAACAATCTGGCATTCCTTCTGGCTGTGTCATTCGGACGCAGTGTCTGCACATTCGTCCTGGTTCCTCATCGCAGGAGCACGTTGTTCTAGTGCATGAAACAGGCATTGAGCTGCACCTCAATAGCCAACGGATCATGAAAACCCAGTGCATGGCGCACGACCTCGAGCACATGGCACTGGGTTTTTTGGTCTGTGAAGGGATACTACAGCATCGTTCTGAGTTGCAGGAGGTCGCTGTTGATACCCACGCCGGTGTAGTCAAAATCAGCGCACAGATTCCAGAGCATCGGCTGCAAGCAGCCTCAGCATTCCTGCGTCTTGCTTCGGGAGGAAGTAAAACAGGGGTGATTGACTGCATGCAGCAGAAGGTTGCAGAAGGTTTTAAAATCATCTCTGATGCAACGCTTTCTGCCGAAGCAGTTATACGGCTTGGTAACGAGTTTAATCATTACCAGGGACTATACCGCGACACGAAATTTGTTCATTCCGCTGCACTTTCTGACGGCTCTCGAATTCTCTACCATGCCGAAGATGTAGGCAGGCACAATGCCGTGGATAAAGTTGTGGGCTTCGGCTTTTTGAACGAGATTGATTTTGCCAAGAGCGTACTGCTGTGCTCAGGCAGATTTTCACTGGAGATGGTTTCAAAGGCAGCGCGGGTTGGCATCCCCCTGTATGTTTCACCTGCAGCCCCAAGCGTTGAGGCAGTTGCTCTTGCCCAGCGCGTTGGCATGTGTCTTATCGGCAGAGCTCGTGACGATAATGCGATTGTCTATGCAAGCCCCTACCGCATTCAAAACCTGCACTATGACCACCCAGGCTCATGAGGTTCCCTGCCACCTGCAGGCAGGGCAGCGCTGTTTTTGGTGCTTGACAAAACAACAGCCGGCATGGTAAGGTTGTGATGCCATAGATGCGGTGATAGCTACTCTGGTGCGGTATCTGCTTTATGCGTGCGCTTGTAGGTTGCTGAAAAATGGATGTTGCGTGGCAATGGCACGATATGCCTACCCACCGGTAATCCTCAAAAGCTTCCCGGTAGTTTGTAGCAGTTTCTTTCAGGGATAACAGCAACCACTATCAACATGTCCTTCTAATACCTTTTGAGAAGGTGTCTTTGGGGAGCTGTCTTAAGGCACCGGAGCATCAGTCGAGCAGATTTGAAGAAAAACATAAGATGATCATGAGGAGTAGTGTATGAAAGCGTTTGTATTTCGACCGGATAAATGCGATGTATGTCGGGAATGCGAGGTTGCCTGTGTAGCAGCATGCAGTGCAGCACCCAAAGATTCTTCGCGTTATGCGCCGTTTATCAAGGTGTACCAAAGCCCGCAGGGACCTTTTTTGCGACTCTGCAAGCACTGCGAAGACACACCCTGTGTGGATGCCTGTATCGGCGAATCGCTCCAGCGGGGACCGGGGGGCATTATTATTCAGGACGAAAAGCGGTGTGTTGGCTGTTTTATGTGCAATATGGTGTGCCCGCACGGTGCAATCAAAACCGTTATGGGGCTTGAAAAAGCATTCAAATGCACCCTGATATGTGGCGGCGGCGATGCGCCTGCCTGCGTGGTGGCTTGTGACCGCGGGGCTTTGCAGTTTGATGACTTTTCAACAACCGTGAAAAAACGCCGCGCGCGAAAAATACAAGGGATACTGAGAAAATGAAGAGGAATGTTATGAAAGCAAAAGTGAAAAAAAGTGTTCGCCAACATGTTATTATTGGTAACTGTATCGCTGCCGTGACTGCGGCTGACACGTTGCGAGAGCTGAATCCCGATGACCGCATTGTTATTCTTGGCGATGAGGCGGTGCCCTCGTATTCGCGGTGTCTGATCACCTATTTTCTGGGCGGTATGGTAACCCAGAGCCATTTGCTGTCCCATTCTGAGCAATGGTATAAATCCCGCGGCATAGAGTTGCACCTTGCCACCCGCGCCGAAACAGTGGACACCAAACGACGCGTTGTCCATGCGCGTTGCAACGGCAGAAAAAAAGATATCCCTTACGATACGCTGTTAGTCGCGACTGGCTCATCGCCAATTTTTACCAAAAGTTTTCCCTATGATCCCCACGGCATTATCGGCATGCGCACCTACGCTGACGTGCAGCAGCTCAAGGCATGGGCAAAAAAGGGGAAAAAGGCAATCATCATCGGCGCAGGGTTTGTCGGTTTAAAGACAGCCTATGGTCTTGTCAGACGAGGCGTGCGGGTTAAGGTTGTAGAGCTCTTGCCTACGGTGCTCGGCAGGATGACCGACCATGAAGCAAGTATGCGGGTGCGTGATCGCCTTACCCGGCACGAGCTTCTGGATATTGAGCTGAACAATTCGGTGGTGGCGACGTGGCGGCATCGCAATAAATATATTGTGCGGTATCAGAATGGGGGTGAAGAGGAAGCTGATTTTGTGGTTGCTTCAGTCGGTGTGCAGGCAAACACCAAATTCCTTGAGGGGACCGGGGTCCAGATTGACCGGATTATCTGTGTTGACGATTATCAGCGCACAACCGTGGAAGATATTTATGCAGCGGGCGATGTCTGCCGGTCGCGCCATATCGTGACCGGGCAGTGGATCTACAATGCTATCTGGCCAGTTGCTGCTGCGCAGGGACGGGTTGCGGCGTACAACATGTCGGGTCAGCAGCAGGTCTATGCTGGCAACATCCCCATGAACAGTGTTGATTTTTATGAAATGTGGATTACCGCAATCGGCGATGTTCAGGCTGAAGGCACTGATATCGAGGAGATTACCTTTAAGAGTAACAGCATTTACCAAAAGGTAAAACTGCGCGATGGTATCCCTATTTCGTTTATGGCAGTCGGTAATGTGGATGGTGCAGGCATTATCCGCGGCGCGATTGTCGGCAAGACTCCGTGGAAAGAGTTTGTCAAAAAGCCGCAGACACAGCTTTTGCCGGTGGTAAACCAGCTCGGCGGATTTATTGCAAAGGCAGTTGCATAGCCCGCGCATAGTTGTAGCGCAGAGAGGTTCAAAGCCCTGGAGTAGTTCGGAGCTGCTGCAGGGCTTTTTTATATCCTCTGGACATTTTCTTTAAGGTAAGGCATATATAGAAAGGGGGACACGAAGGAGAGCTTAAGGAGTTTACCCATGGCACAGCCAACCTTAAATCCAGCTCAGAAAAAAATACCGGTGGCGCGGGTCAATGGCGTCGTCATCAATCAGTATCAGGTGGAAGCAGGTCTTGCGACCATGCTTGAGCCGTATAAGGACACCAAGGGCAAAGTGCGACTGCTGCAGCCCGAACAGTATGCTGCACGCAAGCATGTCATTGAAACCTTGATTACCCGGGAGCTGCTCTACCAAGAAGGCTGTCGGCAAGGTGTGTGCGCAGAGGAGGATGAGGTGCAGAAAGGTCTTGCTGCTGCGATTGCTGAGGAGGGTTCTGAACAGCAGTTCAAAGCGATGCTCATGTTGCAGGGATTGACCATGGATGAGTACCGAGAATCCCTCTGCCGGGATATTATTATCAACAAAGTCGCTGCATCGGTAGTGCATGGCAAGAAAAAACCGGTTACTGACCAGGAAGCGCGCGCCTATTATGAAGAGCATCGCTCAGAGATGCAGGGACCTGAGCTCAGGCGGGTGCTCCATCTGATGATTCCGCTCGACCGGTATGCTGAGCCTGATCAGGAGCGTAAAGCACGGCAACGGCTTGAACAGCTCCGCACCGATGCTGAAACATTCCAAAATTTTTTTGGAAAACGTGCTGCAGCAGACCACACGATTATTGCTGAGGACTTCGGGTATATCAGCAGGGGAAGCAAGATTCATCCCCTGCTTGATGCCATTGCCTTTCGCACTTCGCAGGGAGAAGTATCACGGGTGGTGCGGACCGAGGATGGTCTGCATCTGGTGATGGTGACCACGATTCTTGAAGCTGGCAAGACGTGGCCTTTTGAACTCATCAAGGATGAGCTGAAGAAAAAACTTTATGAGATGCGCTCAGTGGAACTGCTGAACCGCTTTGTCGAACAGCTCAAGGGAAAAGCCACAATAGAAATCTATGACCGGATTGCTGACAGCAAGTTGGATCAGGAACAGCAGGGGACGTAGCAGCGCTCCCCCTTTTGTGCAGACCCACCACCGACGATGAGCCCAAACCAAAATTCATCGCCATCTTTGACGCGGGTTTTCACCCCTTCAGGGAAGTCTTGCACCCACTGAATCCTTTTTTTATTTAAATAGATATTTGGCGTTTTGAATGGCTCTCCGGCAACCGTGCCGGTAGCATAGACATGCTTGCCGAAGTCGTTCCCGTACTTTTGTATCATGACCTCAAGGAACTCTTCCACGGTAAGACCATCCGGAACCTCAACGACTTCGGAATCCTTTTTTGTTGCGCTCAACACATTCACAAAGTACTTACAGGTTACTTTTGCCATGCTTCATGCTCCTTATTACCTCATACGAGCGTGCCGGTTGATAACCATCGCGTCTCAAGGAAATAGTGCCAGCCTACCCGCTCATGTCCATTGAAAATCGTCACTATGGTGTGATGACTGTCTGTACACATATTTATCAAGGAGACGCGCTGCTGTCAAGGCGTGATCAGCACGATTGCGCTGTGCCTGTGCACTCTCTCTACCGGAAACAGTGCAGACCAAGGATTTTCTGAAATAGGGTGCATATCGTGCTGGCAGGATTTTTATCATGCTTCTGGTGAACTCCATCCAGTGGTAATTCGGTTGCCAATTAACTTGACAAATTTTTTAACGCTGTGCTAAAAGGGTATTCTCTGCCTCTTGTTGGTAAGGTTTTCCGAGCTTCACCGGGTGAAGCCGAAAAGGCTGGAAGGCAGCCAGCCCGCCATAGCGCAAAGGAAGCCTGAAAGAAAAGTTGTACTTTCTTTCAGGCTCTTTTTTTTGGATTGAGAGCGTGATGTCGGTTGTTAAAGACATCACCGGTATGGTTTTAAAATCACCAAACACCACAGCACAGGAAAGGAGGTGAATATCGGCACGGTGTTGTTCCCAGGGGGGAACGCAGGTTCGGAAAGAAAATTGGTTTCTGGGAAAAATGTTCTAGGTATCGCTCCATGCGAAAGGAGGTTTACTGGCCATGAGTAACGGAAAAGCCTTGGTCTACAACCAAGAAAAATGCACAGGCTGCAGAAGCTGTGTGACAGGCTGCTCACTGTACCATGACGGCGAATGCGGCAAAGTAGTATCGCGAATTGCGATCGTTCGTAATGAACGTTTCGGCGAATCGTTTGTTGTCGGTTGCGATGCATGCACTGACGCTCCCTGCGCTGCAGTGTGTCCCACCGGCGCCTGCCATATGGATGTTGCTGCTGGCATCACCAAAATAGACGCCAATAAATGCATCGGCTGCAAGGAATGCGCGATGGCTTGCCCGTTTGGCGCGATCAACATGCACTACAAGACCGGCAAGGCGTTTAAGTGTGATCTGTGTGAAGGCAGAGCTGAAGGGCCGGTCTGCGCTGACTGGTGCCCCAGCGGTGCTATTACCTATACGAGCCCTGCAGTGGCATTCAAGGCAAAGCGCAGAGAAAAACTTGTTGAACGTTTAAAAGCTGCTAAAGCTGGAGAGGAGGGTTAAGCTATGTACGGATGGGCAGGACAAAGACTTCGTGTTGATCTTACCACAGGACAGATCACTAAAGAGCCGCTCTCCTATGAATACCGGCGCAAATGGATCGGCGGACGCGGCTTTAACTCAGATATTATTTACAATGAAGTGCCGGTAACCCTTGACCCCTATGATCCGCGGGCACGAGTATGCTTTGGCGTTGGCCCGGTCAGCGGCACCGCAGCTCCTTCAACTGGTCGCGTGACTGTTACCTGCAAAAGCCCCCTGACTGGCGGCTTTGGCGACTCCAACATGGGCGGTCACTGGGGTGCTGAGCTCAAGTACGCCGGCTATGATCAGGTAGTGGTGCAGGGAAGGGCAAAGCATCCGGTTTACATCTGGATTGATGATGACAAGGTTGAAATCCGTGATGCGCGGCATCTGTGGGGTAAATTCCCCCGCGAAGCAGACCAGATGATCAAAGAAGAGCTGGGCGATGAGGATATTCATATTGTGATGATCGGCCCGGCTGGTGAAAATATGGTTCGGTTTGCCTGCACGTTCAATGATGTATGGCGTGCTGCTGGTCGTACCGGCACCGGTGGGGTGATCGGCTCCAAGAACCTGAAGGCAATTGCGGTGCGCGGATCAGGAACGGTGAAGATCGCCAATCCACAGAAGATGATGGAAGTGTGCAACCGTCTGCGGCAAGCATTCAAAACCGATCCCATGAAAATGGGTCTCTATGAGTTTGGTAGCTTGTGCCTGATCAATGTTGCCAACCGCGACGGCTGGTTCCCCTGGAGAAACTTCCAAGGTGGTGCACATCCGCTTGCCAACAACATGTCAGGTGAAACCCATTCGCAAACCGTGCTTAAGCACCGTGAAGGCTGCTTTGCATGCCCGATTTGCTGTGGACGCTTCACGCATATTAAAGAAGGAAAATGGGCTGGTGAGGAGTTCGGCGGTCCGGAGTATGAGCATTCGGTGCCGACCGGTCCTCGTGTGGGTATCATTGAGGATGCCAACGACATTTGGCACAACGCCCGACTCACCAACGACTATGGCATGGACGGCATTGAGACCGGTGGTGTGATCAGCACGGCAATGGAATGGTATGAAAAAGGGTTTATTACCACCAAAGAAACCGGTGGACTCGAGCTTGAATGGGGTAATGAGGAAGTGGTGGATAAGCTGATCCCGATGATTGCAAAACGCGAAGGGTTTGGCGATATTCTGGCTGACGGAGCAGAACGTGCTGCAACACGGCTCGGGCTTCCCGAAGAGGCACGCTACTACACCATTACCACCCGCGGTATGACGCTGCCGGGCGATGACCCGCGCGGACTTGGTTTTGGCTATGGTCTGTCGTTTGCAATGGGCACCCGCGGTGGCTGCGACCATCTGCGCTCACTGTGCTGCCTTGAGCTCTCCGGCGCGCTCTACACCGGACTGAACACCAAGATTTTGGGCGACGAGCGCGGCGCGAAACCAGTAACGACCGCCAACAAGCCGTACATGGTGTACTATGAAGAAAACCAGAAAGCCACCACGGACTGCCTGCAGGTCTGCTGCTTCACGACCCACTGGTCCTACGCGGTGTTGACACCGGATCAGGTTGAATACCTGAATGCCGTTACCGGTCTTGATTTCACTGAGGAAGAGTTCCAGGAAATCGGCGAACGCATTGTGAACCTTGAGCGAGCATACTGGAACCGCATGATGTCCGGCGCGCGCGAAGATACCGTGCCAGAGCGTTTTCTGAAGGAGCCCATGCCGCAGGGCGTTGATTATCAGACCAATGTCGGCGTTGTACTGCCTCTGAATGAGATGCTTCAGAAGTACTACAAATACCGCGATTGGGATCCCAAAACAGGATTCCCCAGCGAGCGCAAGCTAAAACAGCTCGGGCTTGACTATGTGGCGCGGGATTTGGCTCCGCTGCGGAACAAGTATCTGTCTGAAGCAGAAAAGAAGAAGAGAAAATACTACTATTAAATTCTTCGTAGAGAAGCTGAAAGGAGGTAGTACCATGGCTCTTATGACACAGGCACAGGCAAAAAAGTTCATCGCAATGGACGACAAAATGCTTGATGTGCTTGATTATCTGAAGGAAAAGGGCGTGCTCGATGCTCGTATGCACCGGAAGATCCTTTTGGAAGGGTACTCCAAGCTGGTCGAGTATCTGGAACAGAAAAAATATATCAAAGCCAATGAAGCAAAAGAAGCTATTAAAAAAGGCTTTGATTATCTTTTGCCTGTTTTGGCTGAATAAGCACGCTGTTGTGGTTTAAACAGAAGCGGGTCTGAACGTTTGAAGGTTTCAGACCCGCTTTTTTGTTGCTCTTGTGGCGTTGACAGCAACGAGGTTTTTTAATAAAGTGATTTGTCAGAACTCAGGAGACAGAAGTCGGAAGTCAGAAGACAGCGCAGATTTTTTTGCTGCTCATACCGATTTATATTATGCAAAGATATTATTTTTGCCTTTTCGTACTTGCTGGTGTGCTTGCTCTGTCTGCAGTGCCTTGTGCAGCACGGTCGGATACTGCAACCACTGCTGTGTTTGAGCGTCACTATCCGACGCAGTATCGCGTAAAACAGGGCGAGACCCTTATGTCCATAGCGCGGCGTAAAGAAATTTTTAATGATCCCTATCTCTGGCCACTTATCTATAAAGCAAACCGTGATCAAATACGCGACCCCAGCGTTATCTTCCCCGGACAGGTTTTGACAATTCCACGTGATATCAGTCCTGAAGACATGGCAGATGCCCGCAGGCAGGCAGGTGCACCTGCCGCTTATGTGCCGCCCCGGAAAGCGTATGACCCTGAACTGTATCGAAAGCATTTTCCCAAAAGCGTTGAACAGAACAATGCTGCCCCTGACAATCAGAGCAGTACGGGGAAGTAACGCACTGAGGTAATCGGGGGTAGCCACATGTTTTGGCTAAGAAATCATGGCAGCTTCGGAACTCTGCACATTCTCAGCGCACGTATCCTTGTTCCCCCACGATCATCATGTCATTCAGCGCAACAAGCGGCTATGGAGTGCGCTTCATTCATTGGTGCAGCGTGATGAAATCCTGCGGAAGCTGATGAGCAGTTGGAAAGAATCCCTGCTGGAGGAGGATGACGACGGTAAAAACAGAGGCAGGGGAGGACCGTGCCAAGGCTGGTGGAGAATTCTTTATCAAAAAACATGAGGGGAGTTTTCAGTGCAATCTGCAGAGGCAGAAGTCGGGCAGACTGCGAAAGGAAAGAAACGGTTAAAAACACAAATTTCTCAGGAAGAAAGGAAACGTATGCACGTCGTCGCATTTAACGGAAGTCCGCGGACAAAAGGCAACACGTCAATCCTCATCGGTTATGTATTCAGAGAGCTGCAGAAACAGGGTATTTCAACCGAGCTTGTGCAACTTGGCAACAAGAAGATTAAGGGGTGCATTGCCTGCTATAGATGCTGGGAGAAAAAAGATCGTCACTGCGCTCTAAAAACCGATATCGTCAATCAGTGCATTGATAAAATGCTAATGGCTGACGGCATTATTTTAGCGTCGCCGACCTATGTCACTGATGTCACCGCTGAGATGAAAGCGCTGATTGACCGGGCATGTCTGGTTGCTAAGGCAAACGGTGACATGTTTCGGCGCAAAATCGGAGCAGCGATTGTCGCCGTGCGCCGCGGCGGCGCGACACACGTTTTTGATACGATCAATCATTTTTTTCTGATCAGCCAGATGAACGTGCCCGGTTCATGCTACTGGAACTTGGGTATCGGCTTGGAACCGGGGGATGTAAACAAGGATGAAGAGGGTATCCGCACCATGCGGCTGCTGGGGGAAAACATGGCGTGGCTGCTCAAAAAGACGGCAGGGAAAAGCGTAATCCACAAGCCGCGAAGGGGAAAATAATGAATCTATTATTCGCCTGTTTACAGCACCAAAGTTATCGCTACAATGAAAATGATGGATAATGTTTATTATTTTTGCCCAAGGAGGACTTTATGTATGCACTTTATAAAAGAACGCGTATTAAGAAAAATGCAACTTGATACAAGTTTAAAGATGTTTTTTGGCATTTTAATTACTGAATTACTGTACCGGTGTCATTGGGCAGGTAAAACCGGCCAGAGGAGTGCAGTTCAAAAGCGGCCAGTTACGCACTACATAGCGTAATCAGTTTCATTGATCAAGGATTTTTCTTTTTAGCCAACCGATAGCTTTTTCCTT
>Ga0209162_1000189_pt1 | contig 68752 bp, 54 predicted proteins | sample YNPNPMetaG_FD_187121 | JGI IMG/M metagenome (GOLD analysis project Ga0209162, IMG submission 187121) | Anoxygenic and chlorotrophic microbial mat microbial communities from Yellowstone National Park, USA - YNP NP MetaG (SPAdes) (version 2) ...
CCCCCGCCTATCTGTCAAGCGTTTTTTTCAGGCTTCGGCCACAACCCCGGGATTTGCCCGTGCCTGCGATGCCAAACTGGTGGTCGTTGGGAGGTCTGTCGGGCACTTGTTATATAACGCACCGAAATCGGAATTCGCAAACCGGCGGCGCGCTGGATCAGAAGCCGCCGTGCGCGTGGCAGGAAAGGCCCCGCACTGGCGTGCGGAGTTCGGATAGCGCGCCGTGGAATCGTGAACCGTCATGTAGACCTGCCTGCGTGTGGTCCGCCGTGCAAGGGATTTGCCAACCGGTGTAACGCGGCGCCCATGCGCGCGGACCAGACGGTGGCGCCTGAAGCGCCGCGCGGGGGATTTACCAACCGGTGTGACTTGCCTAATTAGGGCGCGCCCAGTGACAATCCGGGTGCGCGGCCCATGGCAGGCGCGCGGCCCACTCCGCGGGCGCGGACCACGCCGGGCGCGCGGACGGTCGCGGCTCCGGAGTGTGAGGTCGCGCGTGGCCTCGGGCCTGCAACTGGTCGTGCTGCGGCGCTTTCCGTACACTGCTGCTTATGGACGAAGTCGCCGTGCAGGAAGCTGCGCGTCTGCTCGCCGGGGCGCAGGCGGTCTGTGTGTCCACGGGGGCGGGGATGTCGGTCGAGTCCGGTCTGGAGACGTTTCGCGGCGACGACGGCCTGTGGTCGAAGGTCAACGTGGAGGAGATGGCGACGCCGCAGGCGTTCCGCCGTGACCCGGTCAAGGTCTGGGCCTGGTATCGTCACCGCCGCCAGAAGCTCGCCGGGATCGAGCCGCACGAAGGGCACCGGGTGTTGGCGGAGTGGGAGCGGCGAGTGCCGGACTTCACGCTGGTCACGCAGAACATCGACGGCTTGCACCACCGCGCGGGTTCGCGGAGGGTTCTGGAACTGCACGGTCGCCTAGACCGGGCCCGCTGCACATACTGCGACTACAACGTGCAGACGCTCGAGGACCTGGGCGAGGACCCCGCCTGTCCGGTGTGCGCCAAGCGCCTGCGGCCGGACGTGGTCTGGTTCGGGGAGCCGCTGCCGGCCGATGCGCTGGAGAACGCGTTTCTGGCCGCCCAGCGCTGTGAGGTGTTCGTGCTGATCGGCACGAGCGGCGTGGTACAGCCGGCTGCGTCGCTGCCGGAGGTCGCGCGGACGTACGGGGCGCGGGTGATCGAGGTCAATCCGAATCCGACCGAGCTGTCTTACCTGGCGAATGTCGCGGTGCGCGCCGGCTGTCGGGACGCGCTGACGGCGATCGAGCGCGCCTGGCGGCGATTGACGTCGTGACGCAGGGCAACGAGTTCGTTCAACGCGTCGGCGCCTGGGCAAAGAACTGCGTGATGCGATCCATCAGTTCCTGGGGGCACTCGGCGAGAATGGCGAGGTGTTCAGCCCGCGGGGCCAGCCAGAAAGACTTGGGCTCCCGCGCTGCCTCATAGAGTTCGCGGCCCAGCTCAGGGAAGCAGATTTCGTCGCGTTCTGCGACGATGACCAGGAGGGGCCGTGGGGCCAGCCGGTGGACGACATCGAGCGGGTCGAAGCCGTCGGAGATCGTGATGGCGGCCAGCCCGCGTGCCAGCCAGCGGCTGCGCACAAGCCGCCGGGCGTGAGCCGCAGCGATTCTGCGGTAGGAACTGAAGGTTGATTCCGCCACGACCGCCGCCACCTCGGGGCGGTCGGCGGCGACCACAATGGCGACGGCTCCGCCCAGCGACTGGCCATAGAAGAAGATTGGCAAGCCGTGCGTGTCCGGGCGGGTGCGGAGGTAGTCGAGAGCGGCGTGTCCGTCGGCGATGGTGCCGGCCCGGGTTACCTGGCCGGTCGAGCGGCCGTAGCCGCGGTAGTCGAACATGAGCACGTGGTAGCCGTGGTCTGGCAGCCAGCTCACGAGGGCGACGTGCGCGGACACATTGGCGGCGTTGCCGTGGAAGTGCACGACGGCGCCGCGGGCGGTGGTTCGCGCGGGCAGGAACCAGCCGTGGAGCGTCTGACCGTCGCGGGTCGGGAATGTAACGTCCTCGTAGTGCAGCCCCAGTTGCTCGGGCCGCACGTAGATTTCGCGGTTCGGATAGTAGAATTGACCGTCCAGTCCCACGAGTTTCAGGTATGCAGCCGCCAAAAGGACAATACTCAGCCGGACCCACCAGCGCCAGTACCGAGCCGGCCTGCGGGCCGCGTTGCGCGCGTCAGCCCTCCGCCCGGGCAGCTCGTACCCGGGTTCAACATGCAGGCCACAGCCAGACTCGTACCCGGGCATGCGTACATCGTATCGCAGTCCGCGAACCCTGTAGTTGGCCCAGCGCGCAGCGCGGCCGCCGGGGAAAGTTTTACTCCAGCCGCAGGGAGCGAACGAAGTCAAGGAATGCGGCCCGGTGCTGGTTCATGGTTTCCTGCGGGCCGACGGCTTTGATGAAGCGCGGGCCATCGGGCGTTTCCACAATGACGGCGAACATCCGGTACTGCTCTTTGATGGCCGGGGCGCTGCCGCTCATCATCATCCCGGCACCCGGGTTATACCGGCCGGCGACGTCCAGAAGGGTGACCTGGAGTCCGTTGACCTGCATCGCTTGGCGAACCGCCGCCTCGTCCGGCAACGGGCCGCCATCGGGGGCTGTGAATTGTCCGCGCCAGCGGGCGATGTTGGCTTCCACGTCCCCGCCGATACCCGGGCTGAATACCGCCACCTCCCCGTCTTCGCTGTCGCCGGCGGCGCGGGGCAAGCGGTATTGGGCGGCGCGCAGCCCGGAGCGCACGGGTACCTCGACCCAATGGCTGGGGACCGTGTATTTCAAACGATCGGGCGCCGGCGGCTGCGCCGCGCCGACGGCCGGGCTGCCGGGTTCACCGATCGCGGGGTGACCGGGCGGCAGGTTCATGCCGGGCCGGGGGGTGCTCTCGCGGACGAAATCGCGGAGGTTGGCCAGTTCGGCGGCGTTCGGGGCGGTGGTGGTCGCCGGTGGGGACGTCGCGCGGGCCGGGGGCTGCCGTTCACAACCGCTGGTCAGGGCCATCAGTAGCACCACGTGCGCCAGAACGACGGATTGGCGAGGACGCATAGGTAGTGACTCCGTCAAGCGTAGCTGTGCACGCTGGCGATGAAGAAGTTCACGAAGAACCAGTTGAAGGCCATCATCAGGCAGCCGGCGATCGACAGCCACGCCGTCCACAGGCCGCGGTTGCGGGCGACGAACCGGGTATGCAGCAGGATCGCGTAGATGATCCAGGTGTTGAGCGCGAAGACTTCCTTCGGATCCCAGCCCCACGGCCGGCCCCAGGAGTAGTCCGCCCACCACGCTCCCAGCACGACGCCGCCTACGAAGAGGAGAATCAACACCATATTCAGGATGATGAGGTGGCTCCAGTCGATGTTGTTCAGCCACCCAGGCAGCTCCGTCGCGCGTCCCTCGTCGCCAGGCGTCGCGCCGGCCAGGATCGGTCGTTCGACCCGGCTGGCGACCACCGCCGCGGCAGCCGAAGGCGCGCCGCTGCCACGCAGGCGAACGGCGTAATAGCCGATCAGGTAGATCACGGCGACGACGGCGGCGACGAAGATCAGCGCGTAGGCGGTGATGATCATGACGGTGTGCAGACGCAATTGGATGTCGTCGAGGATGGCGGGGATGGTACTCAGCTCAGCGCCGGGGAGCACATATTGTCCTGCCAGCAGTGCCAGAAAGCCGGTGGTCGCGGCGCCGACCAGCAGCACGCGAGTGCCGAGGAAGACCTCGACGAGCGCCGCGACAGCGACGCCGACGGCCGAGGACGCGACCACCGCTTCAAACATGTTGGCGACGGGGATGCGTCCGAGGATGTACCAGCGCAGGCTGATGCCGTAGGCGTGGACGGCCAGTCCGGCCACCAGCAGGGCGAGGGTGAGGATCCAGGGTGTGCGCCAGCCGGTGACGAGGGCGGCGACGCTCAGCAGCAGCGCCACGAAATACAGGACCCACCCGTAGGTGAACTTGCCCGCCGCGTAATAGCGCGCCTCCGCCTGAAGCTGTGACGGGCGTGGATAGACGCCCGGGCCGGCCAGCGTGGGCAGCAGCTCGCTGAGCTGATCGAGGTAGCGTTGCACGCCGGCGGCCTCGGCGCGCAGCCAGCACGCCCGCAGGCTGGTCCACGCCGTGACGATCCGCAGGGCCGCCTCCGGCGTGAGGCCGGGGATGGGCGTCCAGGCTTGCGGCGGCAGGTCGGTTCGCGCCAGTCCCAGCTCTTGCAGTTGCGCGTCGGACAGGCTGCCCATGGCCTCCAGCGGCGTGAACCACGGTGCGACCGCGTCTCCGCCGGGCTGCGGGACGAGCGCGACGAAGTCCTCCAATCGTTGCGCCAGCACCTGTGCATTGCGGACCCGGTTCACGGCGCTGCGCATCATCGGTTTGCTTTCCAGCTCGTGCAGCACGCGCTCCACTTCTGTGCTGAGCAGCTCGCGCGGCGTGAAGTAGGGACGGGCGGCGATCCGCTGTCGTTTTTCCTCGCTCAGCGGCAGTGCGAGCCGGGCTCGAAGGGCATCGCTGCGCACTTTCAGCAGCGGCGTATCCTGATAGGCGTCACGGTGGAACAGCCATTCCATCAGCGACGCCAGGGGCGACAGTCCGGGCAGATGCTCGCGTCCAGTCATGTCGGAAAACGACTCGCGCGCAAACGAGTCCAGGGTCTTGTAGCGACCGCCCTCCTGGACCGCGATCAGCCGGGCGCGCGACCAGTCGATCTGGGCGTCCAGTTCGGCCGCGGATCGCGCGGCTTCGAGCGGTTCCTGACGGCGGCAGCCGGAGAAAAACAGCAGTACAAGGGTCGCCAACGCGGGGGTCATCCGTCCGGCCAGGCGGGCGGCGCGGCGGAGCAGGACGGGTTTCACGTAGAAGGCGTACAGGCAGCCGATCGCGACGAGGATCCAGCCGAGCTGCATCAGGGGCATGCCTACCCGGTTGCCCACGCCGAGAATCGAATAGCTCCATTGGTCCTGGGCGAATCCGCTCTGGAACAGGGTCCAGGGGCCAACGGTGACCGTGTGATTGGTGTGTACGGTTGCCGCGTGCGGGCCGTCGCCGGCGTCGATCATGATCTTGCTGTGGTATCCGCGGATGCCGCGTCGGCCCGGGAAGTATTCGACCCCGAGCCGACCGGCGGCGATGCGCGCTCCGAGGGGGTGGCGAACCCGCGAGTACACCAGCTCCCACGGCTTGTCCTCGCCGGGGAGGTGCACTTCGAGCGGCCGGGCTTCGACATCTGGATAGAGACTGAACAGACACCAGTGCGTTTCCGACCAGCCGGCGTGCTCCCCGCGGCCGGTCAGTCGGAGCCGGATGGCGGACATCGCGCGGGCGGCGACGTCCGGTCGGCGTTGCTCGGGCGTCGCCACGAGCGGTTCGAGTCGGACTACGCCGTCCGGTCCCGACGCCGGTCGCAGATCCAGCGCATACGGCACATAGCCGGTGATCTCGATGTCGAACGGCAGGCCGGAGCTGTCGACGCGAATCGGCATCCGCCAGCGTTCAAACCATCCGGTCGGAATTCGCAGGCTGCCGAGCATGATTTCGGGGCGCTCGCGGCGTGGCGGAACGGGCGTGCCGTGCGAATCCTTCAGCAATCCCTCGTCGGTCGAATAGTGCTCGTGGTAAATCGGCAGATGTGGAATCTCACGTAGGATGTCGGTACTGGCCCCTGGCGGGCGCAGGTACAGAGCGGGGCGTTCAGCGTCGTAGAAGTACTGCTGTGGGGGGTGGTTCACCAGCCGCAGGTCGAGCATGTCCGAGACTGGCTGCCACGTGGTGGACGCCTGAAGCGTGAGCAGATTCGGGTCGCCGTCTCCGGCGCGGACCTCGACCGTGGCGCGGGCGACGGGCTGGATTCCGTCGGCTTCGACACTCCGGACGCGAATCGTGAGCGGGCCGGGCAGATGCGGCAGGCTTCGTGACCAGATCTCGTCGGGCCAGGCGCGAAAGCGGTCCAGCACGCCGGATCGCTCCCCCACCGTGGCACGGATCTCGATCGCGGGGGACTGGACGAGGACGTCGCCCTCGATCTTGCTGGCAAAGTACGCGGTGGCTCCGACGAGGAGCAGCAGAAGTCCGAGGTGGGCGACGATCGAGCCGCCGTTGCTGACGGTCCAGCGGGTGCGCAGCGTGGTGGCGGCCAGGAGGGAGACGAACAGCAGGCCGGCGAGCCCGACGAACAGCCAGTGGCGGAAGGCCTGCATCTCGGTCATTTCGAGCGTCCAGCGCACGGGGGCTAGCGCCGACAGGACAGAACTGTAAATCAGGATGAGCGCCAGGAGCGACACGCCCAGCCAAATGCTGGATAAGAAGCGTAGCACTGGGTTACGGACCGGACGCGGCCCGCCGGCGCAGGAAGGATCAGCCGACATACGTGGTTTCCCGAAACGTCGTTGGCCACCTCGGCTCGCGTGATCGTCTTCGCATTCTAGCCGCGCGGCGGTCCGCCGGCGAGAAACGCCGGTGTGCACCCAGCGGTGGCGGGCACCCACAGGGCAGGCGGGGACCGGCCGCGAGCGGGGGTTCTCAGCGCAATCACTTCCCGACGCAGGTGCGGAGCGGCGCGCGGAAACGCGCGGGCCAGGAGCTTCCCCAGACCGGCGTGCCGCGCGTCACCTGGGGACCGCCGGCCTTGTGCCGGTTTTCGTGTGCGCCTACGCCACCGCCGTCAGCGGGCGCCTGCGGGCGAATGCGCGTTGAACGGCGGGGAAGACGAAGCGTTCGGCGACCACGTCCCAGCTCATGTGCCGGGCGAGTTCGTGTCCGGAGTGGATCAGCTTCTCCCGCTCCTCTTCTGTGCGGGGCAGGCGTTTCAGAAGCTGGTCGGCGAGCTGGTGCGCCAGTCGCCACTCGACCTCGCGCCGTTCCGCCGCCCCGATGGCCAGACAGTCTTTGACATTGGCCGGACGCGGCAACGCATCAATGTAGTTGGCCAACAGGACGTTCGGCGTGCGGCGATTGCCGGCCACCTGTCGGACGAAGCCGGTGCAGCCGCAGGAGGTACTGATCAGACACAACGCGCCGTAGGTCAGCGGCTCAAGCGGGGAAATCCCGAAGGGCTCGTAAAGACTCAGGCCGAATTCCACGTCGCTGGCGCGGCGGATGTCGAGAAACTCCACCGACTCGGGCACGCGCAGTCCGGCGCGGGCACGGTCGAAGCCGAACTGGTTGATGTAGATGATCTTGACGTTGCGGGCCCGGGTATTGAAAGCCTGAACGCGCTGGTAATAGAGGGCTTCGCCGCCGGTCAGGTCCGGGTGTCCCTCGCGATGCGCCAGGGGCCAGTCCCACTCGCGTTCCATGCGCAGGACGTCGGCCACCGGGCGACGCGGGAGCTCGGTGGACAGCACCAGCATGACAGCGGTCTGACGGCGTTCCACCAGCCGGCGGTCCAAGGCGAGCAACACGTCAAGGTCGCGCCACATCGCCTTGCTTTTGGCCAGGCGGGTGACGTGGGTGAAGATCAGGTCCGGCCGCCAGCCGAGCAGGGTTTCGATGTAATCGCGAATCCGTTCGCGGCTGGCGCGGCGCTGGTCGAGGTCGACGTCGCCCACGGGCACGCCGTTGTAGCACAAAGTGATGTCGGCCGCCTCGAAGTCCGGCGTGAGGAACAGCAGCTCGTCACGGACGTGCGGGCCGACGGCCAGCAGCCCGTCGCAGTAATGCGTGGCGCAGACCAGCGCGTGCTTGTGGTAATCGTGCTGCGGGCCGAAGACCTGCTCTAGATACAGCCCCTCCTGACGGGCGGTTCGCAGGGCGTTGTAGAACATCACGTCGTGGCCCGGCCGCGCCTCTACAATGCGACGAATGGGCGCCACTTCGTGCGCGTAGAACAGCGAGCGGTAGCGTGTCGGGCAGTAGCTTTGCAGGGCCAACGCCGTCGGAACGCCCATGAACTCGTGCGCGAAGACGGCCGCGGGCGACGAGTCGGTCCCGAAGCGCATGGCTTCCAGGGCGGCGACGGCCGGCCCCGCCACCTGCACGTACTGCTCGTATTCCCAGATGTGCTCGTAGCGGTCCGAGGGGATTCGGTAGTCACGCCACAGTCGCCCCTTGAGCTCGTTTACCCGCCAGGAGTGGATCCCACGCAGGTCGACGAGCAACACCTCGCAGACCGTTCGGCGTCCGGTCGGCTCGTCTTCAAGTGGGCGGCGGCCGTAGATGAGGCGAACGCCCCACTCCTGCTCAATCTGCCGGAACGCGCCGGCGTAGGGGCCGTCATACACGTTGTCGAGCGACGAGTATTCGATCAGTCCGCCGGCGCCGAACCGCTCGATGTTCTCGGGGTAGAACAACGGACAGATCAGCAGCGTCCGTCCGACGCTGTCGCGGTAGGGGCGACTGTTGATCAACCCTTCGAGAACGGTCCCGATCCCGCCGACCTTGTAAACCGCTTCGTGCGTGACGTGTACCGCATTGAACACGTGGTCACACTCGCCGGATGACTACGGGAACGTTCCCAGCTTGCTGCGGACAAAGGCCGCTAAGGTTGTTTTCGTCAGCCGGTGGTCTTGGCCTTGAGCGCGTTGAGGCGTTTGGCCAAGCGGCTCTTGCGGCGAGCGGCCGCGTTCGGATGGATCGTCCGCTTCGCGGCCGCCCGATCGAGTGCCTGAACCGCGACGCGGAACGATGTCTCGGCAGCGGACGCGTCGCCCTTGGTCAGGGCGTCGCGCAGCTTGCGTAATTTGGTTTTCAAAGCGGTCTTCCGGGCGCGGTTCCGGGCGCGCCGCTTGAGGTTCTGACGAATTCGCTTTTCTGCCGACAGTGAATGTGCCACGGTACTTCCTTTTGCGTGAAACCAACACTTACTTCAGACTTTCGAGCCGCTTGCGGGCGTCTCCGTCGCGGTAGTTGTAGTCCTGCCGCAACAGCTTCCCGTACGTTGCCTTGGCGTCGTCAACCCGACCCAAGGCCTCCTGGGCACGGCCGAGCCAGTAGAGTATTTCCTTGCTTTGCTCGTCTACCAGTTCGTACTTGTCCAGCGCTTCGGTCAGCAGTTCCACCGTCTGGTTCGGGCTTCCCTTTTCGAAGAACGCCCGGCCCAGCAGCAACTGGCACTGGATCCGGTTTCGCGGGTCCTGTTGCGCCAGTTGAAGTACGGGGATCGCTTCGTCGTACTCGCCGGCCTTGAACAGCGCTTCCCCCAACTTGAACTTCAGCCGGAGGTCTGTGGGATACTTCTGCACGCGCTCCCGGAAGATTTCCAGTTCCGTTTGTCGTTGTTCGAGGGCGGCCAGTCGCGCCTGTTGCTTGTCCTCGTCGGTGTGCGTCTGCCGGGCTTTGGCCAGTAGTCGCGAGGTGCGCCGGCGAAGCTGGTTCAGTCGGATGTCATCGGCGCGGAGCTTAAAGCTGTAGTTCCGCGAGCGCTCGTAAGCCTTCATGAGCACTTCGATCGCGCGGTCCTCTTCTTCCTTCCGCTCGGCCTTCAGCAAAGCGTCCACGTAGTCGAAGACTTTGCCCGGGACGTCCGGGGCGGCCTCGTGTTCCCTGCGGCGGGCTTCAATCACGGCGGCGAGCGATTCGTCGGCCTGCCGGGAACGTTCCGAGTCGTGCAGCAGTTTCTGCTTATCGGCCTCGTAGAGGGACTCGCGGAAGTCCTCCGCCTCTTCGTACTTGCCGCGCGCGATCGTGAGCCGGCCCCCGAGGTCGCGCAGCTCGTCGCGCAGCGCTTCGTCGGTGGGCAGCCGCGCCGTCAGGTATTCGAGCGAGCTGACGGCCTGCTCCAGGAACCACGTCTCCAGGGCGTTCTCCCGCCGTTCGCCGGCGGCCTGCGCGGCCTCAACCAAAAGCTTGCGGAAGTTGTCGAAGCGGGCCTTGTTCGGCTTCTTGTCGCGTTTGAGCAGGTCGAACAGCAGCGGCGCCACCCACTTGGCCGTCTGGAGCAGCCCGGCCCGCACCGCATTCCGCAGCACGCCCTCCGCATACTGCGGGTTGTGCGGGTCCATGGCCAGCAGGTGCTCGGCGTTGAGCATGGCCCGCAGAGCGTCCTTGCCGGTCATCGACTTCTTGACGCTGTCGAGGAACCCGGGTTTCTTCCCGCCGGCCTGCTGCCGCTGGATCGCGAGCGATCGGAGCGGCATGTGACCCTCGTCCACGGCGTCTGGCCAGTAGCCCAGGCCGGTGATGTAGCACTCGACGGCGTAGTCGTACTCGCGGCGTTCGCGGCAGTCGGCGGCTTTTGCGAACCACTGGCGCGCCCGGGCCATGTCCTGCTCGGAGAACGCAGGCGTCGTCGGGGCCGTTTCCTTCTGTGGGTCTGCCATAGCCTTTTCGCGAGCCCTCGCCCGCGGGTCGGAGCCGGCGGGCCGGCGCTGTTTCTTCACGGAACCCCGCTTTTATACCCGATCTGGCGTCTCGGTTGAAGTTCCCCCGGGGCGAATCACGCCGGGGCAGCCACCGGAGAGCGGGGGCGCATCTTCCCCTTGCAGCCCGCCGCGCCGCGTGGCACAATTACTGGTTCGCCGTCCGGGGGCGCCCGGCGGCACAGGGCGGGACCACGGTGCGAGGACCGGCGGCGTCCTGCCTATCTGGTTACCGGTGGTCGCGGGAGGGTGCTCGCGCGGCTCATTGACCCGGAGAATCGGCTTCGGGTACCGGTTGCAAGGGACATGCCCCGCTACGCTGGCCAGAGCGTTTTGATTTCACACGGGCGACCGGTCTGTCGACGTGCGTTCGGCCCGGGAGTGGTGCGGATTCCGCTCCCGCGCGTCTGGCTCAGGCCGCTCCACACCCCGCGCGGGGACTACGCGCCAGACAGACCAGCGCCTGGAAACGGAGACCCCTATGTCCAGCTTTGTTGAGTCGTTCATGCAGCAGGTGGTGGCCCGGAACCCCGGCGAGAAGGAGTTCCACCAGGCCGTGCAGGAGGTCGTCGAGTCGCTCGAGCCCTGCCTCGAACGGCATCCGGAGTTCAAGAAGGCCAAGATCCTGGAGCGGATCGTCGAGCCCGAGCGCGTGATCATGTTCCGCGTCCCCTGGGAGGACGACCGCGGCGAAATCCACGTCAACCGCGGGATGCGCGTGGAGTTCAACAGCGCCATTGGACCTTACAAAGGTGGTCTCCGCTTCCACCCCTCCGTGAACCTGGGCATCATCAAGTTCCTCGGCTTCGAGCAGATCTTCAAGAACGCGCTCACGACGCTGCCCATGGGCGGCGGCAAGGGCGGCTCCGACTTCGACCCCAAGGGCAAGTCGGACCGCGAGGTCATGCGCTTCTGCCAGTCCTTTATGAACGAGCTGTATCGCCATATCGGGGAATACATCGACGTCCCGGCGGGCGACATCGGCGTGGGCGGACGGGAAATCGGGTTCCTGTTCGGACAGTACAAGAAGCTCACCCGCCGGTTCGAGGGTGTCCTGACCGGCAAGGGGCTGAACTGGGGCGGGTCGCTGATCCGGCCGGAGGCCACCGGCTACGGGCAGGTCTACTTCGCGGAGGAAATGCTCAAGACCCGCGGCAAGACGATGAAGGGCATGCGCTGCGTCATTTCCGGCTCGGGCAACGTCGCCCAGTACGCGGCCGAGAAGGTCCTCCAGCTCGGCGGCAAGGTGCTCACGTTCTCCGATTCGAACGGCTTCATCGTGGACGAGGACGGCATTGACGAAAAGAAGCTGGCTTTCGTCATGGAGCTGAAGAACGTCAAGCGCGGGCGGATCAAGGAGTACGTCAGCAAGTACCCGAATGCCAAGTACGTCGAGGCCGATCCGAAGCTGGACCACAACCCCCTGTGGAAGGTCAAGTGCGACGTGGCGCTGCCCTCGGCCACGCAGAACGAAATCAACGAGATCGACGCCAACAACCTGGTCAAGAACGGCTGCTTCTGCGTTTCCGAAGGCGCGAACATGCCGACCACGCCCGGCGGCGTGAAGGTCTTCCTGGAGGCCAAGATCCTCTACGGACCGGCCAAGGCGGCCAACGCGGGCGGCGTCGCCACCAGCGGCCTGGAGATGACGCAGAACGCCATGCGGCTGTCGTGGTCGCGGGAGGAGGTTGACCGCCGGCTGCACGATATCATGATCAACATCCATGAGAACGTGCGGAAGACCGCGCAGGACTATGGCACCCCGGGCAACTACGTGAACGGGGCCAACATCGCCGGTTTCCTGAAGGTCGCCAACGCGATGATGGATCAGGGGCTGGTGTAGTCGGGGTTTTGCTGTTGGTAATCGGCCAGCGGGCGGCTGGCGCGTCAGGAGCGCGCCCGCCGCCCGCCGCGTTGGGGGGCGGGTGGTGGCGGCCGGTGACGGCGTAGCGCGGATCCGCGGCGCGTTGACTTGGTGCCGCGCGGCTACTACCGTCCCCGCGGAAGGGCCGTGGGGCGCTGGCCCGACCGGACTGTGGCAGTCTGGTCGCCGGACCGTCCTGGGAGGAAGAGTCATGCCGAATGCTCGGGATTTGCTGGCCGCCAAGGCGCATCAAGAGGTTTTTACGGTCCCGCCCGATGCCACGGTGCAGGATGCGTGTCGGCTGCTGCGTCAATACCGCATCGGCTGTCTGATCGTCGGCAGTCGCACACATATCGAGGGCATTTTTACGGAGCGCGACGTGATCAACCGGGTGGTGGCGGAGGATCGCGACGCGTCGCGGACTATGGTGCGCGATGTGATGACCAGGGACGTCATCTACGTGAAACCCGAGCGGCCCATCGAAGAGATCGAAGCCATCATGAAGCAGGAGCGGATCCGTCACCTGCCGGTCGTCGACGAAAACGGTTTGCTCGGGTTGCTGTCGATCGGCGATGTGCTGGCGTGGCACGCCGCCCGCGATAAACAGACCGTGGAGTACTTGACCGGACTGATGTACGGACGTCACTGAGGCGCCCGCGGCGTCGGCGACCGGCGTGGCGCCGCGCAATCAAGGTCTGGGGGCGGCGTCGGCCGTGCGGCCGCCGATGGGGTTGGCCAGGCGCAGTTTCTCCAGCGCGGGAAGCAGATCGCGCGAGCGCAGCGCGGGGGGCAGCTCGCCCAGCATGGTGAGTGCGAAGGTGGTCGAGTTTCGCCGATTCAGCGAGCCATGCGTGCTGGCGACCCGCCCGATCATGGTATGGAAAAACCGGGAACCGTGGCACACGCCGTCACGGAGATTGGCGATCACGTCCGGTGGGTTCTCGACAACTTCGTGGAACGCACCCCACAACCGGTCCAGGGGGTCCGGGTACTCGTGGTCCGCGGTGGCCTCGAAGAGTGCGGTGGGGTCGATCTGGCCGTCCGGAGAGATCTTGTCTTCCGCCGCAAGCCGTTCGAGCACTGGCCTTAGGCCAAGCGGATCCCCCTCCTGGGAGTCATAGCGGAAACCGCGCGGACCGCGCGTGAAGCGGGCCTGCCCTGTGGAGTTCAGGATGACGACCGCATCGGCCTCGGCGTAGCAGGCGAACTCCACGTCGGGGTGGTCCGCGAGTCGGCGTGCAACGCCCGCGGGGTCGCGGGTGTGGAATTCGGCGTACGTCACCAGTCCGTAACTGATAGTGACCACGTCGCGTGGGTCGTCGATACGGCCGCGGGGCCGGTAGCCGCCGGCGCGCAGCCAATCGTCAAAACTCACCAGGCGATTTTCCACCAGATTGTGGCCATGGTCGGCGGTAAGCGTTAGTTTGACGCGGCCTCGCCGTTCGAAAACGATGCGTTCGCAGAAATCATCGATGGCTTGCAGGTAGGCGCGCATGGCCGCGGCGCCGTGGCGCGTGCCAAGGCCGGCCGTTCCGACGCTGTAGGCGCACGTATCATTGGTGTCGGACCGTCGGAATGTGTCTGCGATGCGTGCAAACTCGTGGTTGAAGACGGGTTGGGGCGCGAGGTACACGAGTACATCCCACCAGAAGGAGCAGCGATACCCCATTTTCCGTACCCACGGGGAGTTTGCAGCGCTCAGGTAGGACGCGTTCCCATCGGAAATGCGGTTTTGACTACGGTCGAAGTATTTGGCCTGATACCCGAGCGAACGGCCGGCGTGGAAAAGCTCGTTCAACGCTAAGTCCGTCATCGAGGGATAGCCACAGATTACGCGCGCCGGCGGAAAGAACAGTCGAAAGCGGCCCTGACGGTAAAGCTCCTCCACCAGCTCGAATGGCACGCCGTCAAGAGCAATGATGTAGTGCGGGCACGCCTGCGCCGGGAGTTTGTCGAGCTCGATGCGCGGGCCGGGCTGGCCGGTGGCGGGGTCGGCCCAGGCCAAGGCGCGCTTGCGTCCATCCGGGCCGAGGTATTGCCAATAATCCGGTCGGCCATGTGCGTGCACGCTGAATGCGAGCACATGCTCACTGGTTGATGTGCAAACGGAAGTCGGCGTGGGAAAACGTGGTGGCACGGCGCAGCCTGCGCTGGCACAAGTCACTATAACCGTGGTGACACAGGTCCGCCCAAAGTGCCACCAACGACGTTCGCGCATAACGAATACTTTGAGCTTATCTGGTCCCTGCCGCAAGCCCTTGCGCACGGTGCCGCGGTTGCGGGGACTCGGAGAGGTCAGCGCTGGTGCTGATCGGGGGCAAATTCAAGACCCAGCACGCAGCGGCCATCGTCCTGGGGCGCGCGTCGAACCACGCGGGCCGCCTTGGCCAAACGCCAGGTCAACCCGCCTCCGAGCTCGACATCCAGCGTCAGCTCGGCTCCAAGGGGGGCAGCGCGTCGTATTGGCAGACGAATGGCCGCGCCATCCGGGGAAACGTCAAGCAGTTCGCCATATCCGCTGCGATGACCACTTGCCCAGCGCACGGGCCCCGAGACCGGGACGCGAATGGAGCGTCGGCGGTCACGATAGCGGCTCAGGGCCGCTCCCCACGCCATGGTGCAAGATCGGGAGCGACGGCCGCCGCAGTAATCGACGAAGCCCGCCGGTGGGTCCCCCGGGTTGTGGTCGGGGGTAAGTGTTGGCGTCGTCGCGGGGTTGCTGCGGTACGTCACCATGATCGCTGCGCACCTCTGCGCGGGTTGATTCGCGCGCAGTATGTTCGGTCGCGCCACGCCGGGCGTTCAATTCAACGCCCTTGGCACAGGGTCGCCGCGCCGTGGGGCTCTGACCGATAGGGTCAAAAAGGCGTGGGCCGCATGGGACGTTTTTGTGGGCATTCCACAGGTATGGGACGGGAAGCTCGCCGCATGATAGCGGACGGATCAATAAATCGCGCTGCGCGCACGTGGGGGTTGAGCGTCTGAGCCGGCGACGGCGATGTTGCTCCGCATGTGAGGTGGGCCGGGCGGCGAAGCGGTTGACCCGCCCGATAAGCATGGCGCGTCGGCTGGCGGAGGCGGCAGGCCAGTAGTTGGCTATTGGCCCCCGTACGGAAGTGCGTAGACTGGCGGGTCGAACACGTGCGCGGCCTGGTGCCCACTGGAGTGGAACTGTAGATTTCCGGTTGCTGTGCCCCTTGACTTTTCGGTGTATCGGGCGTAAACGAAGGCTGTTGTTGCCGGACAGGGACTGCGGTCGTTGGCAACACGTGCAATACCCATAAGGTAATAGGAGCAGCGAGATGCCCAAACGCAAAGCAGGTAGTGCATTGGCTGGGGGCCCGATCTTTCGGCGGCGCGGTCGTCCGCCGAAGGCTTTCGCCGGCATGAACCAGGCCGTTCAAAGCCTCAAGTCGTATCTGTCGGGGCTGAGGGCGCAGCGCGCACAGCTCGACGCGCAGATTCAGGCGGTGGAACAGGCCCTGAAGGTCATGGGAGCGACGACTGCTCCCGCGGCGGCGCCGGCCATGCCGCCAGCGGCTCCGGCGGCGAAGCGTGGGCGACCAGCAGGCGGTGGCGGTGTGCGGCCCGGCTCAATGAAAGACTATATCCTGAAGGTTCTGGCCGGGGGTCGGGTGATGCGCGTCAACGAAATCGCACAAGCGATCCTGGACGCCGGCTTCAAGACCAAAAACCAGACCCTGGCCAAGAGCGTGGGGATCGCCCTCGCGCAGATGCCGCAGTTGAAAAAGGTCGGGCGCGGCAAGTATCGGATCAAGTAGCATCGGTGGCCAGTCGACCAGCGGTTGGCGCGGGCGATCAGCCGGATGCGTACGGTGCAACCGGAACGTGGAGATTCAGTGGGCCGCAACCGTGCCCGAGCGGCGGGGCGCTGTGCAAAGCCGAGGTGACAAAGGCTTTTGCATGTTGTATCGCGGTGAGCAGGTCCTCCCCGTGAGCTACGCGGGCCGTGATCGCGGCCGAATACACGCATCCGCTGCCGTGTGTGCTCGAGGTGTCGACCCGCGGACTGGCGAAGCGGTGGACTTCCCCCTCTGACCAGAGGACGTCGATGGGCTGATCGGCCAGCCGCCCACCCTTGACGAGTACGTGCGGCACGCCACACAGACCCAGGCGTGCCGCCGCTTTTTCCAGCGACGACAGATCATTTACTTCCATCTCGGTCAGGGCCGCCGCCTCGGGCATGTTCGGCGTGATCAGCCAGGCGCGCGGGAGCAGTCGCTGTCGCATCACGCGGGCGGCCTCCGGGTCCAACAGCGCATGGCCGTGCTTACTCACCATGACCGGGTCCACGATGAGCGGGAAGCCGAAATCGGCCGCGCGCCGCGCGATCCGCTCCACAATCGCGGCCGTTCCCAACGCGCCGGTCTTAGCCACCACGGGCGGCAGATCGGACAGGACAGCATCGAGCTGGGCGCTCACGAATTCCGGATCCAGGCATTCGACGGCCGTCACCCCGGACGTGTTCTGGACGGTAAGTAGCGTGACAACGCTCGTGCCGTACACGCCGTGCTGGTGAAACGTCTTCAGGTCGGCCTGCAATCCCGCCCCCCCGGAGGGATCGGAGCCCGCAATGGTCAGGGCGACCGGCGTCACGCGGCGGTCTCCAGGGGGGCGCTGAAAAAGTCCAACTCGCACATCATGGCGTAACGGTAGGTGTCGTGGACGGCGGGCTCGTCGGGAGCCAGGTCGTCCAGCAGGCTTTCGAGTGTGCGTGCCAGCGCTTCAGACTCCGGTCTCGAACAGGTGCGGAGCCACTCGCCGCAGGGGTGGCTTGGCAGCCGCGATCAAGGGGGACTCGACCAGCTCGTTCATCGGCCCTAGCGCTGATACGTCCCGATCAGCTCACCCTGTCCGATGATATGGGGCTGGATCCGCTTCAGCAACTCGGCCTTGGTCAGGCCGGGCGGAAGATCGGGGGCCGCGTTCAGGGCGTAGAGCTTGAAGTGGTAGTGGTGCGTGCCGTGCCCTGGCGGCGGCATCGGCCCACGGTAGCCGATCGTGCCCCACGAGTTCTTGCCCTGCAAGGCGCCGGCCGGTTCCTTGAGCCGCGCGTCCCGCGGGACCGCCGCCTTCAAACCTTTGGCGGTCGGCGGAATCTTATAGATGACCCAGTGCACCCAGTCGCCGACCGGGGCGTCGGGGTCATCAACGAGGAGCGCCAGTTCCACGGTGCCAGCGGGCACTTCGGACCAGGTCAGTTCGGGGGAGGTGTCTTCGCCTTCGCCCGTGTGCTTCTTGGGGATCGGTTTTCCGTTTTCGAAGGCCGGACTGCGCAGCGTCAGTTTCATGGCTGTGGCTCCCGTCGCGGGCTGCGATGTCGCCGGCTGCGAAACGGGCGGCGCGTCCGAAGTGAGGCCGCGCGTTTCGGGCCAGCCGGCGAGCATCACGCCCGTCAAAGTGGCTAGCGTTGCCAGAGTGAAGCACATCGATCCAAGGGACATGATGCACTCCTTCAACGAGGGTGTCGCGCAGTATAGTACAACCATCGTCTCGGGACGTGCAAAGGTTGTGTGCCGCGTAGCGCGGGGAGGTACGCATGCGCGCGATGGTTCTGACAGAAATCGGGCCGATCGAGAGTTCACCGCTGCAATGCGTGGAGCGGGACATCCCGCAGCCGGGGCCGGGAGAGATTCGCGTGAAGGTGCATTGTTGCGGCATCTGCCGTACGGATCTGCACGTGATCGAAGGGGACTTGCCGCGTCAGACGCTGCCGATTGTGCCGGGGCATCAGATTGTGGGGGCGGTCGATGCGCTGGGGCCGGAGTGCCGGCGGCTGCGGGTGGGGCAGCGGGTCGGCGTGGCATGGCTGCGCTACACCTGTGGCCGCTGTCGGTTCTGTCAGACGGGGCGCGAGAATCTGTGTGGAGAGTCCCGCTACACGGGCTATCACGCAGATGGCGGCTATGCCGAGTATGCGGTGGCGCCCGAGGCGTTCGCCTACGAGATTCCGGCGGGCTTTGACAGCGTGCAGGCAGCACCGCTGCTGTGTGCCGGGCTGATCGGATACCGGGCCCTGAAGCGGAGTCAACTGGCACCGGGCGGCCGGCTGGCGTTGTACGGCTTTGGCTCCTCGGCGCACGTGGTGTTGCAGCTCGCGCTGCACCGGGGATGCGAGGTGTACGTCGTGAGCCGGGCCGCCGTGCACCGGGAGCTGGCCCGCGAGATGGGGGCCCGCTGGGTGGGATCGACGGCAGCGGACTTGCCGTGTCGGGTCGATAGCGCGATCGTCTTTGCGCCGGCGGGGGAGCTGATTCCGCCGGCGCTGGAGAAGCTGGAGAAGGGCGGGACGCTGGCGCTGGCCGGCATCCATATGACCGATGTGCCGCCCATGCAGTACGAGCGGCACCTGTTCTACGAGCGGAACATTCACTCGGTGACGGCTAACACGCGTGAGGACGCGCGGGAACTGCTGGCGGAAGCCGCCGCAATCCCCGTGCGGGCACACGTCGTGCGATACGCCCTGACAGACGCCAACCGCGCCCTGCAAGACCTGAAGGCGGACCGGATTACGGGCACAGGCGTGCTACAGGTTCTATAGAGTGCCGAAAAAACGCCGCGTTGGTGCGGAGTGCGAACTGCCTCCGACGGGCGTCGGGGGTTGGGATGGTCGGCGTTCGCAGGTGTTCAGCAGGCGGGCATTCGGCGGCAGGAAACCGTGGGGGCGCGGGGGCCGGCTCAATCGCCCAGTCGCATGGGGAGCGTCTCGACGTCTTCGGGCCGGTCCGGCTTGCGACGGCTGGGGTGCAGTCGCCGGTATTCCTCCATGCCCGGTGGCTCAGGGAAGGCGCGGGCCAGGTCGAACTCCCACGCCTCGCACTCGGGTCGGAAGTAGCGCTCAAGCAGGTCATCGTAGACGGCCTGTCGCAGGTACAGCGGCAACGCGCGCCACAGGCGGATCTTGTGCAGAGTCATCAGGGGGTTGAGCGCCTGCTGCGCGAACCAGTTGTACAGGGCGTCGGCCTGTTCTTCGGTGAAGGAGAAGAGCGTTTTGCCCTCCATCAGCGGCGTGCGTTTGTCCTTCATGTACTGCTCGTAGAGTTCCTGGCAGCGCTGCACGATGCGCAGGTATCGGTCGGCGTCGCCGGCGGCCAGTTCGTTGAAGGCACTGGTAAACAGGCCGTGGAGGGCGATGCGGATTTCCCGGACGCCGGCGGTCTGGATGCTTTCGACGAAGCTGTCCATGACGTAGTCGTGCAGGGTCTTGGCCAGCGCCGGGTTCGGTTCTCCTTCCTCATTGGTGGGATAGGTTTCCTGAAGATACTTGTAGTAATGGTCGGCTTCCGCTTCGCGGCCGGACAGGTAGAGCATGCGGATGGCTTCGGTCAGGAAGTTCGTGTGCCCGATGCGGTAAAGATTCCCGGCCCCCGGTCCGCCCCGCGGGTCGAGCAGCGGCCCGTAGCGGATGTAGGCCTGATGCATGGGCTCGATGAAATTCAGGTCGCGTCCGAAGTTCAGATAGGACAGGTGAATCTTGGGCGGGTAGGGCTCGAAGACCATGCGGTTGCGCAGGAACAGGTTGCGCAGGCTGAAGAACATGATGCGGGCGGTGTTCGTCTTGTCGTTGTAGAAGTCGGTGACGGTTTCCCCGCCCGCGACCAGACCGCGCACCACCCAGTACAGGCTATGCGCATCCACGGAGCGCCAGTCCACCGGGCCGAAGTTCTGCACCACTTCGAGCATGTACTCCGTTTCCAGCTTGTAGACTTCGGCCAGCACCTTCTTCTGAAGCCAGCGCACCAGCGCCTGGCCGGCCGGGTTACCAGCCCGAATCCCCAGAATGGCGTCCAGCTTCTCGGCCTGTACCCGCTCCGTGTCGGCGTTGGGATCCTGATCCAGCACCGTGCGCAGCGTGGTCACGGGCTCGACGAGCCGGCGGTAGGGCGCGAAGAACGTGAACGCTAGACCCCCGGTCCGCCAATACTCGTCTTCCGTCAGCTCGTCGTCGTTCAGCACGATGCCCAGCTCGCGCAGGCGATACACCATGTCGCGCGCCGGGGGGAACTGCGCGTAAAGTTCCGCAAGCCGGCGCGGCGCTTCGTGGATGCGGCGCAGCTCCTGGAGCGACGCCTGCCGCGCCAGCTCGTACGTAGACACGGTCAGAGCCGGCACGGCGGCGGTGCGGGTGACCTCCTCATACGTGCGGGGTGTGTACCTTTCGCCGCGTTTTTCGGCCTCCTGGCGGCGTTTCTCCTCGTTTTGCAGGAAGGTCTGGCGGGCGGCCTCGGCCAGCAGGTTGCGCTCCTGTTCCGGGCTGCTCTGGGCCGCCAGCGTGTTGGGGTCGACTTCGGCCAGGGGTGCGGGCGGTGGCCCCAGCAGCAGGTGCATCCGCCAGGCCCAGTTGGTCTTGTAAGCGTAGTGAAAATCGTCGATGTTTTCCCCCATTTTGTTGTTGAAGGTCCAGGCGATCTGCTTGTAGAGATTGACGGCCCGCTTGTTGTACGGGATGCCCTGGTCGCGCAGCAGCTTCACGCCCGCATACACCCAGTTCCAGCGTTCCTCCGGGGTGTACGTGGTGACCGAGATGTTCCACGAAAGATTCCAGGCAGCGAATTCCCAGACGGTCGGGAAGTGCGGCTGGAGCGCGCAGATCCATTTGGCGAGCTGAACCGCGTCGAAGAAGCGGCCCTGCTCCTTGAACGTCTCCGCGCGGATGAAGGCGATGTCCACGATCAGCCCGCGGAACGCGCCGAATGCCTGAATGAAGAACGCGTACTCCGGCGGCGCATTCTCCTGCGGCGAGGTCGAGCCCAGGGTGTTGAGCTTTTTGCGACCCTCGTTGACGGTCGAAATGCGGCTGGCCGCGGCGGCCGCCAGGCCGAGCATGCAGAGCAGGGCCACAAGCTGGATGAGGCGTGCGTTTCGCATGGCTCGTCGCGTCAGACCTGCACTTCCGCAATCTCCCGCCGGTGGAAGATCCACCAGCCGAAAACGAACAGCAGGACGATTCCGTACAGGAGAGTATGCACGACGCAGCGGCCGAGCAGTTCGAGGGGGATGTTCAGGCCGTCGATGAGCCGGTCGGTGCCATCGTAGTAGCTGAAGTTGGGGAAGGCGAGACGCACCAGCGGGATGAACAGCGCGCGCCACGCAGCCCGCAGTCCACGGCGTTCCTCGGGATCCGGCACATAATCTGTGTCGACCCCCATGGCTTCGAGCCAGAAGGGCATGCCCAGGCAGACCACGTAGAACGCCCCGGTGCACAGGCACGCGACGGGGAACGATACGAAGACGCTGAAGAACACGCCGACGGCGCTGAGCAGCGCCAGGCGGAGCAGAATGATCAGCAGGGCCCGCACGAAATTGAGCTCGAAGGAGCCGACCTTGTACAGGATCTGGAGGCTGTCCTGGCCATCGAAAATGAGCGTGTGTTCCGTTTCGGGCGGCGCGTTCACGACCTGAAGGCGGGCGCGTCCGTCGCGAATGACCGGCGCCGCCCGGACGAGAAACTGATGCCGCGCGCCGGTGCGCTCCCGCGTCCAGACCAACGGGCTGATCGGCGCCCCGCTGTTCGGGTCCACGAACACCCAACCCACGGTCAGCGTCTCGTCGGGAGGCAGCGGGTGACCGATGAGCTTGAACCGCACCTGCACCACCGTGTCTTCCCGCTCGGGCGGCGCCAGACCTTCGAACAGGTAGTCGCCGACGTACCCTGGACGGATCACCCGCCACTGCTTCAGAGCCGCGTCACGCTGTTCGTCCAGTGCCTGTCGAGCCCGGATCGGGTCCAGTTCCCCCTTCTCGATCAGATCACGCACGCGCGCCTGAGCGGCCTGCTCGATCTGCTCCCGCGGCACGACCGGGTTGGCAGCGTGCCGGGCAGTCCAGACCACGTCCCGAATCTTGTAACGGTCCCGGACGAACTGCTCCGGCTGCGACTGGATGAAGTACGCCAAACCGTAGATCGCGGCTCCGCAGAGAATTACGATAAGCACGTTCAGTGCGTTCACGCCCAGCCACTTGCCCAGCAGGATTTGGAAGCGCGTGACGGGCTTGGTGGCGACCAGGTGCAGCGTGCGGGTGCGAAACTCGGCCGAAAGGGTGGAACAGGAGAAAAACACCGTCGCCAAACTCAGAAGAACACTGAGGGCCCCAAGGGAGTAGGCGAGAAAATTCTGGAGTCGGCCGGCCAAGGTCTCGTCGCCGCGCAGTGCAAAGGGCATTCGCAGCACCAGAAAGACGAGCACGATCAACGAGACGAGCACGATCCGCATCCGGAAGCCCTCCCGGAGCGTGAGGCCCGCGATGGCCCAGACGCGCCTCATGACGTGCCCTTCTCCTCGTTTGGCTTCAGCAGATCGGCCAGCACCTCGCGGTCGACGCTCGGAGTGGCGGGGGCCGGCGGGGCCGACGGCGTGACCGGCTCCTCCGCGCCGCCGGCCAGCTCCCGAAGCGTCTCTTCGTCCACGCCCGTCGGAACGGCTGGGGCCGGTGCCGGCTCCGTGGGCTTGGTCTCCGGCTCGGCCGCCAGCAGCGACTTCAGCACGGCCTCCCCCTCCTGCGTCTGACCCAGAAAGCCTGGGATGGCGCCGGTCGCGACCGTGCCGGCCGTCTCCACCCGCATTTCCTGGGCCTGCTGAACGATCCGCAGAAACAGAGACTCCAGCCGGTCGCGCGGCGTGCTGACGACCAGCTTCTTGCCCGGCTCGCGTGCGGCCACAAGCTGCTCGATGGCGGCCAAGGTGTCCGGCTGGAGGCGGTCACAGAGGATCTGCACACGATCCCGCTGGCTGAGGACCTCGTCCAGGCTGCCGGTCTGCTGCACGCGTCCGCCGTAGAGGATCGTGACGCGATCGCAGACCTCTTCCACGTCGGCCAGCAAGTGGCTGGAAAGGAGGATTGTCTTTTTGTAGACGCGTCCCAGGCGCAGAATGATGTCTTTGACGAGCTTGGAACCGACTGGGTCGAGGCCGCTGGTCGGTTCGTCGAGAATGAGCAGGTCCGGGTCGTTGACCAGGGCTTGCGCCAGACCGATGCGGCGTGCCATGCCTTTGGAGTACTCGCCGACGGGGCGTCGGGCGGCGGAGCGCAGGCCGACCATTTCGAGCAGTTCTTCGGTTCGTCGCCGGCGGGTGGCGCGATCCAGACGGAACAGGGTGCCGTAGTAGTCGAGCGTCTCGCGGGCGTTGAGAAAACGGTACAGGTACGACTCTTCGGGGAGGTAGCCGATACGGCTCTTGATGCGGACGTCGTCCGGCGGACGGCCGAAGACCGTGACGCGGCCGCGGGTCGGGTGCAGCAGCCCCAGAATCATCTTGATGGTGGTGCTTTTGCCGGAGCCGTTGGGGCCGAGCAGGCCGAACACCTCGCCGGGGGCGATATCCAGATCGAGGTCGTTGACGGCGCGGACGCGGGCGCGGCGCCAGAAGTCCCGGAAGACTTTGGTCAGGCCCACGGCTTTGACGACGGAATACATGGCGGCCATCCTTGCGCGCGACGGCGGCTACGGGCTTGTGCCCTGAAGCTGGCGGCGTTGCCGCTCGAGCGTGCGTTGTTCGTCGAGCGCGCGCTGCCGTTCCGGGTCGCGGTTGACCAGGATTTCGATCTGGTCCGACCAGCGGGGCACGAAGAAGATCTCATTCGCCAGGGTTCCGAGCACCGCGCCGCGCATCTGGTTCCATAGTCCGAGGATGGTGATCCGCGCTCGGGCGGCGCGCTGTTCGAGGTACCAACGGAACTCCTCGTACTCGCGCCGGAGCCGCTCATTGATTTCGTTGGCCTCGGCGCGGGCCTCGCGGAGCTTGACGGCCACCTGACCGGCCTCGCGGGCTTCGGCGGACACGAGGCGGGCGTCGATCGCGGCCAGCAGGGTGTTCAGCGTGGCCTCGTCCGCGCCGCGGAGCTGCGCCGCCCCGTACTCGTGGATCGCCGCCAGCAGGTCGTCGTACTGATCCCCCGCCGCGCGGTTCAGCGTTTCCGTGGCCTTCTCTTCGGCCTGGCGGATCAGCGCCAGCCGCTCCTGTTCGGCGCGGGTCACATCCAGGAACGCCTCACGGACGGCGCCGGGTTCGATCGTGCTCGCGACGACTTGGACCACCGTGATCCCGGTCTCGAGCTCGTTCAGCGACTTTTGCAGCCGCGACCGGACGCGGTCCCGGACCTCGTCCAGGGCGGTGCGGGTCACTTCCTCGACGGTGTGGCCGGCGACCTCGCGGACTACCGCCATTTCCGTCAGACGCTGGAGCAGCGCCCGCGCGTCATCCGGCTTCTCGCCAAGGTTGCGGACGAAGCGGGCGGCGTCGTCGATGCGGTATTGCACTTCCCAGCGTCCGTGCGACAGGTTGCGGTCGCCCGTCAGCATGGCCCCGTCGGTACCCGGGTTCAGCTCGTCGCGCGGTTGCGTGATGTCCGCCAGGTTGCGGGCGGTCGCGGCCTGGTCGTGACTGAACATGAAGGTTGTCAGGACGAGGTTCTGGACCTGGCCGGTGATGACATATTTCTTGTCGAACGGGTCCGGGAGCATCCCGAAGTACCAGCCGGGCTGGAACACGTACCCGCCGCCCTCCGCCGGGCTTTCCCGCAGCCTGCCCAGGCGGGCGACCAGTCCCTGCTGGCCCGGCTCGACCCGGAACACGCCCGAGCAGAGATACAGCACGACCAGCACCACCATGAGCACCCGCAGAATGTTGAAGCTGGCACGCAGCGCGCGCACCAGCGCTTCCTGAGCCGGATCGCTCGGCGGGGTAGGAATCGGCGGCGCCGGTCGGGACGGAAAGGTTGGTTCCGTGCTCATCGTGGGTACCTCGCGCGGTTACGGCTGCGGGGGCGGATCGACCGGGGCCGGATTCCCGGCGGGCCAGGCTGATCCGGTCGGTCCGACCGGGGGCGGGGGAACCGCCGCAGCGCCGGGTTCGCTTTCGGGGAGCGGAGGGTTCACAAAGGGCTGGAAAAACGGCCAGTTCTGGTCGATGAAGATGGTGGTCCGCTGCTGGAGCGCGGTGCGCAGCGCGTCCAACCACCGCAGCCACTCGAAGAACTCCCGGTCGCTGGCGTTGATCTTTTCCAGAATGCGCGTGGTGGCCTGCACGCCGGCGGAGCGGATCTGCTGGGCCTTCCAGTCGGCGAACGCCAGGATCTGCTTGGCATCGGCCTCGGCGCGGGCCTTGATCGCCTCCGCCCGCGACTTGCCCTCCTCGCGGTACTTGGTCGCCAGCCGCTTGCGGTCCTGGATCATGCTCTTGAACACCTCGCGGGTGACTTCCTTGGGCAGCGAGATGCGGCGGATGCCGAGGTCGGTGACGCGGATGCCGTAGTCGGCGGCCAGGCCGCCCGCGACGCGGCCGCGCATTTCGTCCAGCAGGCGGCTGTACGTGGCCTCCAGCAGCTCGCGGTCGAGGTTGACGAAGTCCGCGAGCGTCTTCTGACCGATGACCGCGGCCTGGGCCTGGGCGATGCGCGTGCGCATCTGCTCCTCGGCCCGGGCGACCGTGCGGACGCTGGTGTAGAAGCGCAGCGGGTCCTCGATTTTCCAGACGGCGTACGTGCCGAGGATCACGTTCTTGCCGTCGACCGTCTTGACCTCGGTCTCCGGCGTGTCAAGCGTGCGCAGGCGCACGTCGTACTCTTCGATCGACTCGATGGGCCACGGCCAGCGGAACTTGAGGCCGGGCGTCGTGATCGTCTCCTGCGCCTGCCCGAAGCGGACCTTCACGACCGCCTGATAGAACGCCACCTGGTGGGTGCAGGCAAACGTCAAGAGGATGAAGACTACCAGCAGCGCAATGATCAGCGTGGGGATCGAAACGCGCGTCATGTCGATTCCTCGCGACGAAAGTCCTCCCATCGCCCGCCCTGGCGGGTGACGGCCGATGCCAGGTTCGGGATCACGGGGTGGCTCACTTCCGTTCCTCGGTTCGCCATTCGATGGGTTCGGCCCCCGCACGGTCCTCCGCGACGAACCGGACCCGTACGGTCCGCGGCCCGGGATCGAAGGCCAGGAAGAACTTGCGGGCATCCTTCAGGCCGGCAACGAGCACGTCCATCAGCCGGCGCGCCTTGTATACCTCGGGAGCGGCGAGATACGCCTCGCGCTCGTTCTCGACCCGCACGAGTTCCGCCGCCGCCTGCATTTCCGTCTGCCAGCGGTCGGCCAGCGCGCCGGCGAGTTTGGCCGCCGCCTCGCCCCCCAGCTCGGCCAGATTGAATTCCCGGTCGAGCTCCTGCTCCCAGTGCTCGGCGGCGACCCGCGCGGCGACGCTTTGAATCAGCGCGTCGACGACCGGCCGGTCCTTCAACCGCGGGATGGCAGCCGCCTTGAAGTCGTCCAGCGCCCGCTGGAGAGCGGCGTTGGCCGCCTCCAGGCGGGTCTCGGCCTCGCGGACGGCCCGGGCCGCCGCCTCCTGCGCGCCCAGGGTCTGACCCAGACCCAGGGCAATGTCCTCTTCGATCTGTTCGCGGGTTTCGCGGGCGTCTTCGAGCGCGGCCGCCGCCGCGGTCTGCTCGCGGAACAGCTCGGCGGCGCCTCCGAGTCGCGCAGTGAGGTCCTGCACGACCTGCGGATCGGCGGTCCGCAGGCTCAGCAAAGCGCTGTTGAGCTGCTCGGTGGCCTGCCGCGCCCGCAACGTGGCCTTGGCGATCTGTCGGGCCCGCCGGGCGTCGCCCGCCACGGCCGAAAGTCGCTGTTCTTCGGTGACCCGTGCCTCGCGGATGGAGGCGACCTTCTGCTGCTCGGCCCCGATGACCTCGCGGTAGGCTTCGGCGACGGTCATCTCCGGATGCACGTTGGTGACACCTACGTAGACGACTTCGAGGCCCAGATCGCGCACCCGCGCCGAAATCCGTCGCCGCAATTCCTCCGCCATCGCCGTGCGATCCCGGCCCAGCAGATAGTCGGTCGTGGTCGAGGCGTTGAAGCGGGTGAGTTCTTCCCATGCGTAATCGCGGATGGCGGCCGTGGGATCGGCCACGTGCTGCGTGTACCGGTCCAGCTCGTCCTCGCAGATCCGGTACTGGACCACCACCTCCATGCGCATCGCATGCACGGGTGCGGCCCGGCCCGCATCCTGGGCGCCGGACCGACCCCCTTCCGCCGGCGGGCGATCCGGGCACACCAGAAAGTCGAAGTGCTGAAGACCGAGGTGCGATTCATCGGTCCACAACAGAACGGTCTTGCTGGCCTGATCGTAGCGCGGCTCGGCACTGAATTCGGCCCACCCGATGCTGATCTGATGCAACTGCCCCGTGTTGAAGGGGCGCGCGACCTCGATCGGCCACGGCAGCTTGAAGTGCAGCCCCGGCCCCAACGGCGCGGGCCGACCCGGACCGCCGGGGTTCAACTGCCGTCCCCAACGCTCAATGATGACCCGTTCGTACGGCTGAACTACCACGATACAGGTCAGCAGCCACAAGGCGGCCGCGCCCGTCGCCAGCAGCCGGACGAACCAGCGCTCCAACAACTGGTAAAACCAGGTCTGCGAGACCTGGAAGCCGAACTGGTAATTCAGGGCGTCGGCGATGGACGAGGCGAGCCCGCCGGGCTCGGCGAGCAGTCCGAGCAGACGACTGTCAAAGCAGGCCCGCGCTTCCACCCCGGGGGTGCGCGGCCGGTAGATGTCCAGGATGAAGTTGATGGCGATTTCGACGGCCAGGACGACCATCACCACCGGGATGACGTAGGCCAGGGCGTGTTCCCAGGTCGCCGCGCCGGTGTACTGCGCCACTCCCAGGCACAGCATCAACGCCATCACGCCGAGCGCATTGCCGAGCAGGTACGCGCCGCAGCCCCGCAGGAGCTGCCACTCGGCGACGCGTCCCATGCCCGAGGTGTAGCGTGAGGTGAGGAAGGTGCCGAGCATGATGACGGCCAGGATGACCAGGCCGATCGGGACGTTCTGGAGCGTGCCCCAGCCTTCCCCGCGGATCACGAGTTTGTTGGCCGCCAGCCGCTGCCACAGGACCACGCCGAGGACCGCCAGGTACACCGCCGTCAGCAGACCGAAGGCGGGAATCAGCCAGCGTTGCATCCAGCGCAGGCGGGCCTCGGCGACCCGGAAGGCCAGTCCCATGCCGCCCTCTTCGCCGAAGATGGCCTCACCCCCGCCCGTGGCCTGTTTCTCCCGGCGCAGTTCTTCCAGGTCCAGCGCTTCGAGGGCGGCGAGTTCGCGTTGGCGGAAGATGAGCAGGCTGACGAACCAGATCGGGACCCCGCCCAGTACATACCAGGCCAGTGCGAAAGCGGCCTTGGACGACATGACGTAGCTCAGCGCGAAGATGCCCGCGAAGGCGGCCAGTTGCAGCAGCAGGCCGCCCAGGCTGGCACGTCGGCTACGAGTGTGGGTCGTCTCAGTCACGGTTCACCTCTCGGGTCGGCTGCGGCGCGAACCGGGACGCCCGGCCGCCGTACCATCGCTTGTTGCGAGAAGGCGCCGCGCCGATAATGCGGCGGTCGCGCCTCTGTGCACCGCGCATGGCCCTGTTCGCGGCGCGACCGGAGCCGGGGCACGCCGCCCCGGGAACGTCGCGGAAACAGCCCATGTTTCTGAAGCTTCTGGCGATTGCCCGCAACACGTTCATCGAGACGGTGCGACAGCCCGTCTACGGCGTGTTGCTGTGGGTGGCTGCGGGCCTGCTGATGATCAGTCCGGCTCTGGCGGCGTTCTCGCTTCAGGCCGGGGATGACATCAAGGTGCACAAGGACGTCGGGCTGGCGACGCTGCTGGCTTACGGGCTGCTGGCGGCGGTGTTCAGCGCGACCGGCGTCATCACGCGGGAGATCGAGGATCACACGGTCCTGACGGTTGTTTCCAAGCCCGTCAGCCGGCCGCTGTTCCTGATCGGCAAGTATCTGGGCGTCAGCGCCGCCATCCTGGTCGGATACTACTTCCTGTGCCTGGTACTGCTGATGACGATCCGGCACGGCGTGATGGAGACTGCCGCCGACAAGTTCGACCTGCCCGTGCTGATCTTCTCCGGGCTGGCCGTCGGACTCAGCCTGATCGCGGCCACCTTCGGCAACTACGTCTACGGGTGGCACTTCTCCACGGCCCTGACGGCCTGGGTGGTGCCGCTGGGGACGGTTGCCGTCGGAAGCGTGCTCTTTGTAGCCAAGGACTGGACGATTCAGTCGCCGACCAAGGACTTCGGCGACCTCCAGATCGTGTACGCGCTGGCGATGACGTTCTGCGGAATTCTGATCCTGACGGCGTTTGCGGTCGCCCTGGCGACGCGGTTCAGCCAGGTTCTGACCCTCATGTTGTGTGCCGGCGTGTACGTGCTGGGGCTGCTGTCGGACTACTACCTGGGGCGGCCGGCGGCGGAGGGCAAGGCATGGGTCTATAAGGTGCTCTATGCCGGAGCCCCGAACTTCCAGTTCTTCTGGGCCGGGGACGCCCTGACGCAGGGGAATCCCATTGCGCCGGGACATGTCGCCCAGGTCGCGGCCTACGCCGCTCTGTACTCCGCCGCCGTACTGGGGCTGGGCGTCGCGCTGTTCCAGACGCGCGAAGTCGACTGACGGCTGGCCTGTCCCCACGGCGCGGGGGTCCACAGTCAAAGTCCTCGCTACACAGGCTGCAAGGCCACGCGGCCGGGCGCCGGCGTGGGGGTACGGGTCGTCGGGGTATGCGGTTCCATCTGCTCGCCGAAGCGGACCATGCGGGCGCTGTTGAAAACGACCGCCGCCGACGACAGCGTGTGGAGCAGAGCGGCGAGCATCGGGTGCACCTTGCCGAAGACGATGGCCACCTCGACGACGAGGATGAAGCTCACGCCCAGGATGAGGTTCTGCCAGATGATCCGCGTCGTGGCCCGGGAGAGCCGGACCAGAAACGGCAGGCGGCGCAGATCATTGCTCATGAGGGCAACGCTGGCGCTGTTCATGGCCACGTCGCTGCCGGCGGCGCCCATGGCGATGCCGAGGTTGCCGGCGGCCAACGCGGGCGCGTCGTTTACCCCGTCGCCGACGACGGCGACCTTGTGGCCACGGGCTTTCAGGGCATCGACCAGGGCCAGTTTGTCCTGCGGCAAGACTTCGGCCTGCACGTCGGAGCAGCCCATTTCGCGGGCGACGCGGCGGGCGACAGACCAGCGGTCGCCGGTGACCATGATGAGCTCGCGCACCCCGAGCTGTCGTAGCTCGTCCAGGGCCTGGCGGGCTTCGGGTCGCGTGCGGTCTTCGAGTCCGATCCAGCCGAGGCAGCGACCGTTGCGGACGACATACAGCGTGCTGAGCCCTTCGGGCTCGGCGTATTTTTCGCCCTGAAGGGCCGACAGATCCGCGCCGCACTCGGTGACCCACGAGCGCCGCCCGATGAGCACCGCTTCTCCGTTGAGGTGGGCGCGGACACCCTTTCCGGAGACCTCCTCGAACTGGTTGGCCTCCTCGTAGCCGATGCGGGCTTTTTCGGCGACCGTGACGATGGCCCGGGCGACGGGGTGCCGGCTGAGGCGTTCCACGGAGGCGGCCGTCCGGAGCAGATCGGCCGCGTCCACGCCGGGCGCGGGCATCAGCCGCGTGACGGCCAGCTCCCCGGTCGTCAGCGTTCCGGTCTTGTCGAACACGACCGCCGTCAGCTTGCGGGCCCACTCCAGATTCGTCACGTCTTTGATATAGATGCCCAAACGAGCGGCCGCGGAGAGCGCCGCCACGATCGCCGTCGGCGTGGCCAGAATGAGCGCACACGGGCAGGCGATGACCAGCAGGGCGATCGTCTTGTTCATGTCCTTCGTGAAGAACCACACGACCCCCGCGACCATGAGTGTGACGGGGGTGTACCAGGCGGCGTACTGGTCGATCAGGCGCATGAGCGGAATCTTGGTCCGCTCTGCCTCCAGAATGAGGTCCTGAACGCGGCCCAGCGTCGTATCGTGCCCAACCTTCGTGACTTCGATCTTCAGCGCCCCGGTCACGTTATTCGTACCGCCGAAGACCTCATCCCCCACCGTCTTTTCCGCCGGCAGGGATTCGCCCGTAATGTTCGCCTCGTTGATCGTGGAATGTCCTTCGAGGATGCGGCCATCGGCGGGCACGTTGTCTCCCGGGAGGACGAGCACGACGTCTCCCGGTCGCAGGGCGTGGGCTTCAACCTCCTCCTGACTGCCGTCGTCCCGCAGTCGGCGGGCGCGCGTCGGCGTCAGCCGCACGATGCCCTCGATGGCGGCCCGGGCGCCCAGGGCGGTGCGCGTCTCGATCAAAATGGATAAGAGCAGGAAGAATGCGACCACCCCGGCCGTCTGGTACTCTCCAGTCGCCATGGCGGCGAGGATGGCCAGCGCGACCAGCTCGTCCATGTGGAATTCGCCGGTAAACAGCGCTTTGAGCGCGTGCCACCACAGTGGAGCGGCCAACAGCAGGGCCCCGATTCCCGCCAGCACGTCACGGTAAAAGGCGCCGCTTTCGCTGCCGCCCGGTCCGGCGCGGAAGAGCCATCCGGCCAGAAACGATGCGGCTACGAGCACGCCCCCCAGAAGCGTAGCCACCAGTTTTGCCGTTGCCCGCCCCGTTTCCGCTTTTACCGACAAGTGCTCGTGAGCCATATTCTGCCGCCGTAAGCGGTTGCGCAAGAAGGACTCCGCACGCTCCGCACCCCCGTCGGGCGGATTCGTTGCAGTGAATGTAAGCGCACGCCGGTCCGTGTCAATCTGCCGGCGCGCACCGGAACCCGCGTATTGCTAGTACGACGCCCCGCCGCGGGGAGTTCGTCTGCCGATCGCTTTTTGTGTCATCGCGGGTGTCGCCACGCACATCAGGCCCGCGTCGTCCCCAGGGTCAGATTGCGGCCGTTCTCGCCGGGCTCGAAGTAGTGCACCCGTTCCATGTCGACCTGCACGACGGCGGGCGCGCCTTCTGCCACGCGTGTGTGCGCCTCGACGCGACAGATGATGTGGGGGTGGCGTGGCGTGGCGCAGTACACATCCGTGCGATCGCCCAGAGGTTCCACCACGGAGACCTGGACGTTGAGGGTGCTCAAGGGCGGCGCCCCGGCGGCGGGGCGCAGGCTCTCGGGCCGCACGCCCAGCACGATCGGCTGGTTCACGTAGCCGGCCAGTTGCGCCTGATGCCGCGGGCTGACCACCAGTCGGTTCTCTCCCTCGTCGAACAGCAGTCGGTCGTTCTCGCGCACCAGCCGACCGGTGAAGAAGTTCATCGGCGGGGTGCCCACGAAGCCGGCTACGAAGCGGTTCACGGGGCACTCGTAGACCTCATAGGGCGTCGCGCACTGGTGCACCACGCCATCCTTCATGACGACGACGCGGTCCCCGAGCGTCATGGCCTCTTCCTGGTCGTGGGTGACGTAAACCGTCGTCGTCTGCACGCGGCGGTGGAGAGCTTTGAGCTCGGCGCGCATGCCGATACGGAGCTTCGCGTCCAGATTCGACAAGGGCTCGTCGAACAGGAAGGCCTTGGGTTGACGAACGATCGCCCGCCCGACCGCGACGCGCTGCCGCTGTCCGCCGGACAGGGCTTTCGGCCGACGGTCCAGCAGCTCCTGAATGCCCAGCACTTCCGCCGCCTGCCGGACGCGCCGATCGATCTCCTGGCGCTCCTCGCGTGCCTTGCGCCACAGGTGGTGCGCGAAGAGGAACCCGAACGGGTTGTCCCAGGCACCATAGCGGCGGCGTAGGAGCAAGCCGAAGGCCATGTTCTTGTAGACCGTCATGTGGGGGTACAGGGCGTAGTTCTGGAAGACCATGGCGATATCGCGGTCCTTGGGGGGGACGTCGTTCACGACGCGGTCGCCGATGCGGATGGTGCCCGATGTGATGTCTTCCAGCCCCGCGATCATGCGCAGGGTTGTGCTCTTGCCGCAGCCGGAGGGCCCCACGAGGACGATGAACTCGCGGTCGCGGACCTCGAGGGTGAGGTTGTCCACGGCTTTGACGTCGCCGGGGTAGACCTTGGTAACGTTTTCAAGCGTCACTTGAGCCATGCGGACCTCGCCGCGGGCCAGCCGGACTGCCGGCACAGATCGGTTGACGGCGCGAATATACGAGTCCGGGCGGGGGGCGGCAAGGCGGGAGCGGGGCGCAAAAAAGAGAGAGTCCGAGCTCGCCGTACCCGGACTCTCCAAGCCAGGCTGCCCGCTCCGATGAGCGGTGACCCACAGCCTCGCTGAGATACATCGTGCAGCGAATGGAAGGCCGTGAATAGCGGCGGTTTCCGGTCGGACAGAGCCTCGGCCTGTCCCATAAACACAAGCCGGGAGCCGGCTCGCCCGTTGACACCTGCGGATCGGTTACTTACAAAGGGGGCGATGGGTTCCGGCGGCGGTACCGGGCCGCTGCCGGCGGTCTGAAAACGCGATCAGGGCGCTTCCTTGCCGTTAATTGTCGAAGTCATCTGCCTGGTTCTCTTCTTCGTATTGATTGCGGTACCCAGCCTCTACGGCTTCCATATGTACCTGCTCATGTTTCTGGCGCACCGGCGCCGGCAGCGGGTGCGGGCGGAACAGCGCGAGATCATTGAGCGGTATCAGCGGAACACGCCCGAGGAGCGCTGGCCGGTGGTTACGACGCAGCTTCCGCTGTACAACGAGCTGGCGGTAGCCCGGCGCGTGATTGAGGCGGTGGCCCGCATGGACTATCCGCGGGATCGCCACCAGATTCAGGTGCTCGATGACAGCACGGACGCGACCCGACAGGTTGTGGATCAGGTGGCGGGCGAGCTGCGCGCCCAGGGATATGACATTCAGGTGCTTCGTCGCCCGACCCGCGAGCACTATAAGGCCGGTGCCTTGGCGTACGGGCTGACGCACGCCCGCGGCGAGTTCATCGCGATCTTCGATGCGGACTTCGTGCCCGACCGGGCATTCCTGCGACGGTTGATTCCCCTGATCGCGGAGCGCCCGGACGTGTGCGTGGTCCAGGGACGCTGGGGGCATCTCAACGCCGACGAGAGCTGGATCACCCAGGGGCTGGCGCTGGGGCTGGACATGCATTTTGCCATCGAGCAGGGCTCGCGGAACTGGAACGGCCTGCTGATGAGCTTTAATGGTACCGCCGGCATCTGGCGGAAGGCGGCGATCGAGGATCCGCGGGTCGGCGGGTGGCACGGGGACACGATCACGGAGGACTTGGACCTTTCCTACCGGGCGCAACTGGCCGGCTGGAAGATGATCTACCACGTGGACGAGGTGTGTCCAGCCGAGTTGCCCTCCCACGTGCACGCCCTCAAGACCCAGCAACGCCGCTGGGCCATCGGCACCATTCAGACCGCCCGCAAGCTCTTGCCGGCCCTCTGGCGATCGCGACTGACGTTCGCCCAGAAGCTCGAAGCCACCGTCCACATGACGCAGTACGCGATTTCTGTGCCCATGATCCTCGTGGCGCTCTTCGGGCGGCTGCTGCCGCTGATGCTCACCGGGGATCATTGGCCGGCGTGGATCCAGTGGCTTTGCACGACCTTTCTGCTGGCAGCAGTAGCCCCCTGGGCGGCCTACATCAACGGCCGCTATGTCCTGGGTGGCGGAATCCCCGGTCCCACCCAGATCTTCAAACTCACGATCCTGGGCCTGGGACTGTGCGTGAACAACGGACTGGCCGTGCTGACGGGCCTGTACCAGCGGGGCGGCGAGTTCGTCCGCACGCCGAAGACCGGAAACGTCGGCGCCCGCCCGCGGGGTTCGGTGTACGGCGGGCTGCGTGATCGACTGTGGTTGCTGGAGCTGCTCCTGGGGCTGTGGTGTCTGGCACAGTGGGTGTACTTCCTGCCACAAGATGGGATCGGCAGCCTGTTCCTGTTGTTCTACGCAGTCGGCCTGCTGGCCTTCGGCTGGGGCTCGCGGCCGCAGCACCCGCCACGTTCCAAGCCGCGCCGCGCTTCCCACGCGGAGCCACGCTCGCTTCCGGGCTACCCGCTCCCGGGCGGAGCGTGAGCAGAACCGGTCGCGCGGCGGCCGCCTGCCCGGGTCCGCGCTCTTAGCGCGCGCGACGCGGGCTGCTACCCTAGGTCGGAAATGTCGACCGATACCTCTTCATCCCCGTCGGTCGCGGCCCGCCCGAACACCGCTGCGGCCCACGACACGCCGCTGTGGCTGCTGATCATCGTGCTGGCGCTCATCCTGGTCCCGCTCATTGCGCTGGCCGAGTTCCTGGCCTACTGGCGGACCGACATCGTCGATGACCAGATGTTCGCCTACTTCGGCTGGCGCATCGCGCACGGCGCCACGGTCTACCGCGACGTCTGGGACAATAAGCCGCCGGGTATCTACTGGATCAACGCGGTCGGCATGCTCCTGAGCGGCGGGAGCTACTGGGGCGTGCTCGCGATGTGCACGCTGGCGCTGGGGGTCGCGCACGCGGCCTACTTCGTCACCGCTCTGTCGTTGTGGCACCGGCACGCCGCGACGGTCGCCACCGTGCTGCTGGGCTTCTACCTCACGCACGGGTACTACACCGGTGGGACGAACCGCACGGAGACGTTCCTGGTCGCGTGCGAGCTGACGGCGGTGGCGTTCTACATGCGCGGCTGGGCGCGGGACCGATGGTGGACGTGGTATCTGGCGGGCGCGTTCTGCGGCCTGGCCTTCCTGTTCAAGCAGGTCGGGCTGGCGGCCTGGGGCGCCATGGGCCTGCATACCCTCATCCTCGTTCTGGCCCGACGCCTCCCGGTCCGCGTGGGCGTGCGACGCGGTCTGCTGCTGCTGGGTGGCGTGCTTACAACCGTCGGACTGGCCGCGATCTACCTCGCGGTCCAGGGTGCGCTGGGCGAGGCCGTGTTCGCCGCCTTCGGCTTCAACCGGGCTTACTTCGCAGCCGGCCTGAGCAAGGTGGATTACAACGTGGTGAACTGGGAGTTGCTCCGCCGACACGTGGAGCCCGTGCTGTTGCTCCCCTTGCTGATGCTGGTCGCGGCCACGATCCATGCGCTTCTGTGGTGGCTGCGCCCGCAGTATCGTCCGCCGGAGATCGAAGGGCCTCTGCGGGCCCAGCGGGCGGTCTGTCCAGGGTACCTGCTGCTGTTCTGGATCTGGCTGGCAGTCGCGCTGTACGGAGCGATGCTCAGTCCGCATGCGTTTCGACACTACCTCGTGCCGACCATCCCCCCGCTGATGCTGCTGGCCGGGTACCTGATCAACGTGCTTCAGGCCGAGGCGTCGCTGCTCCAACGGGTTCAGCAGCGCGCCTGGGTGCTGGTCGCGTTCGTCATCATGGCCTATTTCGCGACCGATGCGTTCCGTCGACAGTGGGAAGTGTTTTCGAAAGTCTGGGTGTATCGGATCGAGCGGCGCGAGCCGGCGGAGTGGGAAGTGGTGGGCGAGGCGATCGCCGCCCTCACCGAGCCGACCGATCGCGTCCAGTGCTGGAACTACTTGCCGGGGGCGTACCTGCGGGCCCGGCGGATCAACGCGACGCGCTTCGCTACCATGGAAAAGGTCGGCCAGGTGGGCAACGCCGCTCGGTTCATTGTGGAGGAAGTTGAGCGTACGTTGCGGGCGGCGCCGCCGGCGCTGCTCGTCCTGCCTGGGGAGGTGTATTACGAATTCCTGCTGGGCAAGGATCAGCGCGGCAGCCCGTCGCTCTGGACGCTGGGCGCGTGGGTCGATGAGCACTACCGGCTGGCGGACGAGGTCTGGGTGGGGCCGGGGGAGCCCGTCGATCGCAAGGTTGCCCACTTCGGCACTTTCTACGTGTTTCAGCGGGCTGACCGGATCGATCCGACTCGAGAAACGGACTTCGCTCCGCGTCTGGAGGCGATCCGCGCGCAGTTCCGTCAGCACACGCAGTAATCTTGAGCCGAGCGCGGCCCACGGCCTTGGGCACGTCCAACCCGCGCTGCCCGCTGCGCGCGGACTGGTCACGGGGGGGTTTGCAGAGCCGGATGGGCACGTCGCGGACCAATCGCCCGCGCAGAGGTGCGGGGTTCGGATGGCGTCCGGTGCGCGGGCGTCCGAACCCCCCGACGCAAGTCGGGGGCTAAGGGGCGCGGGGACCTGGGGTGCGGCGTTTTTCCCGCGCACTGGCGCGCGGGGGTCGGACTACCCAGCTCAAAATGGCGCGCACGCGCCGCCGTCGCCTGGCGCACCCCCCCTGGTCAGCAGCCAACTGGCCATGTGCCTCGTCGGCGCGTCCAGCGCGTACTCAGCCAGTTCGGCGGGCCGCACCCACCGCAGCTCGGCGTAGCCGAGCGGCAAGGCGTCGTCCCGTGACACCGGGCACAGGTAGCAGCGGTACGTCACCGCGCACGTCCCACAGCCGTGCGTCCAGGCCGCTTGCGGGATCACGCCCTCCAGGCGCACCGCGAGATCCCGCCAGCACGTGCGCCGGAGCACTTCGACGGGGTCGCTGTTCGGTGGGAGACTGACCCCGGGAAACTCCCACGCTGACGTCGCAGCCGCCGATCGCCGCACAAGCAGGCACGTGCCATTCGATCGCTGGATGATGGCCCGGAGCTGGGTGGCCGTGCGGTCACGTTGACGCGCCATACGCGTCCACGTTACAAAGGCCGCCACAGCGCGTCGAGCTTTTTCCCGGAGCACGCATGAGAGTCCTGATTACCGGCTCCAGCGGTCAGATCGGTACCAACCTGGGGCTGCACCTGCTGGAGCGCGGGGACGAAGTGGTCGGGGTGGACTGGCGTCCGAATCCGTGGACCGAGCGGATTCCGACGGTGCTACATAATTTGGCCATGGGGCGGCCGGGGGAGCTGCCGGTGACCGGCCGCTTCGATGTGGTCGTGCACCTGGCGGCGCACGCCAAGGTCTTCGAGCTGGTTCAGCATCCCGACCGGGCGATGGAGAACGTCACGACTGCGTTCGGGGTGCTGGAATACTGTCGGCGGCACCAGACACCGCTGATTTTCGGCAGTTCGCGGGAGGTATACGGCGACATTCACCGGCATGTGACGGACGAATCGCAGGCGGATTTCGTCGTGGCGGAAAGCCCGTACAGCGCCTCGAAGATCGCCGGCGAGGCCTTTGTCTACTCGTACGCCGAGTGCTACGACCTGCCCTGCCTGGTCTTCCGGTTCAGTAACGTGTACGGCCGGTACGACTGCGATCTGGAGCGACTGGAACGGGTGATCCCGCTGTTCATCCGGCGGATTGCGGCCGGCGAGCCGATCGTGGTGTACGGCCCGGAGAAGGTGCTGGATTTCACGTGGGTGGACGACTGCACGGACGGCGTGATACGCGGCATCGACGCGCTGGCCGGCGGCCGGCTGAAGCGCGAGACGATCAACCTGGCTTACGGGCAGGGTTCGACGCTTCAGGACCTGGTGAACCTGATCGCGCTGGCGTTGCGCCGGGAGCCCGACGTCCGCTATGAGCCGTCGCGCCCCGGGGAGGTGACACGCTACGTGGCCGACATCACCAAAGCGCGGCAACTGCTCGGCTATCGCCCGCAGGTACCGCTTACCGCCGGTATCCCCCGGGCGATTCGCTGGCAGCGCGAAATCGGCGTGCTGAAGGACGTCTGACGCGTGGGCGAGCGGGGGCGCTTGTCCAGGCCGCGCTTGTGGTTCAGAGCCGCGCCCCTCGGAAAGCGGCGATCGGCACCATGCCCGTAGGGCGCCGCGCGTGTGGTCGCTGCGTTGGCGCCGGTCTCTTGGGGGCGTCGCTCTGTCCCAGTCGCGGCGCCGGGAACACCTACATGTCGCTACGCAGCCTGCTGTGGCCGCTGAGCCTGCTGTACGCGGCGGCGATCTGTGTGCGAAACGGCTATTACGACCGGCGCCGCACGGCGGTACACCGCGCCGCTCTGCCGGTCATCAGCGTGGGCAATCTTACCGTCGGCGGGACCGGCAAGACGCCGCTGGTCGTCGAGCTCGTCCGCCGCTTACGTTCCTGGGGACACCGGCCGGCGATCGTCACCCGCGGGTACAAGGGGCGGCCCGGTCAGCCGGCGGACGAAGTGCTGGAGTACCGCGCAGCGGTGCCGGAGGTGCCGGTCGTGGCGAATGCGGACCGCGTCGCCGGGGCCGCCCAGGCGTGCGCGGACGGGGCCGACAGCGTTGTGTTGGACGACGGTTTTCAGCATCGGCGGCTGGCCCGCGACCTGGACGTGGTGCTGATCGACGCGCTGGACCCCTGGGGCGGTGGGTGGCTGCTGCCGGCCGGTCGGCTGCGCGAGCCGCTTTCCAGCCTGGGTCGCGCGGACGTGCTGGTGATCACGCGCGCCAATCAGGTTCCGCCGCCGACGTTAGGCGAGATCACACACCGGCTTCGTCGCTGGGCCGCTCGCCAGCCGGTGGTCTTGGCCAACGTCGAGCCGGCCGGCCTGAGCGACCGTACCGGGCAGCCGCTGGAGCTCCAGGAGCTGCACCGCCGACCCGTGCTCGGCGTTTGCGGACTGGGAAACCCACGGACATTTCAGTACCTGCTGGCGTTGCACGCGGACCGGCCGGACGTGCTTGTGTTTGCGGACCACGCGCGCTATGGCCGTCGGGCCATCCGGCGGATTGTCGAGCGTGCACGCCGCGGCCGGGCCGAATGGGTGGTGACAACGCGAAAGGATTGGGTCAAACTGGCATCGGTGTGGCCGTCGGAGGCTCCGCCGCTCATCCGTCTCGATGCCCGGCTCGTGCTGGGAGAAGGGGTGGAGGAGCTGGACCGGCGGCTGCGGCAGGTGATGGAGACGCGCCGGTGAACTCACCAGAGCCGTCCAACCGCCCCTCTCTGGATTGGTCGCGACTGCGGCTCAAGTCGCGGGAGGCGCGGGCGCACAAGGTGAATCTGGCGACGCTGGGCCGCGCGACGCCCCCGCGGTGCGCGTTCCGCGATTGGCTGGACGCGCTCCCCAACGTGCTGGGCGCTGCGGAGTTCCGCAAGACGGTGGCCGCCGTCGTCGCCGCGCGCCGCGCCGGACGACCGGTCGTCTTCGCTTTCGGTGGACATGTCATCAAGACCGGCTGCTCCCCCCTGGTGATCGACCTGATTGAGCGGGGCATCGTCACGGCGCTGGCGACGAACGGGTCCGGTGCGATCCACGATCTGGAACTGGCCGAAACCGGCGCGACCAGCGAAGAGGTCGCCGAAACCATCCGCGACGGCAGCTTCGGGATGGTCGCCGAAACGTGCGAACGGATGAATGCGGCGGCGGAACTCGGGGCCCGCGGTGCGGGTCTGGGCCGGGCGCTGGGGCAGCTTTTGGCCGAGGGCGACGCGCCGCATAAGGATTTGAGCCTGTTCGTCGCCGCCTACCGCGCCGGCATCCCGGCCACCGTGCATGTCGCGGTCGGCACGGACACGGTTCACATGCATCCGCAGGCCAGCGGGGCGGCGATCGGGGCCGCCAGCCTGATCGATTTTCGCACGATCTGCGCGGTGGTCGCAGACCTCACCGCTGCCGCGCCCGACGGACCGGGCGGCGTGTGGCTCAACGTCGGGTCGGCGGTGGTCTTGCCGGAGGTGTTTCTGAAGGCCGTCTCGGTCGCGCGGAACCTGGGTTACACGCTGGCGGGGATGCACACGGCGAATTTCGACATGTTGCCGCACTATCGGCCGACGCAGAATGTGATCGGGCGGCCGGTGGAGCCCGGGCACGGGCACGCGGTCATCGGACACCACGAACTGCTTGTGCCGCTGCTGCGTCAGGCGATCATCGAGGCGCTGGAAGAGTGAGGGCGCGCCATGTCAAGCGAGCCAACCGAGCCACTGTTCGGGTCCCAGGCCAGTCCCCCGCGGCCGCTGCCGCCCGTTTACACCTCCGAGCGACCGGCTTCGCCGGGGCCGGCGGAGGCGCCCGGCCAGTCCGTCAGCGGGGCGGAGCTGCTGGCGGCGCTTCAGCGGATCGAACGGCTGCTGGCGGATCTGGGCGGACGGGTGGAGACGCTTACGCGTGAGAAGCAGCATCGGCCCTTCTCGCCGGCGTGGTTCCTGGGCACGCTGTTGCAGATCCTCGTAGTGGGGTTTGTGATCGCCGCGATCGCGGACCGGGTGTTTCAGGCGGAAATCGGCCAGCAGCTTGCGAACCTTCTGCTTGCCGGCGTGCTGCAACTCGGGGCACTGACGGCCTTCCTCCTGGCGCGGGACTGAGGCGAAAGTCAGAGGAATCTTGATGGGGGGCTATTGCAGTTTCGCCAGTGCGGCTTCGAGCGTAGGGTAGATTTCGAAGAAGCGGTCGAGCTGTGTGGTTTGGAGCACGCCGGCGACGAACGGCGTGGGGCGGGCCAGCACGACGCGACTTTCCTGCACGTTGGCCTGGGCCGTCACGCGGACCAGGGCGGCCAGACCGGTCGAATTCATGAACGGCACTTCCGCCAGATCGACGACGATGCGGGTCCCGCGTCCGGCGAGTAGCTCGGTCGCCGTGGTGACGAAGTCGCCGTGCTCGCCGACCAGTTCGCCGTGCAGGCGTAGCACCTTGATTCCCGCATGCTCTTCGACCGCGACGGTCATGTTCATCTGCCTCGACCGCGTGCCGCCCGGGCCGACCGGCGGCTCCGGCGTGTGGCCGCAATGGTAGCGGGAAGAAGACCGGGCTACAAAGGGTGTCTGGGTTGCCGTGCGGCACGTTGGGGTGGGGCAACCGGGTGTTTGCAGCATGAGTAGGGCTTGACAACAGAGGCGGGGGGGGGTAAGACGCGAAGTGGAATGTGTGACGGTTGGTAGGTCGAGGGCATTCTCGCCGAAAGGAGGTTTTCGATGCGCCGGCTGCGAGTTGTCGTTGGCGCGGCAGGGCTGCTGGGATTGGCGGCGGGGTTCGCTCTTCCTACGGTCGCGCAGGTCATTGGTCCGCCGCCGGGTGAGCCGGTGGGCCCCATTGCCGTCAACTGCCCGGGGTGTAAACCGGACAACCTGGGTATCGTGGCCACTTGCAACCAATGTGGTGGCCAAATCAAGTCAGTTGGGACCAACTGCGACGTGTGCTGCGCGTCGAACACGCAATGCGATCTTCAGGAGGCTTCCTCGGCAAGGTCGGCGGGTAGCGAGTGGGCATTTTGATCTTCGACGTCGCCAGCTTGATCTGCGGGGCATTCTCTCTTTGTGCGGGCGGGGGCCGAGGAAGGGTAACCTGTGCTGTCCTTGAAGCTGCGTCTGCTTGTCGCTGTCGTTGTCCTGCTCGCAGCGGGGGCGGTGCTGTTGGTGTCTCGCCCGCGGCTACGACAGCACGCCCTGCCTGATCTGCCGAGTTTTCGACGTGCGGCGCCTTGGTTCGAAGAGCAACGCTCCCGTTGGCGCACGTATTCGTACGTCGACATCGCCGACGCGGCAGAGCTACGCGAGGCCGTACGCCGTTGGGTCCAGGCTCGGCCTTCTGGGCCGGCAATTGACGAAGACCTCTTGGCAGCGGACATCATGGGGTTCTTGCAGGGGCTGGCAGAGCGTGAAGCCGACGCCTATGTTCGGCGCGTTGCCGGTCTGCGACTTCTGGGGCCAGACCCCGCGAACGATGCCTTCGTGCAGGCGTGCTACTACGAGATGACTGGACGGACACTGCCGCGGGGCGCGAGCGCGCTGAAGGTCATGCGGGAATTCTGGCACGGCCACCCGGCCGCCGTGCCTCGTCCCGTTTCGGTATCGCAGGAGGCGTATCTCGAGGTCGCATGGTCGAGGCCCTTGTCAGCTTGCGCCGAAAAAACTGGCATCCAAGTGGATCTCCCCTCGGTCTGGCCAAGTTTCTCGGTCCTGACAGACCCTGCCTTTCGACGCTGGATGGCCCCCACTTCACGGGCGTTGATCCGGCTGACCGAACCGAGGAGGAGCCTAGCGGAAGTCGTGCGCAGGCACGACACCGCCCTCCTTGCGATCTTCGGCTGTGTGGTGCGTGCCGCGGACGGCACCCTGGGTCTGCTGCATGCCACCATGTACTTCTGCCCCGATGACGGAGCGTGGCAGGTTAGCTGGGCCGCTACGGAGTTTGACCGCCATGTGTACTGGGCCATGTAAGGCGACCAGGCCGGCGCAAGGCGACGCGACCGGCGAGCCAAGGCGCCCCCCGGCGCTGCTGCGAGAGTTTCCTGTTCTTGCGCAAGCACGATACGACCCTGACAGCCATTTTTGGGTGCGTGGTGAAAGCCGTTGACGGGACTTGCGGTATATTTCGGGTCGACATGTACTTTTGTCCGGACGAGGGGATATGCCAGGTGGAAGTCGTGTCGACGGGCTTTGGTCGCTGCCCGTTGTGGCCGATGTAGCGTCGGGTGGACACGGACGGCCCCCGCAGGAGGTTCGGCGTCGTGGCAGGTAGGCCGCGGGACTCGGCCGCTGACGCGGGCAGCGTTCGTCCGCCGCCGTCAGGCGCGGCGCGTCGGACGACATGGACCCTTGTAGCGGGGGCAATGTTCGCGGGGGTCATTCCCGCCTTTGTGCTCGTACTGGCCGGGCTGGCCAAGCTGCACGACCCGTTTCTAGCGGGCCGCTTCCTGCATTGCACGCTGAATCTGCCGGTGAGCATCGCCTTCTACGCGGCGCGCGGGCTGGGGGCCTGTGAGGTGGCGGTGGGGCTCGGAGTGTTGCTGAAGATGGGGCGCTGGTCCTGGCCAGGCTTGGTCGGCCTGGGCCTGTATGCGGCGTTCAGCGGGTTGCTGATACGTTTGCTGTTGACCGAGCGCTCGGCCTGGACGTGTGGCTGCTTCGGCGACCTGTTCAGCGGCGTCGGCCAGCGACATCTCGCCCTGCAATGCGTGTTCGATCTGGTCATGGCCGGTCTGCTCGCGGTGCACGTGGTGCTGTCGCGCAAGGCGGCCGCTGCACGGGTCGGCGGGCCGCTGACAGACGGTGGCAGCTAGGTCGACGGGTGGTTCGGCGGGCCATTTGACGATTCAGGATTCGACGGCGCCCTATCGGAACCCCGCACGCGAGTGCGGGGCACAAGCGCCGCACCGCAGGCCCCGCGCGTCTCTTAGCCCCCGACTGGCGTCGGGGGTTCGGATACAGGCTCTCACACGCGTGGCGGGCCGGCGGTCGGTAGCGGCTCGGGTCGGGTGCACGCGCTGGTCAGTTCGACGTGCCGACCGGTCTGCGACGACTCGTGCAGCGCGTGCATGATGTCCAGGACGTGGTACGCCAGTTCGCCGGACGCACGATGGGGTTGTCCGGTGCGCAGACCTTCGACCAGATCAGCCAGTCCCAGGCCGCGGGTGTTGTCCGCGCAGCCGGCCAGCAAGGGGACCTCTGTCCAGTCTTCGTCTGACGCCCGTCGCAGGCGGACGGGGCCGCCGAAGGTATTCGGGTCAGGTCCCGCCAAGCTGCCGTCGGCGCCGTAGATTTCGAGGAACGGGAGCGTGCCGTGCCACACATCGAAGCTCGTGATGAGGGTCGCCACGGGGCCGCTGGCGAAATCAAGCACGCCGGCGACGTGCGTGGGGACCTGAACGTCGATGATCTGGCCGCAGCGGGGGCGGCTGGTGATGGTTCGCCGCGGGAAGCTGACGCGGGCCGAGGCGCACACCCTTCGCACGGGTCCGAACAGGTGGATGAGAGCGGTCAGGTAGTATGGTCCCATGTCGAACAGCGGGCCGCCGCCGGGCTGGTAGTAGAACTCCGGGTCCGGGTGCCAGCTCTCCGGACCGTGACTGAGCATGCAGGCGACCGCGGCCACGGGCGTGCCGATCACGCCGTCGTCCAGCAGCCGCCGCATCGTTTGCAGACCGGCCCCGAGGAATGTGTCGGGGGCGCAGCCGACGCGCAAGCCCTTCTTATGGGCGAGCGTGAGGATGCGCTGGCCGTCGGCGCGCTGGATGGCCAGCGGCTTCTCGTTGTACACGGACTTGCCGGCTTCCAGCGCGGCCAGCGCCAGGCTCGCATGCGCAGGCGGCGTAGTGAGGTTGAGCACAATGTCAACATCCGGGTCGGCCAGCAGTTCGTCGGGTGGGCAGCAGCGCGGGATATCAAACTCCTCGGCCCGGGCCTGAGCCCGTTCGGCGATCCGATCCGCGCAGGCCACGACGCGCAGGTTCGCAAACCGGCGGAGTACTGCGAAGTACACGCGGCTGATGTGGCCGCAGCCGATGACGCCGACGTGAGCAGGAAGACGCAGCACGGGAGGAATCCTCTCGGTTCGCGGGACGACTTCAGCGACTGGCCCACAGCAGGCTGCGCTGGACGATTTCGCGGGCCTCGGGCACGTCGAAGTCGCGCCAAGTATGCCCGAAGGAAGCATACGCCACACGGCCGCGGCCCCAGGGTTTGGTCCACACCGCCGGCACGACGGCTCCGTCCTCGAAACGGGTGGTGGCCAGCACGCAGATGGCAGGGTCGACGTGCATGTAATACTGCTCGGTGTTGTGCAGGGTGAAGTCCTCCAGGCCGCGCGTGATGGGATGCTCCCGATCGACGATGTGGACGGTGTAGGCGGGCCGGAGATCGCCAGGATGGGCGACGAACTGGCCACCGGTCATGAACTGATACCGCGTGTTCTGACGGAAGGCGTCGCCCATCGTGCCGTGCCAGCCGGCCAGACCCGCGCCGGCGGCGACCGCGTCGCACAGCCCGTTCTCCTGCGCCGGCGTGAGCACGCCCATCGTCCAGACCGGGACGATGAGGTCGTACGTCCGCAGGCGGTCCGTGTCGGCCAAGACCTCCAGCCGGTCGACGATGTCAACCTCAAAACCTTGTCCGCCGAGCCAGCCGGCAAAAAGCTCGGCACTCTCGCGGGGGGTGTGACCTTCCCAGCCCCCGCAGACGAACAACGCACATTTCATGTCGAACTCCGCGAAAACAGGAGTGGAGCGTAAGGGCGGAATGTGGCTCTGCCAAGCCGGGCCAGCACGTTAAAGCGGGCCGACGCGGATGCGCTCGACGGTCAGCCGTTCCAAGAGCGCGGGCTCCACGTCCACGCCCAGCCCGGGCCCGCGCAACGGCCGCATCCGTCCGCCGAAGCCGAAACGCACCGGTCGGCGGGTGAGATCGGCGCGCAGCAGGAAGGGGCCGAAGGCGCCTTCGACAAAGCGGACGCGCGGACAGATCTCCAGGAACGCGACGCCGGCCGCGGCGAGGAGACTGGTCTCGCCGACCATGCAGCCGAGTTGCACGTCCAGGCCGGCGGCCAGCGCCAGCCGTGCGATCTGAAGGCTGGGCATCAGCCCGCCATTCTTGGCCAGACGGATGTTGAGCCCCCGCACGCCGCCGCCGGCGATCAGGCGACGGGCGTCGTCCGCGGTGAGCAGCGACTCGTCGGCGATCAGGTCGCAGGCGGTCTGCTCGGCCAGATAGGGCAGGTCGGCGTCGTACGACTCCCCCAGCGGCTGCTCGACGGCACAGACGCCGTGTTTCTCCAAGAGCGGCAGCGCCTCGTGGGCTTCGACCAAGGCCCAGCCGCCGTTGGCGTCGACGCGCAGCGTCGCCTTTCCTTTGGCAATAGCGCGGTGCAGCACGCGGCCGGTCCACGCGAGGCGCTGCTCCCAACCTTCGATGGCGACCTTCAGTTTGAAATCGCGCAGCCCGTAGAGGCGTTGTAGACGCAGGAAAGATTGAAGGCGGGTCCGCGAGCGGCCGGTGACGATGCCGGAATAGCGGGCGCTGGCCAGACACCCCGGCGGGCCGAAGCCGGGCAGTCCCATCCAGCCGGCGATGTCTGCGGGCCGCCGGCGGAACGCCTTACACAGCAGGTCGAGGAGGGCGAGCTCGACCGCCGCCCGGGCGGCGGTCACGATGCGGCCGCCAACCTGGCAGGGCAGTTGCTCCAGCGCTTCCAGACCCTCCACAAAGCTGGTGGGGCGAAAGTTGGCCACCCGCGGCGCAAAGAGTCGCGGCACATCTTCGAGCACGGACGCCACACTTTCGCCGGTGACATACGGCCGCGCCAGCGTTTCCCCATAGCCCACCCAGTGCGCATACGGAGCGGCCGGAATCAGCGCCACCACCAGCGGGTCGGCCACCTCCCGGGCGGCGGCGGCGTGCTCGAACCGCACGCGCATCGGAATCGACAACCGATGGATGTGCAGTTCGCGGATCTGGAGGGCGGGGTTCATGCGGGCGGCGGCACGGCAGCACGCTCGGGGGCGACGGGCCACAGACCGGTTGATTCGATCGCCGCCTGCCCCGCCGGACTGTGCAGATAGTCCAGGACCGCCTGAACCGCAGGACTGGGCGGCGCCAGGTAGTACACGTAGATCACTTTCGCCAGGCCGTAGCGTTCGGACTCGATTTCTTCCAGCGAGGGGAAGGCGGGGGCGGCGGTCCGCTCCATGCGCAGGCCGAGGTACCGCACGCCCTCGTCGTACCCGATCGAGGCGAAGCCCAGCGCGTACGGGTCGGCGGCGACACGGGCGATGATCTGTTCGTCGGATTCCAGCACGGTCCAGGTGGCGTCGGCGAACCAGATCTTCGCAATCGGACCGAGCACCCCGCCCGCGCGCGTGCTCTTGGGCGGCCCGTACAGCACGATGGGACCCTGCCAGTCCGGGATCTGATCTCCGGCCAGCTCATGCCAGTCCTTGATCTTGCCCTGGAAGATCAGCCGGACGTGCTTGGCGAACACAGCGTCCAGCGGGTTCTGCGGGTTTACGTACAGGGCATAGCCGTAGAAAGCGACCCGCTGGCCGTCCACCGGTCGGTCTCCGAACCGGGCGGCTTCGCTGCGGGTCAGCGGCCGGTCGGTGCACGCGATGTCGCACGCTCCCTTTGCGAGGTTGTCGAAGCCGTGCTGTGACAGATACACCGGCGCGACCTGGGTGACGCCGAAATACGGGGCGCGTGAGTCCCGCAGCCAGGAGTCCACCAGCTCCACCGCGATCTGCGCTCCGCCGAGGGCGACGCGCACCCCCGGCGGGTCGGGACGGAGACACCCGCCGGCCGATAAGGCGGTCAGGAGCAGCGCGAAGCCCAAACACCTCTGCACATCGCCACGGCACCGGATAGCGCGTGGCGAGCGGCAGGGGTCGCGCGGCCGGGCTTTTACGGCGTCCAGGCCCGACCGTAAACTAGCCGCCCAACCGGCCCCCTGAGCGAAGGAGGCGCTGTGATGGCGATATCCACAACGGTCTGCGAACTGGCCCAGCATGTCGGCCAAACGGTAACACTCAGCGGCTGGCTGTACAACAGCCGGTCCAGCGGCAAGCTCCAGTTCCTGCTGCTGCGCGACGGGACGGGGCTGTGCCAGTGCGTGCTGGAGAAGACGCCCGAGACGGCGGAGGTCTTCGAGACCGCCCGTCGACTGGGCCAGGAGTCGTCCCTGTATATCACGGGGACGGTGCGGGCCGACCCGCGCAGTCCGGGCGGCTACGAACTGGCCGTCAGCGGACTGAAGGTAATTCAGAATGTCAGCGGCTACCCCATCACGCCGAAGCCGCATGGGATCGAGTTTCTGATGCAGCACCGGCACTTGTGGTTCCGGTCCCAGCGGCAGTGGGCGATCCTGCGGGTGCGACATACGCTCGTGGAGGGTATCCGCCAGTACTTCAACGAGCATGGGTTCATCCTCATTGACACGCCGATCTTCGCCCCGGCCGCCGGCGAGGGGGCGCAGACGCTGTTCACGGTGGATTATTTCGGCGAGCCGGTCTATCTGGCGCAGACGGGGCAGCTCTATGTCGAAGCCGCGATGATGGCCCACCGCAAGGTCTATTGCTTCGGGCCCACCTTCCGGGCCGAGAAGAGCAAGACCCGCCGGCACCTGACCGAGTTCTGGATGGTCGAGCCCGAGATCGCATTCGCGGAACTGGACGATGTGATCGCGCTGGCCGAGGACTTTGTCGAGTTTCTCGTGCAGAAATGCCTCCGGGAGCGCCGCAAGGAGCTGGAGCTGCTCGGGCGCGATCTTTCCAGGCTGGAGGCGGTCCGCAAACCCTTCTACCGGCTGCGATACTCCGAGGCGGCCGAATTGCTGCGCGGCGAACGGGTTCGGCAGATGCTGACGGAGGACCTGGAACGGGCGCGGGCGCGGGCGGAGGAGCTGCGCCGGCTGATCGCGGAGAAGGAAGCCCAGCGCGGTGCGCCCGGGATCAAGGAGTGGCAGGCCGACAAGCTCGCGCAGGAGCTGCTCGACGCGCGCGAGGAGCTGGCGGACACGGAGGAGGCGATCCGCAACATTCCGCATCACATGGAGCTGGCGGCGAACTTCCGGTGGGGCAGCGACCTGGGTGGTTCCGACGAGACCATCATCGCCCGTCTGCACGACAAGCCGGTCTTCGTGACCCACTACCCACGGGCCTGCAAAGCCTTCTACATGAAGCGCAATGCCGAAGACCCGCAGGTCGTCAACAACCTCGACCTGCTGGCCCCCGAGGGGTACGGCGAGATCATCGGCGGCAGCCAGCGCGAAGACGACCTCGAGGCCCTGCGCGAGCGGATGCGCGAAGAGGGCCTCAAAGAGGCCGATTACGAGTGGTACCTGGACCTCCGCCGCTACGGAACGGTGCCCCACGGCGGATTCGGCCTAGGCGTGGAGCGCACCCTCGCATGGATTTGCGGCCTCAAGCACATCCGCGAGACGATTCCGTACGCGCGGATGATGGGCCGCTTCTATCCGTAGCGGCACGGCCTTCGACCGGGCGGCGGCGTCCGCACGCGGGGCGCGTCACTGCTGCGGCCCGGGCCGTGCCGTCCCCGTCGAGAGCGCACCGGTTCAAAGCCGTTCTGCGATCGCTTTGCCCTGCATGAACAACAGCAAGTAGTCGCGTCCGCCCGCTTTGCTGTCCGTGCCGGACATGTTGAACCCACCGAAGGGCTGCACGTCGACCAGGGCCCCGGTGCACTTGCGGTTGAAGTACAGGTTGCCGACGTGGAACTCGTGGCGGGCCCGTTCGAGCCGGAAGCGATCGTTCGAGTACAGCGCCCCGGTAAGTCCGTACTGCGTCCCGTTGGCGATCTCCAGGCCGTCGTCGAAATCGCGGGCTCGGATGACGGCCAGCACGGGACCGAAGATTTCCTCCTGGGCGATGCGCGCATTGCGGTCGACGTCGGCGATGATCGTTGGAGGGATGAAGTAGCCGGTCTTGGGAATCGCCAGTGCTCCGGCGCCCTCGCCGAGCACCAGTTGCCCCTCCTTGCGCCCGATGGCAATGTAGTTGCTGATCGACCGGTGCGCGTTCTCGTCGATCACCGCCCCCATGTAGAAGTTCTCTTCGCTGGTCGTGTCGCCCACCGTCAGCGCGCGGGCCCGCTCCACGACCCGCTTGAGAACCTCGTCATAAATGTCCTTGTGCAGGATCGCGCGGGAGCAGGCCGAGCATTTCTGCCCCTGGAAACCGAAGGCCGACGCGACGATGCCTTCGGCGGCGGCATCCAGGTCCGCCGTCTCATCGACCAGGATGCAGTCCTTGCCCCCCATCTCCAGTACCGAGCGCTTGAGCCAGATCTGGCCCGGGGCCAGCTTGCCGCACTTCTCGAAGATCCGCACGCCGACGTCCCGCGAGCCGGTAAAGGACACGAACCGCGTCTTGGGGTGTTCGACCAGGTAGTCTCCGACCTCGCTACCCGGGCCCGGGCAGTAGTTCAGCACGCCCGGCGGAAGCCCTGCGGCCTCGAAGATCTCGGCCATCTTCGCCGCGATCACGGGCGAGGTGCTGGCGGGCTTGAGCACCACCGTGTTTCCCGTGACGATCGCCGCGCTGGTCATGCCAGTGCAGATCGCCAGCGGGAAGTTCCACGGCGGGATCACCACGCCCACCCCGAGCGGAATATAGCGCAGCTCGTTGTCCTCACCGGCGTAAGGCGTGACGGGCTGCGGACCGCCCAGCCGGATCATCTCCCGGCCATAGAACTCCAGAAAGTCGATCGCTTCGCAGACATCCGCGTAGGCTTCGATCCAGCTCTTGGAAACCTCGAAGCACATCCAGGCGGCCAGTTCATAGATGCGGCGGCGCATGATGGCCGCAGCTTTGAAGAGAATGCGGGCGCGGGTTTCGGGGTCGACGCGGCTCCAGGTGGGGAAGGTTTGGAGGGCGGTCTGGAGCGCCTGCTCGGCCTGTTCGCGGCCGGCCCGGGCGACATACCCGACGACGGTCTGCGGGGCCGCCGGCATGACAGAGGCGATCTTCTGGCCGGTTTCGATCCGCCGGTCGCCGATCCGCAGCGGGTAGGCCCGGCCAAGCTGGCTGCGGACTGACTGGAGAGCGGCGAGCATCCTCTGACGCGGCTCAGGCTGGGTGAAGTCGACGTAGGGTTCGGGTCGGTAGGGGATCAACATAGCTGGTCTCCGTTCCGGAATGCGTTGGGGTCCAGGGGCGGCATTATAATCGCACTTTGCCGCCGGGACCCAGCCCGCGGCCGCGCCGTGGCGCCGATGTTTCGTCTTATGTGTCGCCGCCCGTCACCGACGTTGTTGCTGTTGTGGTTGCTCGCTGGATGCCATGCTCCGGTCCTCAGCGTGGACGATGCGGTGGTCGTTTCGGACCGACCAACCCGTCTGGTCGCCTTCGTCGAGCAGGAACCCATACTGGGTCTGCGCAAGGACGTGGAGAAGGTTCCGGTGCACTTCTACGCCGGCGACCGCGAGCTGGGTTCCGACCGGACGGGCCGGGATGGTCAGGCCACGCTCAGGGCCCGGCTGGAGCCGGGGGCCCAACGTTACGAAGCGCGGGCGTATGTTGCTGGCCAGCGGCTGGGCGCCGTCGGCCGCGTCTTCGCGTGGGACCCGGGCCGCGTGGCGATTGCGGTCGACGTGGACCAGACCATCGAGCGCACCGACTACGACGAGCTGATTCTGAAGCCGAGTGCAGACCCAAGCCCACCTGTCGGTCGGGCCGCCGAAACCCTGCGCACGCTGGCGCGGGATTACCACCTCGTGTACTTCACGGGGCGTCCGCGGTTTCTGCTGGAAAAGACCCGCCACTGGTTGGACAAGCACGGGTTTCCCCCTGGCCCGGTTATCACGAGCAAGGGGCTGCGTGACGTCGTGCACCCGGGGGAATTCAAGCGGCAGCGCCTTCGTCGTTTACGCCACGACTGGCCCAACCTGCTTATCGGCATCGGCGACAAGCCGAGCGACGCCGACGCGTACGGCGCGAACGGCATGCTGTCGCTGGTGGTCGCCGGGCGTGATCGGGATGACTTCGAGCCCCACGCGCTGATCTTTTCGGACTGGGAGTCGCTCGGGCGTTTCTTCGACGCCAACCGAGAGACTCTTACCGACCCGGCGGCGTTGAGGGAGGTGCTGGATGGCCGCCGCATGCTGCTCCAACCCGTGCTGCCCTACCGCGAGCGCTAGTCTTGCGTCGCGACCACGCGGCACCCGGGGCTTGCATTGCGCCGGCGCCGGTGTACCGTGCGGCCGGGGTGGCCAGGGTTCCGGACGCCGCCCGCGTCGAGGAAACCAGCGGCAGTACCGAGAGCACGTTGATGGCGATTCCTTACACGCCCGGCAAACCGCTTACGTGCGACGAGATCCGTGCCTTGGACCGCGTCGCCATCGAAACCCTGGGCGTTCCCGGAATCGTCCTCATGGAGAATGCCGGCCGGGGAGCAGCCGAGTACATTTACAGCGTACTCGGTGAGCCCGCGGGCGCGCGGGTGCTGATTCTGTGCGGCCCAGGAAACAACGGCGGCGACGGGTTCGTGATCGCGCGACACCTGCACAACGCGGGCGTCACTGTCCACGTCGCGCTAGCTGCTCCGCCGGAGAAGATCCATGGCGACGCCGCAACCAACTTGAACATCCTTCACCGGCTCGGGCTTACGCCGGTGGCAGCGTACGAGCCGGAGGGGCTGGAAGTGGTGCGGCGCTGGGTGGACCAGGCTGACGTGATCGTGGACGCGTTGCTCGGAACCGGTTCCACCGGTTCGCCGCGGGGAGTGATGGCGACGCTGATCGAGCTGGCGAACGGGGCGCCACGGGCGCAGCGGGTGGCGATCGACGTTCCGACGGGGCTCGACGCGGATAATGGGGCGGTTTACGAGCCGTGTTTCCGCGCGACGGCCACAGTGACCATGTTGGCGCCCAAGGTGGGTTTCGAGACCGCGGCCGGGCGCGCGGTGGCGGGGGAGGTCGTCGTGGTGAGTATCGGGGTGCCACGCGACCTGGGGTCGCTGCCTCCCGGCCTGCGCCGGGAGGTTGACGGTTAGTAGTTTGTTTGGGATACTGGCGGCAAGACCGGACGGGCGTACGGGCCGGGCGGCCGGCGTGCCCCGTCCAGCTTAGACGAGCGAGGACGCATCCATGGCCGAGAAACGGGACGAGCCGCCGAAGGCGGAGCTGCGCGAAGAGGTACGCAAGGAGGCGCTGGGCCGGGCGGTTCAACAGATCGAGAAGTCGTTCGGTAAGGGCGCCATCATGTATCTCACTGAGCGGCAGTCCGCGACCGTGGACGGCGTCTCGACGGGCTGCCTGTCGCTTGACCTGGCGCTGGGCGGCGCGGGCATCCCGCGGGGCCGCGTGGTGGAGATCTTCGGCCCGGAGTCCTCGGGCAAAACCACCCTCACCCTGCATGTCATCGCCGAGGCCCAGCGGGCCGGTGGCGCGGCGGCGTTCATCGACGTGGAACATGCCTTCGACCCGTCCTGGGCCAAACGGCTGGGCGTCAATCTGGAGGAGCTGCTGATCAACCAGCCTTCATGCGGGGAGGAGGCCCTGGAGGTTTGCGAACTGCTCGTCCGCTCCAACGCGCTGGACATTATCGCGGTCGACTCGGTGGCCGCGCTCGTGCCGCGCGCGGAACTCGAAGGCCAGATGGGGGACCAGTTCGTGGGGCTTCAGGCCCGCTTGATGAGCCAGGCCCTGCGGAAGCTGACTGGCATCGCTGCCCGCAGCCGCACGAGTGTCATCTTCATCAATCAGATTCGCGAGAAGATCGGGGTGATGTACGGAAGTCCGGAGACGACGCCGGGCGGGCGGGCCCTGAAGTTCTACAGTTCGCTGCGGATCGACGTCCGCAAGATCGGCGTTCTCAAAGAGGGCGAGCAGGTCATCGGGACGCGCGTGCGGGCCAAGGTCGTCAAGAACAAGGTCGCCCCCCCCTTCCGCGAGGCCGAGTTTGACATGCTTTTCGAGTCCGGCATCAGCAAGGAGGGTGACGTCCTGGACCTCGGGGCCGAGTGCGGCGTCGTGACGCGGACCGGGACCTGGTTCGCTTTCGGCGACACCCGCCTCGGTCAGGGGCGCGAAAATGCGCGCCAGTTTCTGCGCGACAATCCGGATATCCTCCAGCAGATCCGGCAGCGCGTCCTTCAGGTCAAGCTGCCGCCGCCCCCCACGCCTCCCGAGTCCGCTGCGGCGACCGAGGAAAAGGGGGACGAAAACCGGCGGGCGCGTCCGGCCGCGGCGGCGCGTCGACCGGCCTCTTCGGCCGTGTCACGCAAGCGGTAGCCGAAAGGGTGGGCGGGAGCCAGCTTTTCAACGTTTCTGAAAAATTCAGTCTCGGGTGGACTTCCGGCACCTGGGGCGCAACACTCTGGATGGATTGCAGGCCGCGGGCGCCGGGCAGTGAAGGCGCAGGGTGCGCCGCGGCAGCGTCATCCCAAGCCGCGGCCGTCGGCACGGGGTGTTCGGCGGCCGGTCGGACGATGAGAGTTCCGGCGCGTGCGGATCGACGGGCAGACAGTCAGCGCGTATCCATTCGACGTGTATGCCGCTGTCGCGGGCGACCTGGAGCGCGCCCAGCAGCTCCTCGTCCAGGAGCTGGCCACCGACCAGCCTGTGATCCGGGAGCTGTGCGAGCACATTCGTCAGTACCACGGCAAGCTGCTGCGCCCCGCGCTGCTGCTGTTATCGGCCCGGGCCTGCGGCGGGGTGCGACCGGAGCACCACGTCCTGGCGGCGGTCGTCGAACTTGTTCACCTGGCGACGCTGGTGCACGACGACGTGCTCGACGAAGCCGACCTGCGTCGCGGGGCTCCGACCGTCAATCGCCTGCGGGGCAATGAGCAGGCGGTGCTGCTCGGTGACTTTCTCTACAGTCACGCCTTTCGCCTGTGCAGCAGCCTGTCGTCGTCGTACGCTGCGCGTGTGATTGGCCAGACGGCCGTCACGCTTTGCGAAGGCGAAATGATGCAGATCGCGGCGCGCTGGGACCTGGCGCTGACGGAGGCCCGCTATCTGGAGATGATCGCGCGGAAGACGGCGTCCCTGGTCGAGACGTGCTGTCATCTCGGGGCGTACTACGCCGGCGCCGACCGGGACACCGTCCAGCGCCTGAGCGCGTTTGGGCGGGCGGTCGGGCTGGCGTTCCAGATTGTCGATGACCTCCTCGATCTGACCGGCAGCGAAGCGGTCGTGGGCAAGTCGCTCGGCCGCGACCTGGCCGAAGGCGAGCTGACACTGCCCGTGCTGCACGCCCTGCGGACGGCGTCTCCAGAACACCGGGACCGGCTGACGGCGTTGCTTGACAGCCCCGGTGCGCAGCAACGCCAGGAGATCTCGGACCTGCTGGCGGTGACCGGGAGCCTGAGCTACGCGGACGACGTAGCTCGCCGGCAGGTCGAGATCGCCAGACAGGCGCTTCGCGGACTGCGCCCGTCCGCAGCGCGTGACCACCTTCTGACGGTGGCCGAATTTGTCCTTCAGCGGCGCCATTGATCGACGCGTTCCGCGCGGGGCGGATCGGCGCCTTCCCGAACTTCAGCCCTCACCAGGCAGCGCGTCGGGCGCCGGGTGGGGCGCGGGAAACGTGCGTCGGTTGTGCTGCGTTTTCGCGCGTGGCACCGTGAAAGGTGTCCACGGCGCGGCCTGTCGGGTCGACCCCCGCGGCCCCTGAAACGGTTGAACCCTTGATCGGTGCCCGGCCGGCTCCCGCCTACGTCACCCGCCGGAAACGTCCGTCGCCCTCGTTGACCAGCTTGGTGAAGCCCTTGGCCTTCAGGTTGCGGTCGCTGAGCAGGGCGCGTTCCGAAGGCAGGGTGCAGATGCCGCACGCCGAAATGAGGCGCCTCACGGGGGCTCCGCAGCGTGGGCAGGTTGCCAGCGGCGCATCACGCATCGACTGCCGCACTTCGAAACGCTGCCGACAGTGCTCGCACGCCCGATCCGTATCGACAGCCTGATATTCGTAGGTCGGCATACCGATTCTTCGTGACTCCCACGGCTTGCTTCCCGACGGCCCCGCGCCGCCGGGAGAATCTCTGTCTGATTTTACGCTTTCGTGCAGCGCACCGAACGGGTTGCGCCGCGGCGTTCGAGGACTCCTTACTCGTCGACGCTGGTCAGCGGCAGGCCGTGACCGGGCTTTTTCTCGTACAGCAGCCAGTAGACGACCGGGATGACGAACAAGGTGAAGACGGTCGAAGCGAACAAGCCGAAGATCAGTGCCCAGGCCAGCCCGGAGAAGATCGGGTCGATCGTGATCGGCGCCGCCCCGAGCATCGCCGCCCCGGTGGTCAGCAGAATCGGCCGCAGGCGGACCACCCGGCTTTCCATGATGGCATCGAAGAGGCTGCGTCCGCGCTGCAAGGACAGGTGGATGAAGTCCACCAGGATGATGGAGTCCCGCGTGACGATGCCGGCCAGCGCGATCATCCCGATCATTCCGGTGGCGGTGAACAGCACCGGGTCGGCATACCGCCCCACGTCGTGGGCGAACAGATTCAGCAGCCAGAAACCCGGCATGATCCCGATCACCGTCAGCGGAATGGCCAGCATGACGACCACGGGGATCACGAACGAACCGGTCTGCGCCACGAGCAGAATGTAGATGCCCACCAGGGCGGCCGCGAACGCCAGCCCCAGATCGCGAAACACGTCGAGCGTGATCTGCCACTCGCCCTCGCCCGAAAACTTCACCCGGATTCCGTCCGGCACCGACCACCGGATGCCGCTGCCGTTGCGGAGGAAAGTCCGCGCCGCCAGGCCCCGCGGCGGCGTGTCGGCCAGCCAGCCACTGCCCGCGTGCGAAACGCAGGCTTCGGACCCCGGCTGCGCCTGCTGGTCCGCCTGGATATCCACGATGCACTCGGCGGGGGTGCGGCCCGCCGTTTCGGCGAACACGTACACCACGCGTTCCAGATTCTTGTGGTAGATCGTCTTGTCCACGAGCGTTTCTTCCCAGCGGCCCAGTTCCGCCAGCGGGACCAGCACACCAGTCTGCCCCTTCACATAGATGCGGCTCAGCTCCGCGGCGCTGGACCGCAGCGCCCGCGGCAGGCGGAGCTCGATCCGCAGCGGATTGCGCTCGCCGGCAAGCTGCACGGCCCCTACGACCGTGCCGCCCAGGGCTATGCGGATGGTCTCGGCGATCTCGGCGGTTGAGACGCCGTTCAGGGCGGCCTTTTCCTTATCCGTGACGAACACGAGCTTGCGGCTGTCGGCTTCGACGCTGTCGTCGAGGTCGACGACGCCGGGCTCCCGCGCCATACGGGCCCGGACCGTGCGGGCGGCGGCGATCAGGTCGTCGTAGGAGTGGTCCGGCCGACCGCGCACCTCCGCGACCAGGGTGGCAATGACGGGCGGTCCTGGGGGCACTTCGACGATCTTCAGGCTGGCCCCGTGGCGCGTTGCCAGCGCGGTCAGGTCGTCGCGCAGCCGCAAGCCCAGCGCGTGACTCTGATACGCCCGATTCTTCTTGCCGACCAGGTTGATGCGCAGCTCCGCCACGTTGTCGCCGCGGCGCAGGTAGTAGTGGCGTACCAGCCCATTGAAGTCCATCGGGGACGCGACCCCGACGTAGGCGGTGAAATCGGTGACCTCGGGCACGCCGGCCAGGTAGTGCTCGAATTCCCGTACGGCCGCGTCCGTGCGTTCCAGCGTGGTCCCCTCGTCGAAATCGAGCACGAGCAGCAGCTCGTTCTTGTTGTCGAACGGGAGCATCTTAAGCGGGACGGCGCGGATGGCGGCCAGTCCGGCGCCCAGCAGCGTCAGGAGGGCCATTACGCCGAGAAAGCCCCACGCCGCCTTCCGCGAATGCAGCAGCGGCGCCATCAGAGGGTAGAACACGCGGTACAGCCAGGTCTTTCGAAGAGCTTCCGGGTCGTACACCTCGTCATGCGACGCATGGCTGTCCGCCAGCGAAGGGACCTCCCCCAGGCGGGTGTAATGACGGCGCAGGACATGATACGACAGCCACGGGGTGATCGTGAACGCCACCACCATCGACATGAGCATGGTGACGGGCACGTTCAGGGCCATCGGCCGCATGTAGGGCCCCATCATGCCGGTGATGAAGAACATGGGCAGGAACGACACGATCACCGCCAGCGTGGCGGTAATCAGGGGTGGGCGGATTTCGGCGACCGCTTCGAGGACGATCTGGCGCGTGGCCCGTCGCCGCATGGCAAAATGCCGGGCGATGTTCTCCACATCCACGATCGGGTCGTCCACCAGCAGGCCCAGCGACAGGATCAGGGCGAAAAGCGTTACCCGGTTGATTGTGTAGCCGAACGCGTAGTTGACGGCGAGCGTGAGTCCGAAGACGACCGGGACCGCGACGGCGACGATCAGGGCTTCGCGCCAGCCCAGCCCGAGTGTCAGCAGCGCGATGACGATGAAGATGGCGACCGCCAGGGCTTCGACCAGTTCGTTGACTTTCTCGTTGGCGGTGAGCCCGTAGTTGCGCGTAATCACCAGGTCGATGTTGTCCGGGACGACGGTCCGCTTGAGTTCGGCGGCCGCCCGCAGCACGTCCTCGGCGACCCAGACGGCGTTCGTGCCCTTCTTCTTGGCGATCGCGATGGTCACTGCCGGCGTGGAAATCTGCGCAGGCGTTTCGTGGGACAACTCAGGTCGCCGCACATGGCCGGCGCCATGGGCATCGCCGCCGACCAGCGTGCTGGGAAAGCCGTGGTGGGCGGTGAAGCCGCGCGCCGGGCCCCATCCGTGGCGCACGTAGCTGACCGCCTCGGCCGGCCCATCCACGACCTCGGCGACGTCCTTGAGGAAAACCGGGCGGCCGTTGAACACGCCGACAACCAGTTCTCCCAGTTCCTCGGGTCGGCCCAAAGCCACGCCCGCTTCGACCCGCACCACCTCGTCGTTCCGGGCGAAGTCGCCGGCGGTCTGGGTGACGTTCGATACCGCCAGGGCGCGCTGCACTTCCAGGGGCGAAATGCTGTAGGCGGCCAGTCGGTCCGGGTTCAGGTACACTGCGGCCGTACGCGGCTGGCCGCCCACCACATAGGCCCGCGAGACGTTCTTGACGGCGGCCAGCCGCTCCACCAGCTCCTCGGCCACGCGGCGCAGCGTGTACTCGTCGGCGGCCACGGCGTCGCGTCCGGTCAGCGTCAGCGTCACGATCGGTACGTCGTCGATCTCGACGGGTTTGATCACCCAGCCGGTAACCCCCGGGGGGACGGTGTCGATGTGCTCGTCGATTCGTTTGTATAGCTTGACCAGGCTCCGTTCCCGATCCTCCCCCACGTAGTACCGCACCGTGATGATCGCCTGCCCCTCGCGCGACATGGAGTAGACGTACTCCACGCCGTCGATCTGGTACAGCAGCTTCTCCAGCGGCGTCGCGACGAGCTGCTCCACTTCCGCCGCCGAGTGCCCCGGGAAGCTGACGTACACATCGGCCAAGGGCACGATGATCTGGGGATCTTCTTCTCGTGGCGTAATCAGCAGGGCGGCCAGTCCGAGCAAGGCCGCCAGCAGGATGAGGATGATCGACAGGTTGGATCGCAGGAATACGCCGACGATCGCGTCCGTAAAGGTGTGCGCCTTAAGCGGGTGTGGAGGGTGACCCGATGACGATGCGCTGCCATGCGGGGGCGGCATCTCACTCATATGTTACTCCGTGCCGATCTGCCCACGTCACGCCCATACGGTTCGGCTGGGTCAAGATAGTAGCGGGATGACTGCTTGAACCGCAACGATGGACGCCGCCGCACCGCGGACGCCGCGGGCCTGCCCTGCCGACGACGGCCGCCGGTTCTGCCTTCAGATTGCTGGGGAGATGAGGGGAGAAGAACGGAGAGGGCGGGATTCGAACCCGCGGTGCAGGAAATTCCCCGCACGACGGTTTAGCAAACCGTTGCCTTCAGCCACTCGGCCACCTCTCCCGTGTCGCTGCCCGACCTTGACCTGGACAAACCCGCTGAAAGAAGTTCCGTCTCCGCGCCGCGCAACGACCCGGGCGGACGCCGACCGGTCCGATCGCGCGGCGTTTGCATAGGCTAGTTACCCTGCTTGCCGCCGTCAAGAAAAACCGTTTCCCCGCGCAGTGGTGTCAGCGTCCGGGCGCTGTCCGTCGGTGACGGTAGCCTGCGGAAACCTTTACTTGTAGGGGTAATCCGGCGGGAACGAGATGATCTCAATGTGCTGGCCGCCGGGGGCCTCCAGATAGAAACTGCGCGTGCGGTCACGGTGCGGATGGATCGTCGCGCCGTGCTGTCGGGCCAGGCGCTCCAGGTCGGCGTCGCTGACCCGCCAGGCGATGTGCCCCGGATGCTGATCGCGCAGCACGAAGGCGAGCCGCACGCCGGCAGCGTCTACAAAGGCCCACGTGTCGTCCTGGTACAACACGCGGGCGCCGGGGATCATCCGCAGGTACCAGGCGACCGCCGCGGCGATGTCCGGGACCTGCTGCGCGATGTGGTCGAAGGTCATGGGGACGGACGCATTCGGTTCGGTCATATCGGTCATAGGCGTGCTCCGGCTGTGTCTACAAGAGTCTGCCCGGATTCTAAGTCGGAATTCACAAACTGCCGGCGCGCGGTCAGAATTCGCCACGCGAGTGCGGGACGGTGCCACACTGGCGTGCGGGGTTCGGATAGCGCGCCGTCGAATCGCGAATCGTCATGCGGGGCGGTTCGACGGCGGTGCCCGCCGTCAGCGCCGACTCAGCCCGGCTCGGTGCGCCCGCCGCCCGTCAGTTCCTCCCAGGCGCGGAAGGCCGCATCCGCATTCGCCAGCTTCGCCCCCGCGCCCAGCTCGAACTGGGCGATAACTCCACCGGCCGGCCGATACAGCAACTCGACGAGCTGCCGGACGGCGTTCCGAGCCGCGGCGGGCGACGGAGCCGGCAGCACGTGCTGACGGTCGACTTCGCCCCAGAAGGTGATCCGACCCGCGAAACGGGCGGCGATCTGGGCCAGGTCCATGCAAAAAAGCTGGCTGTTGATCGCGTCCACGCCGATCTCGATGAGGTCTTCGTAGATGGCGAAGATGTGGCCGTCGGAGTGCATGAACGCCTTCTTACCGGCCGCATGAGCGATCCGCACGTAGTCCGCATAGAGCGGCTTGAACAGTCGCCGCCACTGGCGGGGGGATATGAGCAGATTCTCCTGCGAGCCCCAGTCGTCCATGAAGGTGATGCCGTCCACGCGCGTACGGCACCAGACCTCGATCTCCCGACAGTTCAGATCATGAATCCGTCGCAGCAGCTCGTGCAGTTCCGGCGGCTCGCGCGCCAAATCGCGGAAGACGGCCTCCGTGCCGCGCAGGAACTGGAGGCGCTCGAAGGGTCGTGGGCAGCACCCGGACAGCACGAAGCGGTCAGACGCGGCGCAGGCGGCGTCGATGGCCGCCCGGTCGATGTCCAGCACTTCGACGGGCAGGCGCAGGGTGTCGAGCTTCGACCAGTCGTCCAGCGGCGGGTGCTTGACCTGTCCGATCACGCCGGGCTGCACGTTTTCGAAGACACAGCCCCATTCATCGCGGTACCGTCCAACGGCATACGGATCGCCTTCCGTCAGCGCCGCGAGCTTCGGGTTCGGGACGGCGGGGCGGTCGAAGTCGATCGGCCAGCGACGTTGGAAGTCCGCGATCGCAGCCCGACCGTGCTCGTGTTCCGCGATGGGTAGCAGCCAGAGGTCGCGCGGCACTCGGTCCGGGTAGTCGAATTCGAGACAGCGACGGACGCGTTCGCGGCCGGTCACGAATGGTCCCTGCGACTTGGACGGTCCTGCCCGCGCTCTATGACCCGCGCGGCCATACACCCAGTCCTGGCCGGTCGGACAGGCTGATGACGCCGCCTTCCCGCGTGATGCCCTCGAACGGATCTTCCGCCAGCAGCAGGGCGCCGTCCAGATCGGCGTAGTCGACCAGCGAGGAGATGGTCAGCGCCGGGGCGATTGCCAGACTGCTGCACACGAAGCACCCGAGCATGATCTGCATGCCCAGAGTGCGGGCCAGGGCGATCATCCGCAGCGCCTCGCGGATGCCGCCGCACTTGTTGAACTTGATATTGACCCCGTCCACATACCCGTGCAGGCGGACGACGTCGGCCGGACGCTCGCAGCTCTCGTCGGCGAAGATGGGGGCAACGCCGAGCCGACGCAGCTCGGCCAGGCTCTGCCAATCGGCCCGGTCCACGGGCTGCTCGATCAGCGTCGGCCGGTAGCGGGCCAGCTCCGGGATTCGCTGCCGAGCCTCGGCGGGCGTCCAGGCCTGATTGGCATCGAGGAACAGCGGTCCGTCGAACACGGACCGGATGTAGGACAGCGTCGCGTGGTCGTCCGGTACGCCCACCTTCACTTTCAGGGCGTCAAACCCGGCGGCCAGCGCCTCGTCCACCTTCACCCGGATCAGGTCCGGCTCGGCGACGCCGATCGTGAACGTCGTCTGTTTGCGCGGCCGAGCCAGTCCGAGCAGTCGCCAGACGGGCACGCCGAGTTTCTTGCCGCACCAGTCGTGCAGGGCGGCATCGAGTCCATCGAGCGTAGCGCGCTGCGTGTCGAAGTCCGCCAGCAACCGTTTCAGGATCGGCTCGATGGCGAACGGGTCGTCGCCGAGACGGTCCTGCGCGGCCGCCAGCGTCGCTTCGGCCGATTCCAGCGTCTGGCCGTACAGTTCCGACGGGACGATCTCGCCGTAACCGATGAGGCCTTCGTGCTCCAGGCGGACGATGATCGTTTCCTTCTCGTCCGTGGCCCATTGCGCGGTGGCAAACCGATGCCGCGGACGGATGCGCTGTCGCTGCCAGGTCAGGTTCATGGCACCCAGGCTCCTGTGGAACTCCCGGGACCGTCGGCAATCACGTCGTCCAGCAGGGAGATGCTGATGATGGCGGCGCGATCGACGAATACCCGCCGACGATTCATCTGGCGGGTACCGGAACGCTCCAGAATGCACGCGTCGTTCACGTACTGCTCGTTGGTGCTGTGCGCTTCGTTGCGGTCGTGCACGTCCGCGTCGCTCAGCCAGTAGCCGCGCTCGTCGTAGGCGTAAAGCTGCCCGATGTACACGCGCGGCCCCTGCGTATCGAGTACCACCCGTCGTCCCAGGAAGTCATCCAGCGATGGCTTCTTTGGCTGCTCGGTCATGCCCCGGATGCACTCCACCGGCCGCCGGCCGCGCGGGTTTCCGGGCGGCGACGCGCCGCTATTCTATGGGCGGCCGCGTGGTGCGGCCAGAGCGGTGCCGGCGGTTCGCGATGCCGATCCAGAGCGACGCAGCCGTGGTCCTGCGTCTGAGCGACTACTCGGAGACGTCGCAGGTCGTGTCGCTGTTCAGCGCGCGCCACGGACTGCTGCGTCTGATCGCCAAGGGGATTCGGCGCGGCACGAAAGAGCGTTTTGCGACCGGTCTGGACCTGCTCGAACGGGGTGACGTCAGCTTCGCGCCGCCACGGGGCGATGCCCGGCTGGGAACCCTGACCGAGTGGGTTCAGCGGGAGACGTTTTGCGGCCTGCGCCGCGATCTGCTGCGCCTGACCGGCGGGCTGTACGCGGCCGAACTCGTGCTTGGGTTGACCGAGGAAGGCGACCCGCACCCGGAGCTTTTTGGTGCGCTGGTTTCCCTGCTGCGGCGGCTGGCGGGCGAGGAAGCGGCGGCCCCGCTGATTCCGCAGTTCCAAAGCGATCTGCTGCGTGCGATCGGCTACGCACCGCAGCTTGGCGAGTGCGTGACGTGCCACCGACCGATGCGCCGCGGTCAGCCCGCGTACTTCAGCGCCGGCGCCGGCGGGGTCGTCTGTCGGGACTGCGAGGCACTGCACATCGAGAAGCGGCGGCTGGCGCCCGGGCTGCTGGAATCATCGCCCGCCAGCGGCGACCCGCGCGACTGGTTTGCCGTTCTGGACTACCACTTGACCCACATTGCCGGCCGCCGGTTTCGCACGGCCGAGCAGCTGGCTGCGTTGCTGGCACGCTTGTGAGCCGGTCGACGGGACGCTGTTCGATACACAGGGAGCGGCCCTATACTTCTCATAGCCGGCCGAGTTGTGCCGGCCGCGCCGGTATGGGCGCGGCGAAGGCCGCGGTGGCCGGCGTGCTGCGGAGAGCGGTTGTGGACGACGAGGTGCTGGGACTGCCGGCCGTGGTGCCGTTGTTCCCATTGCCAGGGGTGGTTCTGTTCCCCGGTACAATCATTCCGCTGCATATTTTCGAGCCGCGCTACCGGGCGATGGTGGCCGACGCGCTGGCGGGGGACCGCTACGTCGCCATTGCGCTGCTCAAGCCGGGCTGGGAACCTCTGTATCACACGCCGCGGGCACCGATTCATCCGACGGTCGGCGTCGGCCGGATTCTCGAACACGAACAGACCGACGACGGGAATTACAACATCCTGCTGCGGGGTGTCGGGCGCGCGCGGATTGTCGAGGAGCTGCGCGAACACCTGTACCGTGTGGCGCGGATCGAGGCGATCGAGACCCGGTGTACCGCCGACGAAGCTACGTCCGAAACGCTGCGCGCAGAACTGTTCGACGCGATCCGCGGCAATCCGGGGCTCGATCCGGGGCTGCGTCGCCAGTGGCTTCGGCTGCGCGACACCGACCTGGACCTGGGGACGCTCAGCGACCTGTTGGCGGCGGGGGTTCCGGCGGAGGCCGAATTGCGGCAGTGCTTGCTGGAAGAAGCCGATGCGGCCGCCCGGACGCGGATGCTCGTCGAGCAGATCCGCACCGTCGCGGCGATTGCCCGTAACGTCCCGCGGGTCGGCCCGCCGGGCCGGCAGAGTCTGAATTGACCACGGCCGCCAGGTCAGTAGGCCCACAGCCGCCGGCCGACGCCGGGTATGATTCTCTGCCCGAGAACCGCCCAGACGTTCAGTTCGTGCGCCGCCCACAGCGCCGAGCCGATGGCGGCCACGACGATTACGAGCTGCACGGCCAATACCGTACGTTGGAAACGTCGGGCCCGGCGCGGATCGTCCGCCAGCGCCAGCAGGAAACGCGACCGCGACGCGATCGAAGAATGCCGCCAACTGCGGGCCTCGGGCCGAATCCCGTTCAGCAGCGCCACCTCGTAGAGTGCGTGACTGAGCACGTGGGCGGCGGTCGCGCACAGCGCGCCCGCCATCGGCCGGCCCGGGTTGCCGCCCGGGGAATGCAGCGCACACGGCAACGTGCACGGCAGCCCGGCCCGGGTCAGGGCCCGGACGGCGAAGACGTCGGCCTGCCGCTCGAAACGCCGGGAAATCCACCCGAAGACCAGCCCCCATTTGATGAGCAGGCCCAGACCGACGAGCGTCACGAGGAGCTGATAGCGGGCGTAGTCGGTGCGGGCCAGGCCGCGCGTCTGCATCAGGAACACGGTCACCAGCGCACCGCTGATCAGCGCCAGCAGCAGGAAGCACTGGATGTGGCGATGCTTGACATGGCCGGCCTCATGCCCGAAGACCGCCTCGATCTTGGTCTCTTCCATCTGCTCCAGCATCGCATCCGTGATCAGCACGTAGCGCAGCGGGGCGACGACACCCATGACGGCCGCGTTGACCACCATGCCCCCGGACCGCCACACGAGAATGTCCCGGCAGCGCAGCCGCAGAGCGCGGCACAGGGCGAGCAAGCGGTCGCGCAGCGGCCCGTCCGGCAGGCGTTGCGTTACCCACACGTGTCGCAGAATCTCCGGCGCGATCACGGCCACCACCATTGTGGCCAGGCCGATGAGCACGTCCGGCGTGTAGGGTTGCCCCGTGAACTCGCGGATGGGGCGCTCGTAGCGCAACACCACGTCGCTGGCCAGCAGGATCAGCACCATCGGTACGAGCACGAACAGGACCTGGTGCCGCAGGTTGTATTGCAGGTATTGCCCCAAGCCCCAGACGGGACGCACCGGCCGACCACGGTACAGATATGCTTCGACCGCGATCTGCCGCACTGCTTGGTCCGCCGGAAACAAAGCGATCCACGCCAGCACGATGGTCGCCAGAAACGGGGAGAGGGCCAGCAGGCTCGGTACCACGACCCAGTCGCCGACGGTCGGCAGACGCGCACACATGGGCAGCCAGTCCGTGGTCAGCAGCACGGCGGCATGCCCGACGCCGATCAGAGCTTGGACCAGCGCCAGACCGCGATGAAAGGTGAACTGGCCACGGGAGGGGGTTTCGGGGTAGCGGTCCAGCTCACGCAGCGCCGCACGCGTGACCAGCGCCGCGGCCAGGACCGGCACCGCGGTGGCAGCTACTACCGCCAGCGTAACCCCCGTCGGGCTGGTGACCAGTCGGTACAGCGGCTGCGAGATTGTCAGTACGATCGCGAAGACGCCGATGACGACCACATACATGCCGGCGCAATCCTTCCGGTCGGTGCCGCGCCCGGGGCCCCCGTTCATCACCGAGGGGCGCATGCCGATGTAGGATGATACTGCAACCCCGCGGCCTGCGGGGGCCGAGGTGCAGAGATGCGTATCAAGATGTGCGGCGTCACAAACCCGTCGGACGCGGTGTTGGTGTCGCGCTGTGGGGCGGATTTCGTAGGGTTGATCCTGGCGACCAGCCCGCGCCAGGTGACGGTCGAGGTGGCCCGAGAGGTTGTCCGGGCGCTACCGCCTGACAGCCAGCCGGTGCTCGTCTTTCGCGACGCGCCGGCGGAGGTGGTCCGCGACGCTGTGAATGCGACCGGCTGTCGGTGGATTCAACTGCACGGACGTGAGACGCTGGCTGACATCGAGACGCTGCGGCGCCGTTGTCCTCACGTGCGAATCATGAAGGGTTGGGAGGTGGGGACCGGCGACGCGGAGGGGGACCTGATGGCGTACCTGGCGGCGGATGCCGGGCAACTTATCGACGTCGTCATCCTCGACGCGCCCAAAGGCGGGCCGCATCCCGGCTACGAACGACTCGGAGAGTTATCCCGGCGACTCCAGGCTCGGCCGCCCGAAGTGTGGTGTGCGGGCGGGCTGACGGCGGGAAACGTGGCCGCCGCGCTGGCCGCCGGCTGCTACGACGGCGTGGATGTCGCCAGCGGCGTGGAGGTTTCCCCGGGCCGTAAGGACGAGACACTGGTCCGGCGGTTTATCGCCGCGGTGCGCTCGACCGCGCGCCGGTCGGCGTCGCCCTGAGGTAGCCGCACCGCGGGCCGGTGTGTTCGCCGACCCGCGGTGCAGTGTGCATCGGTGGGCCCCGTCAGGTGCGGGGTCCCGGGGGAATGGACTTACGGACAGATGGTTCCGATCAGGCTCACGAACGGGTCAATGTCCGCGAATGTGACCATATGGTCGCCGTTGCAGTCCGCGTTGAGCCATGGGCACGGCCAGTGTGTCCAGTATTCCTCGCCGGCCAGAGCCTCGACGAAATAGTCGATGTCGGCGAACGTGACCATTCCGTCGCAGTTCGTGTCACCCGGGCAGAGGCACAACATCTTGCTGCCCAGCCCGAATGCCAGGTCGATCGACTGTCCGGCCAGCGGGTGACCCGGCGGATACCGCAGTTCGTACCACGGTCCCGGATAGGGCTCGATGCCCACGCCCCAGACGGCGTCGTCGTTCCAATGCATTCGCGACGTCTTCCACCCGAACTGCGCCGGTCCGGCACTGCTCGGCAGCGCTGCCTGCACGTCGAGCCAGTAGATGACCGGCTGATCCGGCGAGCCGCGCTGGCAGAACGCCTCCCACGGCGGCACCGAGAAGTGGTACACCCAGCAAACGTGGTCGCCCGGGAAGACGTAGGACTCAGGCGATCGCGGGTCCCACCAGCCTTCGTCGATGTCGCTCCGATAAACATGGACGTCGTAGGTTCCGGGGGGGAAGTGCCCAACCCACAGGATCGGGCCCGGTTGACTGTAGCCGCCCGGCCCGATCGGCAGGTCCGCATGCACGCTCAACGTGAAAAGCACGGTATCCGGCCCGTCGGGCGGTAACATGTCATCCTTCCAGGAGCCCCAGATCACAATGTCCGTAAGCAGGTTCGTCTGCGTGCACAGGAAGTCGTCGGCCAGCACCCGCGGCTCCAGGACGTTCACGTCGACGCCCGTGGGCGTCAGATCCGGCAACTGATACCACTTCACCTCGCACATTTCGTCCATGCCGTTGCCGTTCAGGTCGCCCAGGCACTGCGAGCCCGGTCCCTTCGGCTGGCCTTCCATGATCAGGCAGTCCTGCGGCGGCAGCATCAGACACGTGTTGTCCGGCAGACAGCACGCCTCCGGCTCCGGTAGCAACTCGCAGATGTCTGCGATGCCGTTGCCGTTGAAGTCATCGCAGGTAGTGCCGGGACCCTTCCACAGACCCACGTACTGCCATTCGCAAGTGGCCGGGTCGGTAACAACGCACTGGATCGGCGGATCGCCGAAGCAGCAGGCGCCGAGCTCGGGCAGCTCGCAGATGTCTGCGATGCCGTTGCCGTTGGCGTCATCGCAGTTGGTGCCTTCGCCTTTCCACACTCCCATGAGCTGATCGCACGTGGCCGGGTCGGTGATCACACAATCCATGCCGGTCAGACCAAAGCAGCAGGCGCCCCGCGGGATGTGCGGACAGATCGTCGTCGCGCAATTCGTGTCCGGGCCCATGGGAGTGCCACCGCGCTGGCGGCAGACGAAGGGCACGAGGTCCTCGCAATGCTCATCCGGGAAGCAGCAGGCCTGCGTCGGCTGGGCTCCGTGGATTTCCCAGAACCAGCGCGACTCCAGGCCGCCGCTATTGTTGCGGAACGCGATGAGTTGGCGCGCGACCAAAAAGCCGCCTGGCGGAATCGGGACCGGCACCTGGGATCGGAGGGCGTCCGCGGTGCCGACGTCAAGGAACACGTCGAAGAAACTTTGCGGCGCCCAGATCAGCGGACGATCTG
>Ga0209162_1000192_pt1 | contig 68474 bp, 54 predicted proteins | sample YNPNPMetaG_FD_187121 | JGI IMG/M metagenome (GOLD analysis project Ga0209162, IMG submission 187121) | Anoxygenic and chlorotrophic microbial mat microbial communities from Yellowstone National Park, USA - YNP NP MetaG (SPAdes) (version 2) ...
GCCCGCCTCTGAAACCGGCGCCCCTATCCGCGCCGGATGTCGTCCCGGTCAAAGTCCCACTCCGCCATCCGGCCCGTCTTCACGCTCTCGTTCACCATGTGCGCGCACGCGGCCGCATGATGGCCGGCCACTTCGTTCTGCCAATACGGCTTGCGCGAGCGGATCGAATTCAGGAAATGCCAGAAGTGAACGATCGTCGCATCCTGCCCTTCCTCGCGCCAGACGTTGCCGCCGTCGATGAGCCGCGGCTTGTTCAGGTGCCTCAGCTCTTCCTTTTGCACCTTCGGGTCCTTCCAGTACTGCTCCTCCAGCCTTCGCGGCCAGCTCTCGACGATCCAGCGGTTGTCCTCGCGCACGTTCTCCGGCCAGTAGCGCAGCTCTCCCCAGCCCACCGAGATCGTGCCCTCGGTGCCCAGGAACATGAAGCTCGCCTCCGACGACGACTGGTTGTTGAACGTCGACGAAAGATTCACCGTGAACCCTTCCGGGTACTCGAGCACCGCGTTCAGCGTGTCGGGCACCTCGCGCGATTCCTTCCACCGGTACAGCTCGCCCATCGCCATCACCCGCTTCGGCATTTTTGCGTTCATCAGGTAATGGATCGTCGTGCACAGATGCACGAAGAGATCCGTCGCAATGCCGCCCGAATAATCCTCGTAACAACGCCACCGGAAGAAGCGCTCCAGGCTGAACGGGCGCTTCGGCGCCGGGCCCAGGAACATCTCCCAGTTCACCGTCTCCGGGCCGGCATCCGGCGGGATCGGGTAGATCCACGCGCCCGACGCCGTGTTCCGGTTGTATGCCGCGCGGATCAGCGTTACCTTGCCGAGCTTGCCTGCCTGGATCAGCTCCCGCGCGTGGTTCTGCGTCATCGACGACATGCCCTGCGAGCCCACCTGCACGATCCTTCCGGTGCGCTTCGCTGCCGCGATGATCTCCAGCCCCTCGCTCGAACGGTAGGTCAGCGGCTTTTCACAGTAAACATCCTTGCCCGCCTCCAGCGACTCCACCACCATCTGCTTGTGCCAGTGGTCCGGCGTCGCCACCACCACCGCATCGATCGATTTGTCGGCCAGAGCCTCCCGGTAATCCTTCAGCACGCGCGGGGCGGCGCCCCGCCGCGCGCGGATGCGGTCCTGCGCCCGCTCGATCCGTCCCTTGTACGCATCGCTGACGGCGGCGATCTCGAACTGCGGGTGCGCCATCATCGCCTCCATCAGCTCGTGCGCCCGCGCTCCGCAGCCGATGAACGCCGCCCGGACCCGGTCGTTCGCGCTCACCCGCGCCTGCATCGAGGCCGCCATGGCGGCCTGCATTTCCAGAAATCCGCGCCTTGTCATTTCCATGCCCCGTGAACCTCCAGCGTTTTGTATTGTATGCTCTTTCTCGGACACGCATGAGCGATACCGCCGCAGGCGAACTCACCATCCGCAGGGCCACGCTCGATGACCGGCAGGCGATTTACGAAATCCAGCGCGCGGCCATCCTCGAAACCTGCCGCCGCAGTTACCCCGAAGAGGACGTGACCGTCTGGGCCGGGCTCCTGTCGCCGGATTCCTATCACGCCATCCATGACCGCTACTTCGTCGTCGCCGAACGCAACGGCCGCATCGAAGGCTTTGGACAGCTCGACGAGCACGAAGGCGAGGTGGAAGCCATCTACGTCTCGCCTTCCGCTTCCGGCAAAGGGACCGGCTCGGCCATCCTGCGCCATCTCGAGGAGCGCGCCCGGCAGTGCGGCCTGAAGGAGCTGAAGGTCCGCTCCACCCTCAACGCCGAATCGTTCTACGCCCGCCACGGCTATCAGCATCTGGCGCTGACCCGCTACCGCCTCGTGCCGTCCCTCATGCTCAACTGCGTGGAAATGCGCAAGCAGCTCGCCTGAAAGCCGGAAAGCATCTTCTCCGGAATCCGCCCCGGAGGCCGTTGCTGCCGGCGCCGTGCAGCCGCGCCCGCTCTGGCTGCTTCGAAACCGCTCTTCGTTGACACGCGGATCCGGCCGCACCGCGCATGCTTCGCTCCGGCTCTCTCCTCCCGCCGGCCGCACGAGCGGCGCCTGGCGCCGCCTTCATCATCGGTTGAGGCTCCTCAAACGGGATCGTGGCTGGCCTCGAGGCGCCTGTGCGCCCGTCATCGCGCGTCCGTGCTCCTCCATTCCAGGCCGGGCGGCGCAAAGGCAGGCGCGCTTCGCAAAAACAAATCTGTGTTTGTTTGTGCTATGGTGGAATTATCCGGATGCGAGGCGCCTCGCTTTCGCGCCTCCAGTCCCCGCACCGTGGGCGAATTCCCGCCGGCAACTTGCAAGCGGGTTTCTTGCGTCTCCCGGCCTGCGCCGGCCCCCATTATTTCAGAAACAGCGGAAAATTTCCGAAGGAAACAAATGGCTACACGAAAAAAACAGGAAAATGTCCCTGCCTCTCCCGACAGGGAGACGCCCGCGCCGAAAAGGGCATCGCGCGCCAAATCCCCGGCGTCGACGCATGCCGCGCGCCCGGATTCCCTGCCCCGCGCGGCAGCCGCTCGCCGGCCTGCGGTGCGCAAACGGGTCGCTGCGGGCTTCGATCCCGCCGCCCATCACGAGGAGATCGCCCGGGAGGCATACCTGCTGTGGCTGGCCCGCGGCATGAGCCACGGCCACGATCAGGAGGACTGGTACCGGGCCGTGGAAATCGTCCGCTCCCGTTACGTCTCCGCCGCCTGAGACCCGTTTCGGCCGATCGGAACGCCGCCGCGGCTCTCAGCTTGCGCGATGCGCGGCCGCCTGCCCGCGGAATTTTCGCAAGACCGCCAGAACGCGGCCCTGGATTTGCAGCCTTTCCGGCTCCACGAAAATCGGCGCCAGCTCCGCGTTGGCCGGCTGAAGGCGGATGCGCCCGTCCGGCTCCCGGTAAAACCGCTTCAGCGTGGTCTCCATCCCGTCGACCAGGGCGACCACGATTTCGCCGTCCCGCACCTCCGCCACCCGCTGCACCAGCACATAATCGCCGCTGCAAATGTGATCCTCGATCATCGAGTCCCCTTTCACTTGCAGGGCGTAAATGTCCTCCGATTCCGTGAATTCGCCGAGATTCAGACCTTCCGGCGTCGCCACGCTCTCCACAGGCGAGCCGGCTGCGATCCTTCCCAGCAGGGGCACCTCTCGCTGCCCCGCCAGCCTGGCTTGCAGCCGTTCGCGTTCGGCCTCCAGATACGAGGGGGAAACCTCGATCGAGCGGCTTTCGTTGAAACGCCGCCGGACATAGCCTTTCTGTTCCAGCGCCGAAATGTGCTTGTGAACCGTCGCCAGCGAGGACAGCTTCAGCCCCGCTGCGATCTCCTCGAAGCTGGGACTGTAGCCGTGACGCCCGATGTAGTCCACAAGAAAGTCCAGGACTTCTTTTTGCCGCGGCGTGAGTGCCATGCCCTCATTATTGGCGAAGACCCAGCGAAAGTCAACGGGATTTTTCTCCCGCGCGGCAATTGGCCCCTCAGTTCAGCCCGCAGGCTCCCGGCGTGGGGCAAACGCCCCCGGAAGGACACATCGGCGCATCGGAGCCTGCCTTGCCCGGGGAGGCGTGCGCGGCGAAGGTCGAGAACTCCTTCTGCAAATCCGACCCGCCGCAGCCCGGGCACACAAGCGCTGCGGCGTCCTGGTTGCGCACCAGCTTCTCGAATTTCAGCCCGCAGTCCTTGCACCTGTATTCAAAAATCGGCATTGCCTACCGCCTGCTTTCCTCAAGAATCGCTATCGCCATTTTATCAATCAGCGCCCGGATTTCGGACGGGGGCGCCGTGAACCCGTTGGCGATGATCGAGAAGGCTGCGCGCCGGCCGGGCTCCTCCCCGGCGTAGCCCGACAGCCCCGCCACGTGGGAAAGGCTTCCGGTCTTGGCGCGCACCTGCGCCGCCTCGGCCATGCCGCGGAACCTGCCCGCGAGCGTCCCGTCTTCCCCCGCCACCGGCAGCAGCGAGCGGAACAGCTCCCCTTTGCCCTGCTCCTCCATGTAGCGCAGCAGTGCCGTCAATGAGGCTGCGGAAATCAGCCCGCGCCGGGACAGCCCGGAGCCGTCCTCGAGATCGAACTCGCGCTCGTCGGCGCCGGCCTCCTTGAGCAGCGCCGCCATCTCCTCCGCTCCCGCGCGCGCCGTGCCCTGCCCGCGAACCACGTGCGCCGTCTCCCGCAGCACCATCTCCGCGTGCAGGTTCTGGCTCACCTTGTTGATGATGCGCAGCAGTTCCACAAGCGGGGGCGACTCGCGCCGGGCCAGCTCCACCCCTTGCGGTTCCCGCCACGCGACGCCCTCGGCGCGCGTCTCGCCACGCACGGGCCCCCGCACCGCGATGCCGAGCTGCCGCAAGAGCATCGCGAACACTTCGGCCGCGAACTGCGGCGGATCGTCCACCGCCAGCAGCCGGGGCGCCGCGCCGCCGCCCGGCGGCGCCGTGCCGCGGATCTCCACAACGCGCGACCCCGGCGCGCGGCTGACCTCGATCCGCCTCTCCGCCCCATCGGCAATCCGCAGCGCGTTGAACACGGTGAAATACTCCACCGGCGGGCGAAGCTCGACCGCTGCCGCCTCGCCGGCCTTCCGTCCCGGCCTCACGATCATCTGCACCGCGTTGTCGTTCACCGCCAGCGCGCTTACCGGCGCCCCGTACTCCCACGTCATGTCCCCCACCGCCCAGCCCGGCGGGTACGGCGCCCACGGCCAGCGCGTCGCGTCGCCAATGATGCCGCCGTCAACGGCCTTCACGCCGCGCGCCGCCACCTGGTTTGCCAGCTCCTTCAGCGGGCCGAAGGGATCTCCTGCGGTCGCCTCTTTCGAATACGGAACGACCCGGCCGGAAAGTGTCGGGTCGCCTCCCCCGACCAGCCGCAGCGGCCCGCGCACGCGCCCGTTCTCGTCCGGCGGCGCCTCGGCCAGTACGCGCGTCACGAACCGGTAGTCCGGCCCCAGGCGGAGCAGCGCCAGCGCCGTGCTCACCAGCTTCGTGTTCGAGGCGGGCGTCATCGGCACGTGCGCGTTTCTTTCGCAGATCGTCTCCCCGTCAGCGATCCGCACGACGTGCAGCCCCCACGAGGCCCGCTGCGCCGCCGGCTCGGCCAGCAGCGCCGCGATCCTGGCCTCCAACTTCTGCCCTGGCGAGGAAAGGCTCGCCGCCAGCCACGCCGCGGCCAGCCACGCTTCGCTTCTCATGCGCATCAGTGTATCCTGAAGCCGTGCCTTGGCTGCTGCTCCTGATTCTCGCCGGCGCCGCCTGGGGCGGGGGCCTGGACCCTCGCGCCAAGGCGCAGGACTACCCCCATCACGCCGCGCTCGAACGGGGAGCCCTCGGCGTGGAATACCATGGCCGGGCCTTCGATTCCGCCGGCGGCAGCTTTTTCACGCAGGATTTTCTGGTGGTCGAGGTGGCGTTGTTCCCCCTGGGCGGACCGCTCGAGTTTTCCCCTTCCCACTTCCGCCTGCGGCTGAACGGCCGCGGTCCGGAACTGCTCCCGGTGACTCCCGGCACAGTCGCCCTGGCGGTTCGCAACCCGGACAGCTATGAGCACCGGCCCGGGCTGGTTGCGGGCGGAGGCGTCGGCGGCGGCCAGGTCGTGTTCGGCCGCACGCGCCCGTATGAGCGGTTCCCGGGGGATCCGGAGGCGCGCATCCCCACACCGGAGGGAACCCGCCAGGCCTCGCCGCCCGATTCTCTCGCCGCGGCGGCCGCAGCCGTGGAGCGCTTCGGCCTTTCCCGCATCGAGGCCCCCGAGGCGGGCGCCGCCGGCCTCGTGTATTTCTACTGGCGCGGGAAGCACGCCAGGCTGAAAAAAATCGAGCTTCTCTACGACGGCCCCGCAGGCAAGGCGGTCCTCAGGCTGCGCTGAGCCTCGCCTCCAGCCAGATGGCCAGCGACAGCAGCGCCACCATCAGCGCGCCCGCCACCGGCAGCCCCATGACCACCCCGGTGCCGTAAAAATGCGCAAAATAGCCGAGCGAGGCGGGCGCCAGCAGCCCCCCGGTGAGCGCGATCGAAAAAATCCCGTTGAACAATGCCGGATGATACCGGGGGAACCGGTCGCCGATTTTTTCCAGCACCAACGGCAAAATCACGGAAAATCCGCCGCCGGCCAGCAGTACGCCCACGGTCGCCCCGAACAGATTGTCGGTGAAGAACAGCGCCGTGCACCCGAACACCTGGGCCACCACCGCCGCCGCCAGCAGCCGCCCGTGCCGCACCCGCGCCAGCAGCCACTGCGCCACCACGCGCCCCACCAGCAGCGCCAGCCAGTACAACGCCAGCAGCGAGAGGCTCGCCGAGGGGCTGACCCCCAGCCGCTGCGTCAAAAACAGCGCCAGCCACCCGGCGAGCGCGCCTTCGTTTCCGAACTGGAAAAACAACAGCGCGGCGAACAGCGCCGCCGCCGGCGTCCGGAAATCCCCCAGCGCATCCCGCCAGTGCCGCTCCGGCAGCGCCACCTCCGGCAAGCCCCGCATTCGGGCGTAGACTCCCGCCGCCAGCCCGGGGAACGCCGCCAGCAGGATGAACAGGCTCGGCGCCGTGTAGACGAAGAAGGTTCCCGACACAAACAGCGCGCAAGCCAGGCAGCCGGCGCCGAAAAGAATCCCGCTCAGGTTTAACGTGGCGGTGCGGTGCAGCTCGTACGCCGGGGTGATGGCGTGCATCCCCGCCTGATTGATGACGCCCGCCGCCACGCCCGCCAGCAACAGCCCGGCCATCCGACCCCAGGCGCTTGCCGGCGGGCAAAAGGCCGCCAACACCAGCAGCGCCGCGCAGGCCAGCCCGCATCCCGCCGCCAGCCCGAACCCGATTCCCTTCTTCGCCAGCAGCCGCGCGCCGGCCCCGGCGCCGACCAGAATGCCAAGGTTTTGCAGCAAGAAGTAATGCCCGATCAGAACATAATCCGGCTCGATGTGGTACCGCCACACCGGCAACACCGCCCCGAGCAGCGCCGTCAGCAGGCCGGAAAAGAAGAGCGCCGACATGCCGCGCCGCGCTACCTGCATCGCCGCGCCGCCCCCGGTGTTCATCGTCTCTTCGCTCCCTCGATGCGGGACATCCCCTGTATTCTACTGCCGTAGACGGGCCGCACCCGACTCGAGCGGAACCAACCATCATGCGGCACCCCCTCACCTCCGTCAGCAATCGGAGCAGGTTCCATCTGCTCCACGCAGGAACAACCAGGCCTGGCGAGCCGCAATCAAGCCGCATTCGGCGATCGGCGCCGAGTTAACGTGATTCGCGCAGGCTCCGGCATGGCAATGGATACCCGCACATCACCCGGCTGCCGGGGTCGGGGCAGCCGGTTCAAACAAGACCGCCGTCCCGGCGGGTCGCCACCGGGCGCCATCCGGCTGCGGACCAGGCCCGAAGCGGTTCGCGCTGCGCCACCACGGTGCGGCCCGCACGCAGACTCTACTCTGTAGCGCCGCGCCGTGCTCGATCCAGACTTGATCGAATCCACCGTCCGGGACCCGGCGGCCGCTCGCTGACTCCATCCCCAAGACTCAATGCGACGGGCTGAAGAGCCGCCCGGCGGCCTGCCTCCGAACAGTCTCCTGCGACCGGAAACGGATGGAGCCACTTCCATGTTTCATAGGCCAACTCTCGAATTCGGTAGACAGAGCCCCCCCTTCGCCCGCACCTCCCAGATATATCAACGGGTTACGGATGGCATTTAACGTGCTCCAAGTGGCAGTGGGTCTAGGTTATCTCCCTGAGGTCGGGTTGTTGCCTCCTCCCCGGATCTCATCCGGAACTTCCCGGCTCACCAGGATCTGATCGGCGGATCCCGGTGTGCGTGCGGGGAAAGGGGAAGGGGCCGTCATCGGCTCGTCCATCCCTCCCACTCGCGCAACTCAACCGCCTTCGGAGTCCCGAGCGAAGCGGCGCGAAGCGCCCCGGGAGCGAGCGGCCGCCGCGGTCCTACCCGTCGCAACGCGCAGCGCCCCAGCCCGGAACCTTCCCGCATCCGCGGCCGCTCACTTCGGCCGTCGTTCTCACGAACGACGGCGCCCCGCTCCTCCGCAATCCTTGCCGCCTCACCGGGCAACTGAACAGCGGGGAGGGTCTCTGACGCGCTCCCGGGACTATAGCGGCGGCGCGGCCAGGCGGACGGCCCGCTCGAACGCATCCAGAGCGCCGGCGAAGAAGTGGTCGCGCGCTTCGATCCATTCCAGCCGCTTCGGCCCCCATAGCCGGTCGTAGAGCCGCTGGAACTCCTCGCGCGGCGCGAATTCATCGTGCGTGGACTGCACAAACACGCGCAACAGCGGGCAGCGGTCCAGCAAACTGTACTGGCGGTAAATGGTCGGGAAGCCGGCCAGAATCAGCCGCCGCGCGCCCTCCTGGCATTGGAGGGCGATGCGGGAGCCGAAGCTGAAGCCGGCAATGACCAGCGGCAGGGCCGGGTAGCGGGCTGCAAGGAAGTCGCGCGCGGCGCGGGCGTCGTCGGCCTCGCCGGCGCCATGGTCGTGCACGCCCTCGCTCAGGTGCACGCCGCGGAAGTTGAAGCGCAGAGTGACGGCGCCCTCGGCGCGCAGCCCGCGCGCCATGCGGTGAACCACCTTGTTGTGCATCGTCCCGCCGCCGAGCGGGTGGGGATGCAGCACCAGCGCCGCAAACCGCGGCGCGCCTCCCGCCGGCTCCTCGAGCAGCGCCTCCAGCCGTCCGGCCGGGCCGGGCACGAACAGCGTCTCGATGCGGCGCGTCATGACTCAGTTCGTCCGGTAGTTGGTGAACTGCATGTCGATGCCGAAATCGCGGGAGCGCAGCATGGCGATGATTTCCTGAAGCGTGTCCCGGTCCTTGCCCGAAACGCGGACGAAATCGCCCTGGATCGACGCCTGCACCTTTTTCTTCGCGTCCTTGATCGCCTTGACGATTTCCCTCGCCTTTTCCACGGGGATCCCCTGTTGCAGGGTGATTTCCTGCCGCACCGCTCCGCCCGCCGCCGGCTCGACGGCCCCGTAAGACAGCGCCTTCAGCGGCACGCCGCGCCGGACGAGCTTGCCCTGAAGAATCTCGAGCACCGCCTTCAGGTGGAAATCATCGGAACTGGACACAACAATTTTGTGCTCTTTTTCAATGAACTCGATTTGACTTTTCGTGTTTTTCAGATCGTAACGCTGGCTGATTTCCTTTGTCGCCTGGTGGATGGCGTTGACGACCTCCGGCATCTCCACTTTGGACACGATGTCGAAGCTGTTGTCTGGCATGAGAGTTCTCCCTCTGTCGGACGCCCGTCCGCGGCCGCGGTCAATGTCCGAGCGCGATCAGGATTTTCTCGCTGATCTCCTCGACGAGCGTGGGCAAAGACCGGTCCAGGGCCAGCGTGACGGCGGCGCGCACGGCCTCCGGGTCGATTTCCGGCCTGGCCGGCGCGGCGGCCTCAGCCCGCGGCGGTTCCGGGGGCGGCGGGGCGGGCACGCTCTCGGCAAACAGCCCGCGCGCGAAGCGGGCGCGGTCGATCAGCGGGCGGATCGTCTCGAGCACGACCGAGGCCTCGAAGGGCTTCTTCAGCACCGCGTCGCAGCCCGCGCGCCGCGCCTCCTCCTCGTCGACCGGCTCGAGCAGCCCGGCGATCAGCACCACGCCCGCGTGGCGGTGCGTTTCATGCCGCTTGATGTAACGGCACAGTTCGTACCCGGATCGTTGCGGCAGGAACACGTCGGCGAGCACCAGATCCGGCTGCACCTCGTCCAGCCGGGCGATGGCCGTCTCGCCGTCGACCACCGTGACGACCTCGTAGCCCTCTTCGCGGAGGATGCGCTCGCCCATCCTCTGGGCGTGCGGGCTGTCGTCGGCAAGCAGGACGCGGACCGGAACCTGCACCGGGCTACTTCTTCTCCTTGCCGTTCGTCTTCGGCTGTTTGGCGGGCTTGTTGTTCTTCGGGGCCTTCCCGCCGCTCTTGGTTGCCGCCGGCGCACCGGCTTCCGGCTTTGCTGCCGCGGGGGCGTCCCCGCCTGCGGCGCCTGCGGCGGCGCCCTGCTGCGCACCCTGCCTCGCGTCGGGCAGCTTGTCGAGCGCCGTGCCGGAACCGGGCACCTCGGTCGAGATGGTCACCTCGGTCACGCCGCTCTCGCCGCCCGCAGCCGAGGGCACCGTCGGCGGGATCGTGGGCCGGAGCCGCTCCATCGCCGGCTGTCCGCTCTTGGCCGCGCGGCTCACGTCAGGCGACTTGGAAAACGGCCCCCACATCTTGGCCCAAATGCTTTCCTTCGTGGCGTTCTCCAGCTCGTATTTCATCCGCGCGTAGGCCACCGGGTCGGGCTCCGGAATCTCGGCCTCCATCTCTTCGAGCTTCTGTTTGGCCTGCTCCACCAGCGGGCTGAGCGGGTATTCGCGCACCAGCCGCTGGTAGGCCGCGATGCCCTTCTGGCGGAAGCGCGGCCCCATTCGCAGGTAGCTGTCGCCCAGCCGCCACAGCGCCTGGTCGGCGCCGCTGTAAAGCGGGTAGTGATCCGTCAGCGCCTGGAGCCGGTTGGAAGCGGCGCCCAACGACCCCTTCTGGTGATAGAACGCGCCGACGCGGTACTCGCCCTCGCTCAATACCTCCTGGATCTCGCGGAGCTTCTGGGCGGCGACGGGGGCGAAGCGCGAATTCGGAAACTGCGTCAGCACCTGCCGGCACTCCTCTTCGGCGCGCAGCGCGTGCGTGGCGTCGCGGTCGGGCTTTTCCATCTGCTTGTAGTGAATCTCGCAGATCTTCATTTGCGCCTCGGCCGACTCCTCGAGCGTCGGGTAAAACAGGATGAAGTCCTTGTACTCGGCCTCGGCCTGCGCCAGCGCGTGCGAGCCGCCCTCGCGCATCCACGAGTCGGCGATGGCGAGCTTGGCCTTGGCCAGATACTCGCTCGTGTCGTAGGTGTTCATCAGGGTGTTCAGCGTCAGCCGCGCCACTTCATAGCGGCCCTTTTCGATGTCCTTGATCGCCTTGTCGAAAAGGACCTTGTCCGGCTGCTGCGTGTCCCTGGTGATCGGGTTTTCGTACTTCTTCCCGCGGCAGCCGCCTGCCAGAAGCAGGACAGCGGCGGCCGCCAGGGCCAGCCATGCCCGCCGCATGCGCCATCCGGTCATATTCGCCATCACCTCGTCGGTTCAGATTTCCGCGTGGGCGCCGCAGCGGCTCAGGCCCGGCGCGCCAGCGCGGCTTCCGCCGCCTGCCGCATGGCCGCCAGAGCCTGGCCGGGATCGGAAGCACCCAGGACGCTCGTGCCGGCGACCACCCAGTCGACGCCGGCCTCAGCCACTACTCCTACATTATCCAACGTCACGCCGCCGTCGATCTCGATGGCGAAATCCAGGCCCAGCCGTGAGCGCCACTCGCGCAGCGCGCGCACCTTGTCGAGCACATAAGGGATGAATTTCTGCCCGCCGTAGCCCGGGTTGACGCTCATCAGCAGAACATAATCGACAAGCGGCAGGATGTGTTCGAGCGCAGCCAGCGGCGTGGCGGGGTTGAGCACCGCGCCGGCCCTGGCCCCTTCGGACTGGATCAGCCGCAGCGTCCTGTCGATGTGCGGGCAGGCTTCCACGTGCACCGAGACCAGGTCCGCGCCCGCCTCGATGAACCGCGCCGCGTAAGAGTCCGCGTCGGAAATCATCAAATGCGCGTCGAACAGCAGGCGGGTCTTCTTCCGGAGGGACTCAAGCACCGGCAGCCCGAACGAGATGTTCGGCACGAAGTGCCCGTCCATCACATCGAAGTGCAGCATCCGCGCGCCGGCCGCGGCCACCTGGTCGATTTGCTCGCCCAGCCGCGCAAAATCGCCGGCCAGCAGGGAGGGAAGGATCTCGATCATCGGCAGGCAATTTCACTCTATCACGGCGGCGAAGAACCCATCCCCGGCGTCGACCCCCGGCACGCGCAGCAGCGTGCTGCGAATGCGCGCGCCCGCCACCCGCTCCACCACCTCTTCGTTCTCTTCCGCCTCCAGCGAGCAGGTCGAATAGACGAGCCGCCCCCCGGGCCTCAGGCAACGCAGCGCCTCGCGCAGGATCGCCTCCTGCCTCGCGGCCTGGCGGCGGATCTCCTCCGGCGTGACGCGCCAGCGGATCTCCGGGTTGCGCGCCAGCGTGCCGGTGCCCGTGCAAGGAGCATCGACGAGAATCTTGTCGAACACCGCGCCGAAGGGCAGGCCGAGCGAGGCGTCCGCCAGCACGCGCGGGCAAGGCGCCAGCAACGAGCGCAGCCGGGGCAGGCTTGCGTCGCAGGCGACGGCCCGCACGCCCGCCTCCATCGCCTGAAGCGTCTTGTTGCCAGGCGCCGCGCAGACGTCGAGAAATCTTTCGCCCGGCTGTAGCTCCAGCAGCGGGACGATGGCCTGCGAGCCCTCGTCCATGGGGCGTCCGCCGCGCAGGGCGAGCGGCGGCTCCTCCAGCCCGTAGCGGGCCGCCGCCCGCGCGGCCTGCTCGCCAAGCCGCCGCTTCCACCGCTCCAGGAGCCAGGCCGGCATCGAGTATTCGATCTCCTCCGACGGCCAGGCGGCAGGCAGCGGCGGCAGCCGCCGCAGCACGGCGTTGACAAAGCCCGCCGCCGAGCCGAGGCCCGCGCGCCGCACCAGTTCCACGCTCTCCGAGACGGCGGCGTGCGGCGGGATGCGCTCCAGAAAGCGCAACTGGAAAGCCCCCATGCGGAGGGCGCGCCGCACGGCGGCATCGAGCCGGTCCGCCGGGCGCGAGGAGCGCTGCCCGATCAGCCAGTCCAGTTGCCCCTGCCGGCGCAGCACGCCGTAAACGATCTGCGTCGCCAGCGCGGCATCCCGGCTGTCGAGCCCCGCAGTCTTCTCGCGCAGAGCGGCGTCGGACTTGGCGCCGCGCTCCACCAGCGCGAGGATGTCGAAGGCCGCTCGGCGGGCGGGACTCACAGTCACTACAATAAGAATTTGGAGCTCGAAAAAGCCATCCTGCGGAGAGTCGGGGAGGCGGTCGCGCGGTTCGGGATGATCCGCGACGGCGACCGTATCGCGGTCGGCTTTTCCGGCGGCAAGGATTCTTTCACGCTGCTGTCCGCGCTTCTGGCGCTGCAACGCCGCGCGCCGGTGCGCTTCGAGGTCCGCGCCTTCACCATCGATCAGGGCAAGTTCCTTGCCCCGGTGGAGCCGTTCCGCGAATGGATGCGCGAGCATGGCGTGGAGTGGACCCTCCGCGCCGACAACCCCTCGCTGCGGCTCCTCAGGGAACAGCCCGGGCATGGCTGCGACCTGTGCAGCCGCTTCCGGCGGCGCGCCGTCTATGCGCTGGCGCGCGAGCTGGGCGCCAACGTCATCGCCCTCGGCCACACGGCGGACGACTTCTGCGAGTCGCTGCTGCGCAACGCGATGTTTACCGGAAGGCTGGCCGCGCTGCCGCCGGTCGCCTGGTCCCGCAAAGGCGAGTTCCGCCTCATCCGCCCGCTGGTCTATGTGACGGAAGATCTGACACAGGCCTGGGCCGAGGCTTCCGGCGCGCCGGTGATTTCCTGCGGCTGCTCGATGAAAACCGGCACGGTGCGCCGCAGCCTGCGGCAGGTTCTTGCAGAGCTGGAACGAGACCATCCGCATCTGAAGTCGACGTTGCTGCACGCCATGGAGAACGTAGACACGAGCCGGCTGCTGGATCTGCGCTTTTTCGAACCGGCCCGGGAGGAGGGCGCGACCGGGGCGCCGCTGCCATTGCTCGATGAGCCCGCATTCACCGATTTGTAAACAACCGCACGTTGACCCGGGACACAGCGTGTCTGCGATAATTCGGTTTCCGGCGCCCGTCCGCCCCGGCGCGCGGCGGCACGGCCGAAGACAGGAATGCCTATGAGGCTGCTTCCACGCACGGAAAAGTTCTTCCATTTTTTTGTCGAGCAGGCCGACCTGATCCACGAAGCCGCGGTGACCTTCCGCAAGGCCGCCGAAAACGGGGCCTCCGCCATGCATGAAGCCGAAGTGGCCATCGCCCGGCTGGAACAGAAAGGCGACGAGATCATCCACGAGGTGTTCACGCGGCTCAACCAGACCTTCATCACGCCGCTCGACCCCGAGGACATTCACTCCCTGGCGTCGCATCTGGACGACGTGCTGGACGCCCTGGAAGAAGCGGTGCACCGCATCGTCGCCTACAGGATCGGGAAGATCCCGCCCCCCATGCTGGAAGTGAGCCGGATCATCGAGAGTTGCGCCGGGGTGCTTCAGAAGGCTTTCATCGCCCTCGGCGAAGAGAGACCTCTGCTCGAGCATGCCATCGAGATCAACCGGCTTGAGGACCAGGCCGACCATCTGATCCGGGCGGCGATCGCAGACCTGTTCGATGAGGAGAAGGATCCCATCGCGCTGATCAAGCTGAAGGAGATCTACGAGTACCTCGAAGCGACCACGGATTACTGCGAGGACGTCGCCGACGCGCTGCAAAACGTGATCGTGAAGAACGGCTGACGAACCCGGCCATGGATTCCACCTTCCTGCTGGTCTCCTTTATCGTCCTTGTCGCTCTCGTCTTCGATTTCATCAATGGCTTCCACGACGCCGCCAACTCGGTAGCGACGATTGTCGCCACGCGGGTGCTGACGCCCTTCCAGGCGGTGCTTTGGGCCGCCTTCTGGAACTTCATCGCCGCCATTCCCCTGCTGTTCTTTCACGAGGCGGGCGTGGCGAAAACGGTGGGCGCGGGGATGGTGGACATCAGCCTCGTTACCGAGATGGTGGTGTTGAGCGGGCTGATCGGGGCGATTTTCTGGAACCTGCTCACCTGGTACTACGGGTTGCCCTCCAGCTCGTCGCACGCGCTCATCGGCGGCTACGCCGGCGCGGCGATGGCGAAGGTCGGCCTGACGCGCGGCCTGGGCTCGACGCTGGGGGCGATCATCCCTTCGGGCTGGTTCACGACAATTCTCTTCATTTTTGTTGCGCCCCTGATCGGCCTGAGCCTTGGCTACCTCCTGATGGTGGTTGTCTTCTGGCTTTTCCGCGGCTCCTCGCCGCGCCGCATGGACGGCTGGTTCCGCCGTCTCCAGCTCGTCTCTTCCGGGCTGTTCAGCTACTCTCACGGCGCCAACGACGCGCAAAAGACGATGGGCATCATCACCAGCGTGCTGGTGGCCGGCGGGTTTCTGAGGGAGTTCGACGTGCAATGGTGGGTCGTGCTGTCGGCGCACGCGGCCATCGCGCTCGGCACGCTCAGCGGCGGCTGGCGCATCGTGCACACCATGGGCGCGCGGCTGACGCGGCTCAAGCCGCGCGGCGGCTTCTGCGCGGAGACGGCGGGCGCCATCGCCATCCTGTTTCCCACCTATCTGAAGGTCCCCGTCTCCACCACGCACGTCATTACCGGCGCCATCGCAGGCGTGGGCTCCATCCAGCGGCTGAAGGCGGTTCGCTGGGGGCTGGCCACCAACATTCTCTGGGCATGGGTCCTCACCATCCCCATGTCGGCGCTGGTGGGCGCATTGAGCTTTCTGCTGATTCACTGGATCACCGGGAGCATCTGACGCCCATGCGCAGGCGTCCGCGCACCATCCGCAGTCCGTTGTTCCGCAAGATTCTCATCGGAGCGGCGCTGCTTGTGTTCGCCATGGGGGGCCTGTCGGACCTGCTGATGTCCCGCTACACGCATGAGCGCGAGGAAAGCGCGGCGCGGCGGAGCCTCGAAGCCTCGGTGCGCCTTCTTGCGCGGGAGCTGGCCGCCAAGCCGCTGCCGGAGCTGCCTGAATGGGTGCGCCAGACCGACCGCCTCCTCGGCGCGCGAGTAACGGTGGTCGCCGGCGACGGCAGCGTCCTGGCGGAATCCCGCAGGCAGCCGGAGTCGATGGAAAACCACGCCCATCGGCCCGAAATTGAAGCCGCGGTGCGCACCGGACTGGGCGTGGCCAAGCGCCACAGCAACAGCGTGAACATGGATTTTCTCTACGTGGCCGTGCCTGCGCGCCTCTCCACGGGCGAACCGGCCATCCTGCGCCTCGCGGCGCCGCTCGAGACCATCGAGAGCGCCGTGCGGACCAACCGCCGGCGGATCCTGCGCGCCACTCTGGCGCTCGCCTTCCTGGTGCTGGCGGCCGCGTATTTCTTCACCCGCTCCCTTACGCAGCGCATCCACCGCATCCAGGAAGCGGCCGAGGACCTGGCCTCCGGCCGATTCACCGAAAACCCTCCGATGCTCGATTCGGGCCAGGACGAGCTGGGCGCGCTGGCGGCTTCTCTGCACCGCATGGCAGGCAACCTGCTCGATATGGTCGAGCTCGTTCGCGCCGAATCCGCGCGCCGCGATGCCATTCTGTCCAGCATGCGCGAGGGCGTGCTGGCCGTGGACGCCTCCCTCCGGATCACCTTCTGCAACCAGGCTTTCCTCGACGCCGTCGCAGCCAGGCAGACGCCCGCGGAGGGAACGCCGCTTGAGCAGGTGGCGCCCGACGGCGCGCTGCTGGATGCGTTGTTGCAGGTGCTCGAGCGCGGCGAGACGGTGCGCACCAAGATCTCGCTGGCTTCCTCGCCGGGCCGCAGCTACGAGCTCTACGCCAAGCTGCTCGAACTCAACCGCCAGAAGGGCGCCCTGGCGATTCTGCACGACGTGACGGAAATCGAGCGGCTCGAACGCGTGCGCCGGGACTTCGTCGCCAACGTCTCCCACGAGCTGCGCACCCCGCTCACCGCCATCCGCGGCTACGCGGAAACCCTGCTCGACGGCGCCATCGACGACGCCGAACACAACCGCAAGTTCCTCGAGGTGATCCGCTCGAACGCCATCCGGCTCACCAACATCGCCTCGGACCTGCTTGTGCTTTCCGAGCTGGAACAGCACCGGCCGTTGCAGGAGCCGGCCGAACCGGTCCCCGTTCAGCCGGTGATCGAGTCCGCCATCCGCACCGTGGAGTCGGCCGCGCGGCTGCGGCAGATCCGCCTCACTGCGGAGCCGGCCGATTACTGCGTCCGCGCCCTGCGCTTCCGCCTCGAGCAGGCGCTCGTCAACCTCGTCGACAACGCCGTGAAGTTCAGCCCGCCGGGCACGGAGGTCCGCATCGCGTGCAACCGCACGGACGACGGGATGGTGGAAATCCACGTCATCGACCAGGGCATCGGCATCCCCGAGGCCGACCTGCCGCGGATCTTCGAGCGCTTCTACCGCGTCGACAAGGCGCGCTCGCGCGAGGCGGGCGGCACCGGGCTGGGGCTGTCCATCGTGAAACACATCGCCGAGCTGTTCGGCGGCAGCGTGCGGGTGAAGAGCCGGCTGAACGAGGGCTCCACCTTCACGCTGTGCTTCCCCGCGGCATGAACGCGCGCGTGCGGCAAGCCGCGCTCCGGCGCACGGAGGTACCCTGAAAGTATTCATGCGGCTTGGCATCGACTTCGGCACCACGCGCATCGTTGCGGCGGCCGCCGACCGCGGCAACTTCCCCGTGGTGTCCTTCGAGTGCCCCGACGGAGCGGCCCGCGAGTGGGCGCCTCCGCTCATCGCCGTCCAGGAAGGCCGGCGCCTCTACGGCTGGGACGCGTGGGCCGCGCAGGGCGCCGAAGGCGTCACCGTCATCCGTTCGATCAAGCGCGTGCTGTCGGCCTCGGGCCCGGAAACGCTGGTCGAGCTGGCCGGCCAGACCGTGCGGCTGGCCACTCTGCTCGAAGAGCTGCTGGCGTGGCTGAAGCACGCCCTGCTCGAGCGATCCTCGCTGCCCCGGCGCGGCGCGGACTCGCTGGAAGTCCTGCTCGGCGTGCCCGCCAACGCCAATTCCAACCAGCGCTTCCTCACCGCCGAGTCCTTCCGCGCCGCCGGCTTCCACGTGCTCGGTCTGCTGAACGAGCCTTCGGCCGCCAGCATCGAGTACACGCACCGCATGGGGCTGGAAGGCCAGGCCATCCCGCAGAGAATTCTCGTCTACGATCTCGGCGGCGGCACTTTCGACGCCTCGCTCGTCTACCGCGACGGCAACATGCACATCGTCGAGGCCACCGAGAGCATCCCCACGCTCGGCGGCGACGACTTCGACGACGTGCTGGCCTCGCTCGCGCTCGAGAAGGCCGGGCTTTCGGCCGAGCGGGAATCGCTCACCCAGGCCGAAGAGTTCCTGCTGCTGGAGGAATGCCGCGAGAAGAAGGAGTCGCTGCACCCGAACACGCGCCGCCTGATGATCGATCTCGACCGCGTGCGGCCGGGATGGCCCGTCACCGCCGTCCCGGTGCCCGAGTATTACGAGCAGCTCGCTCCCCTGATCGAGGAGACCCTCCATGCCACCGAGGACCTGCTGGAGCGGGCGCCGCAAACCGTCCCCGTGACGCTTTACATCACCGGCGGCGCCAGCGAGCTGCCGCTGGTCAGCCGCCTGCTGCGCGAGCGGTTCGGCCGGCGCGTGAAACGTTCCGCCTACACCTGCTCGGCCACCGCCATCGGGCTGGCCATCCAGGCTTCGGCGCACGCGCCTGCCCTGCTGCGGGAGCGCTTCACGCGCTACTTTGGCGTGTGGCGGGAAGCGGAAGAAGGGCGCGTGATCGTCTTCGATCCCCTGTTCGAGCAGGGGCTCGAGCTGCCCGCGCCCGGCGCACCGCCGCTCGTGCGCACGCGCCGCTACATGCCCGCGCACAACATCGGACACTTCCGCTACCTGGAATGCTCGCACCGCGCCCCCGGCGGCGAGCCGGCAGGCGACATCACGACGTGGGACGAGATCCGCTTCCCGTTCGACCCGCGGCTCGCCTCGGTCGCCGATCTGGAAAACATCCCGGTGGAGCGCAGCGCCGAGGCCTCGCGGCAGCTGATTGAAGAGGCCTACACGGTGGATGCCGGCGGCGCCGTCACCGTGGTCATCTCAAACCTCACCGCCGGCTACCGCCGCGAGTACCGCCTGGGCCAGTGGGCTTCGGCCCAGAAGACGATCCGCCGCACGCAACCCTCAGGCAGGACTCGCCGCCGCAGCGCCGGCCGCTGACCTTCGCGCCCGTACTCTGCGACGGCGGGCCTCCGGACTGCGAAAATGTCGGAAGCCGGTTTCGCAGAAAAGTTCCGGAGGTGTTCATGAAGCTGAGGCCCTCGCTGGACTGGTTGCTCGTTTTCGTGCCCGTCACCGCCGCGCTCTCCTGGCTGCGGCCGGAGGCCCACGCCTGGATCTTCGCCTCGGCGTGCCTCGCCATCCTGCCTCTGGCCGCCTGGCTCGGCCACGCCACCGAGCATCTGGCCTCGCACACCGGGGAGGGCATCGGCGGCCTCCTGAATGCCACCTTCGGCAACGCCGCCGAGCTGATCATCGCCATCGCCGCCTTGCAGCGCGGCCTCCACGACGTGGTGAAGGCCTCGTTGACCGGCTCGATTATCGGCAACATTCTGCTGGTGGCCGGCGTGTCGATGCTCGTCGGCGGCCTGCGTTTCCCCACGCAATCCTTCCAGCCGCTGGCCGCGCGGGCGCAGGCCACGCTGCTGATCCTGTCGGCGATCGCGCTCGTCGTCCCGGCCGTCTTCCATCACATCGCCCGCGTGGCGCGCGAAGTGGAAAACGACCTGAGCCTGGAGATCTCGCTGGTGCTCCTGGCGATCTACGCCGCGCACCTGGTCTTCTCGCTGATCACCCACAAGAGCTTCTTCCGCGGCCTGCCCCCGGCCGAGGAAGCCGAAGCGCCTGCCGCGCACGCCTCCTGGAGCCGCGGCAGGAGCATCGCCGTGCTGGCCGCGGCCACCGCGTTCATTGCCTGGATGAGCGAGATCCTGGTGGGAAGCGTCGAGCAGGCGGCGCATGCGTGGGGCATGAGCCAGGTGTTCGTGGGCGTCATCGTCGTCGCCATCATCGGCAACGCCGCCGAGCACTCCTCGGCCATCCTGATGGCCTGGAAAAACCGCATGGACCTGAGCCTCGCCATTGCCGTCGGCTCCAGCATCCAGGTGGCGTTGTTCGTCGCGCCCGTGCTCGTGCTGCTGAGCTACGCAGCCGGCCCGGGCCCGATGAATCTCGTCTTCACTCCGGCCGAAGTGCTCGCCGTCGTCGTCACTGCGGTGATCGCCGCGCAGATCGCCTCCGACGGCGAGTCGAACTGGCTGGAAGGGGCCATGCTGCTGGCGGTGTATCTGATTCTCGCCATGGTGTTCTACTTCCTGCCGGATTCGCAGGCTTCCGGCCCTGCGGCGCCCTGACGCGCCGGCGGGCCTTGGCCTCGAACGTGCGAAGCGCGAGAATCGGAACGAAGCGGAGACGCGGCCATGCGGCGTTGCTTCATCCTTTTCGGCTCAGCCCTCCTTGCAATCCTGCCGTTGGTGGAACGAACGCGGCCGGCCGCGGCGGCGCCCCCGCCGGGCCTCTCGCCCGAGGAGCGGGCCGACGCATTGCTCGCCGAAATGACGCTGGATGAAAAGCTCCAGCTGCTCCACGGCGCGCTTACCGATTTCAATCCCGGCCCGCTGGGCACCGCGGGCTACATCCCCGGCATTCCGCGGCTCGGCATCCCGGCGCTGCACTTCGCCGACGGCAGCGTGGGCGTCGGCAACCAGGTGGGACAGGCCACCGTGCTGCCGTCCTCCATCGCCAGCGCCGCCACGTGGGACCTAGGCCTCGCCTATGAATACGGGTGGGTCATCGGCCATCAGCTGCGCGCCTACGGCGCCAATGTCAATCTCGGCGGCAACGTGAACCTCGCCAACCGCGAGCCGCGCTGCGGCCGCACGTTCGAGATGAAGGGCGAAGACCCGCTGCTCGCCGGACGCATCACCGCCGCGCACGTCCGCGCCATCCAGGACCAGGGCGTCATCGCCGGCGTCAAGCACTTCGCCCTGAACGACCAGGAGACGGGCCGCTTCACCGCCGACGTGCGCATCAGCGAACGGGGCGCGCGCGAAAGCGACCTGCTCGCCTTCGAGATCGCCATTCGCGAGTCCGGTGTGCAGTCCGTCATGTGCTCCTACAACCTTGTGAACGGCATCTGGGCCTGCGAGCATCCCTGGCTGCTGAATACGGTGCTCAAGGGCGAGTGGGGCTTCCGCGGCTTCGTCATGTCGGACTGGTACGCCACGCACAGCTCGGTGAAGGCGGCGCTCGCCGGCCTGGACCAGGAGCAGCCGGGCGGCTATGTCTTCGGCGGGCAGCGCGACCGCAGCCTGAAAGACGCCGTCCTCGACGGCTCCCTGCCCGAAAGCCGGGTGAATGACATGGCGCGCCGCGTGCTCCGGGCGATGATCGCCGCCGGCCTGCTGGACCGCGGCGACGAGCGCCCGCCGCTCGATCTCGCCCGCAGCGAGGCCATCGCGCAGCGCGTCGCCGAAGAAGGCACGGTGCTGCTGGTCAATCAGGGCCTGCTTCCTCTGGACGCGCGCGGCCTGCGTTCCATCGCGGTGATCGGGGCGCACGCGGACGCCGGCGTGCTGACCGGCGGCGGCTCGGCGCAAGTGATCCCGACCGGTGGTCCGGCGCTGTTCTTCCCTCCGCCGTGCCCGCCCTGCTGGGGCGGCGTCGTTTGGGCGCCATCTTCGCCGCTGCGCGCCATCCGCGCGCTGGCGCCGGGCGCCGACGTGCGCGTCGACAGCGGCGCGAGCATCGCCTCCGCCGCCGCGCTCGCGCGCCGCTCCGACGTCGCCATCGTGTTCGCCTCCGAGTGGCAAAGCGAGGGCATGGATCTGCCGTCGCTCTCGCTCGGCGGGGATCAGGACGCCCTCATCCACGCGGTAATCGATGCCAACCCGCGCACGGTGGTGGTTCTGCAAAGCGGCGGCGCGCAGCTGATGCCGTGGGCATCCGGCGCCGGGCCGGTGCGCGCCGCCCGCCCGCGCCGCGCCGGGCCGGTGATGCCGTGGGCGCACGGCGCCGCCGCCGTGCTGGCAGCCTGGTACCCGGGCCAGCGCGGCGCCGAGGCGATCGCCAACATTCTCTTCGGCGTCGTCAACCCCTCGGGCAAGCTGCCGCTCACCATCCCCATGCGCGTCGAGGATCTGCCCCGCCCCGTCATCGACGCCCCGCCGAAGCCCGACTCGCAGGAGCCTTTCCCCGTGCGCTACCACGAGGAGTTCCTCGTCGGCTACAAGTGGTTCGACGCGCGCGGCATCGAGCCGCTGTTCCCCTTCGGCTTCGGCCTCTCCTACACGACGTTCGAGTTCTCGGCGCTGGAGGCGCGCTGGCTCGACGAGACGCCGGGCGCGCGGCGCCTGGCGGTATCATTTGATCTCCGGAACACGGGGCAGCGCGAGGGCGCCGAAGTCGCCCAAATTTACCTGGGCCTGCCGCCGGACACTGGCGAGCCGCCCAGGCGCCTCATCGGGTGGGCCAAAGTCCGGCTCCAGCCCGGCGAGCGCAGGCGCGTCACCGTGGAGATCGACGAGCGCGAAGCCTCGCACCCGTTTTCCTTCTGGAGCGAAGCGCGCAAGCGCTGGGAAACGCCGCCGGGCGAGTATCAGTTGTTTGTCGGCAACAGCGCGGGCGCAAGCGGGCTGAGGCTTTTCGCGAAGCTGCGCGTGGAGTCCCGATGAGGCGCGTGCTCACGCGCTTTCCGTGAGAAAACAGTATTCCCAGTCGCACGTGCGCAGGCCCGTCTGCTCGCTCACCGGCCGCAGCGTGGCCACGCCCGGCTGGAGCGGATACCCGCCGGGCAGGAAGGGCGCTTCGAACCGTGCTGCCGGAACGCCGAACGGATGGCCGGCGGCGGCCCGCGCAGGCACAAGCGGCACCGCGCCGTCGCCGCCGGCCGTGATGCGCAGCCGGTTGCGCGAATACGGCTCGTCGAAAAAGAACGGGTCCGTGGCTTCCGCCACTCCCAACAGCCACGGCCCGTGGAACAGCGCCACGCGGCCCGCGGCATCGCGCTCGGCGCGCGTCTTCATGACGTAGCGCAGCGTCACGCGGTCGCCGGCGCGCCAGGCGCGCGCCAGCCGGTACCAGCCGTCGCGCAGCGCGGTTTCCGCGGCCGCCCCGTGGACATCGATCCCGATTCGCTCCGCCCAGCGCGGCAGGCGGACGAGCGCCTCGGCCGCGCGTGCCGGCGCGGCGAGAATCTCCAGCCGGATGGTTCCGTCCTGCTCCAATGCAGAAGACGCGCGAATGCGGAGTCCGCCGGCCTCGCCTTCCCCCTCAATGGGCAGGTCGTAACACAGTCCCTCGCCGCCCTCGCGCCACGCGTGACGGAAGACGTCGGGAAACGCGCGCAGCCCGTGCAGCGTGCAGCACCACCACGCCCGCGCCGAGCCGCCGCCCGGCCCTTCCGTCGCGCCGGCGCGCACGCCCGTCGTCGCCAGCGCGCGGTGGCCGAAATCGCCGGTGGAAAACTGGTTCATCGCGAATTCGTTGAACAGCGTGCGCTCGGCCGCTTCCAGGTATTGCAGCTTGCCGGTAAGCCGCCACAGCCGCAGGCTCAATCGCAGCCAGTCGGCCTCGGCGCAACCTTCCGTGCGCACCGCTTTGGGCTTCCACGCCTCCGGGATCGTCCCGGCGACGAAGAGGTTGCCGCTGTCGACCACCGCCTGCCACTCGTTTTCGGCTTGCGCCAGCAACGCCGGCTCCCGCGCCGCCTCGTACAGATTCACGATGCCGCGCAGGGACGTCAGAAAGCCGTGCGCGTGCTCCCCGGGCCTGCGTTCGAGCCGCGCGGCGATTTCGCGCGCCAGCGCGAGATACCGGCTCTGCCGCGTTGCGCCGCCGAGCGCCGTCAATCCTTCGATCGTCTGCGTCCAGCAGATGTAGCCCATGGCGAACGCGCCCTCGGCGAACTGCTCGCGCACGCGCGGCGAGTTCATTTCCGGCGCGATTTTCATAAAGAATTCGCCCAGCCGCCGCGCGGCTTCCAGCGTGCGCGCATCGCCCGTCGCGCGGTGATGCTCCACGAGGCCGATGAGAAGCCGCCCGTTGCCCCACAGAAGCGCCATGTCTTCCCGACGCAGCCCCTGCGCGGCGAACGGCTCGCCGAAGCGGCCATCCTCGCGCTGCGCCGCCAGCAGCTCCGGCAGCCACTCGGCGAGCTCCGCGTAACGCTCCTTGCGGTCCGCGGAGACCGCGGCGAGCGCTTCCAGCCACCGCCCGCTCACGTCGCCGCTGAATTCCGTGAACCGCCTCACATGGCGCGGCACTGCATCCGCCAGCACCAGTTCTTTTGTATAGGCGGGCGGCCCGCCCTCGCGCACGCGCCGCAGCGCGAGATCATAGCGCAGAGAGAATTGTCCTTGCCGTCCTTCCGGCGCCGCGCCTCGCACGGCCGCTGCCGCCGCTGACCCGAGCCATGCCCTTCTTGTAATCACACCCCGATGCTACGCGCTGATGCGCATGGCAGACAAGCGCCGGTTGGCGGGCCTGGGCGGAAACCTTGCGCCGGCGACAGAGTGCTGTGTTCCCGCCTCCGCCCCCCGCGCCGGGCGGAATCCTGGCGCTCCCCGCCGACGCCGGCGGACGCGAAAAACCGGAGAACAGACCGCGAATTCCGGAGGGAGGGCTTTTGCTGATGAAGAGAATCAAAAGTCCTGTGGATATATCAGGCGCTTTTTTCTTTGCAAAACGGACCGTTTTCAGCGTATAAATATCCCGGCGAGATTTTCGGAGCGCCGGGAATTCCGCGCGAGCCGCGTAACAACCGGGATGCCCGCGAGGGGATTGGCGGGTGCCCTCATCGGAGGCCTGTGGCGCGCCCGCCTTCTGTCTGCGCGCCTGGCTCTTTCGGGAGCCTTGCGCGGGCGGGCGGCCGCGGCAAGCCTCGTCATGGAGGAAACAATCATGGCCAGCCTGGTCAATCCAAAGCTGAATATCACCGTCGATTCGGCGAAAAAAACAGCGCGGTGCGTCGTCACCTGCGATGTCGTTTTCACCGCGTATGAAATGAACGAAATGAAAGAAGGGCTTAAATATGTCCTGCATTGCTCGCTTTGGAGCGAGGATCTCGGCATGTGGCTCAACCCGGACGACTTCCTTTTCAGCTACGGCAGCAAGGTTTTCCCGGACGCCACTCCCGCGGCGAAAGAGAAGGCGACCTTCGAAGTCACCGTCGGCGTCAGTCTGCTCGACGAGGATTGGGGCACCGACGAGGTCTACGGGTTGCTGACCCTGCACAACCTCTATACGGGCGCCAGGGTGAAGCGCAAGACCAATGTCGTTGTGCGAAGTTTCTGAGTCCTGACGGGCCGGTTGTCGTGTAACGCCCGCAGCAGGGGAAGCGGGGCCGGCAACGGACCCCCGCTTTCCCGCGCGGGCCGGCCTCCGGGCCGCGCCGCGCGGCGCTCACTGCCGGATGCCGAACCCCGCGGCTTCCAGCGCGGCGATGATCGACGCGCGCACCGCGGCCACTTCCTCGCTCGAAAGCGTGTGGTCCGGCGCGCCCAGCGTCACCCGGAACGTGAGGCTTTGGCGGTCCTCCGGCAGGGGCTTGCCCTGGTAGGAGTACAGATATTGCACGCGCTCGCAGAGCGGACCCGCAGCGTCGCGGATGCGCGCGGCCAGCTCGGCCGAGTACACGCGCAGCCCCGCCACCACCGACAGGTCGAACTCGCTCACAGGGAATCGCCGCAGCGGCGTGTACTTCTTCGGCAGCGGCCCGAGAGCGAACATTTCCGCCAGATCGACGTCCAGCACGGAGGCGCGTCCCTGCTCCACCAGCCGCGGGTGCAGTTCGAACAGCCGCGCCAGCGCGCGCCCGCGCCAGACGATCTCCGCCGCCCGCGCCGGGTGCTCGAAGGCGCGCGCCGCCGCGACGGGCTTCGCCTCGCAGCCGGGCATCAGGCATTCGGCCAGCCGCTTCAGTTCGAACAGCGCCTCGCGCCCGTCGCCGCGCGTGTAGACGGCCGCCATCAGGTGCGGCACTTCGCGCGGCAGCTCCTTGCCCTCGCGCTTGTGGATCTCGTTGCCGATTTCAAAGAGGCGGAAAGAAGAGTAAAAACGCGCGTTATCAAGAATGTTTTTGTGAATGCCCGGCAGCAGGCTCTTGCGCAGCAGGCTCTGCTCGACCGAAATGGGGTTCGCCACGCGCAGGTGCTCTTCGGGCGCGAAGCCGAACCGCTGCGCCATTTCCTCGCTGATGAAGGAGTAATTGGAGACTTCCGTGAACCCCTGCGCCGCCGTCATCTGCCGCACCGCGTGATGGAACAGGCGTTCCTCGTTCACCCACGGGCGGCGCGCGGGCAACAGCGGCGCCACCGGCGGAACCGTGTCATAGCCGACCATGCGGCCGACTTCTTCGAGCAGGTCCTCCTTGATCGAGATGTCCTTCGTGGCCCGCCACGACGGCACGCTGACCAGGAAGACGCGCGGGCGCGGCTCCGCCACGCCGAACGACAGCGATTCGAGGATCCGGCGCACTTCTTCCTTCTCCACCGGACGCCCGAGCCGGCGCTCGAGCCAGTCCAGCGGCAGCTCGATGGGCGGCGGCGGCGGCGCCTGCCGCCAGGAGTCGACCAGCCCGCCGACCAGGCGAATGCCCGGCGACACGATCCGGAACAGCTCCACCGCGCGCGCCAGCGCCCGCACCGTGTTCACGGGGTCCTGCGCTTTCTCGAAGCGCATGGAGGCATCCGTGCGGATCTTCAGCGACGCTGATGTGCGCCGGATGCAGGCGGCGTCGAAATTCGCGCTTTCGAGAACGATCCTTTTGGTCGACTCGCGGATGGCCGAGCCCGCCCCGCCGATCACCCCGGCCAGCGCCACCGCGCCGCGCTCGTCGGCGATGACCAGGTTTGCAGGCGACAGCCGGTAGGTCTCGCCATTGAGCGCCTCCAGCTGCTCGCCCTCTTCGGCGCGCCGCACGATGATCGTGTCGCCGTGCAGCAGGTCCGCGTCGAAGGCGTGCATCGGCTCGGCCAGCTCCGCCATGATGTAATTGGTCACGTCGACGATGTTCGAGATCGGGTTCAGCCCGATCGCCTCGAGCCGCGCCTGTAGCCACAGCGGCGACGGCCCGACGGTGACGTTTTCGAACACGAGCGCCGAGTAGCGGGGGCAGAGGTCGAAGTCGCGGATGTCGACGCGCCAGGAAGGCTCGCCGCGCGGGACCAGCTCCTCGCGCACCGGGTCCGCCAGCGGCAGCGCCGTGATCGCCGCCACCTCGCGCGCCATGCCGAGATGGCCCCACAGGTCCGGCCGGTGCGTGAGGCTCTTGTTGTCGACCTCGATGATGTGATCCACGGGGCAGCCGGGGATGGCCGCGCCCGGCTCGACGCCTTCGAGTTCGAGGATGCCTTCCGCATCGCGGTTCAGCCCGAGCTCGGCGCCGGAAGCGAGCATTCCCTGGCTTTCCACGCCCTGAATCACAACCGAGCGGACATGTTTTCCGCCGGCGACGGTGACGCCCGGCGGGACGAACGCGGTCAGCATCCCGGCGCGGCAGTTCGGCGCGCCGCAGACCACCGTGCGCCGCCCGTATTCGGGCCCGGCGTCGACCACCGCCTTCACGTTGTGCGAACCCTCGATCGGCTCGACGCCGAGCACCCGCGCCGCCACTACGGCCTGCATCCACGGCGCGTAGGGCTCCACGCCCTCGCATTCGGCGGTCTTCATCGTGATCAGCCGCGCCAGCTCGCGCGGATCCAGCCCGAGTCCGGGCACAAGCTCGCGAAGCCAGTTACAGGAGAACTTCACCGGAGTGCACCTCTAGAATTGCCCGAGGAACCGCAGATCGCCCGATTGCAGCAGACGGATGTCGTCGATCGCGTAGCGCATCATCACCAGCCGCGTGAGCCCCAGCCCGAAGGCGAAGCCGTTCCACTGTTCCGGGTCGATGCCGCCCGCGCGGAGCACGTTCGGGTGCACCAGCCCGCAGGGCAGCAGCTCCACCCAGCCGCTCTGCTTGCACACGGGGCAGCCGGCGCCGCCGCACAGCAGGCACTGGATGTCCAGCTCGAAGCCGGGCTCGACGAACGGGAAAAAGCCCGGGCGCAGCCGCACCGTCACCTCGCGGCGGAAGATGGCCTCAAGCAGCGCCTTCATGAAATAGAGCATGTGGCCGATGCTCACATCGCGGTCCACCATCATGCCTTCGAGCTGGTAGAACGTGTGCTCGTGGCTGGCGTCCACCTCTTCGTTGCGGAACACGCGGCCCGGGGCGATGATGCGCAGCGGCGCGCCGAAGCGCTCCATGGCGCGCACCTGCACGGGCGAAGTGTGAGTCCGCAGCAGCAGGCCGTTCTCCAGCCAGAAGGTGTCCTGCGCGTCGCGCGCCGGGTGCGTGGGGGGAATGTTCAGCGCGTCAAAATTGTGCCATTCCGTTTCGACTTCCGGCCCGTCCACCACGGCGAAGCCGAGGCTCGTGAACAGGTCCTCCAGCTCCTTCTGGATCTGCGTCAACGGGTGCAGCGCCCCCGGGCGCGCGCCGGGCGCAGGCAGCGTCACGTCGAGCCATTCGGCGTCGAGCCGCGCGGCGAGCGCCTGCTCCTCGAACCAGGCCTTCTTCTTCTCGAACCGCTCTTCGAGCGTCTGCTTCACCTCGTTGAGCAGCCGCCCGATGCGCGCGCGCTCCTCCGGCGGGAGCTTGCCCATCTCCTTGCCGATCTGCGCCAGCGCGCCCTTGCGCCCGAGGAATTCGACGCGCGCCTGTTCGAGCGCGGCCGCGTCGGCCGCCGCCTCGATGGCGGACAAGGCTCGCGCTTCAATGTCCGGTAGCGTGGAATCCAGCATTGGCGTGAACCCTTCAGTCTAGCAAGGCGCGGCCGGAAGGGCCGGGAAAGGCCCCGCGCGGCGCGCGTCAGGCCTGGGGCTGAAAGATCGCCTCCGCCTTGCCGGTTTCAATGCCGAGATGGTTCAGGTAGAAGGCCAGCACGTTCGGCGGGAAGCGGTCCTTCAGCGCGTCCCAGGCGCGCTGCTGCCAGCCGTCGGTCAGACAGGAGCTCACGTCGGCGTCCTTGGGGAAGAAGCCGCCCTCATGCGGCACGCCGAGAAAATCGAGCGTGGCGATGATCATGTCCAGGTGGCAGACGAGCACCGCCTGGGCCAGGTCGGCCGCAAGGGCGTCGTCGCCCTCCTGGAGGCGCGCCCACAGCCGCGGCGCCGCCTTGCGCAGCGTCTCGCTGTTCAGCTTGTGCAGGTGCGTGCGGACTTTCACCGTTTCATACAACTGATACGTCCGCAGGCGGCCCATCGAGATGCGGCGCAAAAGATCCTGAAACCCCTGTTCGCCCTGCGCCAGAAAGGCGTCGCACAACTTCACCACAGTGAAAGCGTAACATGAGGCCGTGGAGCCGTTGAACCTGCCTGGCGGCGCTGTCGAGGTTGAGGTCGAGTTCTACGCCGGCTACAAGGGCGAGGAGCGCCCCGTGCGCCTGCGCCTGGGCGCGAGACTCGTCGACATTGACGAGGTGCTGGCCGGCTGGTACGGGCCCGAAGAGATCTGCTTCAAGCTCCGCGCCGGCGGCGCCGTCTGGATCCTGCGCCGTCTTGTGGACAGCGAGACGTGGACGCTCGCGCCGTGGCGCGGGCCGGGCCAATCGCAACGCTGAGCAAGGCGGTCGCGCATCTCGCGCGCCCGCGCGCCACGAAGAATCACTCCCGGAAGCGGAACCAGTTCAGGTTGCCGAGCCCGCCGCTGCCCGCCTGCCGCGTGAAAACGACGTACAGATCATGAACGCCGGATGCGCCGGAAACCGGGGCGCTCACCGTGGTCCACGTTTGCCAGCCTCCGGTGACAGGCAGCGGAACCTCGGCGATGACGGGGCCGGACGGCGAATCGAGCCGGAACTCAAGCGTCCCGCCGGTGCCGGCGCTGGCCACGCGCACGTCCACCGCGCTTGCGCCCGCGCCGAAATCGATATTGCGGTAGCCGGCCCAGCTCCCCGCCGCCGCGTATCCCAGGTTGAAGCCTCCGCCGTCGTCCGTGCAGGTCTCCGTGCGCAGCTCACGCAGGCTGGTGTAGCTGGACGCCTGGATCTGGCGGCCGCGCGCCGGAATGACGAATTCCGGCTTCTTCGCGGGCAAGGCGCGCGGCGCCGCTTGCCGCGCGGCCCGCTCCACGCCGGCGCTCCAGACCGCAGTCGCTCCCGCGCGCGCCGGCAGTTCCAGCTCCAGCCGCCGCGCGCGCCATTCCACGTGGAAGCGCTGCGGCGCGGCGGTTTCATTGAACGCAACCAGCACCCGCGTGCGGTCGCGGTTGACGAACGCCGCCGTGATGATGCCCGGCGCGTTGGTCGAATAGACCCGCACCGCGCCGGGCTGCACAAACTTGCTGAAGTGGCCCAGCGTGTAGTAGTCGATGGTCTTCTTCACCTCGCCGGACGGCTCGTGGACTTCGATCAGGCCGGTGCATGTGTTGCACCCGCCCGCATTCGGCCCGCGGTTCTGGTTGAGCGCCAGGCCCCATTTCACGAACGCGCGCGCGTAATTCCGCATCGAGTGGATGATCGCCTCGAAGTCGGCCTTCACCTGGTCCTCGATCCACGTCCCGCCGGAGGCCTCTGTCACGTACTGACCGCGCGAAGGGTCGAACTGGTGAAGCACCGTCATCGCGCCGGGCGTCCCGCCGTACCAGTGCCAGGCGACGCCCGCAATCCGCGGCGATTCCTTCAGGACCGGGTCGGACAGCACAGCGATGGGGTAGTCCGGCCTGTCCCAGTTGTGGTCGTAGACAAGAATGCGCGCCGACAGGCGCGCGGCTTCGAGCGTCGGCAGCAGATGGTCCCGCAGGAACCCGGTCTGCTCGGCGGCGCTCATCCCCATCCCCGGATAGTCCTTCGGCACGTAGAGCGGCTCGTTCTGCACGGACAAGTAGTGCACGGGCACGCCCTCGGCCGCATACTCTTCAACGTACCTGCGGAAATAGAGGGCGTAAGCCGGATACATCTCCTTGCGCAGCGAGCCGCCGATCATCGAGCCGCTGGTCTTCATCCAGCCCGGGGCGCTCCAGGGGCTGCCCATGATGCGCAGGCGCGGGTTGATGCGCAGCGCCTGCCGCAACAGCGGGAGAATATCGGCCCGGTCGTGTGCAATGGTGAATTTCGCAAGCGAGGGGTCTTCCTCTCCCGGCGGCAGATCATCGTAGGAGTAATGGAACCGGGCCAGGTCGGACGCGCCCATCGGGTTGCGCAGGAAGCTGACGCCGATTCCCTTGCGCGCGTCGAAAAGCTCTTCCATCACCGCCTGCTGCCGGTCCGGCGGGACGCGTTGATGGATCAGATACGCCGCCGAGTCGGTCATCGACGCGCCAAAACCTTCGATGGTCTGATACGCAATGCCGTCGGCCACCAGCACCACGGGCAGCGAGTCGTCCTTTTTCGCTTCCGCAAAGGAGACTGCCGGCTGAGGCGCCAGCAACGCCGTGCGGTCGCTTGTGGTGAGCCAGACGTCCGCCCGCTGCGCGGCCGCTGGCGCCGGCAGGATCAATGCGAAGAGGGCTGCTGCGGAGGTCCGCCAGATGATCCGCGTCATGCTTCTATTCTGGGCCCAGGCAGGCGCCGGGGCAGCCGGCTCCGCCTCGCCTGCGTGCACGGCTCAGGGCCGGGCGGCGGAGGCGCGCTGTGGCTACTGTTCGGCCGGGCGCAGCTCGGCCACTTTGCCGTCCACGAACCGGATCGTGCCGATGTCGCGGCCCTTCGCGCTGTAATGGCAGGTTTCCACCAGACGGCCGCCTTCGGCAACCACGATCCGGAAGGAAGGCGGTCCCAGCGCAGCCTCCACCTCAGCGGCAGAAGCCCCCACGCTCAGCCTGGCGAATGCTTCCGGCGAGGGAACGATCCCCGGCTTGTCCTGCGGCCGCGTTACAGCCCGTGGCGATGAGGTCCTCGCCACGGAGGAAGCGACTCCCGGCGACGGCCGGCCCGCCGCTGCGGAGCCGGGATTTTCGAGGTTCTTGCCCGCTCTTTTCAGCACATTGCCGACCGAATCGCCAATCTTCTTCCATGCCGCGCCAGCCGCGGGCTTGCTCCCCACAGCGGCGCCGTACTCGACGATTCCTTGCGCCAGACAGGCGCTCGCCACGGCAACAACAAGGATGAGCATTCGCCAAAGCGGGCCGCCACGATTCATCGCCCCGTTCCCTCCTCCGGCCATCATAAACCCGGCGCTCCCGGAGAGAAACCGTGTTACGCCTGAATTCTGAATCCGAAAATCCCCGCCGGCGAAAAGCACCCCCGTTGCCTGGCTCGCTCCGCCCGGCCGGTATAATTGCCGCAGGGTGACTGCGGCGCCGACAAGGAGAACCGTGCTGGCGGCGCTCGCTTTCCAGGCCCCCGCTTCCCGCACATGGTCGGGCAAGTGGGTCGCATCCTCGTCCGGCCGCCAGTTGGGAGGGACCTGGACAGCGGTGGACTACGGCGACGCGCTGGAGTCGGGCGGCCGCTGGGAAGTGCTCGACCAGAATGGCCGCTCTGTGCTCTCCGGCACATGGAACGCCCGCAAGCGCGAAGCCGGGTGGGACGGCGGCTGGGTGGCGCGCGTTTTGAAGGGTGGCCGGTACGAAGGATTCTGGGCCGCGCGCCTGCGCATTTCGCCCAAGCTGCCGTTCGTGGAGATGTTCGAGCAGGCGCGCAAAGCGCCCGTCTCCGGCACATGGACCGATTCCGCCGGCCGGCGCGGCGTCTGGACGGTCTGGGCCGATTGAGCCGGTCGGCGGCCGCAGCCGGCTTCCTCGGCGCGCCCGCGCACGACAGAGATGGCCCGTCCTGCGCAAACGGGGGCAAGGCTGCGCCCCTCAGCCGGGAAACAGAACGCCCGTAACGGAAGGCTTTGCCGGAGCCCCTGCGCTACAATCGATGATTTGGGCCCCCTTCCATCATGAGCAATCTGATCGTTCTGGGAGCGCAATGGGGCGACGAAGGCAAGGGCAAAATCGTCGACCTGTTCGCCGAAAAATTCGATATCGTCGCCCGCTATCAGGGCGGGCACAACGCCGGACACACCGTCCAGGTCGGCGGCCGGCGATTCGTGCTCAAGCTCATTCCGAGCGGCATTCTCCACCCCGGCAAGCGCGCTGTCATCGGCAACGGCGTGGTCATCGACCCGAATGCGCTGCTCGAGGAGATCCGCACGCTCGAGGAGGCCGGCATCGACGTGCGCAGCCGGCTGGCCGTCTCCAATCGCGCCCACGTGATTTTCCCCTTTCACCGCATGGCGGAAAAGGTCAGCGAGAACCGGCCGGACCGCATCGCCATCGGCACGACGTCGCGCGGCATCGGGCCCTGCTATGAAGACAAGATCGGCCGCCGCGGCATCCGCATTGCGGACCTGCTCAACCCGCCCGTCTTCGACACGCTGTTCCGCTACCTCGCCGAAGACAAGCAGACCATCGCGCGCGCGTTCCATCTCGAGGACCAGCTCGATCTCGACGCCATCCGCGAAGACTACAAGCGCATGGGCGAGGAGATCCGCCCCATGGTGTGCGACACCGCCCGGCTGCTCAACGACGCCATCCGCGCGGGCCAGCGGGTGCTGTTTGAAGGCGCTCAGGGCACGATGCTCGACATCGACCACGGCACGTATCCCTTTGTGACCTCGTCTTCGGCCGCCGCCGGCGGCGCCTGCACCGGCACTGGCGTCGCTCCCACGAAAATCGACGGCATTCTCGGCGTTTCCAAGGCCTATATCACGCGCGTCGGCAGCGGGCCGTTCCCGAGCGAGGACCACGGCGAAGACGGCGACCGCATCCGGAAGGCGGGCAACGAGTTCGGATCCGTCACCGGACGCCCGCGCCGCTGCGGCTGGTTCGACGTTCCCCTGCTGCGCTACACCGCCATGGTGAACGGGTTCGACTCGCTCATCCTCACCAAGCTCGACGTGCTCGACCAGTTCGAGAAAATCAAGGTCTGCGTCGCCTACCGCGTGCACGGCGAAATCACCATGGAAATGCCCGCCGAAAACGCGCTGCTCGAAAAAATCGAGCCCGTTTACGAGGAAATTCCCGGCTGGCAAACGGCCACTTCCGGCATCGGCCGCTTCGAGGATTTGCCCGCCGCGGCGCGCAATTACATCGCGTTTCTCGAGGAAAGGACCGGCGTCGAGGTCGGCTGCATTTCCACCGGGCCGGATCGCTCGCAGACGATCGTGCGCGCCGGCTCGAGGATGGAAAAGCTGCTCGCCTGAGCCGGGCCGCCGTTACCACCCCGCCTGGAGGCTGAAGCGGAAGGTGCGCCCTTCGTTCAGCGTGTTGGTGATGGCGCCGAAGTTCGGGTTGGCCAGCTCATAGCCGGGCGGCGCGAACTGTGGCGTGTTGGTCAGGTTGACGGACTCGGCGCGCAACACGACCCGCTTCGAGGAATCGAACGTCCATGTGCGGGTCAGCGCCGCGTTGACGTTGGCGATGCCGCCCTTGCGGAACGTGTTCCGGCCCAGGTTGCCGCGCGGTTCGCCGGGGCTGATGTAAAGGAACGCGCTGCGCGGCAGCAGGGCGCGCGAGGTGTCCGGGTCGCCGATGGTGCGCCCGAGAATGGAAGGGTCGAGCAGGTGCGGGCGGTCGCCGCCGTTGCCGTCCGCGTTGCCGTAGCCCGGCGCATCGCTTCCCGAAACCACCGTGAACGGCGTGCCCTTCTTGAGCAGCACCACGCCGGACAATTCCCAGCCGCGCAACGCGCGGCTCTTTGCCGGCAACGACCAGGCGCCGCGCCACAGGAAAGCGTGCGGCTGGTCGAAGTCGCTGAGACCTTTCATGTCGCCGCGCGTCTCGAGCTCCCACTGGCTTCGCGACAGGCGCGAGTCGGCATCATACGCCGTGTTCGTGTAGGCGCTGCCCAGATCCATCGCCTTGCTGAACCAGTAGGCGGATTCCATGCTCAGCCCGCGCCAGCGCGGCACGACGAGGGTGAGGCGCGCGGCGTCGTAGTAGCCGCGCGAGCCGTTCAACACCCACCGCAGGTCGGCGATCGAGGTGTCGGGCCGGCGGTCGTTGATCGTCGCCGTCGTCAGAGGGATGCCGGGCACGGGCCGCGCCCGGTTGCGATACCACATGATCAGCAGCTTGTGCGAGCGGCTGCCCGTGTAACCCGCCTCCAGGCGAACGAACCTGCCGATTTCCCGCTCCCAGCCGGCGTTGTACTGATAGCTGTAAGGCGTGGCCAGCTCCGGGTCGAGCGCATAGATGTTGCCCTTCACCTTTTGCGGGTCCGCGCGCAGCGGGTTCAGCAGGTCCGGCGCGGGCACGGCGATCTTCACGCTACCCGGCGGGCTGAAGCGCACCTGTGAATACGTCACCGGGAAAATCTCGCCGAAATGCACTCCCGCCGCGGCGCGGAACACCCCGCCGCGGCTTCCCAGCCGTTGCGCGACGCCGAACGACGGCGCCCAGTTGTTCCGGTCGCTGTCATACGGAACCGCGTTGCGGCCGTTGACCTCGACCGGGCGCGTGGCAGCCTGCCAGCGCAAGCTCCAGGAGAAATCCGTCGCCGCGCCCAGGCGGAACCGCCCGCCCGCATAGGCCGCGGATTCCCATGAGTGGAATCCGCGGTGGACGTCGCCGATGCTGACGATGTGCTGCGAGGGCGTGCCCAGGCGGAGATTCGTGATGGCGTCGCGGCCAAAGTCGTTGCCGAAAGAAAAATAGCCGCGGTGGGCGTCCGTCTCGGCGCCGTTCATCTGGCGTCTGGCGATCTCGAAGCCCGCCATCCAGTCCCGCGCGTTTGCCTGGCGGCGCACGGCGCCGGCGGCGCGGTAGACGTTCATCGCGCGGTCGAGCGGGATGATCGCCTGCGGGCCCAGCGTCTCCAGGCCGCCGGTGGAGACCATCGGCCCGACGGCGTTCGGCTCCGGGACCAGCAGCGTCCCCAGACGATCGAAAGCGGCCGTGGCCTCAATGACGGTGCGCGCGTCCTGCGAGCGGGTCCAGGTGGCGCGGGCGCGGTGGTTCCTGATATGCGAGTCGGGGTTCTGCCCGGCCACCAGCTGGAAGGCGTCCACGTCCTGCGAGGCGAAGTCGTAGAGCAAGGCGAGCGCGTCCTTCGGCCCCAACTTCCGGTGGAGCCGCGCGCCGCCCATGCGGTGGTCGATGCTCTGCGGCGAGTTCGTGTTCAGCGCGCGCGGGTTGATGTCGGTGCGGTTGGGCGCTTCTCGCGGGTAGGCGTCGAGGAACCGCTGCACCACGGCCCGCACGGCCGGGTCGGCGGCCAGGGGCGTGCGCTCGTCCGCCCGCGGCACCAGCACGTTGCCGTTGACCTGGCCGCGGATGAAACGCAGACTGCCGTGCGCCTGCCACCACGTGTCGCGCCAGCCGCGGCCGCCCGCGCGGAAGCCGGCGTCGTTTTCGCGCGCGGGCTTCACGTCGCCCGCCTGGAAAAACGTGCGCGCCGTCGTCACGCTGTTCAGGTGCCCCCACCGCAGTTCGCCGTGGAAGCCCGCCCCGCGCGAAGGAACCACGTGGGGCGGGGCCGCCGGCACGTTGCCGAACTCGGCGCCGAAATAGCTCCGGTCGGGCCGGAACTCGCGAACGATGGTCGCCGTCACGCCCAGCCGCACATTCAGCTCTTTCAGCGCATTGTTGTCGACGAGATTGAACTGCACGTTCTCGTTGCGCCGGCTTTCCCCGCTTTCCGCATCTGCCGCGCCGAGCAGGTTCAGCTCCACGCGCCGCCGCCGGGCTTCGGCGCGCTCGTCGCCTCCGGCTGCCGGCGCCGCCGGCGCGGCGTCCCGGCGGATGACGCGCAGCGTCGTGAGGAACTCGGCCCTCTGCGCGCTGATCTCGAAATACCAGGACTCGCGCCGCTGCGGCGGCACGTCCGGCGTCGATGCGTGCGTCACGCGCATCGGCCCGCCCGCCGAGACCCTCACCTCCAGCGTCAGCCCCGGATAGTCGGCCAGCAGCACAACCTCGTTCGGGAACTCCGCCGTGCGCGCGCCCTCCCAGTATTTCAGCGGGAACTCCGGGTCGTCGCGGAATTCCGCGGGCAGGCGCACGCGCCCCTGCAAATGCAGCGCGAGACCGATGCGGTGCGGCCGCTGGTCCGTCGTCTCCACCTTCACGCGGTCTTCCAGCGCGCCGCCTGTGATGCGCAGCTCGCGCTCCACTGAAGCGTTCTCGCGGTAGGCCGGCTGCCGCGCCGCCACGCGCGCCGGTTCGAAGGCGAGCAGTTCGCCGGGCGCCCAGCGCTGCTGCCCTTCGCCATCGATCAGCGCCACGTTGTGCGCATGGCCGCGCGTGTAGAACCCGCGGTGCAGCGGCGAGCCGTAGCCCGCCGTGCCCGCATCGTGCGTGATGTCCGTGCTGCCGTACGCCGCCTCGAAATTCAGCGCCTCGGCCTGCGCGTGCGAAGGGTCGAGCTGCCCGTAGTGAAAAAACAACTGCCACTCGCCCTGTTTCAGGACCGCCATGCGGCTAGACTCGAGATTGCGGCTGGCGACCTCCGGCAACGCCATCGCGCTTCGTTGCGGTCCTTCTTCCGGCGGATCGAGCAGCGTGTCCCAGCCGAGCCGCTTCCGGGCCGCCTCGACGCCGATCCAGGTGGGAAACACGCGCCGCGCCGACTCAAGCAGGGCCTCGTTCGGCCAGCGCTGGAAGCCGCCCGTGGTGTCGGCGGGCATGGGCAGCCGCCCGTCGGGGAAGCGCAGCACCGAAGGCGCCAGCATGAGGTTTTCGGCGATCTCCGCCTCGCGCCGCAGCTCGCCAAGCCTGCCCTCCAGACCGGCGTGAACGAACAGCGGCAGGACCGCGGAAACGACGTACGAGTTGTAGCCGAAAGATTGCTCGATCCACAGATAGTCGCTGGTCACGCCGTCCGCCATTTGACGGCGCAGCCCGAACGGCCCGTCGACGGCGCGCCTCCACAGCTCGCCGTCGCGCAGGTACAGCGCCGCCATCGCCATGGCGCTGCGCTGCCAGACGGCGATGTTGTGCACCCGCTGGAAGGTCTCGTCAAGCAGCAGCGCCATCGGGCGGAACAGCCGCGCCGCCCACTCTTCTTTTTGCCGCGGACTCGCGCGCCGCCCGGCCAGACGCGCCGCCTCCACCAGCCGGATGAGCACATTGGCTTCGTCCAGGCTCTGGTACATCAGCCGCGCCTTGCTCTTCTCCGTCTGCAACGGCCATTTTTCGTAATTCGCCGCGTAAAAGTCGAGCTGCCGGAGGACCCAGTCCGCGTAGCGAGCGTCGCCGGTGAGCCTGTACAGACGCGCGGCTCGCACCATCATCTGCGTGTGCCGCGAGCGGAAGCCGAACACCCAGCCGCCCATGACCTTCTGCGACGCCCCGGCCGGAGGCGCGGCGGTCCAGGGCAGGAACGCGCCCGTCTTCTCATCCACGAAGTCGTGCCACCAGCCGGCCGCCCACTCCACGCGGTCTGTCGGATGGGCCTGCATCCAGGCGTCGCACTCGGCGCGCTGGTTTTTGAGCCACGCGGCCCAGCGGGAGTCGCCACGCACGCGCGCTTGAGCCGAGTCCCATTCCTCCTTCGGCGTGCGGAGAGGCGAGCCGTTCTCTCCATAAATTTTCAACGCCGCGAAGGCGCGCGCCGGATCGGGTTTCGGGAACCGCTCCTGCGCCCCCGCCGCAGCGCACAACAATGCCAGCGCCAACCGCAGCTTCACATCCGCAGTCTATAATGGCGGCATTCCCCATGCTGGGCAGAACCGTTCTTCTTTGCCTCCCTTTTCTCGCGTGCGCGCAGGAATGGCCCGTCTATCACGGCGGGTATGAGAACACGAAGTACTCGCCGCTCAAACAGATTCATACCGGAAATGTTTCGCGGCTCCGGCTGGCCTGGAAGTTCGACACGGGCGATGCGGGCAAGGACACCGAGATGCAGTGCAACCCGCTCGTCCGCCACGGCGTGATGTACGTGAGCTCGCCCCGGCTGCGCGTCTTCGCCCTGGACGCCGCCACGGGCAAGCCGCTGTGGCGCTTCGACCCGCACGAAGGCAAGGATCCCGGCGCGGGCAAGTTCCGCCACCGGGGCTTCAACTACTGGGAGTCCGGCAACGACCGCCGCCTCTGTTTCGCCGCCGGACCCTGGCTGTGGTGCCTCAACGCGCGCACCGGCGAGCCGGTCCGCGGGTTCGGCAACAACGGCCGCATCGATCTGCGCGAGAACCTCGGCCGCGACGCATCCGGCCTCACCGTCACCGTTACCACGCCGGGCGTGGTTTACAGGGACCTGCTGATCCTCGGCAGCCTGGTCAGCGAGTCCCTGCCCGCCGCGCCCGGCCACATTCGCGCTTACGATGTGCGCACCGGCAGGCTGCGATGGATCTTCCACACGATTCCCCACCCGGGCGAGTTCGGCTACGAGACATGGCCCAAAGACGCCTGGCAATACATCGGTGGCGCCAACGCCTGGGGCGGGCTGGCGCTGGATGAAAAGCGCGGCATCGTTTTCGCCCCCACCGGCTCGGCCACTTACGACTTCTACGGCGCCAACCGCCACGGCGACAATCTGTTCGCGAATTGTTTGATCGCGCTGGACGCGGCCAGCGGCAGGCGCTTGTGGCATTTCCAGTTCGTCCGCCACGACCTGTGGGACCGCGATCTGCCGACGGCGCCGACGCTGGTCCAGGTCCGGCGCGGCGGACGCGTCATCGACGCCGTGGCGCAGATCACCAAGAGCGGCCACGTCTGGGTCTTCGACCGCGTGACCGGCGAAAGCCTGTTCCCGTACGAGGAGATCCCCGTGCCGCCTTCGGATGTGGAGGGCGAGAAGACGGCGCCGAAGCAGGTGCTCCCGCTTGCTCCTCCGCCGTTCGCGCGGCAGATGTTCACCGAGGATCTGATCACGCGGCGCACGCCCGAAGCGCACGCCGATGTGCTCCGGCGCTGGCGCGCCTGCCGCAACGGCCCGCAGTTCACGCCGCCCAGCCTAGAGGGCACCATCCTGTTGCCCGGCTTCGACGGCGGCGCCGAGTGGGGCGGCGCGTCGTGGGACCCCGAGACGGGGCTCTTTTACATCAACTCGAACGAGATGGCGTGGATCATCAGGCTGGTGGAAAGGAAGGACGACAAGCGGATCACCGGCCGCACGCTTTACATGCGCCAGTGCGCTTCCTGCCACCGCGACAACCTGGCCGGCTCGCCGCCGGAATTCCCGTCGCTCGTGAACCTGGCGGGCCGCCGGAGCACGGAGCAGGTGCGCCGCATCGTGCAGAGCGGCGCAGGGCGCATGCCGGGGTATGCGCACCTGGGCGCATCCGGCATCGACGCCATTCTCGCCTACATTCTCCAGGGCGAGGAGAAAGAAGTGACCGACGCGCCCCGCGCCAGCTCGCCCATCGACCTGAAATACCGGCTCGACGGCTATACGCGCTTCACCGACCCTGACGGCTACCCGGCCATCCAGCCCCCGTGGGGCACCCTGAACGCGCTCGATCTCAACAGGGGCGAGTATGCGTGGCGGATCCCGTTCGGCGAGATCCCCGCTCTGGTCAAACAGGGGCTTCGCAACACTGGCAGCGAGAACTACGGCGGCTCCGTTGTCACCGCGGGCGGGCTGCTGTTCATCGGCGCCACCAACTCCGACGCGAAGTTCCGCGCCTTCGACAAGCGCACCGGCAAGCTGCTCTGGGAATACCGGATGGACGCCGCGGGCAACGCCACCCCCGCCACCTACATGGCCAACGGCAAACAGTTCGTCGTCATTGGCGCCGGCGGCGGCAAGTGGGGCAATCCTTCCGGCGGTTCCTATTACGCCTTCGCCCTGCCGGATTGAGGGGGGCGCGCGCAAGAGCGGTTTCGCGCCGCCCGCCTGCGGCTATTCTGGAAAAGTGAAGCTCGTCTTTCTCGGCACGCCGGAGTTCGCCGTGCCGTCGCTTGAGGCGCTCGCGGCAGCGGGACATCAGATCGCCGCCGTCTATACGCAGCCGGATCGTCCCGCGGGCCGGAAGCAGGAGCTGAAGGCGCCGCCGGTGAAGGAAGCCGCCTTGCGGCTGGGGCTCGAAGTCCGCCAGCCGGAGCGCATCCGCCACTGCGTGGAGGAGCTGGCCGCGCTGAAGCCCGACGCCATGGCCGTGGTCGGCTATGGACAGATCATCCCGCAGGCGATCATCGACATCCCGCCGCTCGGCATCCTGAACGTCCACGCCTCGTTGCTGCCGAAATACCGCGGCGCCGCGCCCATCCAGTGGGCCATCGCCAACGGGGAAACGGCGACCGGCGTCACCATCATGCGCATCGACGCAGGGCTCGACACGGGAGACATTCTCCTGCAAGAAGCCACGGAAATCGGCCCCGAAGAAACCGCCCCGGAGCTGGCTGCGCGGCTTGCGCCAATGGGGGCGCGGCTGCTGGTGCGGGCTCTGGAAGGCCTGGCGGCGGGCACGATCACGCCGGTTCCGCAGGACCACTCGCAGGCAACCCTCGCCCCGATTCTCAAGCGGGAGGACGGGCTGGTGGATTTCCGCTGGCCGGCGCAGAAAATCGCCAACCGGGCGCGCGGCTTTCAGCCGTGGCCCGGCGCCTGGACCCTGTGGCGGGGCCAGCGCCTGTATCTCTGGCGGTGCCGGCCGGCCGCCGCCGAGTCCCCCGCCGTGCCGGGGAAAATGTTTTCCCGCGAGCGTCGCCTGTTCGTCGCCTGCGGCGGAGACACCGTTCTGGAGGTGCTGGAACTCCAGCCGGAAGGCAGAAAGCGGATGGATGCCGCCTCGTTTTTGAATGGATATCGGATTTCCGATTCGGAGATTTTGGGAGAAAATCAGCCGTGAATTTGCCTCTGGGTTTTCGCTATTCGGCCGTGTACGCGGGCATTCGCAAGGCGGAAAAGCCGGATCTCGCCCTGATCGTGTCCGACACGCCGGCCCGCGCCGCAGCCGTTTTCACCACCAATCGCGTCCAGGCGGCGCCCGTCCTCGTCGCGCGCCGGTATCTCGAGGAGACCGGCGGCTCGGCCCGCGCCGTGCTCGTCAACGCGGGCAACGCCAACTGCGCCACGCGAACCGGCGAAAGGGTCGCCTTTCAGACCACCAAAGCCGCGGCGCGCCGGCTCGGCTGCCATCCCGCCGAAGTGCTGCCCGCCTCCACCGGCGTCATCGGCGTGGAGCTGGACCCGAAACGGATCCTCGACGCGCTGCCGGAACTGGTCGCCGGCCTCAGCCCGGACCGCTTCCTTGACGCGGCCGACGCCATCCTCACCACGGACCTGGTCCGCAAGGTGGCCTTCGCCGAAACCGGCGGCGCGCGCATTGCCGGCATGACCAAGGGATCCGGCATGATCCACCCGAACATGGCCACCACGCTGGGCTTCATCGTCACCGACGCCGCCGTGCCGGCCGGCCAGCTCCGCGCCTGCCTGAAAGCGGCGGCCGCGCGCAGCTACAACCGGCTCAGCGTGGACGGCGACATGTCGACCAACGACATGCTGCTCGTCATGGCCAACGGGGCCAGCGGCAGGAGCGTGCCGCGCCAGGCGTTCCAGAAGGCGCTGGACGAAGTCTGCCAGTCGCTGGCCAAACAGATCGCCCGCGACGGCGAGGGCGCGAAGAAGTTTGTCGAAATCCGCGTGGAGGGCGCGGCGAGCGAACGCGCCGCCGCGCAAATCGCCCGCTCGATCGCCAACTCGCCGCTGGTGAAGACCGCCATCGCCGGCAGCGACCCCAACTGGGGCCGCATCCTCGCCGCCGCCGGCTATTCCGGCGTCGAGTTCGACCCGGCCCGGGTCGACATCTTCCTCCAGCGTGTCCGCGTGTGCCGCAGCGGGCTTGCCGCGCCGTTTGATGAAGCTGCGCTCAAGCAGGCGCTTGACAGTGCGGATGTCGAAATCCGTTTCGTCATCCGCGGCGGCACAGGCAAGGCCGTGTTCTGGACCTGCGACCTGACGCACGGCTACATCGACATCAACGCCAGCTACCGCACCTGAAACCGGCCGGGGTTTCGGTAGTACTGGAACAGCAAGCTCCTTCCATTTGCCGGGCGTTCGCCGTACACTTGGGGCGCGCGGGCGTGCACAGGGCGCCCGGCGGCAAAGGAGGAATCATGTTCAGAAACGGCATCCGCTTCGCGATCCTCGCGATTGTATTGGCCGTGGTGTCTCCCGTCTTTGCGGCAGTTTGCCGTGAGGGAACGGCGACGAACGGCGCCCGCTACATCGTCTGCATGCCGGATTCGGGCTGGAACGGCGGCCTTGTGCTGTTCGCCCACGGCTACGTGCCTGTGGGCGCGCCACCGGATGCCTGGAAAGCCCACCTGGCGCTGCCCGGCGGACCTTCGCTTCCGGACCTCATCACCGGATACGGCTTCGGGTTCGCTGCGTCCAGTTTTTCCAAAGACGGGCTGGCGGTGCCCCAGGGCATAAGCGACACAATGGACCTGATTGATATCTTCAAAGCCGAATTCGGCGAGACGCCCGGGCGGGTGTTCGTGACCGGCGTTTCCGAGGGCGGTCTGATCGCCGCCAAGGCGTTGGAGCAACACCCGAACAGGCTCAACGGCGGACTGGCCGCCTGCGGACCCATTGGGGACTTCCGCAAGCAGATCAATTATTTCGGCGATGTCCGGGTACTGTTCGACTATTTCTTCCCCAAGGTGCTCGGCAGCGCGTGGACACAGGCGAACATCACCATCCCGCTCGAGCTCATGACGGGTTGGGACACGACTTACGCCCGCGCGGTGGCGGCCGCGTTACAGGCGAACCCGCTGAAGGCGGCGCAGCTGATATCGACCGGAAACATCCCCATCGGACTGAATCCGGCAAACACGGGGGAAGCAGTCCTGTCGGCGCTCTGGTACAACGTGTTCGCCACGAATGATGCAATGGCCACGCTCGGCGGCAATCCGTTTGACAACCGCACGCGCTGGTATTCAGGGTCCCTCAATGATTTCCTGCTGAACTGGCGCGTGGCGCGCTTCACCGCCGATGCGGCTGCGCTGTCCGCCATGTCCCACTACCAGACCAGCGGCCGGCTGGAGCGCCCGCTGGTGACGCTGCATACAGCCTGGGACCCTGTGGTGCCGGCATGGCAGGAGTCGCTGTACGCGCAGAAGGTGGCGCGGGCGGGCAAATCGCATCTGCTGGTCCGGTACCCGGTGTTGCGCTTTGGCCATTGCGCCTTCAATGAGGGCGAGGTGCTTATCGCCTTCCTGACGATGGTGCTGCACCCGTATTCCTTCTGAGGGTCGCGGCCGGCGCCGATTTACTTCTTCGGCGGATCCGAGTGCAGGAACTCGATGGTCACGCCAAGCGCCTTTTCGCTGTCGACGTAGACGTAGTCGCCGTTGTCGCGGTCGTAGCGGCCGCGGTGGAGCACCGGCATGCCCAGGCGGGCGGCCCGCGCAATCGCCTCATCCAGGTTCTGGACCTGAAAGCCGAGGTGCTGGACTCCCTCGCCGTGCTCGTCGAGGAACTGCCGCCAGGAGGTGTCGCCGCCCACCGGCTCGATCAGCTCCAGCACCACCTGTCCCAGGCGGAAGAAGGCGAGCTTCGCGCGTCCGGATGAGGGCTTGCCCTTGTAGACGACCTTCACTTCCTCGCCGGGGCGCGTGGTCGTAATCGACGGCGCGGGCAGGCCGAGAACCTGGGCCCAGCGTTTGGCGCTCGCCTCGATGTTTCGGGTGACGATCGCCACCTGCACGATGGTCTTCATTCCGGGATCAAGCCCGGCCGGCTCCTGTGCAGGAAGCAGGAATGCCGACATTGCCAGTACCGCAGTGATTCGCAGCATGCCTTCTGTCTATCACCGCCGGACGGGCAATGCAAAACGGCGCTCAGACCTTCACTGCCTTCAGCGACGGCGCATACTTCTGGTCCGTGCCCAGAATGTGGTCGGTGAGCCAGTTCTTCAGGAAGCCCATCAGCTTGATGGAAAAGCCCGCGCGGCTCGAGCCGGCTTCCCGCCGCAGCTTTTCCACCTGGTCGACCATCGCCCGGTGCACGCGCTGGTGCGAGGCCAGATCCGAATAGCCGGCCTTCTGCATGAGCTTTTCCTCGTGGGCGAAATGGTAGCGCGTGTAGTTGACCAGTTCATTCATGATCCGCATCGTGTCTTCCGGCTTGCCGCCCGCCTTCATCGCCTCATACAGGCTGTTAATGATCTCCACCAGCTTCCTGTGCTGCTGGTCGATCTCGGCATGCCCCACGCTGTATTCCGGTTTCCAGTCGATAAACGCCATCGGAGTGTCTCCCTCGCTTCCCTTATCGGACCCGCGCGGGGCGGCTTGAGCGCAAAACGGGCTCAGGCGAGCTTCCAGGGTTTGCGGTAGCGGCGCGTCAGCCGGCTGTTGGCCTCGCGATGGTTGGTGACGCGCTCGCGCTCGTCATCCCACTCGAGCCGCGCGCCCAGCCGGAAGGCCAGGTTGGCAAGCAAGGCCCCCTTGTTGAGCCGGTGGGAGTATTCGAAGTTGCAGGTGGTCTCCGTGTTGCGGGCCTTGATCGCGTCAAGAAATTCCCGGATATGGCCGGGCGAGTCGGGGATGGAGGGCTCGGGGCGCGGGAAATCCGGCGCAGGTTTGCCCTTCACCCAGACCTCGTGCTTCGAGTAGTTGGTGACGAGGGTGGCTTCGGTTCCCTCGAAAACAACGCAGCTGCCCATGTGTTCGAAGCCGGGCCGGCCGCGCGGGTGCTGCGTCCATGTCAGCAGCACTGGGCCGGGATATTCGAGCACCGCCTCGAAAACGTCCGGGGTTTCGGCGTTGTCTTCGGCCAGCCAGCGCCCGCCCGCGGCGCTGACGGCGCGGGGCGCTTTCAGGTCGAGCGCCCAGTAAGCCACGTCGGCGTAATGGCACCAGAAGTCGGCGAAATAGCCTCCCGAATAATCCCAGAAATAGCGGAATTTCCCGTGCGACCGGTTGGGATTGTAAGGACGTTTTGGCGCCGGCCCGAGCCAGAAATCGTAGTCGAGCTCCGGCGGCGGGGGCCCGTCCGGGGGCGAGCCGATGGATTTCTCGCCGGATGCCAGCCCGCAGTGCACGCGGACGATGCGGCCGAGGCGGCCGGAGCGGACCAGCTCCACCACGCGCCGGTAGTTGGGCAGGTCGTTGTGGATGTGGTTGCCCATCTGGGTCACGCGCCGGCGCCGGCGCGCCGCCTCCACCATCCGGCGCCCCTCGCCGACCGACCAGGAAAACGGCTTTTCGACGAAAACGTCCTTGCCCGCCTCGCAGGCCAGGATCGCCGGCAGCGCGTGCCAGTGGTCCGGCGTCGCGATCATCACCGCGTCGATGTCGCCCCGCTCCAGCAGGCGGCGGAAATCGGCGAACGCCGCCGGCTTGCGGCCGGTCTCCTTTTCGACGAGAGCGGCCGCCCGTTCAAGATGATTCCGGTCGACGTCGCACACGGCCGCCGCCTCCACGTCGGCGTGCCCGAGGAACTGACGGATGCGGGCCGTGCCCATGCCGCCGCATCCGATGAAGCCGACGCGGATGCGCTCGCTCGGGGCGGCCTGCGCGCGCGCCGCAGCCAGCCCGGCCGCGGCCGCGCCAAGAAAGAAGCGTCTGGTGGCGCGCATGGCGCCTATCAGGATACAGGAGTGATGACCAGCAGCAGGTCCTTCGGCTCGACGGTCTGCCCGACGGAGACATGACGCTCGGTGACCTTGCCGCTGATGGGCGCGTACACCGTGGTCTGCATCTTCATCGCCTCCAGCACCAGCAGCTTGTCGCCCTGCTTGACCATCTGGTTCAGCTCCACGGCGAGGGAGGTGACGGCGCCGGGAATGGGCGCGCCCACGTGTCCCTCCTTTGCCGGGTCCGCCTTCGGCTGCGTGCGCGTCTCGGCCTTGATGTGGCGGTCGCGCACGGTGATTTCGCGCGGCTGGCCGTTGAGTTCGAAGAACACGGTGCGGGTGCCGTCCGGGTGTGGGTCGCCGGTGGCCGTGTACTTGATGATGAGCGTCTTGCCGGGCTCGATGTCCACGGTGATCTCCTCGCCCGCCTTCAGTCCGTAAAAGAAGGCCGGCGAAGGCAGCACCGTCAGGTCGCCGTAGGCCGTGCGCGCCTTGTCGAATTTCACGAAGACGTCCGGGTACATCACGTAGCTCAGCAGGTCCGTTTCCGACGGCTTGCGCCCGGTCTTCTTCTCGATGAGCGCGCGCGTTTCCTCCCAGTCGACCGGCGGGAGCTTCGCGCCCGGGCGGCCGCGCCGCGGCTTGCGCCCTTTGAGGATCACCGAGGCGATCTTCGGCGGCCAGCCGCCCTCGGGCTCGCCGAGGGCGCCCTCGAACATTTCCACCACCGAATTCGGAATGTTCAGCGAGTGGTTCGGGCCGAGATTCTCGAACTCGTGCACCGTCATGCCGTGCTGGATCAGGAACAGCGCCATGTCGCCGACCACCTTCGACGACGGCGTCACCTTCACGATGTCGCCGAAGGCGCGGTTCACTTCCGCATACATCCGTGCGATCTCCGGCCAGCGGTGTCCCAGCCCGAGGCTCTCGGCCTGCTCCCGCAGGTTCGTGTACTGGCCGCCCGGCATCTCGTGCAAGTAGACGTCGGCCATGCCCGAGCGCGGCGCCGTGTCGAAGGGCGCGTAATTGGCGCGCACCGTTTCCCAGTAATCCGAGCAGCGGTTCAGCGCCTCGAAATCCAGCCCCGTGGCGCGCTTCGGGTCATGCTGGAGGGCCGCCACCAGCGAGTTCAGGTTCGGCTGCGAGGTCGAGCCGCTCATCGGAGAGATGGCGGCGTCGGCGATGTCGGCGCCGGCCTCGGCGGCCTTCAGGATCGAGGCCGCGTTCAGGCCCGAGGTGTCGTGCGTGTGGAAATGGACGGGAATCCCGATTTCCTCTTTGATCGCCTTCACCAGCTTCCAGGCCGCATAGGGCTTGACCAGCCCCGCCATGTCCTTGATCGCCAGCATATGGGCGCCCATTTTCTCGAGTTCCTTCGCCAGCCGGACGTAGTATTCGAGCGTGTATTTGTCGCGCTTCGGGTCCAGAATGTCGCCCGTGTAGCAGATGGCCGCCTCGCAGACGGCATGGGTCCGCCGCACCGCTTCCATGGCCACCTTCATGTTCGGCAGCCAGTTCAGGCTGTCAAAGATGCGGAAGATGTCGATGCCTTCCTGCGCGGCCACCTCCACGAAGCGCCGCACGGCGTTGTCGGGGTAGGCCGTGTAGCCCACGGCGTTGGAGGCGCGCAGCAGCATCTGGAAGCAGATGTTCGGGATCTCCTTGCGCAGCTTCTCCAGGCGCACCCACGGGTCCTCGAGCAGGAAGCGCATGGCGACGTCGAAGGTCGCCCCGCCCCACATTTCGAGCGAGAACAGGCCGGACAGCGAGTGCGCGTAGTAATTCGCGATCGCCAGCATGTCGAAGGTGCGCATCCGCGTGGCCATCAGCGACTGGTGCGCGTCGCGCATGGTCGTGTCGGTCAGCAGCAGCCTCTTCTGCTTCAGCACCCATTGCGCGAAGCCCTCGGGGCCCAGCTCGAGCAGCAGCTGCCGCGTCCCGGGCGGCGGCGGCGCCGGGTTGTGCGGCGGCGCGGGCGGCTGCCGGACGATCTCCGGCGGGCGGCGCCGCGCCATCTCCGGATTGCCGTTCACGGCCACCTCCGCCAGGTAGTGCAGCAGCCGCGTGGCGCGGTCCTGGCGCGGGCGGAACCGGAACAGCTCCGGGGTGTTTTCCAGAAAAGTCGTCGTGGCTTTTCCCGCCTGGAAGCCGGGATGATTCACCACATTTTCGAGGAAAGGAATATTCGTTTTTACGCCGCGGATGCGGAATTCCCGCAGCGCGCGGTCCATGCGCTGGCAGGCGGCGCGGAAATCATTGCCCCAGGCCGTGATCTTGACGAGCAGCGAATCGTAATAGGGCGTGATGACGGCGCCGCCGTAGGCCGACGCCCCGTCCAGCCGGATGCCGAAGCCCGCCGGAGACCGGTAGGTCGTGATCCTGCCGTAGTCCGGCACGAAGTTCTTCTCCGGGTCTTCCGTGGTGATGCGGCACTGAAGCGCCGCGCCGTGCACGCGGATCTCCTCCTGCGGCGGGATGGCCATCTCCGGGCTGTGCAGCGCCAGGCCCTGCGCCACCTGGATCTGCGCCCGCACGATGTCGATGCCGGTGACCACCTCCGTGACCGTGTGCTCGACCTGGATGCGCGGGTTCACCTCGATGAAGAACCAGGCGCCGGAATCCACGTCGACGAGAAACTCCACCGTGCCCGCCGAGTAATAGCCCGCCCTGCGGCACAGCGCCACCGCCGCTTCGCAAAGCTCGCGCCGCAGCCCGGCATCGAGGCTGAAGGCCGGCGCCACCTCGACAATTTTCTGGTGGCGCCGCTGCACGGAACAGTCCCTCTCCCACAGATGGACGAGATTGCCGTGGCGGTCGCCGAGCACCTGGACCTCGATGTGCTTGGCGTGCCGGATGTAGCGCTCCACGAACAGCGCGCCGTTGCCGAAAGCCGCGTGAGCCTCGTGGCTGGCCTCGTGGAAGCGCGCCTCGAGATCGTCGCTGCGGTGCACGATCCGCATCCCGCGGCCGCCGCCGCCGAAAGCCGCCTTCAGAATCACCGGGTAGCCGGCCGCCTCGGCCGCCTTGCGCGCCTGCGCCAGGGTGGTCACCGGGTGGTCGCTGCCCTTGAGCGTCGGCACGCCCGCCTCGCGCGCCAGCCGCCGCGCCGCGGTCTTGTCCCCGAGCTGTTCGAGCAGCTCCGCGCCGGGGCCGACAAAGGTGATTCCCGCCGCTTCGCAGGCCCGCGCCAGCGCGGGATTCTCGCTCAGGAACCCGTAGCCCGGATGGATTGCATCGACGCCTTTTTCCTTCGCCAGCGCGACGATGCCCTCGATGTCCAGATACGCCTGCACGGGGCCGAGCCCCTGCCCCACCAGATAGGCCTCGTCCGCCTTGAACCGGTGCAGGCTGAGGCGGTCCTCCTGGCTGTAAATGGCCACGGTCTGCAAGCCCAGTTCGTTGGCGGCGCGAAAGATGCGGATCGCGATCTCGCCCCGGTTCAGGGCCATCAGCTTCCTCATACGAGTCAGGCTAACATGCGGGAACTTTCATCCTTCCCGATCCGTAATGGGTGTCGTGAGGAGATTCCCATGCGCCTGTTGACATCGCTGGCCGCGGCAGCCGCCATGACGGCTCTGGCCGGCTGCGAGTGGATCGACCCCGCCGAATGGGGCCAGATGCAGCGATTCAGGGAGCCCTGGTCGACCGTGACGAAGCTGGCGCCCGGCGCCCGCGTCACCCTGGAGACATTCAACGGCAGGATCGACGTCGCCGGCCACGACCGCGAGGAAGCCTCCGTGGAAGTGGTCAAGTACGCCTCGCGCGAGGAAGTGCTCCGCCAGATGGACGTCGACGTCTTCTCCGATGCGTCGTCGCTGCGCGTCCGCGTGCGACGCCCGGAGGGCAACTGCAACTGCGGCGCGAGCCTTGCCGTGCGGTTGCCGCGCCGCGTGATCATCGAGGACGCGCGCACTTCCAACGGCGCCGTCGGCCTGGAGTCGCTCGAAGGCGCCGGAAAGGCCGCCACCTCCAACGGCGCCATCCGCGTCTGGGACGTCGCCGGCGACTGGACGCTGCGCACCAGCAATGGCGCCGTGGAACTGGACCGTGTGTCCGGGGCGTTCGTCGTCCGCACCTCCAACGGGCGCATCCGCATCGGCGGACTCAAGGGCAAGGCCGACGCCGAGACCTCCAACGGTTCCATCGACGCCGAAATCCGCGAACCCGCCGAAGGCGAGCCGTTCACCTTCCGCAGCTCGAACGGCTCGCTGACCCTCAAGTTCGACCGCTGGGCACGGAACCCGATCCGCGCCGTCACCTCCAACGCCTCCATCACGCTTGCCTTGCCCGGGGGAGCCAGCGCGGATCTCCGCGCGGTCACCAGCAACGGCCGCGTCACCAGCGAATTCGAGGTCTCCGCGCGCGAATTCGGCAAGAATCGCCTGGAGGGCCGCCTGGGCGCCGGCGGCGAGCGAATCGAGCTGACATCCTCGAACGGCAATATCCGGCTGGTCCGGCGCTGAAGACTCAACGCCCGCCGGCGCGGCGCGCCACCTGGAGGTTGGACTTCACCCGTCCCGCGCCGTAGCCGATGTGGAAGCGCAGCGGCTTCACATTCCGTCCCGGGTCATCGTAGGCGGCGCGGAGGTCGCGCTGCTGGCGGAACTCGAAAACCTTGCCGTAGGGCCTTTCGTAATCGCCGTACAGTTGCACGTCCCAATCGCCCGCAGACAGGAAGCGCCACGGGATGCCCGTGTCGTCCTGAAGGATGAGCGCCGAGCGGGCCAGGATCAGCGAGCGGATCCGGGAAAACCGCCGGTCGTGCAGCATGTAGGAGGTCGCCTTCAGCATCGTGCAGCAAGGCCCGAGCGAAGCGACAAAGCGCTCAAATGCCGGATTCGAGCGCACATGGGCGTCGTCGAGATTGAGCGAGATGTAATACAGCGTGGCGGGCTCCCTGCGGTCGGGGTCGAGCAAATCCAGCCGCAGCCCGCGGTTGTGCCCGAATTCGGCCCGCTTCACATCCTGGCGCCGCCGCACGGGCTTGCCCTGGCCGTCCAGCTCGATGTATTCATGGCCCGTCACCGTGTAGCCGCTGCGGGCCAGCTGGATCAGCAGCGGCTCCGCCACGCCGTCCGTGACCTGGCCGCGCAGCTGGCGGTCCATTTCGCGGGTGACAAAAAAACTCTTCCTGAGAACCGATGCCAGCGTGTCGGCCAAGGGCAGCAACCGCTCGCCGAGCGTGTCAGGGGGGATATCCATCACCCCGGGCACGCGGCCGGGCGGCTCCAGCGCGGCCATCACATACACCTTGCGCCCGGGGAAAAAGGCGAGCATCGTGATGGCGTCGGCCCCGGAAAACGGGTAAAACACCGGGCAAGAGAGGTCGCCGCGGCGGCTGAGCTCCTCGCGCGCGAAGTCGCGCAGTGCGGGCAGCCGCCTGTCCTGGAAATCCCGGAACATCTCGTCCAGGCGGCGGGCATGCGCCTGCCAGGCCGGGTCGGACTCCATTGACTTGAAAGGACTCACGCCCCGGCCGGGCAATCCGGCCAGGAACCGCGCCGCGTCATCCGCTTCCGAGGCCGTTTGCGCCTTCCGCGAGAATGGCGAGCGGGACGAGGAACCGCAACCTGCCGCCAGGAGCAGGACGCAAATCGTGAGTGCCGGAAGATACCGGTGCATATGCCCCTGTTTCCAGCCCATTTTGTCATCTTCAGCACAGTCAGCAGAAGCGGGCCTCCGCTTCGGCGGTCTCGCAAACCGGATTCGCGGCAGCCGGGCCCGGATGGTCTGGCAAATCCGCTGGCGGGCGTTTTCGGTTGACCCCGGGGCGCAGCGACACAATTCTCTGCCGGCCGGTTTGCTTCCCGGTTCCTGATCCAACGGGTTTTGCGGAGGTGGCGGAACGAATGGCTCCGCACTCGCGCCCGGACGCGCGGACACCCGCCGGGGCGCCATGGATCCGGGGAAGTTCACAGGAAGAGAGGCTGCCGATGGAGGGAGAATTGCTGCCGCAGCGGCGGGAAACTTGTCAGGCCAGCCCCGCTCAGGCGCGGACAGAGGCCGCCTGCTCAAGCCACGCCGCCAGCTGCCGGCGCGGCGCGAGTCCGGGCTTCTGCAACAGAAGCCTGCCGCCGAGGAAAACGGCGAAGTTGGGAATCGCCTGCACGCGGTACCTCGCCGCCAGCTCCGGATGCTCCTCTGTATTGACCTTCAGCACCAGGGCGCGCCCGGCCATTTCGCGGGCCACGCCGGCCACTTCCGGCGCAGCCATGCGGCACGGCCCGCACCACGGCGCCCAGAAATCGACGAGCACGGGCACCGTCGCCGAAGAAATGATGGCGTCGAACTCGGCCGGCCCGACGTCGATGGGCTCGTCTACCGGCGGCAGCGCCGCCTTGCACGCCCCGCAGCGGCCCGCGTCGGCCAGCCGGGACACAGGAATCCGGTTCTTCGCCCCGCAGTTCGGACAGTTGCGGATCAACGCATCGATCATGCCTGGTGAATCCCCCCGGTTGAAGGATGCACCGCAGCTGGCCCGCGTGACAGTCGCGGCGGCGGCGCGGCGCGTCTGCGCTGCGGCGCGGCCGGCAGGCCAGGCTTTCCGCCTGACTTCCCGGGCTGCCCGGTCGGAGGGCGTTGCAGCGCACAGGCCGCCGCTCCGGCAGGTCTCGGAGGCGCCGCCGACTGGATGCGCAGCGACTCTTCTGCATCCTGGCCCCGGCTACCTGTCTGGATGGGAACAGGTGCGGGCCAGCGCTGTCGGCCTGCGAGGGCAGCGGCTGGGGGGAGCGCCCGGAAATGCCGCCCGCACGGATGAGAATTCCCGGAATCACAGCGACAGCCGGACGGGCGACGCGAGCTCCGCCTTTGGCGAGTCGGCGTCGGTGCCACGCAATGAGTCAAGGCGGCTTCCTGTGCCTGCCTCGAATGAGCGAATTCGGGGGTGGCTTTCGGGAGCGCCTCTTTCCGTCATGTCCGTCGAAGGCGGTTCCGTCGTTCAGCCGCCGCCTTGGGCGGCTGCGAGGGGACCGCCCGGCGGCATGGGCAGCACAAGGTATCTCCAACCTGCGCCAACGCTTTTGGGCCGCCGGTTGCAAGCCCGTTGTCAGCGTGCCGCCGCAAGCGGGGCCGGCCGAGCTCCGACGGCACGGCTCGGGCTGAAGATGTCGTTTGGTTTGAAACAGTTACAGTGAGTGCTTGCCAGCCGGCGAGCTCCTCGCTATAATGACAATCGAAAACACCAGCGTGCGCCCGTAGCTCAGCTGGATAGAGCAACTGGCTACGAACCAGTAGGTCGGGTGTTCGAATCACTCCGGGCGCACCATTTCTTTTCAATCGCTTACAAATCCCCACTAGACACGCAAGGGAGACTCCCTGAACCGTGTCGTCAAGTCGCCGCCTTGGCATCCAGCTCAGGTCCTCGGTCTCAGTGGGCTGGCTGGACTCCAAGCCGGATCCCTGCATTCTCGCTCACCCATGAAGTCGGAAGTGTGGATTCTCCTGCGCCATCCTGGCCATTGAGTTTCGTTGAGTAGTGCCCGGTTTGGCCCAGTTCGGCGCAAGAAGTACACAAGGGGCACACAAACACCGGGCGAGAATCGCTTGCAAATCGTGCCCGGTCCAAGGCCAATGCCCTTGCCGACTGACTTTGCAACGCTCAACCGGATTCGCGACGCGCTCGCGCGTTGCTTCGACGCACCGAGAATGTGATCCAGCGCCGGGAGCAGATCAACCGGCCGGCAGCGGCCAGGCAGCGAATCGAGGAAGACATGATCCCGTCGCAGGCTGGTGTACGCGCCGGATGCAGGGGGAGGCAGAAACGGGTGGGAACCAAATTTCGTTGAAAGGCTCTGGTGCAGTCCGCTCAATCGCATGCGGATTCGCGACGCGGAATTCATTCCGGCCGGACTGTATGGTCGGGAGGCGATGAGAGGAGGGCGCGTGATGGGCTCGCGCGGAGAGCCGGAGAGACGCTGCCATCGGACCAAGTCCTGCGCCAGACCGTCTGGCACGGGCGCGAAATGGGCAGACTTCGGGTTCCAGACAAAGGGCAAAGCCTGACCGCCTTCGACGCCCACCTTGCGGGACACAGGAGCGCAATAATCGGTCAAAATGCACGCGACATTACGACAGGGGTATCGAGCGTGGAGGTGGCAATTTGAACATCGCGTGAGTTGCTGTGCAGCGGCTCAATAAACCAGGCAGAAGAGCAACCCTCCCGGACTCAGGAAATTACGTCGCGTCGCCACGTTCTGCGGCACCCCGACTCAGGCCGGAAATTGGGGAATTGTAGTCTTGTGGAATCAGCAAGTTCTGTTTCCCGACTTTACACTAATCAGGCCAACAAATCCGCCCCTTCTGGCGGCGACGGATGCGTCAAAACACTCGAAAACGCCCCACCGGTCGCCGCAGCCCCTCGGCCCTCGGCAGCCGCCGGCCGGGTACCCCCACTGCGCCACAGCCCCAATGGCCTGAATGAGCCGTCGGATCCGGCGGCAGACTCCAGAGCAACCGAGCATCCGGGCTTCGACAGGCGCGTTTGGCCCGGGTGGGGGAAAACGGCTCAAGTATGCCGGCGTCTGGTGTGCCCAAACAGCGTTGCCCATGGAAGCGCAGCTCGCCGCACCACCGAGATCCGCCACGCGCTGCTCGAACCGATTGAGTCTCCCGCAGCACGATTTCTCTGAACACTGATTCGGGATACAAGGAGTGAAGAATGTCCAACACGAATCCTTTGATTTCCGGGCCCGCTTCAGCGACCCGGACGGCGACCGGCGCGGGCCCGGAAACCGGTAGCAGCAGGAAGGGCCGCTCGCTCTGCCAAGCGCAAAGCCAGCGTCGTTCTGGCTGGACCTGCTTCGTGGCGTTGATCTGGAGTCGACGGGCGCAGGTGTGGAGTCACTGCCGCCACTCTCACCGAGTGGCGTGACGCGTTCCTGGCGGCTGGTGCTGAGGCACTCAAGATCCGGCAGGAAGACCTGGTCGACGAGCAGGGCCGGCGGCCCCTCAGCCTGCCCGGCTCGGCCCGAAGACTTGCTACAGAGATGAAGCCCTCCTGGCCGGGATCCGGCGCACCATCCACGAGTCGCCCTTCCCTGGCGAAGGGCATCGCAAAGTCTGGGCCCGGCTGCGGGTTCGCGACGTGAGCACCTCGATGCGGCGCGTGCAGCGGCTGATGCGGGAGGACTCTCTGCTGACGCCGCAGCCGCAGCCGGTTGGGGCCAGGCGCCACGACGGCACGATCCTGGCTGAACGGCCCAACCAGATGTGGGACATCGACGCCTCGGTTGGCCTCACCATGGCCGATGGCCGGGTGACGATTTTCGCCATGGTGGATCACGCCACGGCGGAATGCCTGAGCATTCACGTCGCCAAAAGGGGACACGCGGTTCGAGGCGCTCGAGCCGGTGCGCTGGGCGCTGCATGAGCACTTCGGCGGCTTCGCGGAAGGCGTCGCCTGCGGCGTGAGGCTGCGGCATGATCCCGGCTCGCAATTCATGAGCGACGACTTCCAGAGTGAGATCGCCTTTCTTGGCATCGAAACCTCGCCCGCCTTTGTTCGCGATCCGGAAGGCAATGGCTTTGTCGAGCGCTTCTTCCGCACCCTCAAGGACCAGATGCTCCTGGTGCGATACCTCATCACGCTCAAGGAGCTGGCCAAGGCGCTTGCGGATTTCCGCCAGCGCTACAACGACCACTGACTGCCGGAAAGGCTCAGGTTTCAATCCCGGCGGCAAGCCTGTCAGAGGCAGCTTCGCCTCGACGCTGCTGCATGATGAGAATGAAAGGAAGCTTCCAAGAGATCGGGTGTGGCACGGCGTTCTGAAAGCGAAGCATGGAGCTGAGGCGTAAGCGGCGGACAGGGGCTCACCCCAGACCAGCGAGAAACCGACAAATACCAGAGCTGCCATCCGACAAGCCAGAGCGGCGGGCGGTTTTCCTCCGAACCAAAACTAAAGGAAAACTCTGGCCGGCTTTTCAAGCCAGGCGTATTCATAGGCCGCCTCGTACATGGCCACGATGTTTGCAATCGGGATATCGGTCATCAGGTGCTGCGAAGGCGCGATGGTAAACCCGCCATACGGCTTGAAGGTTTCCACCCGTTCGCGGACCTCGCGCCGCACGTCCTCAGGCGTGCCGAACGGGAGAGTGCCCTGGGTGTCGATGGAGCCGTGAAAACAGAGTTTTCCCCCGAACTGCGCGGCAAGCTGCCGCGGATCCATGCCCGCCGCGCGCACCTGGATCGGCTCCAGGATGTTCAGGCCCATTTCAATGAACGTGGGGATCCAGCGGGCCACGCTCCCGCAGGAGTGGTGCATCACCAGCTTGCCGTGCCTCTTGCCCACGCTGTAGATGCGCTGCAACCAGGGCTGTACGAACTCCCGAAACATGCGCATGCTCATCATCGGCCCGGTCTGGAAGCCGTAGTCATCCCCGGTGAAGCAGATGTCGATATAGCGCCCGGCCTTTTCGAACATGATCTCCGAAGTCCGCTCCATGAAAGACACAATCCGTTCAAGAATCGCGTGCGCCACTTCCGGCTTGTCGTTGATGAGCAGGAACCACCTGTCCATGCCCACGAGCTCGCATGCCGCCTCGAAGAACCAGCCCCAGACGCCGCCCAGCACGGCGTACTCCTCGAAGCGCGCGCAGTCCCGGGCGTATTGGTCATAGTCCCACATGTCCGGCGACGGCCACTTCGGGTAGGCCTCCACTTCGGCGACCGACTGGACATTGGCGAGCGGATGTTCCACGGCGTAGCCAAAATCGCCCACCCCGGCCCGCGGAATGCCGAAATAGTCCGTGCGGCGGCCCTGGTCGTCTACCAGCGGAAAACCGATCCAGTCCGGCTTCGGATAACGGAAGTCGACATGGAGCATCTCCATGAGTTCGAGATCGTCCCGCGCGCCATAGTGCTCGCGCAGCAGCTGGTAGACTTTGGACTCGGCGCAAAAGTCAATGGAGAACCGGTCGATCCGCCGGAAGGTGTAGTTGCGCAATACCCGCTCTTTGGAAGTCACGTTCTACCTCGTTGACAGCGCAAGAACGGTGGCATGCGGGTCGGGCTGGATCCCGGCCACCGGTATGACGAGTTTATCTCCGATTTGTCTGAATTTCACGGCGATGTTGCCGTTCAAGGCTCTGATGGAGGCCACCTTGACATGGAGGCCGGTGATTTCGATGCGGTCCGGCGGCATGTCGAACACGTGCAGGTAAAGCGTTTTCCCCTTCGCCGTCATGCGGCCGTACGGAAGCCCCTGCAACGGGCCATACGTCGTGCCGTAGATGGCTTCTCCGTTGACCGCCAGCCACTTGCCCATCGCCCGCAGCCTCTCCTCAAACTCGGGCTGAATGACGCCCTCGGGCGTGGGCCCCACATTCAGCAGGAAATTGCCGCCCTTGCTCGCCGCATCAATCAGCGCGCGGATGAGTTGCGTCGTCGACTTGTATCTGACGTCATTCTTGTTGTACGCCCAAGTCTGATTGATCGTCATGTTCGTCTCCCAGGGCTGGAAGTCCTCGGGCCGGGGAGGCGTGACCTGGCCGGAGGGTCTCAAGGCCGGGAGTGTGGCCGGACAGTCAGACCAGGCGCTGCCAGAGCGGCGGCTCGAGCCGCTACCGGCTGGAGATTCTCTGACATCGCCAAAGTCTCGGAGGATTGCGTCCAGGGCTGGATTGAGGGTGGAAGGTTGCGGAGGCTCGAGGCGCGACGGAAGGTCATTCCCAGCGTCGCGCGTGGTTCTGGCTGGCGGGACACCCGAGCCAGGCAGAGCTCCGTGAAGACAACCTGACGTGGAACGCTCTTGGGAGCTGTATTCTTCCAGCGCGGTTGCTGTCAATTCCCGGAAGCGATCAGCCCTGCCCGCCTCCGGGTGCAACCGCGCGAGAAGGCACTTTGGCAGAAATCCTTTCCTGGCAGTTCGGCGCCGGATGGACTCCGGCCCGCCGATTCTTCAAGTCTTCCGGATGCGCGCGCTCCACGCGCCGCCGGACGCTGTGTGGCGGCAAGGCGCCTTGGCGGAAGACCCTCTACCGGTCCGGCTTCGGCCAGCGCCTCGATGGGCCACATCAAGAAGGGCGCGCTCCTGGGTGTGCTTGGCTGGAGGAGACTTGTGAGGCAGACCGCGGAGCGCGCCTTCCATACGTATAGTGGCGGCAGCCGGGAGATTCTCTCACTGAATCGATATAATGCTCGCATGGCTCTTTCTCATCCTTCCCGCCGCACGGTACTCCGCAGCGCCGTCCAGGCGCCTGCTGCTTTCTCGGCACTCTCCTACTCGCGCATCCTGGGCGCGAACGAACGGTTCAACCTGGGCCTGATCGGGGCCGGCGAACGCGGCCGGGGCGTGATGATGTCCTTCCTGAAGACGGGCCGCGTGCAGGTCACCGCCGTGTGCGACGTCTACGCGGAAATGATCGACAAGGCCAAGTCGGTGGCCCCGGAAGCCAAGGGCTTCTCCGACCACCGCAAGCTGCTCGAGCAGAAAGACGTCGACATCGTGCTCAACGCCACGCCGGACCACTGGCACGCAGCCACCACAATCGACGCGCTCAACGCCGGCAAGGATGTCTACGTCGAAAAACCGCTCACGCTCAAAATCGAGGAGGGCCCGGCGATCGTCAAGGCTGCGCGCGTCAACGAGCGCGTTTGCCAGGTCGGGCTCCAGCAGCGTTCGGGGGCGCACTATATCGAAGCCAAGCAGCGATACATGGACACGGGCGCCCTCGGAAAGATCACGCTGGTGCGCACCTGGTGGCACGGCAACATGTACCATCTGCGCCGGGCCCCGGCTTCTTTGGCGACGAAGCCTTCCAACCTCGACTGGGCGCGGTTCCTCGGGCCTGTCCGCTGGCGCGACTGGGACCCGCAACAGTTCTGGAACTGGCGCGCCTATCTGGATTTTGGCGGCGGCCAGGTGACCGACCTCTTCACCCACTGGATCGACGTTGTCCACATGTTCATGAACAACGACTCGCCGACCTCGGGCGTCGCCGCCGGGGGCGTCTACCATTACAAGGACGGCCGCACGGCGCCGGACACGATCAACGTGCTGCTCGAGTATGGCGGCCAATACACGGTGACCTTCGAGGCCACCCTCGCACCCGGCATCCGCGGGTACGGGGTCGAGTTCTGCGGAACCAAGGGCAAGCTGTTCATCGATCGCTCACGCTACGAGTTTCTCCCCGCGGAACGAGGCGCCCAACCCATCGAAGTGAAGGGACCGAACTACGACTTCACGCTGGATCACGTGAAGAACTTCCTCGATTGCTGCGTGTCGAGGAAACGGCCCAACTGCGACGTCTATGACGGACACCGCTCGGCCATGGCTTCGCACCTCGGCAATATCAGTTACGTGCAGAAACGCCGGCTGAATTTCGATCCGCTGCGGGAGGAAATCCTTCCGCTCTGAACCGCCGACAGACCAGGCGGTGCGCACCTGACAGCCGCTTCGGGCCCAAGGGGTTCCCGAATCCACCTGCGCTTGTGCTGCCGCCGATCAGGCTTCCCGCGGAGGTCTTGTTTCGGGAGAGATCCGCGCTGCCGCAAGACTGTGTGCGCCGCGTCTTCTTCGAGGAGCCGGTCAGCGCGCTGGCTGCACTTCGTCCCGGTATGGGCAGTTCGTGAATTGTCAGTGGAACTTTCTCCCGGAGATTTGCCGCCGCAGAGGTGAGATCTGTGACTCTGGCCGGAATTCTGCCGAATTCCGGCACCCTGGCGGAGGGATCTGCGCCAACACCGCAACGCTCCTTCGGAGCCGCGAGCGGAGCAGCGCCCAAGCGCTGCGGGAGCGAGCGGTTTCGCCAAGGCCAGCCGCGGTTCACCCTGCGGGAACCGGCTTGCAGCAGGCTCGAAAAAGAAGGCGCCCCCGGACGCGAGGGCGCCAGTCTGCCATGGGAGATGAGAGGATGAAACTGCCCTGCTACAGCGGGAGCCACGGGGCGCCGCGCCCCGGCAGCCAGGCCCGGACGGGCTTCCGCCGTATTCTGTCACACGGCTGGCGGAAAGGGCCGGCTAGTTGAAGATCAGTTTGGTCGTGGTGCCGCCGAGACGGATTTCCTGAATTTTCAGCTTCCCGTTCTCCTCGGCGTAACGCACGGAAGTGGAGCTGAATTTCGACTCGCTCTGCTCGACTTTGACTGTGGCTTCCACCTTCTCTTTGCCCTTCTGGATGATGGCCTTGCCGTCTTCAAGGATCAGTTTGTAATCGCCCGGCTTCAGTTCCTTGCCGGCGACCAGGGAGGGCTGGAAAAGGGTGACGTTATAGGACGCCGCGGAAGCGGCAAAGAGAGCAACCGTAAGAAAAATGGCGAGAAACTTCATGGTCTTGGTCATCGTGGACACTCCTCGAATTCAGTATACCCGATCTGATGGCCCCATAAACGGCTGCGAGCATAAAATTCCCAACTTTATCGTGGTGCTATATCGGAGTACTAGCGGATTCATATTAGCCACGTTAAGGTTGGCCGCTACAACCGCCTCGGCGCCACCTGCCAGTCAATACGTTTTACGTCCCGGAGACGTTCTGTTAACTTGTGGAAACTCCGAGAGGAATTTCTCCACCCTGGCTAACGCCTCCCGAAGGACTTCCGGGTCGTCGCCGAAGCCTTCAATCCACTCAATGCCGGCCTCCTTCCGAAACCAGGTCATTTGACGCTTGGCATACTGCCTGGTGGCAATGACGGCCAGCTCGACGGCCTGCTCGAGGCTCAGGCGCCCTTCCAGACAAGCCAGCGCCTCTTTGTAGCCGATGGATTCGAAAGCCTTCGCGTCGCGGGGCACGCCGGAGTCGAGCAGCCGCCGCACCTCGTCGAGCAACCCCGCGGCGAACATCCTTTCCGTCCGCAGCCGGATCCGCTCAACAAGCTGCTCGCGGGGAGGGCGCAAGCCGAGCTTGAGGGTGCGGAAGCCCGCCAGCGGCCGGGCGCCTTCTGCAAAGAGGCGCGAGGCCGGCTGGCGGGCTTTCAGGCAGATTTCGAGCGCGCGGACCGTCTTGTGCACGTCATTCGGGTGGATCCTGGCGGCGGTGGCGGGGTCGAGGCGGCGCAGAATCCGGTGAAGGCTGCCTTGCTTTCTGCTCTCGCGATCCAGCAGCCGGGCGCGCAGGGCATCGTCGCGCGGAGGGGCCTCGGCCAGGCCTTCCAGGAGGGCGCGAAGGTAAAAGCCGGTGCCGCCGGCGACGACCGGGACGCGGCCGCGGCCGCGGATCCCGGCGAGGACGCGGCGGGCGAGGCGCGCGTACGCCCCGGCGCTGAAGACTTCATGCGGCTCGAGCAAGTCGAACAGGTGATGCGGCGCCTCGCCGCGCTCCGCCGGCGGCGTCTTGGCAGTGCCGATGTCGAGGCCGCGATAGATCTGGAGAGAATCGCAGTTGACGATCTCGCCGCCGAAGGCACGCGCGATCGACAGGGCGAGCGCGCTCTTGCCGGAGCAGGTGGGGCCGGCGACGACAACGAGGGGATGCAGGCAGGCCGGGCCGCTCATTTCTTCCCCGGCTTGCGCAAAGAGCAAGGAACCGCCGCGCGCCTGCCGCACATCAGATATAGTTAGGATAACAACGGAGCCCGCGGCTTCGTTCCGTCCCCGGGCGGGCGCATGCGGCGGGCGTGGCAGGCCACAATGAACATTCTTTCCCGATTCTGTTTCGCCTTGGCGGCCGTGTTGGCGCCCGCAGCCTTCGGCGCGGCGCAGGCGCAACCGCCGCAACAGCCGAAGCCGGACAAGGCCGGCGCCTACTATCACGCCGCGCTCGGCCACCTGTATGCGGAGCTGGCGGCCCAGTTCGGCGGCCGCGGCGAGTATCTGCAAAAGGCCATCGAGAACTACCGCCAGGCGGTGCAGCTGGACCCGGAGACCAGCATGCTGGCCGAGGAGCTGGCCGAGCTCTATGTGCAGAGCGGCCAGATCCGCACAGCGGTGGCCGAGTTCGAGGAGGCCGTCAAGCGCAACCCCGAAGACGTCAACGCGCGGCGGATCCTTGGGCGGCTGTACACGGCGCGCATCCGCGAGGGGCAGTCGACGCGGATGAACGAGGAAATGATCAAGGCCGCCGTCGCGCAGTACGAGAAGGTCGTCGAGAAGGCGCCGCGCGACAAGGAGACCTGGCTGATGCTGGGCCGGCTGTACAAACTGTTGCAGAACTCGCCGGCGTCGGAGCGCGCGTTCCAGAGGGTCCTGGAAATCGACCAAAACGACGAGGACGCGCTCACGGGGCTGGCGATGGTGTATTCGGATCTCGGCGACGCGGCCAAGGCCAGCCAGATGCTGAAACGCGTGGCGGAGAAGAACCCGAGCCTGCGCACCCTGCTGGCGCTCGCCTCGGCCTATGAGCAGCTTCGCCAATACAGGGAAGCGGCGGAGACCTACCGCAAGGCGCTCGAGCTGAACCCGGACAACCTGGACCTGAAGCGCGCCTACGCGCAGTCGTTGTTCGCATCCGAGGATCTGGACAAGGCAAAGAAGGCGTTCGAGGAGCTGCTCCAGGCCGAGCCGAACGACCTGCTGGCGCTGTTGCGGCTCTCGCAGATTCACCGCCAGAGGCAGGAATTCGCGAAGGCTGAGGAATACGCCAAACGCGCCTCGCAGCTCGACCCCGGCAATCTCGAGGTGCAGTACAACGAGGTGAGCCTGCTGGAGGCCCAGGGCAAGCTCGCCGAGGCGATCGGGCGGCTGAAGGAGATCCTTGCGTCGATCGAGCGCCGGCCCTCGTCCTTCGGCGACCGCACCAACCGCGTGGTTCTGCTGGAGCGGCTGGGCCTGCTCTACCGCATGGCAGACCAGACACAGGAGGCTGTTGCCGCCTTCCGGGAGATGGCGCAGGTGGATCCGGATTCGGCGCCGCGCGCGGCAGCCCAGATCATCGACGCGCTGCGGGCCGCCAAGGACTTCGCCGCCGCCGACAAGGAAGCGAAGGCCGCCCTCCAGAAATTCCCCCAGGATCGGCTGGTGAAGAGCATGGCGGCGACCGTGGCGGCGGACCTCGGGCGGTTCAGGGAAGCCGAGAGCGTGCTGAAGACCATGTTCGACGGCAAGAACGACCGCGAGGTGTGGCTCTCGCTGGCCCAGGTCTACGAAAAGCAGAAGAATTTTGCAGAAATGGCGAAGGCGCTGGACAAGGCGCAGGAGCTTTCGGCCACGCCCGAGGAAAAGGAAGCCGTGCACTTCATGCGCGGCGCGATGTACGAGCGGCAGAAGAAATACGACCTGGCGGAGGCGGAGTTCCGCAAGGTGCTGGAGATCAACCCGAAGTCGGCCGCGGCGATGAACTATCTCGGCTACATGCTGGCCGACCGGAACGTACGGCTCCAGGAGGCGCTCGAGCTCATTCGGAAGGCTGTGGCGCTTGAGCCGAACAACAGCGCCTATCTCGACTCGCTCGGCTGGGTCTACTACAGGCTGAACCGGCTGGAGGAGGCCGCCGAGTATCTGCAAAAATCGCTCGCGCGCAGCAGCCGCGACCCGACGGTCCACGACCACATGGGCGACGTGTACTTCAGCCTGAGCCGGCTGAAGGAGGCCGTCCAGCACTGGGAGAGGTCGCTGGAGGAGTGGCGGAGCAACGCCCCGGCGGAGATCGACCAGGAGGAAATCGCAAAAATCCGCAAGAAGCTCGAGAACGCGAAGATCCGCCTGGCCAGGGAAGCCGCGCAGAAGCAGAACAACTGAGGCCGCGGCGGCTCCCTCTTGCGCCGGCCGCTGCGCCGCTTTTTGAGGCAAAATGAGTCCATGCAACACAAGAGCATCTGTCTGTGCGCGGCCGTGGCCGCAAGCGTGATTGCGCTCGCTGCCGGGCCGCTTGGCAAACCCCTAGCCCTGAAGCAGCAGACGCCGATCGCCGAATTGGCGAGCCAGCCGCAGAAGTATGTCGGCAAGACGGTGCAGGTGCGGGGCAAGGTCGCCGAGGTCTGCGAGAAGATGGGCTGCTGGATGAACCTGGTCGACCCGCAGACAAACGCGCGCGTCCGCATCAAGGTGAAGGACGGCGAGATCGTTTTCCCGAAGGAGGCGGTCGGCAGGATGGCGACAGCCGAAGGCAAGTTCGTGAAGATCGAGCTCACGCGCGAGCAGGCGATCGAGCGCGCCAAACACGAGGCGGAGGAAAACAACAAGCCTTTCGACCCGTCCTCGATCGCCGGGCCGGTGACGATCTACCAGATCCAGGGCACGGGAGCGGTGATCGAATAGCGCAGCGGCAGGGCCGGGGGCGCCCGACCGTTTCCCCGAAGGGAACGGATCTGATAGCATGACTCCGCTATGCTCCTGATTGCGGACATCCTCGGCATTTTCACCTACGGCATGATCGCCGCCATGCTGGGCACGATCCTGCCCGAGCTGTCGCGGCGCTTCAACCTGACGCCCAACCAGAACGGCAAGATCAGCATGATGCAGGCCATCGGGCTGATGTTCGGCGGCTTTTTCGCCGGGCCGCTGATGGACCTGCAAGGAAAGAAAACGGGCATGCTGCTGTCGCTGGCGCTGATCGGCCTGGCGCTCATCGGGCTGCGCGCGGCGAAGGGATTCGGGCCGATCGCGGGCGCGATGTTCGTGCTGGGCACGGGCGGCGGCGCGCTGGTGACTTCGGCGTTCGCCGTGGCGAACGACATCCAGGTCTCCTGGCTTCAGGGCGCGGCGGTGTTCAACGCGGTGAACCTGTTCTTCGGGCTGGGCGGGCTGGTCACTCCCCTGATTGCGGCGCGCGTGTTCCGCAACGACGTGCCGAAGCTGCTCGTGTTCGCCACGTGCGTGGCGCTGGTCGCGCTTGTGTTCAATGCCGCGACGGAGATGGCGCCGCCGAGCGGGAAGGTGAGCTTCCAGGCGGAGCAGGTGACGTCGCTGATCACGAGCCCGGTGCTGCTGCTGCTGTCGCTGGCGCTGTTCCTTTACGTGGCATGCGAAGTCGGCGTGTGGAACTGGCTGGCGAGGCACCTGATTGCGCAGGGCGTGCCGGATGCGAAGGCGTTGACCATCCTGTCGCTGGGCTTCGCGCTCGGCCTGCTGCTGGGGCGCGTGGCGGTGGTGCCGGTGCTCGGCAGCGTGACGCCCAAGATGGTTCTGCTCGGGGCGGCGCTGCTGATGGCGGTGACGACGTACATCATGTTGCAGACCTCGAAGCCCGGCATGGCCTGGGTTTCGGTCTTCTGCGCCGGCCTGGCCATGGCGCCGGTCTTTCCTACGGCGCTGGGCCTGGTGGGCACGGCGTTCAAGCCGCAGGGGCTGGATGCAACGGCGACGGGCATCGCCTCCACATGCGGGTGGCTGGGCCTGGTGGTGAGCTCGCCCATCATCGGCGGCATCGCCGGGGACGACCCGAAGAGGCTGAAGAAGGCCCTGCTGCTGTTGCCGGTGGCGAGCCTGATTCTGGCGGGCGTGATTCTGGCCGTGCCCCAGCCCTGAGCCGAGGCGGGATCGCGGTTCCTTCATGCGGCGGCGCATTCTCCAGCTGGTTCGCTCGAGCGCCTTCCAGATCGCCGCCGCATATTGCGCGATTTCGGCGGCCTGGATTGTTCTGTCCGACACGACCGCCGCGCGCCTGTTCCCCGATCCGGCGCAACTGTCGCGGGTGAGCCAGTACAAGGGCCTGGCCTTTGTCCTGGTCACCACCGTCTTGCTGTATGCAGTGTCGCGGCGGCGGCTGGAGGCCATGGAGGTCTCGCGGCGCCAGGTCGAGGCCAGCGAGCGGCGCTTTGCCGCGTTCATGGACAACCTGCCGGTAGCGGCCTTCCTGCGGGACCGAAGCGGCCGCTATGTCTACGCAAATCGTTACTGGGTGGAAAACTTCGCGGTTGCCGGCGGCTGGGAAGGCACGTCCCCGGCAAAATTCTTCGGACCGCACATTGCCGCCCTCGCAGACGAAGACCATGCGCGCATCCTCGCCGGCGAGCCCGTTGCAGAGAGGATTCTGACGCTGCCTGTCCGAGGGCAGGAGCGGATCTTTCTTGTGCGCCGCTTCCCGGTGCCGGCGGGAACGGAACTGCTGGTAGGCGCCTTCGCCGTGGATATCACCGAGCAGCGGAGGCTGGAGGAGCATCTGCGTCAGGCGGCGAGGATGGAGGCGATCGGGTTGCTCGCCGGCGGGGTGGCGCATGACTTCAACAACCTCCTTACGGTGATCCAGGGCTACGCGCAGGCCATCAGCCAACCCGGCGCAGAGCGGGAGCAGCTGGAGCGCGCGGCGGCCGAGATCCGGCGCGCCGCGGAGCGCGCTGCGCAGCTCATCGCACGGCTGCTCGAGTTCAGCCGCAAGCAGCAGGGCCAACCTTCGCCGCTGGACGTCAACGCAGTGGCGGAGTCCGTGCTCTCGCTGGTGGGACGGCTGCTCGGCGAGAAGATCGAGCTGCGGCGGCAGCTGCGGCCGGGCCTGCCGCCGGTGGCCGCGGACCGGGCCCAGATTGAACAAATCCTGCTGAATCTGATCGTGAACGCCCGCGACGCCATGCCCGACGGCGGGGCCATCGAGGTGGAAACGCGCCAGGTCAACATCGAGAGCGATGCCGCAGGCCCGCAGGCAGGACTCAAGCCGGGCCTCTACGTGCGGTTGTCGGTCAAGGACGAAGGGCACGGCATGGACGAGGCGACCCGGGCGCGCATTTTCGAGCCCTTTTTCACAACCAAGGACCCGGGCAAGGGCACGGGACTCGGGCTGACCTCGGTGTACGGCATCGTGCAGTCGCTGGGCGGGGCGATCCGCGTGGACTCCGCGCCGGGCGCGGGAACGCGGTTTGAGATCGACCTCCCCGCCGTCGAAGCGGGTTCCGCCTCGCCGGCGGTCTCCGCGGAAGCACGGCCCCGCATTCTGCTGGTGGATGATGACGATGCCGTGCGGGGACTCACACGGCAGCTGCTCGAGCACTACGGCTACGAGGTGGCCGAAGCCGCTTCCGCCGCCCGGGCGCTGGAGATGTTCGCTTCCGCCGAGTCCCCGTTCGCCCTGGTCATCACGGACGTGGCCATGCCGGAAATGGACGGCACGGAGCTGGTGCGGCGGCTGCGCGCCATTGCGCCGGGCTTGCGGGTGCTGTTCTTCACCGGCTATTCGGAGGAGCTGAACCGCTATCCGGCGGACCTGCGCGATCTGCCGGTGCTGGCCAAGCCGTTTTCCGCGGAGGCGCTGGCGGCCGCCGTGCTTCGCGCCCTCGAAGGCTCACCGTCCCGGTAGGCTGCGCTCCCATTCGATCATCACGCCGGCGGCGGGCACGACGGGAAACAGCTTCAGAAAGCTGATCGAGGCCAGTCCGGTGCGCGAGTTGAAGCCGTTGAAGGCGTCGAATGTGGTGTTGTGGCGGTTGGTGGCGTTGAGGATTTCCGCATAAAGAGTCCCGCGCCAGCTCCAGCCGCGCGCGGTCTCGACGTGAAACGACTTGTTCAGGCGAAAATCGAGCCGGTGATAATCCGGCAATCGCAGGGAATTTCTCTGATCACTGAGGAAATACTGGCCGTTTTGCCAGCGCAGAAACCCGGGAATGGGGAAATTGCTGCCGTAGCTGTAGCGGGCGCTGAAGTGGACCGAGGGCGTCAGCCTGCAGCTGCCGAAGAGGTTGACGGTGTGGCGCTGCTCGCTGTCGGCAGGATAGACGGCGCCGGTGACCGAGTCGCGCATCCGGGTCTTCACCCAGCCCCAGGAGGCCCAGCCGGAGAGGCGGTTGGCGGACCTGCGCTCGACGAACACCTCCACCCCGCGGGCCGTGCCGCGAACCGAATTCATCCAGGGCGGCGACACTGGCGGGATGAAGATGGAACCGTCGGACAAGACCCGGGGCTCGAGCAATGGCTGGGCGATGAGGTCTCTTTCAGCGCGGTGGAAAGTCTCGATCCGCACGCGCGTGCGGTCGTCGAGCAGATGCTCGATGCCCGCCACGACGTGGTTGGCGCGCTCGGGCGCCAGCCACCGGTTGCCCATGTTCTCGACGAAGCGCGCCATCAGCGAGGGGTACTGCACCGCCTGGCTCCACGCGGCCAGAACGCGCGTTCTGCCGCCGAGCCGGGCAGCGAGGGAGGCGTGCGGCGACACTGCCGCCGGGCCGCCCTGACTGTCGTTGTCGAAGCGCAGGCCCACGGAAAGCGTCAAGGGGCCGAACGCATATCCCTGCCGCAGGAAGGCGCCGCCGCGCACGCCCGTGCCGTGCCAGTTGTCCTTGCGGCGCAGGGCGAGCGGGTTGAACTGGTACCGCGCGGTGAAGCCGTCGTCGTGCAGACGCCGCGCCACGCCGCCCGCCTCGAAGGGCGCGCGCGGGGCCCAGTTCCAGGCGATGTGTCCGTTCCAGACCCACTCGCCGTACCCCATGCGGTTCAGCTCGAGCTCGCGGTTGTTGACGTTCCAGGCGCGCTCGCGCATCCACGCGATCCGCTGCGTGGTGAACATGGCCGGCGAGGGCGCCCAGCGCCACGCGGCTGCG
>Ga0209162_1000194_pt1 | contig 68177 bp, 68 predicted proteins | sample YNPNPMetaG_FD_187121 | JGI IMG/M metagenome (GOLD analysis project Ga0209162, IMG submission 187121) | Anoxygenic and chlorotrophic microbial mat microbial communities from Yellowstone National Park, USA - YNP NP MetaG (SPAdes) (version 2) ...
TGAAGGCAGGTTGGGGTTTGTGTTGCAGCGGGGCGTCCTCCCGAGCAAGACGGACCTGCGAACCCTCACAGAGGGTTAGGGGGATTATTGTCTTGACTCGGGCATTAAAAGGTGACCCCGATTGAAGACCGGCCTCGTTCTGATAGCGGCCGCTTCATCCCCTTGAAGTGCTGGTGCTATGCGCCTGTTCAAGCACCTTAAGAATTGAAGTTTTGGTGCCTGACCCCGGATTGAAGGGGGTTTATAATTCCTGTTGAAGCGGAAGCGACGACGGGAGGTGTTGGCACATGGGTTTCAGGGACCAGGGAGGCGAGAGCGCCCCCGGGACTATCGAGGTCTACGGGCAGACCGAGGGGATCACCACGGAGGCAGCCGGCGCGGAGCCGAAGAAGCCCCGGCGCAAGATAAGCTGGGTCACCGCGCTGGTGGCCGGGCTGGTGGCCGTTTTCGTGGTGGCGGTGCTGCTGCTGGCCACCCTCTTCACCAATTACCGGCGGGGGGCCAAGCTGTCCAAGATAATGAACGGGGCGGAGAACGTCTACGTGGAGGTGTACACCACCGAAGACACCATGCGTTCCAACAAGGTGGACGTCCTCAACTCGGTGGACCAGATAAAGAAGATAATCAGGGAGATGGGGGCGAAGAACGTCATCGTGGTGGTCGATCCCTGGCACACCGACCGCGTGCAGGGCGGCAACGGCGGTGGGGAGGAGGAGCAGCGGGAGGAAGGCGGCCAGTAGTGTGAGGGTGAAGTAAGGGAGAACGGAGGGAAAGGAATGCTGGCCAACATCGTCCTCGATTCCTTCTACCGGTTCTACCAGGGCCTGGTGGACCGCATCCCCTCCATCGCCTCCGCCTTAGCGGTGGTCCTGGTCTCCTGGCTGCTTGCCCGCCTCCTGCGAGGCGGCGCCCGCCGGGCCCTCTCCCGCCTCTCCACCACCGCCCACGTGGATGTGCTGGTGTCCCGGCTGGTCTCCTACACGGTGATGACCGCGGGCATCATCGTGGCCCTGGGCCTGCTGGGCATCAACCCGGGCGTGCTCATCGCCTCGCTGGGGCTGCTCTCGGTGGGCCTGGGTTTCGCGGTCAAGGACATCGTGGGCAATTTCCTGGCCGGGATCATTCTCATCCTCCAGAAGCCCTTCAAGGTGGGGGACGCGGTGGTGGTGGGGGGGATGGAGGGCACCGTGGAGGACATCCGCATCCGCGACACCATCCTCCGCTGCCCGGACGGGCGGCTGGTCTTCATGCCCAACAGCAACATCTTCAACGCGGCCATCACCAACAACACTGCGTCGGGCAGGAGGCGCAGCGAGTTCGTGGTGCCGGTGCCTTTCGAGGAAGGCTGCGAGGGGGTCCTGGAGAGGATACGCGCCATCCTGCTGGGGGTGGAAGGGGTCCTTCAGGACCCGCCTCCCCGCATCGGGGCTGAGGAGATCAAGGACGGCGCTCTGCAGGTGAAAGTGGGCTACTGGGCGGAACCCTCCACCGACACCTTCCGCGTGACCACCGAGGCGCTGATGCGCCTGAGGGAGGAGCTGCCCCCCTGCGGCGGCTGATTAAAGCGAGCACCGGGGCCGCGGGCGCCGATCTTCGCCCGAACCGATCGACGCTCCACGGATGACGCAGACCCTTCTTCTTCCGCCCTGGTTTCAGGACGGCGTGGTCCTCGGTCAATCCCTGCCCCCGCGCCGCAGGAAATCGGGAGGGAAATATGCTAAGTGGGCGGCGATGCCCGAGAGGAGCGCCAGGGCCCGGGAGACCAGGAGGGCGGTGCTGGTGCGGTTGATTAGGATGGCCCAGCTGGCCACCAGAAGGGTGAAGGCGGCCGTGGTCAGCAATAAGCGCCGCCGCGCCTCCGCGGAGTGGGTGCGTGGGTAAAGATATAGGATAAAAGCTGCTAAGCTGGCGGCCACCGGGATGATGGCAGCGGTGAGGTAAAAAATGCTGACCCGCCGGCTGGTGAAGTCCCAGGTCCCTCCCCAGCTGAACATACGGGGCATCACCGGGGTGGTGAAGACCAAACCTATCCCCAGCGCTGCCACGACCACTGCCGCTGCCGACGCGCAGCGGGAGAGAAAGCGCTTCCCGGAAATCAGATAGGTGGCGAAGTAGCTGTAGGGGATGAGCACCGCGAAAGCGCATGTGTAGTTGATATGGAAGAACTCGCGGGAGAGGACATCCTGCCCGGCGGAGGAGGAGTACTGAGATAGGCCCGCCCAGAGATAAGTGATCCCCAGGGCCAGCCAGATGGCCCCGTGGGCGGCGAGGACGTGGCGGTAGGAGCGAGGCATCCGGCCCAGGCGCAGAAGATGGTAGGAGCCGATGGTCGTATATGCGATGGAGATAGCCAGAGCCGAAAGCCAGCTGAACATCCCGCGCCCCACCCCTTAGGCCCGGATCCCCGCGCCCCGCGGGATCCAAGGCTCAGATGTCTACTACCAGCCTGGTGTCCGTTCCCTTGATGCCCTCCACTTCGTGCATGTCGCCGAGGATGACCTCGCTGACCTGCCGGGCGTCCTCCGCCTCCATGACCACGATGAGGTCGTCGGGGCCGGTGAGGCAGTGGACTTCCTTGACGTGGCGCATCTTGCTGATCGCCTCGGAGACCTCCTTGATCTTCCCCGGCTCCACCTTCACCAGGATGAACGCCTTCATGAGACCTCCTTTCCCCGGTCCACGACATCTTTTCGAGTTCCCTGCATTAAGGAATATCACCAGAAGGTCGCACCGGTAAACCGCCCGGGCCGCGGGGGGTGCCCCTGGAATGATTTTCCAAGCAGGCCGCAAGCGCCGAGCCTCCGGTTCGGGTGGACGCTCTCGTCGCGTCCGGCACATCTCCTCGGGGTGACGCTCGCCTCAAAGCTCGCGCAGCATGTACTTCTGCAGCTTGCCGGAGGGGTTGCGCGGGAGTTTGTCGGTGAACTCCCAAACGGTGGGGATCTTGAAATCCGCCAGCTTGCCCCGGCAGAAGGAAGCCAGCTCCTCGACGAGGACGTCCTTTCCCGGCATGAGGACGATGAAGGCCTTGACCGCCTCGCCGTGCAGCTCGTGGGGCACCCCCACCACCGCCGCGTCCAGGACCGCGGGGTGTTCGAGCAAGATCATCTCCACCTCGCGGGGAAAGACCTTCTCTTCCTCCACCATGATGACCTCGGTCTTGCGCTCCACCAGGGTGATGAAGCCGTCTTCGTCCAGGACCGCCAGATCGTCGGTATGCAGCCACCCGTCTTCGGTGAGGACCTCCGCGGTGGCCTCGGGGTTCCGATAGTAATAGAGCATGTTGCTCTCGCAGCGCACCATCCACTCGCCCACCTCGCCTGGGCCCACCTCGCGGCCCTCCTCGTCCACCACCCGGGATTCGCAATTGAGCACGGGGAGTCCCCCGGAGCCTGCTTTCTCCACCTGGTCCTCGGGGCGCAGGCGCACCCCTCCCGGGCCGCCCTCGGTGAGGCCGCAGAAGCCGAAGAAGCGGTCGGTTTTGAACATCTCCCTGGCCCTGAGGATGTCCGCCCGCTTCATGGGAGAGGCCCCGTAGGCCAGGTAGCGCAGTGAGCCCAGGTCGTAGGAGGCGAAGTTGCTCACCTGCATGAGCATCAGGTACATGGTTGGAGCGCCGAAGAAATGGGTTATCTTCTCGTCCTGGATGGCCTGCAGCGCTTCCTCGGGGATGAAGGAGCGCATGACCACATGGGCGGCGCCCACGAAGACGCCCGGCCAGAGGAAGAGGTGCAGCACCGCCGCGTCGTAGAGGGGAGCGGCGTGGAGGATGCGGTCGGTCTCCCGCATGCCCAGCTCGGAGATCATGGCGGTGGCGATGGCCAGGTGGGAGTAGTGGTTGAATACGGCGCCCTTGGGCTGTCCGGCGGTCCCAGCGGTGTAGATGATGGCCGACTCGTCGAACAGTCCCACCTCAATGCGTGGCTCCGCGGGATCCCCCTCGGAAACCAAATCGGGGAGGTGAGCGAAGTCGTCCGCCCTCTCCCCGTCCGCTTGTATCCAGTGCCGGAGGCGCGGCAGGCGGTCCCTGATCTCCCGGGCCAGATCGAGGAAGTCCTCTCCCACCACGCAGAAGCTCGCGTCGCTGTTGTCCAAGAGGTAAAAGGCCTCGGGTGGAGCCAGGCGGTAGTTCAGGGGGACCACCAGCCCCCCCGCCTTCATCACCGCGAAGTAGGCGATGACGAAGGCGTCGGAGTTCATGGAGAGGATGGCCACCTTGCCGCCCTTCTCCAGGCCGCGGGCCATCAAGGAGGAGGCCAGGCGGTTGGCCGCCTGGTCCAGCTCGGCGTAGGTGTAGCGCCTGTTCCCGAAGACCAGGGCTTCCCTGCCCGGGTACTTGCGGGCGTTGCGGGCGAGGATCTCGCCGGTGGTTATCATCTTCATCCCTCCTCGTTCTCCCGCCGGTGCGGGTTCCCCACTAAGCTAACACTTTTCGCGTGCAGGGACAATCGGCCACCGCCCGCGCGGGGAGGAGTACGGATGGGCCCTGCCCGGGAAAAGAGACCGCCCGGTGCGACCCCGCGCCGTGGGGGCTCGCTGCCGTGTGCTATGCTGGACGCATGAGGGGCGAGGTTGAAGGGAAGACGCGGCTGCGGAACTGGGCCGTCGTGGCCCTGGCCTTCCTGCTGGCGCTCCTCTGCTTGTCCTGCGAAACGGGCGGGGGGAGCGGGGCGGAAGGCGGCGGGGAAGGCGTCGGAGAGAGCTTCACCTTCTTGGTGTGCGGGGACGTCAACGGGGTGAGCCCGCAGCTGAGGTCGGTGGTCAAGGAGGCCGGGGAGGCCGATTTCCTGGCGATCGTGGGGGACCTGACGCCCTCGGGGAGCGAGGCGGAATACCGGGAGCTGCGCGATTTCCTGCAAGCGTCGGGCATCGAATATCACGTGGTGCGGGGCGACAACGACAGGGCCCGCGACCCCAGCGGGGCCGTCTTCACCCGCTATTTCGGGCCCCTGTGGCACTCCTTCGACCACAAGGGGTGCCATTTCCTCCTCGCCGACAGCTCCGACGGCTACAACGGCTATCCCCGCGAGGAGCTGGAGTGGATGGAGAGCGACCTCGCTGCCGCGAGCGGTGACCTGAAGGCGGTGTTCACCCACATCCCCCCCGGAGCGCCCCCGGACCTCTCCGCTCCCTATGAGAGCTGGGAGAGGGCCCGGGAGAGCGAGGAGCGGGCGCTGGAGATATGGCGGGAGAAAGGGGTGGACACCGTGTTCTGCGGGCACCTCCATGCCTACATGGTCTATCGGGAGGCGAACCCGCGGGTGCTGGTCACGGGCGGTGGCGGCTCTCCCCTGCACCTGCCGGAGGCCATGGGCGGGTACTACCACTACCTCCGGGTGAGGGTGGAAGGAGGGAGCATGCAGGTGGAGGTGGTCCGGCTATAACCGCGACTCGCAGTCCCGGCCCGGCCGCTTTAACTTAAGAAAGCCGCTTTGGAAGAATCCCACAATCCCGTTGGGACGAGCCCCGGCGAACAGGCGATTACGGAAGGAAAAGCCGGTCCCGGATGGTCATGACGCCAGGGGTCATGACGCCAGGTTCATCCCGGATACGGAGAAGGTCCCCAGCAGGGAAGCCCGGGTTATCACCTCCTCCCCATACTTGTCCCGCAGACGGTCCAGGGACTCCAGCAGCCGCTCCTCCCGCGGGTCCTCCCATTCGGGCAGGGAGAGCTGGCGGCCCTCGCGGATGCGGCGCAGCTGGGTGACGGAGAGCCCCACCGTGGTCACCTTCTCCGTCCACTTGCCGGAAGCGGCCTCCTGCTCCAGCAGGGAGCGCGCCGCCTGGAAGACGGCGCGGGGCGAGTAGGTGTGTTCCTCCAGGGTGAGGGAGCGCGCATACCCCCACCCGTAACCGATGCGCAGGCGCAGGCAGACGGTGCGCCCCAGGTAACCCTGGCGGCGCATGCGCCGGGTGACCGCCTCCGCCAGCCCCAGCAGGGTGTTGGAGAGCTCCTCCAGGTCGTCGCTGCCCCCGCGCAGGGAGAGGCTGTGCCCGAAGGACTTCAACAGCTCCTCCGTACCCGCGACTGTCACCGGGCTGTGGTCGATGCCCCGCGAGGCCAGGTGGAGGAGGCGCCCCACCACGCCGAAGCGCCTCTCCAGCACCCGCGGAGGGAAGGCGGCCAGGTCGCCGATGCTCTCGATGCCCATGCCCCGCAGGCGGCGGGTCAGGCGCGGGCCCACTCCCACCAGCCGTTCCACCGGCAGGGGGGCCAGGATTTCGGGGAGCTGCTCGGGACGGATGAGGGTGAGGCCGTCGGGCTTCTCGAACTCCGAGGCCATCTTGGCCACCAGCTTGTTGGGGCCCAGGCCCACCGAGCAACTCAGGCCCAGCTCCTCCCGCACCCTGGCCTTTATCTCCCTGGCCATTCCCAGGGCGGCTTCCCATCCGCCGGAGTCCAGGCGGGGAGTGAGGTCGAGGAAGAGCTCGTCCACCGAGAAGACCTCGCAGGCGGGGGAATAACCCTCGCAGAGCCGGACCAGCAGCCGGGTGTTGTAGAGGTAACGGGGGATGTCGGCGTGGACCATGCGGACCCGGGGGCAACGGGCACGGGCCTCCCACACCGGCATGCCCGCCTTGATGCCGTAGGGACGGGCCTCGTAAGAGGCGGTGGCCACCACTCCGTGGGTGCAGAAGTCGCTGGAGGTGTGGCAGACCACCAGGGGTGTCCCCTGGTAGACGGGATGGTCGCGCTGCTCCACCGCGGCGAAGTAGGCGTCCATGTCCAGGTGGAGGACGTAGCGTAGCCGCTCCCCTTCCCCGGCGGACCCCTCACCGCATCCGTCGGGGACCGGGGGAAGGTCCCTGGCCCGCATCAAGCCGCGCATGCCGAAATCGCCCATCCTACATCCTCCATCCGCGCTCCCCCCGGAGGTGCTGGGGACCATCCGGCCTCCGGCAGCGGGTGGAGCCGGCCCCTCTCAACCGGCGGCGTGGATGCGCGCCAGCCACCAGGCCATCCTCTCGGTGGAGAAGCGCAGCTCGTAAACCTCCTCTCCTCCCTCCGCCAGCACGGAGAACCATATCTCCAGGTACTGCCCCCGGCGGCGCTGGTAGGCGCCGGCGATGCGCCTGATGCGGTACCTCCGCCCCCTCCAGGCGAAGGAGACGGGCATCATCCTCCTCCGGCGGAAGACCGCGGACACCTCCACCGGCTCCTCGATCACCGTGACCATCTCGCTCGCACCTCGCTCCCTTCGCCTGTCCGTGCCGTGCCGTTGCCCCCCGGGGAAGACCTCTCCCGGTATTCCCGGGGCGGGTCGGGAAAGCGGGCCTCTCAAAACCCCTCGCGCAGCAGGGCCACCACCTTGCCGAGCAGGCGCACCTCCTCCTCTCCCTCCTCCAGGACGATGGGGGGATATTCGGGGTTGGAGGAGCGCAGCTCCACCCGCTTCCCGCGGCGGTGCAGGCGCTTGACGGTGGCCTCCTCGCCCACCAGGACCACCACGATATCCCCTTCCCTCGCCTCCAGGTCGGGGTCCACCACCACCAGGTCTCCCTCGCAGATGTGGTCGCCCAGCATGCTCCGGCCCCTGACCCGCAGGGCGAAGCGCCGCCCGCGGGACCAATCCTCCGGCACCGCCACCCACTCGCCCGCCTCCTCGAAGGCGTAGCTGAGCGGGCCGGCGGGCACCTCGCCCAGCAGGGGCAGCCGGGGCCGGCGGCGGCCCTGCTCCAGGCGCAGGCTGCGCGCTCCCGGGCGGCGGGATATGTAGCCCTTTTTCTCCAGGGCCTCCAGGTGGCGCAGGGCCCCCCGGGTGGAGGAGATGCCCATGTGCTCGCACAGCTCCCGCACGCTGGGGGGGTAGCCCCGCTCCTCCACCGCCGCGGCGATGAACTCCAGGGCCTCCCGCTGCCTCCCGGTCAGCTCCCGCACGATGCCGCGCCTCCTTTCCAGCCGCGCCCGGACCGCGCACGAGCTCATTATAGTAAACATATGTTCACTATGTCAAGGGCCTCATATCTTCAATCCAGTTCAGACACCAAAACTTCAATCTCACTTCCAGATGGGTCCATCTCCTAATGGGACCTGTTCCCTTGGGGAGACCGGCATCCGGCGGCCGGACGCCCGCCTGGCGAACGGTGCCCGCCGCGTAAGGCATGCATTACAATGGAGGCATGGAGAGCAAGGCCCATCGAGCCGCCGCGGGACCGCTGGGGGCCGTCCTCCTGGCGGCCTTGCTGCTCGCGTGCGCTTCCTGCGGGGGAAAGGAGGCGGGGCGGGAGATCCCCTTCGCGGAGCTGGAGCGCGGCTCTTCCTTCCCTCACGGTGGGGAGGAGGCCGGGGATCCTCGCCCCTTTATCGAGGTCGCCGCGGACCGGGCCGGATGGGAGGCGTTGTGGGCCCGCGTCCACCCGCCCTCCCTGGAGGCTGAGGCGCCGCCCCCTCCCGAGCTGGACACGGCCCAGGAAGTGGCGGTGGGGGTCTTCCAGGGGGTCAAGCCCACCGGCGGTTACACCGTGGAGGTTTCATCCGTGCGGGCAAGGGGAAACACGGTGGAGGTGGCGGTCCGCTTGACCGAGCCCTCCCCCGGGAGCATGGTCACCCAGGCCTTCACCAGCCCCTACCAACTGGTGAAGATATCCCGGTCCGAACTGGGGATCCGCGGCCAAGCCCGGTTCATGATGCTGGACGGAGCCGGGAACCGGCTGGCGGAGGCGGATATTTCCCTCTAAAAGTGAGACGCTGCCCCGCGGCGCCCACCGGCAAGGGCGGCGCCGCGCCAGGTCACGAGAAAGGAGCAACGATGCTGGACCTGTCGCTGGCCGAGAGGATACTGCGCCGCGCCCTGCGCGACGGGGGCGATTTCGCCGAGGTCTTCGTGGAGAGCCGTGAGGGCTACTCCCTTCGCTTGGAGGAAGAGAAGGTGGAAGAGAACGTCACCGGCAGGGAGACCGGGGCAGGAGTGCGGGTTGTTTACGGGGAATCCGCGGCCTACGCCTTCACCAACGACCTCGGGGAGGCCTCGCTGCTGGAGACGGCGGCGGCTGCAGCGGCGGCGGTCAGGGGTAGCAGCGGCGACGTGGTGGTGGACCTCACCGCGGACGCCCCCCGCGGAGCCGGGGAGTCCTTGCCCCCGGAAAGACCACCGGAGGAGGTCCCCCGGCAGGAAAAGCTGGAGCTGGCCAGGCGGGCAGACCGGGCGGCCCGGGAGCAGGGGCAGGAGGTGGTCCAGGTCATCGTGGCCCTGGGGGACAGCCGCCAGCGCGTGCTCATCGCCGCAAGCGACGGCCGCTTCCGGGAGGACGAACGGGTGCGGGTGCGCCTGCTGGTGCAGGTGGTAGCGGCGCGCGGCGGGGAGATCCAGACGGGGTACGAGGCCCCCGGGATACTGGGAGGTTACGAGCTGTTCGAGCGCTTCGACCCGGCCGAGCTGGGAGCGGCGGCGGCGAGGCAGGCCCTTATCATGCTGGATGCGCGCCCCGCCCCTTCCGGCCCCTTTCCGGTGATCATAGCCAACGGCACCGGCGGGGTGCTCTTCCACGAGGCCTGCGGCCACGGCCTGGAGGCGGACGCGGTCTTCAAGGACGCTTCCGTCTTCGCCGGGCGGCTGGGGGAGAAGGTGGCGTCGGAGCTGGTCTTCGCCTACGACGACCCCACCCTGCCCGGCATCTGGGGCTCTTACCTACTGGATGACGAGGGCACGCCCGCCGCGCGCACCCCCCTCATCGAAGCCGGGGTGCTGCGCTCGTTCATCAACGACCTCAAGCGCGCCCGCCGCGACGGTACCATGCCCACCGGCAACGGGCGGAGGCAGTCTTACCGCCATCTGCCTATACCCCGCATGTCCAACACCTTCATCGCCCCAGGAGACCTTTCCCCTGAGGAGATAATCGCGGACACCCGCCGGGGCATCTACGCGAAGAAGCTGGGGGGAGGGGAGGTCAACCCGGTGACCGGCGATTTCATCTTCGCCGTGACCGAGGGTTACCTGGTGGAAGGGGGGCGCATCGGCGACCCCATCAGGGGGGCGACCCTCATCGGCAACGGGCCACGGGTGCTGGAAGGCATTGACGCGATCGCAAACGACCTCGACTTCGACGCGGGCATGTGCGGCAAGGACGGGCAATCGGTCCCCGTGTCCACCGGCCAGCCCACCCTGCGGGTAGGCGAACTGGTGGTGGGCGGCACGGCGGAGGTGGGCTGAATGAGCGCGGGCGCGAGGAGAGGAGGCGGCGTGGAAGAGCTCAGGGAGATGGCCTGCGCCTGGGCGGAGGAGGCGCGCCGCCTGGGGGCGCGGGAGGCCGAGATATACGTGCAGGATTCCGGCGGCATCTCCATCAAGGTCTTCGGCGGAGAGGTGGAGGAGCTGCGCTCATCCGCTTCCCGGGGAGTGGGAGTGAGGGTGCTGGACGATGGGAGGCTGGGCTACGCCTACTGCTCCGGGCTGGAGCCGGAGGAGGTCAGGCGCACCATCCGCGATGCCATGGACAATGCCCGCTACAGCACCCCGGACGAGCACAACCGCCTGCCGGAGGTAGCGGCCGAGGGCCTCGTCTCCCCGGAAGGGTTGGGGATGTACCAGCCGGAGACCGAGGAGACGCCAGTGGAGCGCAAGGTGGAGTTGGCCCTGCGGCTGGAGGAGCTGGCGCGGGGGCAGGACCCCCGCATCCGCGCGGTGGAATCCGCGGCCTACTCCGACTCGGTCTACCGCGTGGCCCTGGCCAATACCGGGGGGTTCTGCGGCTCTTACCGAGGTTGCGACTGCCACTGCTACGTGGCGCCCATCGCCGGCGAAGGGGAAAAGTCGCAGAGCGGCTTCTCCTTCGCGGTGGGCAAGAAGCCTTCCGACCTGGACCTGGAGGGATGCGCGCGGGAAGCGGCGGGGCACGCCCTGATGCTGCTGGGGGCGGAGAGCATGCCCTCCCGCCGCACGGCGGTGGTCCTGGACAACCTCATCGCAGCGGAGTTTTTGGGGGTGCTGGCCGGCGCCCTCTCGGCCGAGGCCGTCCTTAAAGGGCGTTCCCTCCTGGCCGGGCGGCTGGGGGAGAGCATCGGCAGCGAGGAGCTGACGCTGGTAGATGACGCACTGATGCCCTCCGGCATGGCCACCGCCCCCTTCGACGATGAAGGGGTGCCCTCGCGCCGCCTGGAAACCGTCAAGGACGGGGTGCTGCTTGGTTATTTGCACACCGTGTACACCGCCTCGCGCAGCGGCGCCGTCCCCACTGGCAACGCGCGCAGGGGCTCCTACCGGGAACGGCCCCGAGTCTCCCCCAGCAACTTCTACTTGGAGCCGGGGAAAAGGAGCCGCGAGGAGGTCCTGCGGGAGGTGGGCGAGGGGGTTCTGGTGCTGCAACTGGTGGGGGTGCACGCCGGGGCCAACCCCATCAGCGGGGAGATTTCCGTGGGGGCGCTGGGCATGCTCCTGAAAGGAGGCGAGCCCCACCGGCCCCTGCGGGAGATAACCATCGCCGGCAACTTGCTCGACCTGCTGAAAAACCTTTCGATGAAAGGGGACGACCTCCGCTTCCTCCCCCTGGGCGGCAGCCTGGGCTGCCCCACCATCGTCTTCGACGGCGTCATGGTGGCGGGCCGCTCCTGAGACCACCTGAAAAGCTCGCGGGGAAAGGAGGCGGGCGGGGAAAGAAAAGCAGGCCCCGCTTTTCCCTAAAGCTCGCTTACTTTGACCCCTTGTTTTATCGACTCATCAGTCAACTCGTAGAGTGCGTCGTAGATGAAGGTGTGGAAGGTCCCCGGGCGGTCACCGCCGGAGCGTTCCGCTGCCACCTCGCCCGCCAGCCCGAACACCGCCAGGCCCGCCGCCGCTCCCTCCAGGTAAGGTGCGCCGGCCGCGCAGTAGCAGGCCGCGCAGGTAGTGGCCATACACCCCGTCCCGGTGACCAGCCCCATCAGCGGGTGGCCGTTGTGCACCGCCAGCACCCTCCGTCCGTCGCTCACGTGGTCCACCGGACCGGTGACGGCCACGACGCAGCCCAGCTCCTCCGCCAGGACCCGCGCCGTTTCCGCTGCGTCTCCTTCCGAGGCCATGGACTCCACCCCGCGCACCTCGGCCCGGCGGCCCGCCAGCACCGCCACCTCCCCGGCGTTGCCCCTGATGACGTCGACCTTGACCTCATCCAGGATGCGACGCGCGGTGTCGGTGCGGTAGGAGGTGGCTCCCGCACCCACCGGGTCAAGCACCACCGGGATGCCCAGGCGGTTAGCCCGCTTCCCCGCCAGCAGCATGGCCTCCACCGTCTCCGGGTAGAGGGTGCCGATGTTCAACACCAGCGCTGAGGCCAGGGCGACCATCTCCTCCACCTCCTCCCGCGCGTGGGCCATCACCGGCAGGGCTCCCGCGCAGATGGTCAGGTTGGCGGTCTCGTTCATCACCACGAAATTGGTGATGTGGTGCACCAGCGGCTTCTTCTCCTTTATTGAGGCCCTCCTGGCCGCTGCCTTCTCCCCGAAAGACAAGCCATCTCTCGTTCCCACGTCTCTCCTCCTTCCGCTCTTTCCACCGGGAGACTAAAAGGGGCCGCGCCCCTTCAGGGGTGCGGCCCGATCATCCCGCGGAAAGCGGTTCCTCCCGTCTCCCTCCGCCGGCATTACCCGGATCAGGTTCAAAGGGTATGATCTCAGCCCCTCCCATGGGAGAAGCACCCCTGCGACGGCATGATAACACGGCTCCCCTGTCGAGCCAACCCCAGAGCTCAATCTGTTGAGGTGATCGCCCGGTTAAAGCAGCTCCGTGTCCTTCCCTGATTGAAGGAGGGGGAGGGAGGGTGGTAGAAGTTATCCATGCCGTATGATGGTCCTGCCCCGAGAGCGGTCAGGCGGATGAGGCGGATGAAGAAACAGGAGAGAGAGGATGTCCACTGGGTATATGTACAGTCCGTTCGTTGAGAAGCGCCGGGGAAACATGATGGCGGCGGTCCTCGCCGCCTGCCTGGTCTCCTTTGCCGCCTTGGCGCTCTGGGGTTGCGGTGGGGGCGGCGGCGAGCTGCGGGAATCGCTGATCGAGTTCAGCCTGCGGAGCATCATCCCCAGCCAGGCCCAGCAGGGGTTCCAGCTGGTCAAGCTGCAGCGCTATCCTCTGGATGAAGAGTCCTCCTTGGAAGGTTCGGCTTACGAGCGTTACTGGAAGATAGAGGGAGGGGCCTTCACCGAGATAGACGGCGAGGAGTACGAGCGCCTGCGGGACGAGAAGATAAAGAACGTACAGGGTGCCTGGCAGGCCAGCGAGCATTCTGTGGTCATCAGGGAACTCAACGAGAAGGATGAGAAGGCGGCCCTGGAGGTGGACACCCTCTATGGCCCCCTCAGCGGGGAAGGCACCGTCTACTACCTGGAGCGGCAGGAGGGTTCCTGGAAGATAATGGAAAAGGCCACCGCCTGGGTGTCCTGAGCCGCCCTTGCCGACCCTCTGACCCGTATATAGCCAAGTGGACTCCTAGGTCCTCAATCCGACCGGCTTTGGGCGGAGCGGCAGGAGGGTTCCTGGAAGATAATGGAAAAGGCCACCGCCTGGTTTTCCAGGCAGGGCTTACATCTTGCCGGCCTGGCTTCCCGCCGCCTTCTCAGAGCGATTCCAGGAAGGCCTCCAGGCGGGTGGCGGCCTGTCCCTCTTGGTATTCCCGGCTGTCGATGCAGTCGCCCTCGAGCAGCAACACCGGTATGCCCTCCCGCAGGAGGGCCCGCCGCACCAGCGCGGCCCCTCCCGCCGACTGGCGGCATCCCCAGTGGTTGAAGTGGACGGCCCCGTCCACCCGGTGCCGCAGGGCCAGTTCCCGCAGAGCCAGGGCCCGCCTGCGCCCATCGCCCACGCCGAAATGGGCGGCCAGCTTGCGGGCCAGGGAGTAGAAGGGCCGCCGGGGGTCCATCTCCCCCCAGAAACAGCGGTTGTACTCCTCGCAGACGATTCGCCCTCCGTGCTCCTCCAGGTGCTCGAAGAGGCGGTGGGGGTAGTAGGGCTTGAGGTGCATCCACAAGAGCTTCTTCACCCTTTCCCCGTTCGATCCGCCCTCTGCCGCTTCCGCCCTCTCGCGGAGCTCCGCCGCCAGCTCGCGGTAGAAACGCTCGCCGGCGGGGTGGCCGGGGGCCGAAGCCAGGACGCTGAGGTGGCCCAGGGCATCCCGGCCGTCCAGGAGAAGGGGGTGGCGGAGGCGCAGTTCCTCAACTTCCAGGAGATGGCGCCGGGCCGCCTCGGAGAGCTCCACCGCTTCGCCCAGGCCGCGCAGGTAATCGACCCAGTCAATTCCACAGGCCCCGGCCAGGCGCCGGGCCGTCTCCTCGAGCTCCGCTTCCAGGAGGGCCAGGTAGGGCTCCCCGCCCCGGAAGGGTATCTCCAGAAGAAGCAGCGGCACCTCCTCCCTCTCCGCGATGAAACGGAAGGAGAGGGGAGCGGAGTCGCAAAGGTAGTCGGCGGCGGCGAGGCAGCTAGGAGCGGGCATGAAACCCTCCAGCCAGGCGCCGAGGATGGTCCGGTGGAAGGAGCAGGTGTCGGGTGAGAAGCCGGCCTGCGCCGCGGCGTCGAGGAAGCGGGGGGCCAGCTCCAAGGAGGAGATGACCGCCGCGGCCATCTCCGGGTAGAAAGGGACGGCTCCCGCGGCGTGGATGAGCTCGCTGGGGAAAAGCAGGCTGGCCCAGACCACCGGCCCGTCGCCGCGGTAGGCCCGCCTGGTCTGCTGGAGGAAGTAGCGCAGGGCCACTCCGTCCGCCCGCCAGGCGGGGCGGTTGAGGGGAGAGCGGGCCAGGCTCTCCGCGGTGCTCCAAAGGAGGGGCGAGCGGAGGGTGGAAGGAGAGAGCCGGTCGATGAACCGGTCCTTCAGGGCGCTTATCCAGCCCACCTCAGCGATCCCCCTCTCGGAGCATCTCCAGGAAGGCCTCGATGCGGGTGGAGAGCTGGCCGGCGTGGCCGTCCCGGAAGTCGCTCTCCAGGCGCAGGGCGGGCATGCCCTCGGAGCGCAGGAGGGCCTCCAACCAGGGCCAGTCGTAGAGGTAGGGGTCGCAGAACTTGAGGGAGGCGAAGATGACCCCGCGGGCCCCGCAATCCCGGGCCATCTCCAGCAGGCGGAATCCGCGCCGCCGGCTGTCATCCATACGGGCGCAGCCCCGCCGGTTAAGGTAGCGGCGGGCCAGGGAGAGGGCCGCTTCCTCCAGGGTGTCCCCCTCCACCTCCCCCAGGTCGAGGAAGGCGCGGTCACCGTTGCAGAGATCCGCCGCCCTCACCCAGCCCCCCGCCTCCTCGATCACCCGGACCAGGCCGTGGGGGTTGAGGAGGTTGCCGGTCAGCAGCAGGGGGACCCCCCTGCCCTCGGCCAGCCCCTTCGGCGGTCCCTGGAGGAAGCGGGAGGGGGGCAAGGCCTGGGCAGCCTCGGCCAGCAACAGGCGTGAGGAGCCCGCCAACCCCTCACCCCACTGCAGGAATCGCCGAGCGACCTCGCTCCGCAGGGCCGCCGCCTCTCGCAGCGCCCCGGCGGTCACCTTCCGGGCGCCGTCTCTCTCCAGCTCCTCCGCCAGGCGCAGGAACTCCGCCGCCAGGCGGCGTTCCGCTTTCGGGCCGGGGCGGCGGGGCATGTCCGTGATATAGACGGGCGGCCGTTCCTCGACGTCCTGCCCGCCAGCCCCGCACACCTCCGCTCTCCAGGCGTCGTGCAGGCGGCGCATGGCGTCGCAGGAATTGACGAAGAAGGCGGGGCCCCGCGGCCTCTCCGCCATGCCCTCCACCAAGCAGGCGCGGACGAAGGGGCAAGTGGCCGGATGGAGGAGGACGTCCGCCTCCTCCAGGCGCTCCACGGCCCCGGTCACCCGTCTGGGATCAAGCCCGGCTGCGTCCAGCACCTCCAAGGGGGTGTAGGCGCAGAACCAGAGGGCACGACTCTCCCCGGCGGGCTCTACGCCCTCGCCCCGCACCGCGGCCTTTTCGACCAGCGCCTCTTCCCGCGCGTCCATCCGGGTATCTGACTGCGCGTCTTCCCGCACGTATTGGCTTTCCGGCATACGGGTATAATAGCAAAAGTCCGGTTTCCCGACGTCGAACGGAGGTAGGAGATGGACAAGTACCAGTGCAGCGTGTGCGGCTACGTTTACGACCCGGAAAAGGGCGACCCCGACGGCGGCATCCCCGCGGGGACCCCCTTCGAGAGTCTCCCGGATGACTGGACCTGCCCGGTGTGCGGTGCGGCCAAGGACATGTTCGAGAAGGTCTGAGGAGGGGCGGCCATGCGGCCGGTGGAGCTCGCCGATTCGGTCTGGTGGACGGGGGTCCTCGACCCCCAGCTGAGGGTCTTCGACATCATCATGAAGGCCGACCACGGGACCACCTACAACGCCTATCTGGTCAGGGGCGGCGAGAAGGCGGCGGTCATCGACACGGCCAAGGCCACCTTCACCGCGGAGTTCCTGGACAACCTGCGCTCCCTCATCGACCTGCGTGAGCTGGATTACGTGGTGGTGAACCACACCGAGCCCGACCACTCCGGCTCGCTTGACGCTTTGCTGCGGGAGGCACCCCGCGCCCGGGTGGTCTGCGGCCGGAACTGCGTGCCCTTCATCCGCAACATCCTCAACCGCGACGTGGACCCTCTGGTGGTGGAAGACGGGGATTCCCTGGACCTGGGGGGAAAGACCCTGCGCTTCATCAAGGCCCCCTTCCTCCACTGGCCGGACACCATCTTCACCTGGCTGGAGGAGGACGGCATCCTCTTCCCCTGCGATTTCCTGGGGGCCCATTACTGCGACGACCGCCTTTTCGACGACCTCGTCGACGACTTCGGCCACGCCTTCCAGTATTACTTCCTGGTCATCTTCCGCCCCTTCAAAAGCCACGTGCTCGACGCCATCGCCAAGATCGAGGGTCTGCCCATCCGGATGATCTGCCCCTCCCACGGTCCCCTGCTCCGCTCCGACCCGCGGGCCAAGTTGGAGCTGTACCGCCAGTGGAGCTCGGAGCCGGCTCCCTCACCGGAGAAGAACGTGCTGGTCTTCTACGCCAGCGCTTACGGCAATACCGCCGCCCTGGCGGAGAGGATCGCTGCCGGTCTCCGCTCTGCCGGGGTGAAGGCGCCGGTGATGGACATCACCGCCACCGAGCTGGGGGTGATGATAGACCGCATCGAGGCGGCGGACGGTTTGGTGGTGGGATCGGCCACCATCAACGGGGACGCGGTGGAGCCGGTGTGGAACCTGCTCTCCAATCTGGCCACCCTCAAGCTCAAGGGGAAGCTGGGGGCCTCCTTCGGCTCTTACGGCTGGAGCGGCGAGGCGCCCAAGCTAATCACCGAGCGCTTGCGGGGGCTCAAATTGAAGACGCCCCTCGAGCCCTACCGCGTGCAGTTGGTGCCCACCGAGGAGGATCTAGAAGGGGCGGAGCGCTTCGGCCGGGAACTGGCCGCCTCCCTCTGATCGAGCTGAGGCGGGGTCAGCGGCCCCGGAAATGGGGTTGGCGCTTCTCCAGGAAGGCCCGCACCGCTTCCAGGAAGTCCTCTCCACCCTGGGCCAGGAGCACCTGGTCGGTGTCCGCGTGCATGATCGCCTGGTCCAGGGCTCCCGAGTAGGCGTTCACGCTGCGCTTGATCATCTGTACCGCCAGGGGCGGCCGGGATGCCAGCGATCCCGCCAGCTCCAAGGAACGGGACAGAAGCTCCTCCGCGGGGGCCACCTCGTCCAGGAAGCCCCATCCCTCCAGCACCGGCGCGGGCAGCATCTCCCCGCCCATCAGCCATCGCTTGGCCCGGGACGGCCCCACCAGCTGCACGCAGAGGGGGAGGCAGTTCCAGCCCAGGGGGATGGCCAGCCCGCTCTCGGGGAAGCCCACCCGGCAGTCCTCCGCGCCCACCCGGAAGTCCAGGGCCGCGGCGATGCAGGCCCCGCCCCCCGCCGCCGCGCCGTTGAGGGCGGCTATGGTGACCTGGTCCATCTCCCGCAGGGCCCGGATGGTGCGGGGACCCTGCTGGAACCGGCGCTGCCTTTCCAACAACGGTGCCTTCAGCGCCTCCGCCTGCTCGGGGTCCTTGAGGTCGACCCCCACGCTGAAATGTTTTCCCGCACCGGTGAAGACGACCACCCGGGTCTTTAGGTCCTCGCGGAAGGCGAGGGCCGCGGCCTCCAGTTCCCTCAACATGTTGCCGTCGAGGGCGTTGCCCCGCTCCGGGCGGTCCAGGGTCACCAGGGCCACGGGGCCTTCCCTTATCAACTTGAGGTCGCGGTATCCTCCATGCATCTGCGGCTCCTTTCTCGCGCGTGCCTCCCGATGCGGGGAAGCGACGGTGCGCTATATCCATGACATGCGGCGAGACGCATGAGAATGTCCCTCGGGTCCAGCTTGCCTCCCCCGAGGAAGACCGGCCGGGGAACGCTATTCCCTGGTCGCAGTTCCTCAGGTAAAGCCCCCTCCTAACCTTCCGGGTAGTCCGCCAGCCACTCCTCCATGTAGCGGTTGACCTCCTCCGGCCGCTCCTGCTGTACCCAGTGGCTGCAGCGGGGGATGTACCTTATCTCCAGAGGCCCCTCGACCTCCTTATGGAAATCGTAGGTGAGCTCCTTGCCCAGGGCCTGGTCCTCCTCGCCCCAGATGACCAGGGTGGGGCATTTGACTTTCGGGGCGACTTTGGTGGAAACGCTCCGGGCTTTCGCCCCCCTCGCGGGCAACAGGTCCTTGAGGGCACCCCGCATGGCGGCCCGATAGTAATTTATGCCGCCGGTAAGAGCCCCCGGCTTGGCCGCCGCCTCCTTGAACATGCGGATGTCCTCGTCGGTGAAGGCGCTCTTGTCGAGGGCCCATCCGCGAAAGGCCCTCTCGATGAGCTGATAATCGCGGAAACGCAGGATCGCCTCGGGCAGCAGGGGGATCTGGAAGAGGAACATGTAATAGGAGCGCCGCACCTGCCGGGGGTTACGGCGCAGGTGTTCCAGGAGGACTCCAGGTGGAGGGCAGTTCATGATGATCAGGCGGTCCACCATCTCCGGGTAGCGCGCGGCGAAGGGCCAGGCCACTCCGCCGCCCCAGTCGTGCGCCACGATGACCGCCCTCTCGCGGCCCAGGGCCCGGATTAGGCCGGCGACATCTCCCATGAGCACCTCGAGCCGGTAGTTGGCCACGCCCACCGGCTTCTCGGTCTGGTTGTAGCCGCGCATGTCCGGGGCCACCACCTGGAAGCGCCGGGCCATGACCGGGATCTGGTGGCGCCAGGAATACCAGAACTCGGGGAAGCCGTGCAGCATCAGCATCAAAGGGCCCTCTCCCTGGGTGACGTAATGCATGCGGAGATTGCCCACGTCCGCGTAATCGTGCCGGATCCCGGCACTCCAGCCGTCCCGCCTCTCGCTCATGGTCGTCCCCCCTCCATACGCCACCGGCCCCGATCGGGCCTTTCGCCCAGTTCGCTGGGCGAATCCGCGGGAAGCCGCTTCAAGTCGCCGCGTGCCGCCCGATGCCGATGCCAATATCATACCCTCATGGACACCCCATGATAATCCAGGTCCCCCCGCGCAGGTATTCGTAGGACGGTAAATCCAGGGGGACCGCATGATGGACGGCAGCGTCGTCCTCTGTTGAAGGCTGGCGGCCGAGAGTTTAAGATAATATGGCGAGAACGAGGAAAACGCGCCCTTGTAGCTCAGGCGGATAGAGCGGTGGCCTCCGGAGCCACAGGCGGGGGTTCGAGTCCCTCCAAGGGCGCCAGTCTTCTGGCGAACAGGCAAGGTGCGCCGCGCATGGGTGATGAGGGCCTCCCCAGGTGCTACAACTGCAACAAGGAGATCTCCGAGGGCTTCGAGCGCTGTCCCCACTGCGGCGTGGCCGTCCGCTATTCCAACATAGACGCGGTGAAAGAGGCCACCGCCCTGCACACCGAGGGCAACATGAAGGCGGCTCGCGGTGACTTCGAGGGGGCCATCGAGCTGTATCGGCAAGCGGTGGGGCTCTTCCCCGGATACGCGGTGGCGTATTACAACCTGGGCGTCGCCCTGGCGGGGACCAAGCGCCACCGCGAGGCGGTGGAGGCCTACGGCGAGGCCATCCGCCTCAAGCCCGACTTCGCCGCGGCCTACACCGGGAGGGGCGACTCCCGCATGGATCTGGGGGAGGTCGAGGAGGCCGTGGGCGATTATTCCAAGGCCATCGAGCTCTACCCCGATTACGCCCGCGCCTATTACAAGCGGGCGCTGGCCTACATCAGGATGGGGGGCACCGACCGGGCCCGCGAGGACCTGGAGAGCTACATGACCTACAAGCCGCACGACGTGGCGGCCCGCCGCAAGCTGGAATCGCTGGGGAGCGGCGGGAAGCGCTGAGGACGAGTGCTTGGATGAGCACGGTTCGACGGTGGTGGGGACGAGAGACCGGAAGGGGGACACTGACGGATGGATGATGAGACCTGGATGGCCTTATGCGAGAGACTGCAGGGCAAGGAGGTCATGGTCTGGACCACGGGCGGTCATTTCTTCCGCGGCTTCATGAAGGGATGGGATGCCCGGGCGGTGGTGGTGGAGAAGGTCAGCTGCCCCCTGGCGGACGGCGAGCGGGGCGAACGCGACTGGGTCATCATCCTCACCGATCAGATAGACGCCATATCGTAAGGGATACCCCGAAGAGCGTTCCTTGCCCCCCGCGGAAACCCGCGGAAGGTGAGGGTAGGAATATGATGGCCCCGGCTCACCCGCGCGGTTTCACTGGATCATTCACCGGGGAACGATTGATTCTGATTCCGCCTGCCCCGCCGGATCAACCGCCCGGTTTCATCAACCGCACGTAGTTCATCTGCAGGTTGGCCAGGGTCCCTCGGAAGGGCGAGAGCCGGCTCTCCTCCTCCTTCCCCTCGAGGGAGGTGAGCAGTCCCTTGAGCGCGTCTATGGCCATGCGCGCCTGGGAGAAATCGCGGTATTTGAGGTTGACGCTCTCCGGCAGGCCCAGCTTTTGGTAGGCCAGGCTGGCCAGGTTGGCCATCATCTGGAAGACCACGTCCCTCACGGTTATCTTCTCCATCTGCTCCTCGATGAGGCGGCGCAGCTCCTCCTCGGAGAGCTCCTTCTCTTCTCGGGCGGCCCCGGTGTCTTCCCCGGCCTTGGTCTCCGGAGAGGCAGCCTCTTCCCGCTGCTCCGCAGCCTCCTCCGCCGGTTTCTCCGCGGCCTTTCTCCGCTCCGCTGACTCCTCCGCGGTTGCGGCCTTCTTCTTCCTCGTGCCCGCCGCCTTGCCCGCCGCTTTACCCGGCGATTTCGCAGCGTCTCCCTCTTTTCCTCCCTTTGCTTCGGACTTGCGGCGGCGCGCGGTTCCTCCGCCTTCTTCCTCCGCCGACGCCTGTGCTTCGTCCCTCTCCTTCTTATCGCTCATGCGGATCCCTCCTTTCGCTCGTCCATAAGAATTATATCCACCGCGTGCCTCACCATCCCATTTCCGGCCAGCTTCCTCCAGCCGGCATCGCTCCGGTTTGAACCTGCTCGTTTGATGCAATCCGGGAGGCTGGAGAGAGACTGTGGCAGGGTCCGCTCACCTGAGGGGCATACCGAAACCACGCTCAGCGCAAGCCGGGCGGCCTGGCACGGTCCGCCCCTCCGGTTTCCGTCTTCGCCTTTCCCCCGTCCCGCCACTACCCGTTGTACGTCGGTTGCTGTATCATCCTATCTGGAGGACCTTGAAAAACCTTGTCGGATGTAGGGGTGCTTCCGCAGGAGGCTGAGATCATACCCTTGAACCTGATCCGGGTAATACCGGCGTAGGGAACATCGGGTGATGGATCGGATGCCGCATCCCGTCGAGGTTGCGGCATCTTCGCTAACGGAGTTCGGCGGAGCGCGTGAACAAAGAGGAGAGATGAGGGATTACGGGCTTTACGTGATAACCTTCCGCGGTCCTCAGGGAGCGCGGGGCCACCTGGATGTGGCCGAGGCCGCCCTGCAGGGGGGGGCGCGGGCCATCCAGCTGCGGGACAAGGAGCTGCCGGGCCGCGACCTCCTGGAGTTGGCCCTGCGCATACGCTCCCTCATCGAACTACGCAGGCCCGGGACCGTCTTCCTGGTCAACGACCGGGTGGACGTGGCGGCGGCGGCGGGGGCGGACGGGGTCCACCTGGGGCAGCAGGACCTCCCCTGCACCGCGGCGCGCCGCATCCTCGGCCCCGGGGCGATCATCGGTGTGAGCGCCAGCAGCGTGGAGGAGGCGCGCAAAGCCCAGGAGGAAGGCGCCGATTACCTGGGGGTGGGTCCGGTCTTCCCCACGCCCAGCAAGGAGGATGCGGCGCCGCCCATGGGGCTGGAGGGACTGGCCGAAGTGCGCCGGCTGACCGGTCTGCCCCTGGTGGCCATAGGGGGCATAACCGAGGACAACGCGGCGGCGGTGCTGCGGGCGGGGGCTGACGGCATCGCGGTCATCTCCGCCGTGTACGCCGCGCCGGACATGACCGAGGCGGTGCGGCGGCTGTCCCGCCTGGTGGAGGAGGAGCGGCGGCGACCGGGGAGCCATCCCGGGAGAGGAGAATGAGGGACGTGAGGGAGAGGACGCTGCTGGAGAGGATCTCCGCGGGGGACATCCCTGAATTCGTGAGGGAGGCCGCCTCGCGGGAGGGAGTGGAGCTGGAGGAGCTGCTGGAGGACCTGCTGGCGGGAAGGGCGGTGATCCCCGCCAACCGCGTCGTGCCCAAGAGACGCCCCTGCGCGGTGGGGCGGGGACTGGCGGTGAAGGTCAACGCCAACCTGGGCACCTCTCCGGACTATCCCGAGGCAGCGGGTGAACTGGAGAAGCTCAAGGCAGCGGTGGACGCCGGGGCCGACGCGGTGATGGACCTCTCCACGGGGGGCGACCTCGACCGCACCCGCGAGCTCATCGTGCGCAACTCCCCGGTTAGCGTGGGCAGCGTCCCCGTGTATCAGGCGGCCGCGGTGGCCCGAGAGCGCCGCGGCAGTCTGGTGGAGATGACTGTGGAGGATATCTTCCGGGCGGTGGAGGCCCACTGCTCCTCCGGGGTGGACTTCGTAACCGTGCATTGCGGGGTGACCCGCCGGGTCCTGGATACCCTGCACCGCAACCCGCGGGTGGCGGATATCGTCAGCCGGGGGGGCGCCCTGCACGCCGGCTGGATGCTCCACCACGACCGCGAGAACCCCCTCTATGAGGACTTTGACCGGCTCCTGGACATCGCCGCCCGCTACGAGGTGACCCTATCGCTGGGGGACGGGCTGCGGCCGGGCGCGGTGGCCGACGCCACCGACCCCGCCCAGCTGGCGGAGCTGCAGGTGCTGGGGGAGCTGGTGCGGCGGGCCCGGGCCGCCGGCGTGCAATGCATGGTGGAAGGGCCGGGGCACATCCCCCTGCACCAGGTGGAGATGAACGTGCGCCTGGCCAAGACCCTCACCGGGGGGGCGCCCTTCTACGTGCTGGGGCCGCTGGTTACCGACGTGGCCCCGGGATACGACCACATCGTGGCGGCCATCGGGGGAGCGGTGGCCGGCCTGGCCGGAGCCGATTTCCTCTGCTACGTCACCCCCCGTGAGCACCTGGGTCTCCCCACCGCCGAGGACGTGCGCGAGGGGGTGGTGGTCACCCGCATCGCCGCCCATGCCGCCGACCTGGCCCGGGGGAGGCCTAAGGCGGCAGAGTGGGACTTGCAGATGAGCCAGGCCCGCAAGGCCCTGGACTGGGAGAAGCAGCTGCAGCTGGCCTTGGATCCCCAGAAGGCGCGTCGTTTCTACGAGGAGAGGAAAGTGGAGGGGGAGCGCGCCTGCACCATGTGCGGGGATTTTTGCGCCATGCAGTTCATCGCGAGGTACCTGGGGCGCCCGGCAGGGACCTGCTGAGCGAGCCTGGACCGGGAAGCGCTGAGCATGAGGAGACCCGCATAAGACCCATCCTACTCGCGGATCACGGGGAGGGGTCCGAGGACGGGGGAGTGAGGAGGCCTCTTAAGCGTTGGAGCTGGAGGAGATAGGGGAGTTCGGGCTGATCGGCCTGCTGCGCCGCGGGCATCTGACCACGGGAGCGGGGGTGCGCCTGGGAGCGGGGGACGACGCCGCTCTCCTGGAGGACGAGGGCGGGCGGCTGCTGGTTTTCACCACCGACATGCTGGTGGAGGGGGTGCACTTCGACCTCTCCTTCACCGATCTCTCTTCCCTCGGTTACAAGGCTCTGGCGGTTAACCTGAGCGACCTGGCGGCCATGGGGGGAGGCGGTCACTCCTGGGCGGTGGTCTCCCTGGGGCTTCCCGACGGCTTCGCGGTCGAAGGGGTTGAGGAGCTCTACCGGGGCATAAACGAGGTGGGTCGGGAATTCGGCTGCTGCTTGGTGGGCGGGGACACCGTGCGTTCTCCCCGGGGGCTGGTGCTCAACGTGGCCCTGCTGGGGAAGGTGGAGGAAGCGAATCTGCTGCCGCGGGGTGGAGCGCGGCCGGGCGATGTGGTCATGGTCACCGGGGAGATTGGCGCCTCCGCCCTGGGGCTGGCCGCCCTGCTGGCGGGAAGGGGTGGGGAGGGAGCGTTCTCGCGTTTCGTGGAGAAGCACCTGCGCCCCCGCCCCCGCCTGGATCTCTCCGCGGGGCTCCGCACTCGGGGGGCCACGGCGGCCATCGACATCAGCGACGGCCTGCTACGCGACCTCGGCCACATCTGCGAGGAGAGCGGGCTGGGGGCGGTCGTCGAGTACGAGAGGATACCCCTCCCCCGCGGGACAGCGGAGGCCGCGGCCGAGCTGGGCGCCGACCTCCCCTCTCTGGTCCTGGCCGGCGGTGAGGACTACGAGCTGCTGCTGGCGGTGCGCCAGGATGGGGCGGAGGAGCTGGAGGCCGCCGGCGCGGCCGTGGCCGTGGGCCGCTTCCGGGAGGGGGAAGGGATCAGGGTGCTTAACGGAGCGGGCCGGGAGATGAAAATCGCCTCTTCCGGCTGGGAACATTTCCGGGGGCAGCAGTGATCCCGCCGGTGGCCCTGAGCGTGGCCGGCTCCGATTCCGGGGGAGGAGCGGGCCTGCAGGCCGACCTGAAGACCTTCTTCGCCTGCGGGGTCCACGGGACCTGCGCGGTCACCTCGGTCACCTTCCAGAACACCGCGGAGGTGAGGGGGCGCTTGGACCTCCCTCCCCAGGCGGTGCGGGCCCAGCTGGAGGCGGTGCTGGACGACCTGTCGCCCGCCGCGGCCAAGACGGGGATGCTGGCCACGGCGGCCACGGTGCGCGAGGTGGCAAGGTTGCTGGGGGAGCGCGGCGTCCCCCACCTGGTGGTGGACCCGGTGATGGTCTCCACCAGCGGCCACGCCCTCCTCGACGACGAAGCGGTGGAGGAGATGATGGGTGTGCTGTTCCCCCTGGCCGAGGTGGTCACCCCCAACCGCCTGGAAGCGGAGCGCCTGGCCGAGGTGGCGCTGGATAAGCCGGGACGGCTGGAGGAGGCGGCACGGCGTATCCTGGGGATGGGTCCGCGGGCGGTCCTGCTCAAGGGGGGCCACATCGAGGGGGCTGTGGAAGATGAAGCGACCGACCTCCTCTTCACCGCGGACGGCCGCCTGCTCAGGCTGACAGCGCCGCGCATCGCCGGGAACGCCCTGCACGGGGCCGGCTGCGTCCTCTCCGCAGCCCTGGCTGCCTACCTGGCGCGGGGCCTCCCCCTGGAGGAAGCAGCCAACGCCGCCAAGGGGTTGGTCACCGAGGCCATCCGCGGGGCTCTCCGACTGGGATCGGGGGCCCGCCCCGTCCAACCGCCCCTGCCCGCCCCTTAGCGTCCACCACGGGGCACTGCTCGCCGGCGCGCCGCAAGACGTCTTCTGCTCCATCAGGTAACATTGGAGTTCGAGACCCGTTGCAAGCGACCGCGTTCCGGCCCCGACCGGGGGAGGGCCGGGGTATGTTCTGCGGAAGGGAGTGAGCAGATGATGAGGATAGGGATGGTCAGCGATACCCACGGGGACGTGGAGGCCTGGGAGAAGGCCATGCACCTGCTGGGGGGTTGCCAGTGGATCCTGCACGCCGGCGACCACCTCTACAACGGGGCCTTCAACCCGGTGCTGCCCTCTTACCACCCCCGGCGGCTGGCGGAACTGATGAACTCGTGCCCCGTGCCCGTCCTGCATGCCCGGGGGAACTGCGATTCCGAGGTGGACACGGTAGCCCTGCGCGACCCCCTCGCCCCCCTGGTCCTGGCCCGCCTGGGGGACCTGCTCTTCCTGGTCATGCACGGTCACACCCACGACGAGGAGGGGCTGGTGGAGCTGGCCCGGCGCTATCGGGCAGACGTCCTGGTGCGCGGGCACACCCACCTCGCGGGCATCGAGCGGCGCGATTCCCTGACGGTGGTCAACCCCGGGAGCATCTCCCTACCGGCGGGGGGGAACCCGCCCACCCTGGCGGTCCTGGAGGAGGGAAGGCTGAGCCTGCTCCGGCTGGAGGACGGGAGCGAGTTCGCTTCGGAGGCGCTCTAAGGGTCGCCCAAGCCCCGTGCCCCTCGGGCCTTAGGGGCGGCGGTTGGCGGCGGTGAGGTCAGCGTCAACGGGCCACTCCACCGCTCATTTGACGTCGGCTGGCGGAGGGAAATATGATGGGCGAAAGGAAGTAGCGTGGCGCGGGAGCTTGATCACTGCGGAGATGAGGGCATGAGGAAGGAAGACCCCGGGAAGAGGCACCCCCTGTGGCTTCGATTCGACGAACTGACCCGTAGGCGGTTGCTCAAGGCGATGCGCGAGCCCCTTGACGAGGAAGGAGAGTTCCTGGCCACGATCTGGGCCGGTTCCTGCATCCATTGCGGAAGCGATTACACCATGGACCTCTGCGAGGTGGAGGGCATCGAGAACCCTACGGTGGGCCTGTGCAAGGAATGCGGGGGGATGTGGTGCACCGAGTGCCGCGCCCCCATCGTCACCCCCGACCTTGTCTGCGGGCACTTCGACGTGTGCGAGGAATGCGGACGCTGCCTGGCCGGCCGCGACTTGTTGGAGGATGAAGGTGAGGACCTCGGAGAAGAAGGGGAGGAGGCCCTGGAGGAGATCCCCACCGGCGACCCGGGGGTATGGGAAAGCGACCTGGAGGAGATCCTGGACCTGGAGGATCTGGAGGAGGAAGAAGAGGAGGCAGAGGAATACATCGACCCCTTCGAATGCCAGATAATCCGCGACTGGCTGGTCGAGAAAGGATTTTATACCCGGGAGGAGTTCGAGGAATACGACCGCAGGTGCCAGGAGGAAGATGACTACGAGTCCTTCTGTATGGAGGCCATGCATTTCTGTGCCTGGTGCCGCAAGCCCTTCGACGTGGACGGCACCATCTTCACCAGCCGGCTGGAGCTGAAGCCCGGCCTGGAGCTGGAGGGGGAGGAGGGCCTGGTGGTCCCCCTGCACCTCTCCTCGGTGGACCGGGTGGTGCCGGCCATCTTTTTCACCCTGCCCCTGCCGGGGAACCGGGGACAGCGGGGGCTCAACGTGGTCACCTGCTCCCTGGAATGCCTGGAGGAGCTGCGCGAGGCCTTCAACCGGGAGAGGGAGATAATCGAGCGCTTCAACGTCAACTGAGAGCCGCTTCTCTATATCAGGCTGGAAGAAACCCCAGGATTGACGGGCTGCCGGAGAAAGGCGGCCGCTATGCTATCATCGTCCCGTGAAATATGAACAGGTGGAAGGAAAGAACCCTACCTTGGAGGCGCTGCGCGGCAGGCGAACTCCTTTCGAGCTGCTGCTGGCCCGCTCCTTGCGGAACGACCGCATCCTGCAGGAGATAATCCGCCTGGCCAACCGGAAGAAAGTGCCCATCACCACCCTGCCCCGGGAGGAGCTGGACCGGCTGGCCCGCACCGACAACCACCAGGGCGTCATCCTGCGGCTGGAGCCTTACCGCTACACCGGTTTCCGGCGGCTGCAGGAACGCCTGTTGGACGAGGAGGAACCTCCCCTGCTGCTCCTTCTGGACGGGGTGACCGACCCCCACAACCTGGGAAGCATCATCCGCACGGCGGCCGCCGCGGGCGTCTACGCGGTCATCCTCCCCCGCCACCGCGCCGCTCCCCTGACCCCCACGGTGGCCCGAGTGGCCAGCGGGGCGGTGGAGCACGTGACTGTGTGCACCGTTCCCAACCTGGCGTCGGTCATCGAGGAATTGAAGAAAATGGGCTTCTGGGTGGTGGGAGCGGATGCAGCGGCGGAGCAGGACTGCTACAGCGCCGACCTCACCGGCCGGCTAGCCCTGGTCCTGGGAGCTGAGCACAGCGGGCTCTCCCGCCTGGTGAAGGATGGGTGTGACCTGCTGGTGCGCATCCCCATGCCCGGCCGCATATCCTCTCTCAATGTGGGTGTGGCCGCGGGGGTGCTGGTCTTCGAGGCGCTCAGGCAGATGAGGGAAGCGGGCCAGGGGGAGAAAGAAGGCGATGCCGGTGGTTGAGGAGGGGCACCGCCGGGCCCAGTGGGCTTGCGGCGGGATGGAGGCGCGGGGGCGGCCGTGAGCGAGGTCATCCTGGTGGACGGCTATAACGTCATCCACGCCGTTCCGCGTCTGGCCGCCCTGCTTAAGGAATCGCTGGAGGCCGCCAGGGAGAGGCTGGTGGCCTGGCTGCTCCCTTTGTCGGACCTGGGGGAAGCGGAAGTGCTGGTGGTGTTCGATGCGGCGAAGACAGGGCGCCCGGCGGTGGAGGTGGAGGAGAGGGGCCGGCTGCGGGTGCTCTACAGCCGCCGGGGGCAGAGCGCGGACGGCCTCATCGAGGAGCTCAGCCGCCGCCTCGCTTCCGCTTACCGGGTGACCGTGGTCACCGCGGACCGGCCGCAGGGCCGCCTGGCCTTCTTCCAGGGCGCTTCGGTCATCGACGCTTCCCGGCTGCTGGACCGGGCAGATGAAGCCCGCAGGGAGATGTCCGCCCTGCGGGAGGAGGGGGCGGGGAGGATGCGGGCGGAGAGGGACCGTTTGGAGGACCGGGTGCCCGAGGAGGTCCGCCGCCTGCTGGACCGGATGCGCTACCGCTAAAGCCCCGACCTCCTGTTTGACGCAGGGATAAGGGGCAGGTCCGCGGGGAAGGGCGGATTCGACGGATCCCTTTCGGCCTGCCGCGGGGGTGGATGGCCGTGAGAGGAGGCCCAGGGGGGAACCGCGCAGGCGGCACCTCCGGCATCCACGCGGCCCTGCCGACCTCCGGGATGGCCGGGCAGGCGGATTAAAGGCCGCTGAACGGTCGGCCGAAAAGTATGCTACCATGACCAGGTGCCCGTTAACCCGCGCCGGGTAGAGCCAGGAGGCACCACCGGCTCAGGCAGGGAGCCACTTGCAGTAAAGGAAGGACCGAAAGGAGCAGCAGATTGGCGACCGTACCGCTCTCGCGCAGACTGAGGAGGAAACTCTATTTCACCCTGGGGCCGCCCACTTTCCCCCTTTTCATGGTGGCGGGGGGATGGATACTGAAGAACATCGGCCCGCACATGCCCTTCATCAAATTCGCCAGGCCCGACCGTTTCACCTACCACCTACCCCCGGTGAAGTCCCGGGCATACCAGCGCTTCTACGAGAACATCATCAACCGGGGGCTGGGGCGCAGCACCTGGGGTCCCCATGCCGTCACCATGGCCGTGACCCAGCAGTGCAATGCCCGCTGCGTGCACTGCTCGGCCTACCGCCGCAGCTCTGCCCGCAGCCTCACCACCGAGGAATGGTGCTCGGTGGTGGACCAGTGCGCGGCCCTGGGCATGACCGACCTGATCATCACCGGGGGTGAGCCCCTGCTGCGCCCAGACCTGGATATCATCATCCGCCGCATCGTGGAGAACGACTGCGTGGCCGACCTCTTCACCAACGGCTCCTTGCTCACTTGGGAGAACCTGGAGATGCTGAAAGAGGCGGGCTGCGACACCATCTTCGTCAGCCTGGACAGCCCCTACGCTGAGGAGCACGACGCGCTGCGCGGGGTGCCCGGCCTCCACCGGAAAGCGGTGGAGGGCATCCGGCGGGCGGTGGAGATGGGCATGGCCGTGGGCATCTCCACCTACATGGGCAAGGAACAGGTGCGCCGGGGATACCATCACAAGTATGTGGAGATGGCCAAAGAGCTGGGAGTGCGCGAGCTGACCATCTTCGACCTGGTGCCCACGGGAAAGCTCATCAAGAACGACGAACTTATCCTCACTGATGCAGAGCGTGAGGAAGTGCGAAAGATCCATGAAGGACAGTGGAAGGACCGCAAGGGTCCGCGGGTGTGCTACATGGCCCACGTGAACGACCCCCACATCATGGGGTGTTTCGGGGTGAAATGGCAGATACATATAACCCACAACGGCTACGTTACCCCCTGCGACTTCAACCCTCTGCATTTCGGCAACGTGCGCGAGGAGCCGCTGGCGGACATCTGGAGGCGCATGAAGCTCCACCCGGAGTACGACCGCAAGACCATGACCTGCCGCATGCAGGACCCCGAGTTCCGGCGCAAGTACATCCACAGGATACCGGACGGCGCGGAGCTGCCCTATCCCATCGAGCTCATCGACCCCGCCTTCCGCGAGCTGGAGGAGAAGCGGAGAGAGAGGGAGGGCCGGGCCACCGCCTGACCCGCGGCCGGGCCGCGCAAGCGACGAAAAGGGCGTCGGCCGGCGCCCTTTTCGCTCGGGGTTCCCAGCGGGGCCGGTGAGGGGAATCGGCCCTTCGGAATGTGCCTACTGGGTCGGAAACGTCAATTGTCAAGACCTGACCCCGGTTTTCTGGGTCGGAAACGTCAATTGTCAAGACCTGACCCCGGTTTTGCTGGAGCCGGTGAGAGGAATCGAACCTCCAACCTGCCGCTTACAAGGCGGATGCTCTACCGTTGAGCTACACCGGCCCTCTCATGTTTTCAATTCTATGCCGCCGCGGGGGTAATAGGAAGGGCCGCCCCTGGGGAGCGGCCCTGCAGGATCCGCTGTCTCCGCCGTCCTGAGGGGTTCAGCCCCTCTCCACCTTCCCGGCCTTCATGCACTTGGTGCAGACGTGCAGGCGGCGCGGGGTGCCGTCCACCACCGCGCGGATCCGCTGCACGTTGGGGTTCCAGCGGCGCTTGGTCTTGCGGTGCGAGTGGCTCACGTTGAAGCCGAATCCCGGCTGTTTCCCGCATATGTCACAGACTCTGGACATCTACCATCCTCCTTCTCACGCGGGTTCAAACTATACCACCGCACCGTTCCCCGGTGCAAGGGCACGGGGATTGATGGGTCGGGAACGCACCGCGGTATGGGATGCTCCCGCTTCCCAGGACCGCTTGGGCTGCCGGCCCCGCCTCTGGAGGCGGCTTTCGAGGCGATAGGAAAGAGGACGGCCGCCGCCGCCCTCGACCGGTCCCGGATGCAGCCAGGCCTCCAGGCCGCGAAGGCCTCGCCTTATTCCTTCGAGGCCTTCTTCTCCAGCTTGGCCAGCTTCTTGGCCGCCTTGGCGGCTTTCTTGTCGAGCCTGCCGAGCTTCTTGCTAAGAGCGGACTTCCTCTTCTCCAGCTTCTTCAGGGCCTTCTCCGCCTTGCGGGCCTTCTTCTCCGAGCTCATCCCCGTTCCTCCTTTCCCTCGAGAGCTCCCGTCGGAACCCACTTCCGCGACATCTCAGGAAACGTGCATAAAATTATACATTCATTTCCCCTTTCTGCCCAGAACAGTGCGGATCGTATCCGGTTTTGGGGCCAGGGGAGGTTCCTCGAAGGCTGATTTCACAGGGTTCTCCACGGGAAGAGGGGCGGATCAGCGGGATGGGGGATGCTGATTCATGGGGCGGTCGGGAAGGCCGCCGGGCACCCTCGGGACCCGCTCTTCGTCTTCCGGGGCGACGGGAGCGGTTCAACCCGCCGAGGGGATGCTCTTGCGCGTCAGGAGCCTGTCCATGGACCAGGCCATGAAGCGCATGGCCAGGACGTACAGTGGAGGAAGGACCCTCTTGAGGAAATAAAGGACCTTGACGTCCGTCGAGGTGATGACCATGAACCGGTTCCTCTCGATGGCTCTGATGATGAGGTCCGCCACTTTCTCGGGCGGGTCGGCGTGTCTGCTGAACAGCCGGCGTCCCCTCTCGCAGGCCTCAGGGTCGGCGTTGATGACCACCGTTTCGATGATCCCGGTCTTGACCGCTCCCGGGAGGATCACGCTCACTCCGATGCCGTGCTTCCTGAGGTCGAAGCGGAGCACCTCCGAGGTCCCCACCAGGGCATGCTTGGTGCCCGCGTAGACGGCATGCCACGGCAAGCCGATTATTCCCGCGGTCGAGGATACGTTGACGACGTGGCCGCCCTTCCCGGCGCGGACCATCTCCGGCACGAAGCACTCGATGGTGTGGTAGGGACCCCACAGGTTGACCTTCACCACCCTCTCCCACTGCTGGTGGGTCATGTCCTCGACCTGAGAGAATAGGGCGACCCCGGCGACGTTGGCCAGGATGTCCAGGGACCCGAAGGCGGAGTGGATGTGGTCCGCCAGCGCCTTCACCGCCGCGTGATCGGAAATGTCCAGGGGCCACGCCAGGCAGACCTCGCCCCCGCTCTTCTCTATCATATCCCTGGTGTCTTGGAGCCCCCGCTGGTTGATGTCGGTTATGAACAGCTGGGCACCCCGCCTCGCCAGTGCCTCCGCCGTAGCCCTGCCGATCCCGCTCGCTGCTCCGGTGACCAGCGCCTTCTTCCCCTGGATTTCCATGCGCCCCTCCTCCTCAGCCCGAATTCCGCGGGGATATGAGACGGCCTTCCCTTCTCCGGAGCTTGACCGCTCGCGTCGACCCCCTTGCCTTGAGGGCACAGGGGACGCCGCATTGATGATGACCCAGGCCTTCCTGCCGCTCTCTCATTTAACGTAACCCCTTTCCTTAAGGAGACCGTACCAGGCCTCACCCCGGACATCCCCACCGAGGTAGAGGAAGTGGCCGCCCACCACCTCTCGGTAATCCTCGATACCCCAATCCTCCGCCCAGCGCCGGGTGTCCCGAACGTCGCAGACCCGGTCCCCGGCGTGGGCCACCACCCGGATTTTTCCGACGTCGAAGCGGGGCTCGAGGTAGAGGGGCGTGCAGATCTCCTGGGCCCGCCCGCTGGCCTGGATGAGCGATGGGTCGACGGGGAAAGCGAAACTCCTCGCCCGGGGCCTGAGGTAACGCTCGACCGAGACTGCGGGAACGGCGAGGAACATGAAATCGAGCCCGTCGGCGACCTGGGTGGCGTAGAGGGCGGCCGTGAAACCTCCCATGCTGGCGCCGATGATGCCGATGCGCCCATACCCCATCTGCCGGAGCGAGAGGAGGGCGGAATGGAGGTCGTGGATGTTCTGGGCCAGTCGCTCCAAGGTGAGGGGGAGGTCGGCGGGATCCAGCAGCTGCTGGAACCAGGAGATGGAGCTGCGACGCCAGTGCCCGGGAAGGGTGTGCAGGGCCACGTCAAGACCGAGCTCGAAGAGGCGGTCGATCCTGAACATGCGCCGAGCTTTTGCCGGCCCCCCCATCATCAGCCCGTGGATGGCCAGGACCAGCGGCCTCTCCCCTGGGCTTTGGTGATGCCAGAGGTGAAGGTAACCCATGAGGTTCTCGCGGCGGGAGAAGAAATCCTCCGCCACCTCGGGATTGCGGGGGCGGTAGCGGCTCGGGTAAAGGAAGAGGGTGCGTTTACCCGAGATGAAGGGTTTTTCCTCCACCCTCTCTGCGTCCGGCGGCTCTTCCGGGAGGTAGAGGAAGGAACCTTTTCCCCTGCCCCAGCGTTCGGGGTCATAGAAGGCGAGCCGGCGCAGATAGGTCTCCCTGTCCACATCGGTCTTGCGGACGAGCACGTCGGCGAGGTCCATGAACAAGAGGTCCGGTATCGACCCCAAGGCGTTGAGCAGACCGGCCCTAGCGTTCATCTCCCCCGCTTTCCTCCGCTGCTCCAGAGGTGTCCTCCGCGGCCTTCGCGGCTTGCGGCTCCCTCGATGGAACCATCAACAGCCACCCCTCTCCCTGGATGTCCGGATACCCAGCACCTTCTCTCAAACCCGGCGGTGCCCGCGTTGAAGATGCGGCAGCGGGTGGGCATCCCCTCTTTCCGGGGGAGTGAGCCCCGCCGCGGATCCAGTAGTAGCAAGCGCACCGAGCGGATAGGATGCGGGAGGGCGCACCATCAGACTCCGGTGGATCCGAAGCCCCCCTCGCCGCGCCCGGTCTCCCCCAGTTCCTCCACCGCTTCCACGGCGGCGCATTCCACGCGCTGGATGACCATCTGGGCGATGCGGTCGCCCTTCTTCACCCGGAAGGGGCGGTGCCCGTGATTGATCAGGATCACCTTGACCTCCCCCCGGTAATGGCAGTCGATCAGTCCGGGCGTGTTGACGATGCTGATGCCGTGGCGCGCCGCCAGCCCGCTGCGGGGCTGCACGAAGGCGGCGTAACCCTCCGGCAGGGCCATGGCGAAACCGGTGGGGACCACGGCCCGGTCGCCGGGCTGCAGCACCAGGTCCTCTGCGCTGCAGATGTCCAGGCCCGCGTCCCCGGGATGAGCGTAAGCGGGGAGGGGGAGGCCCTCGGCCAGGAACCTCACCCTGAGGGGCGGACGGGCCTCATGCGGGAGGGGCTGCCCGGCGGGCGGCTCCTCGGCCTCCTCCATCCGGAGCAGCGGGGCCAAGCCGAACAGGCCCAGCTTGGACAGGAATATCCCCAGTTCCCCGTGCCACTCCTCCTCCCCGTCCAGCTCCTTCTCCATCCAGCACCCCTCTATTTCTAGGCTGAAATCCCCTCCTCCGGGATAGCGGTAGCCCACGTGGCAGCGTGCGGGGCCCAGGAAGCGGTAGCCGTTCTCCAGGAAAAGGGCGGCCCTCCCCCGGAAGCCCTCTATCTCCGCCCGTTTGAGGAGGGCCCGGGCCCTTTGGGGGAAAAGAAAGAGGTAGGGAGGGACAGAGCGGTAGAAAAAGGGTAGGTAAACGGCGGCCGGATGGCCCTCCGCCAGGATGCGGCGGAACTCCGCGTAAACCTCCTCTGGCTGGGAGAAGCCTCGATCTGCCAAGACCATCCCTTCCCGCGACAACAGGCCGGGCCTCGCGTGAGCTCCTCTGCTTGGGAGGAGCCCCTTTCCACGGGGGTTATTTTAGCACGGGGGCGTGGAGGGTCATTGGCGGAAAGGTTGGGGGCGCGAGACTGGTTGTACCGCATGCCCCGGCACGGCACGGCGTTCGACTCACCTATATCCATCCGGGCCCACCGCTGACTCTCTGGTCGAGGAAACGAAACTGCGCCGGGGACAACCCCGCGGAGAGGGTTGACGGGACCTAGCGGGGAGCGGTTCCGCGGGCGTTCCGGATGGGGCAGGCACGCGTGGGTGGAGCACTTCCCGGCCCATCCGCCTCAGACCGGGGGGCGGTCCGGTTCCACGTGGAGGCTCTCCTTGGAGACGATGCCCTTCTCGATGGCGTAGAGGACCGCTTTGGTGCGGTCGTTCACCTTTATCTTGCGGAAGATGTTGCGGATGTGCACCTTTACCGTGAGCTCGCTGATGAAGAGGATGTCAGCGATCTGGCGGTTGTTGTAACCCCGGGCCATCAGCTTGAGCACGTCCAGCTCCCGCTGGGAGAGGCCGGCGGGCTCCTCCGGTCGGCTCCGGCGCCGGCCTCCCCCCGGGGTGCCGATCTCCTCGATGAGCTTGCGGGCCACCGAGGTGGAGATGAGCGACTCCCCCTCCGCCGCGGCCAACACCGCCTTCACCAGCTCCTCCTTGGCGGCGTCCTTGACCACGTACCCGATGGCCCCGGCCCGGATGGCCTGCTTGGCGAACTCCTCGTCGTCGAAGACGGTCAGGGTTATGGCCTCTATCTCCGGGTGTTCCCTCTTTATGCGGCGGATGAGCTCTATGCCGTTGATGCCCGGCAGCTGGATGTCCACGATGATGACATCGGGCTTGAACTTCTCCACTCTGGACAGGGCCTCCTCGCCGCTGCGGGCCACCGCCACCACCCGGATGTTGCCCTGCCTCTCCAGGATGCGCACCAGACCCTCACGGACCACCTCGTGGTCATCCACCACCATAACGTTGACCACTCGTCCCGAGGAAGGTCCCTTCATGCCCGCTTCTCCCCGGCCAGCAGAGGCAGCCTGATGGTAATGGTGGTCCCGCGCCCCGGGGCGCTCCTGACCTTGAACTCTCCCCCCATCAGCTCCGTCCTTTCCCGCATGGCCAGCAATCCCAGGTGCCGGCCCCTCTCCTGCTCGTGCTCCACCGAGGACATGTCGAAACCGCGTCCGTTGTCCTCTATGACCAGGACCAGCTGGCCGTCCTGGAGGCGGGAGGAGATCCAGACCGCGCCAGCCCCCGAATGCTTGCGCACGTTGGTGAGCGCCTCCTGCAGTATGCGGAAGACGGCCATCTCCGCGGAGCTGGTCAACTCGTCCATGCCCCGCAGGTCCACGCGGGTGTTGATCCCGTATTCCTGCTCGAATTGCTCGGCCATGCGCCGCACCGTCTCCGGAAGGCCCAGTATCTCCAGAGAGGAGGGCCGAAGGTTTCCGATGATGGCGCGCAGCTCGGCTATGCATTCCTTGGCCCGCTCCTGGATGTCCTCGATCTCCTCCTCGGCCAGGCGGGGGTCCTCCTTGAGGAAGTCCAGGGCGAAGCCGGCGGAGTAGATTATCTTCAGGAGGGACTGGGCCACCGAGTCATGCAGCTCGCGGGCGATGCGGGCCCGCTCCTCCTCGTGGGCGGTGTTGACCCGGGACATGAGGTGGTCGAGGGCCCTGCCTTTGAGGGAAACCTCCCGGTAGAGCCGGGCGTTCTCCAGGGCCAGGCCAACGGTATCGGCGTAGATCTGCAACAACTCCAGCTCCCAGTGGGTTATGGTCAGGCGGTCGGGGTCCGATTCCACATAAAGCAGGCCCTTGGGTGATCCCGAGGGGTTGATGGGCACCAGGGCAAAGGGGGCCTCGGGCATCGGCTTGATCAAGGAGAAGGCGGAGGGCGGGAATTCCCCCCTTCGCGCCGCGACGAGGGAGGGCCGGAAGAAGGCCTTGCATTCGAGGGAGTTGCCGAAGGGGGAAATGGGGTAGTAGCGCAGGGGCTCCAGATAATTGCGCCCCCAGAGCTCGTCGCGCAAGGAGTAAGCGGATGCGGGCAACAGCGCGTCCCTCTCGTATAGGTAGAAAACGGACCGGCTGTAGCCCATCCCCCGGCAGGCCGTGGCGGTTATGCGCTCCATCAGCTCGCCGCGGTCCAGGATCATCCTGAACTGGTTGAGGAGGCGGTTGAAGTTGGCGATGCCCTCCTGCTGGCGGTTGAGGTAGGAAGAGGCCAGGGAGGTCACCGTCTTGCGGTAGTACCCGTCGAGGGCTTCCGCCAGCTCCAGCAAGCTCCGCTCATCACCCTCCTCCACCAGGCGTTCGCGGATGAAACGCCATCCCGCCTCCTTGGCCAGGCCGAGCATGTCCACCAGATCCCGCAGCTCGAACCCCCGGGAATCCGCCGGGAGGGGCAGGAGGTCCGGGAGTGCGGCGGCCGGGATCTCACCGCCGCTTCGGAGGTGGGTGAGAAAATCCTCACAGATCCTCAGCGCCAGTTCCCTCACCGCCTCCCGCTGCCGGGGCGACCCCTCAGTGTATAGAGGATATTTACGGCGCAGGGCGTCGATCATCGCCTGGGCGATGCCCCCGAGGTTCTCCTGGAGCCTGTCGATGAACCGCGGTTCCATCTCCGCCGCTCCGCTCGCCGGTCCCGCCCCTCGAGCCAAAAGCGTCCCCTCCACTCGCCTGCGGGGAACCTGCTCCCGCCTCGCTGCCGCCGGCACAGGCCCCCTGGTCACGCCGTCACTCCACCTTGTAATAGATTATCTTCTTGTTGTTCTCGGTGTTCTGCTCCCAGGGGACCGGTCCGGCCATTATCTCCAGCACATTACGCACGCCGCCCGAATCGGGGACGATCCCCTCAAAGACCACCTCCGCGGTCTCTCCGGGCTGCAGGGTCTCCACCTCTTTCTGCAGCTTGCGGGGGGAGCTGTCCCTGCTGGAGTAGTAGGTCAGGACCACCGGTATCCCGCTCTCCGGGCGGTTTCCCTGGTTCTCCACGGGCACGGTGACCCGCAGTTCGGAGGTGTAGGGTAGGTAGAAGACGCTCTCACCCTGTTCAACCGCCAGGCGTCCCTGGGGGTCCAGGGATACCTTCCCCAGGGCCACCCCGTGCACCTCGGTGCCGCGCATGGAGCGGATGAAGTCCTCGATGTGGCGAGCGCTTGCCTCCTCCATGGATTCCATCCACCGGGATTCGGGCACGGCCACGTCGGCCATTCCCCTCTCTCTGAGGAGGTCGGTAATTTTGAGCCGGAAGTACTGGTAATCGCCATCCGCGTAGATGAGCTCGCTCATCTCCTCGGAGATGTTCTTAACGAAAACAGCGGTGTCCATGCTCTCGAAGAGCACGTTGATGAGGTCGGCCCGGTACTTCTCCATGGCCCGGAAACGGCGGTCCGCGCATATCTTCAGGGAAGCGTCCACCACCTCTAGGTCCGCCGGCGGTTGCACGGCATAGAGCCCGTCCCGCACCTCCCTGCACTCGTCCACCAGTGATTTCAGCGACGATTCCAGGCCCTCCTTGTCGGACATCAGGGCGGCGAGGTTGCCCAGGAGCTCCCGGCGCCGGCGGTTGATGTCGTTGGAGCGTTCGATGGAAGGGGTGACCTCCTCCACGTACCGCTTGAATTCCTCCGACGGCGTCACCGCCCCTTTCTCCTTGCTGCAGGTGGCGTTGAGGATCCAGCAGCCCACCATCAGGAAGATGATGGCGAAGATGAGGAGGGGCGCGGGGTTGCGTTTCCTGCGGTTGAAGCGCGGAGAACGCATTGCCGCATACATGACCATACCTCCCGTTCCGCTGTCCGCCTCTCCGACAGCAGCCTTAAACATATGACGGCCCGGGGGCCGTCGCAGCGCCGTTCGACATTATCCTCGAGTGGACCTCTAAGCATCACGTCCAATGATAACGCAGGGCGCCTCCGGCGGGCAAACGCGCCGCCTCTCTTCGGGGGAAGGCAGGGGTCATGACAGATCCCGCGCGGGCCGGGACCTGGGACGATCCCTCGTCACTTGTCGGGATGTCGGGGAGATGCGGCGGCAGGGAGCGATGAAGAACGGCCGGAGCTTTCGCTCCGGCCGTTCTCCCTGGTGGGCGAGGCGGGACTCGAACCCGCACACCTCTACAGGCACTGGACCCTGAACCCAGCGCGTCTACCTAATTCCGCCACTCGCCCGGGGTCGCGAAGGGTATTATATCACACAATCCTTGCGGGGGAGCCCCGGTGTTGAGGCCGATCAACGGCATGCCCCGGGGAGAGGGCGCGGTGGAGGTTCAGGGGCAGCAGCAGGGCGCGGAACCGCATTTCGGGCAGCCGCGGGCGTAGCGACGGGCCGCCTCCTCCAGTTCGATGCCGCAGATGCCAGCCAGGCTGGCCAACCAGGCCAGGACGTCGGAGAACTCCTCCAGCAAGGCCTGCTTATCACCCGTCCGCAGGGCCCGCGAGAGTTCACCTACCTCCTCCACCAGCCAGGCCAGGGCCGCAGCGGCCCCCCGCCCGGCATCCCGTTCCCCGTAGCAGTCTTGGATGATCCCCTGGAAGTCGGCTATCTCCACGCTGCCCCCTTCCTCTTGATGCCGCCGCCTGACTGCCTCGCAGCTCCCCTCAATTCAATAGTTTATCCATTCGAAGCGCTGCCTGGCCCCCGCCCAGGAGAGGAGCCGCCTGAGGATACGTTCCCGCAGCGGCCAGGCCCGGCCTCCCGGGGCGAACAGGCGGTCCACCAGCCCGGCCAGCCTCTCCCCCAACCGCCCCATGCCGTAAAGGCGGGAGTAGAGCTCGGTGGCGGCGTGGAAGTTCCGCTGCACCAGCTGCCAGGCGGGGTCCCGGTGAAGGGGGTCGTTCAGGGCGGAGCGGCCGTCGAAGATGGTGTCCACGTGCCTCCCGCTCAGCAAGCCCCTTTCCCGGCAGAGCTCGTGGAGGCGGGTATGCGGGTAAGGGTGGAACACGGATACCTGCATGCAGTGGGGGCGGGCCCGGGCGTTGAGCTTCACCGTGTCCAGCAGCTCGGACACTCCTTCGCCGGGCAGGCCGGTCATGTTGGTGGACACGGTCTTCATGCCGTGTTCCCGGCAGAGACGGAAGGCCTTGATCAACTGCTCCTCCCGCATGGGCCGGTTGAGGACCTCGCGGCGCAGCCGGGCGTTGCCGCTCTCGATGCCCATGCATACCACCCGACAGCCGGCCTCGGCGAAGAGACGGGCGGTCTCCTCGTCCATGAGGTTAGCCCGGCTGTTGCATACGAAGGGGAGGTCCACTTCCCTGCGGTAACGCTCTGCCAGCTCCCGGAACCACTCCCGGTCGAGGGTGAGGATGTCGTCGTCGAAGCGGATGTAGCGGAGCCGACCCTCTCGGTCGCGGGAGATCACCTCGCGGATCTCCCGCATGACGTTGTCCACGCTGCGGAAGCGCACGTACTTCTCCGGGTTGGGATAGACCCGCTTCTGGACATGGTTGGAGCAATAGGAGCAGTTGTAGGGGCAGCCCCGCGAGGCCATCAGCGTCCCCCGCTCGTGCTGCTGTTCGCAGAAATCGGCGGGGTCGAAGATGTCCCGGTCGGGGAAGGGCAGGGAATCGAGGTCCTCCAGCAGGGGCCTGACCGGATTGCGGATGATCCCGTCTCCCTCCTTCACCCAGATGGAGGGCACGTACCTGTGGTCCCGTCCCTCCTCCAGGGCCGCGCAGAGCTCGGCCAGGGCCTCCTCTCCCTCGCCCAGACAGACCATGTCCAGCGAAGAGGAGAGGAGGGCGTCCTCGGGGTCGATGGTGGCATGCGCTCCCCCTCCCACCTGGAAAACCCCCGGAAGGCGCTTACGGGCCCACGAAGACCAGCGGCGCACGTGGGGGAAGAGGTGGGTGGTGCTGGAGAAGGCCACCAGGTCGGGGGAGGTGGCGGCCAGCCGCTCCCGGAACTCCTCCTCCCCGGGCGGCCTCACCAAGTGCAGCAAAGCGGTGCGGTGCCCCTCCCGTTTGAGGTAGGCCGAGAGGTAACCGATGCCCAGATAGATACGTCCCTCGGGCAGGTAGTGCTCGTCGTCGTAGGAGAAGAAGTCCGGGTAGACGAAAGTGACCCTCAACCGCTCTCCGCCTCCCTGCTTCAACCGGGTCGGTCCGAACGGCGGACGTTCATGAGGTAGCGGCCCATCTTGTTGCCCAAGTGCTCGTTGAGCGAGGTCACCCGGATGAGGGGGTTCATCACCCAGGGGTTGTTACCGTAGCGGATGCACAGCCATCCGTTGCGAAAATAGGTCGCGTACTTGGACCTCAAAGCGGTGGCGTATTCGACCAGGGCGTCGCCCCTCCCCTCCTCCAGCGCCCTTCCCACCGCTTCCCCGGCCATCTTCCCGCTCTCCAGGGCGTAGGAGATCCCCTCGCCGCTTATGGGGTTGGTGGTGGAAGCGGCGTCGCCCACCAGGAGGACGTTCCCCTTCCCCGGCCTGCTCCCCCGCAGGGCCACCCGCAACTGGGCCCCCCGCAGCCGGTCCAGGGGTTCGGCATCGCGCAGCTTGGGGGCGGCATGGCGGGTGCGGCGGCAGAAATCGTCGAAGACGCGGTTGAGGTTGATACCCTTGCGGCGGATGGCGTAGAGCATGGCTCCCACGCCGGCATTAACCGTCTCCCCGTCCACTGGGAAGATCCAGCCGCAGGAGGGCATGATGGCGTCCTCCGGGTATATCTCCAGGAAGTCGGACACGTCCCGAGCCCCCCGCAGGTAGCATCGCACCGACACTCCCAGGTAGCGGGGATCCTGGTAGAGGAGCCCCAGAGCCATTCCCACGGAGGAGGAGGGACCGTCGGCTGCGATGATGTAGCGGGCGCCGATGGTGAACTCCTCCCCGTCCGCCGAGGCCAGGACCCCGGGGGTTACCCCCCGGCGGGAGGGGAGGGGATAGAGCACCTCGCACCCCTCGCGCACCTCCACCCCGACCTCACGGACTCTCTCCACCAAAAGGTGGTCCAGCTCGCGGCGGGGGATGATGTAGGCGTGGTCGGGGAAGTGGCCCCCCATGGGATAGCGCACCTCGGTCACCCCTCCCCGCGTGGAGTGGAAACGCACCCCCTTGATGACCTGGAAACGCCCCCGCAGGCGCTCCTTGAGGCCCATGCCGTAGAGGGCGTGCACTGCCCGGGGGGCGATGCCGTCGCCGCAGATCTTGTCGCGGGGGAATCTCTCCTTGTCCACCACGAGCACGCGTAGGCCCCGCCCAGCCAGCCACCAGGCCGCCGAGCAACCGCCCGGACCCGCCCCCACCACCAGAACGTCACAGGTCTCGTCCATGGGAGAGATTATAGCGCAGGTTCGGTGGAGGCAGTCCGTGCGCGGAAGTGGCTTTCCCGGATGATCGGTTAGCTCCCCCCGGTTCCTTGGCGAAAAATAAAGACCCCGGTTCCGGCAAACCGGGGTCCGCAGGGAGGGAGGTGCTCCGGTCCTAAGACCGGCGCAGGGATGAGGCTTTGGGAGCCTCATTCTTACCTCACATTTATATCATAGGTTACTTTCGGTTCAACATGCAACAGTTTTTTTCCCACTCCTCCTGACCCATATCATGAACGCGTTCGGGGCTCCCAAATCATCCGAGCATGGTCATTCCCGGCTGGGTCACTCGGGACCTCGGGTTCCTCGGAGCGGTGCGCAGAGAAAGGGGAAGCCAAAGCCCTCATTCGCCGTAAATTGGACGGGAAATCGGGGGTAGGTTGCGAAGGTCGCTACCCGTCTCTATCCCCTCAGCTGCCCAGGCGAGCCCTCCACCGCTCCAGTTGGCCTCCCCAGGGGCTGTGGCGCCTGCCGTGCAGCGAGGCCTCACCCAGTCGGGCGAGGAACTCGGCCGGGCTGGAGAAATCCTCCATCTCCACCCATCCCCTTCCCACCTCCTCGGCCCGGTGCGCGTCGCTCCCCGCGGTGGCCGGGAAGCCGTGGTGGGCGGCGAAGGAGAGAGCTCTCTGATTGGCCCACCACCAGCGGGGCTTGCCGTTGATGGCCTCCAGGCAGTCGATGAGCTCGCGCAGTTCCAAGAGACGGCGGGCCGTCAGGCGGTGCAGCTTTACGTAATCGAAGGGATGGGGCACGCAGACCAGACCTCCCTGGCGCCTTATCTCCAGCATGGTCTCCTCTGCGCTGAGCCCAGGCGGTATCTCCTCTTTCAGGAAGAGGCCGATTATCTCTCCTTCCCGGCTGCGGACCTCCTCCCCGGGTATGATCAACAGGTGGGGGAGGGCCTCCCGGAACTCCAGGGCACCACGGAGGCGGTCGTGGTCGGTCACGGCCACCCCGTCCAGCCCCCTGGCGGCGCAGGCGCGGGCCAGCTCCTCCGGGCCCAACCGGCTGTCGGAGGAGTGGAGGGTGTGCACGTGCAGGTCCAGCTTCAGAGCCATCCGCTTCCCTCCTTCAGGGAACGGGCACCGTGGCCGCGGCCAGCATGGAGGAGACCGCGTTGCGCAGGCCCGTTTCGTCCAGCAAGAAGACCTTCTTGCGCCCGCCGATGGTCCCGCTCTCCCCCGGCGCGGTGCCCACGCTGAGATCGGCCACCGGCCAGGAGGCGAACCCCCGGGCCAGCCGCAGCAGCTGGTCGGTCGCAAGGTCGGTGTCCATCTCCGCGGCGGACAAGTTCACCGTCCAGGCGAAGGCGGGACGGGAGGCCGCCCGGTGCAGCTGGGCGGCGGCGCTGACCAGCAGGGAACGCTCTATGCCGATGCGGCCGATCTCCCCTCCCGCATACCCCCCGTAGGTGGAGACCAGCACCACCCCGCTGCCGTCCAGCTGCACGGCTCCGGGCTCCAGCGATCCCCGCCGGGGGTCGTTGACCGCTTCCGGCAGGGTGAAGTCTATCTCCCCGTAGAGATCCACCAGGCGGGCCAGCTGGTCTTGCCGGAGCACCAGGTGGTGGTCGATAAGCATGCCGGTAACGTCCTGCAGGGCGGCGGTGGTCAGGGCAAGCCCCCCCGGCGCCCACAGCTCCGCCAGGGTCAGTTTCCCCATGCCCGCTATCTCCAGGTAGGTGGTGCGGGGGAGGAAGAGGCAGGCGGCCCTTTTGAGCCGCAGGTCCACCCGCACCAGGACCACCGTGTCCGCGACCGTGCGGATTTCTTTACCGCTGCCCTCCTGGCCCAGGACCACCACCAGGAGGTTGAAGGCGTCCCCCAGGTCGGGAGGGGTCTCGCGCACCAGCGGCGGCGATTCCGCCCCCGGCCAACCCGACCTTTCGGTGTCCTGCTCTTTTTCCCCACGCAAAAGGAAGAAGCCTGCGGCTCCCGCTCCGGCCAGCAGCACGGTTGCCAGCAGGGCCGCTGTTACCTTCCAACCCCTTGAGGATGACCCAGGCAAGGGATACCTCCTCGGGCCCGTTCCGGCAGGGGGCCAGGCGCCGCCCCCGAACGGAGCGCGGCGGTCAATCCGGTCCGTCCCCCTCGCACCCCGCACCGCAGGCGGCGGCCTCCCCGGCCGGTGCCTCCGCTTCCTCCCGGCGCCCCCGCAGGAAGATGTAGACCAGCACTGCGGTGAACAAAGCGAAGAAGAGCAGCGAGCCCTGCCAGCCCATCAGGAAGGAGAGGGAGGTGGCCAGCGTGACTATGCCCGCGGCGATGAGCACCCCCAGGAATATGAACAGGAGGGCGGGGCGGAAGGGGATGTCGAACACGAAGGCGGCGACCGCCCCCGACCAGGCGCCGGTCATGGGAAGGGGGATGGCCACGAAGAGCATCAGCGCCAGCCTCTTCCAGCGCTCGAAGGAACGGGAGTGCCGCCGGCGGGTCCTGGCGAACAGCCATTCGAAGAAGCGCCGCATCAGACGGGAATGCCGGCTGAGCCAGTCGGACACCGGGCCCAACAGCAGCAGGATGAAGGGGATGGGCAGCATGTTGAACAAGACTGCCAGAAGGGCCGATTCCCACAAAGGCAGCCCCAGGGCTTTTCCCGCGGGGATGCCCCCCCGCAGCTCCACCACCGGGAGCATAGAGAGGAGGGCCACCACCGACCAGGGAGGCAGCCCCCCCAGCTTCTCCCGCAGGCTGTCGGCCAGGCTGGGGGCCAGGGGGTGGGAGAGGAGGCCGGCGGATATCCGCCGCAGGCGCGCGCTGAGGAGGGGTAGCAACCGTTTCACCGCTCAGACCCAGGCCCAGTAATCGTAGAAGCTGCGGACCACTTCCCCCATCCACCGCCGGTCCACCACCGCGAAGGCGCAGTGGCCCCCCACCGGGTACCTCAGGACCCGCACCAGAGGGTTCCCTCGCGCCGCCTCCTGCAGGATCTTCCCCTGCTCGGGCGGCACGATGGGGTCGTCGTCTGAGTTGATGGCCAGCAAGGGTACCCTCACTTTGGACAAGTGGGCGGCGGGACTGCTCAGGTGCAGTAGTTCATCCGGGGAGACGCGGTAAAAATCGGCGCAGTGCTCCAGCAGGTACCGGCGGAAGTTGTGCCAACGCCGGGCCTCTCTCCCCAGGGTCAGGTGAAAACATCCCATGAAGAAGAGGTAGGCGCTGGCGTACGGCTCCCAGGGTCGGGGCATGGCGGAGATGAAGCTGATCTGGCTGTCGATGTCGCCGTACCCGTGCCAGGCGATGACCCCGCCGTCCAGCAGTTTCTCGGTGTCTTGCGCGGCGGCCAGCATGCAGGAGGCGGCTCCCATGGACCCTCCCATGGCGGCCACCGAGGTCACCTCGGGTAACGATTTGAGGTAGCGCGCGCAGGCCAAGATGTCCTGGCCTTCTTTCCAGCCCCCGGTTCCCGGCGCCACCGAGAGCTTCTTGCTCTCCCCGAAGAAGCGCAGGTCCAGGGCCATGGCGTTGTAACCCCAGCCGTAATAGGCCGATAGCACCACCTGCTGGCTGAACCACAGGTTCTTGCTCCCGAAGAGGCCGTGGACCATTATCAGGGCCGGCCGGGGGCGCCCGTCCCGGTGGATACCCACCACGGCGGAGAGGGGGGTCCCGTCCTCCGATCGCACCGTCAGCTGCCGGAAATCGGGGGGGTAGCGGTAGAGCTTGCCGCAGGTCGCGGGGCGCGTTTCCAGCAGCATGGGCAGCATGTCCGGCAGAGCGAAGAGCAGGGTGGAGACGGTGCCGTTGAGAGCCCGGGGGTTCATGGGTATCTCCTCGACCCTCTCCATGACCGCCGCCATGTCCCGCGGGGCGTCCTTCCTCTCCAGGCGGCGCGGATAGGCCTCGCCCTCCAACAGCTGGCGGAGCTCAGCCCGCTTCTCCCGGCGCCTGAGGTCGAACACGTTCCAGGTGGTCCGCGCCGCCGCGGGGGCCAACAAAGCCGATCCTGCCAGCGCCGCTCCCTCAGCTGCTTTCCTCATCTTTCCCGACATTCTCACCTCCGGCCAACCCCGCTATCTTAACACTTTTTTTACCCGGCGATAACGGCGGGATAAGGGCGCGGGGCGATACTCGGCATTGAGAAGGACAGCGGGTGTAGATGGACAGGCGCAAAGGTCGTTAAGGGATACAGGAAGCGGAAGACGGATACAGGAGGTGGTGAGGATGTCCGGGACCAACGGGTTCAAGCTCAGCCCCACGGTGCAGGCGGTGTTCTCCAGCATATCGAGGGGCGAGGAACCGGAGGCGGTGAGGGGGAGCATCGAGGAGGGGCTCTGGGAGAGATGCCTGGCCCGCAGGGCCCAGGGCATGGACACCTCCCAGGTGGAGAGGTTCATCAACGAGGGCCAGCTGGCGGAGTCACAGGGGCGCAGCCTCTACGCCCAGCTCATGTTCCAGATCGCCTATGAAGCCCTGCAGTGAAGGGGGCGGAGGCCGCCGGGAGCATCCAGCCCAGCGCCGCGCTCCCCGTCAGCCATCCACCTCGCAGCAGGAGGAAAGCGAGCAGGGCCAGGGCCAGGGCAGCGGCCAGCAGCACCAGAGGGAGCAGGTACCGACGCTGCCTTACCTCACCCGCAACGGTCCCCGGGTTCACGGGGAAGATGGTGTCGGGGGAGGGCAGAGAATGAAGGGGCCTCCCGCAGCTGATGCAATAAGAGGCGCGTCGGGAAGGGGCACTGTCGCCGCAGTGGAGGCAGATGGGGAGGGCCGATTCCAGGCGGTGGAGCAAAGAGTGGGGCTCCCCTTCGAACCAGCGGAAATTGACGTTATAGTACCACTTTCCACTCCGCAGCCCTATGGACCAGATGCGCCCGTACTCGTCGGCGAACTTCATGGCGTTGCAGATGACGAGGTAACGCTGCCTGTCCAGCTTCCCCCGGGAAAAGGCCTCCGCCAGGGAGCGGTGAGCCGTCTCCACTTCCTCGGGGGTGAAGGAGAGGCGAAACCCAGAGGCGTTCTCCTTATGTTTCGGGTGCGCGGGTTCAACCGCGTCCCGGCGTATCGACCTGCCACTTTCCGCCATAATCTCGACCTTTGCTCGAGTGCGCCGCGGCCCGGACGGAAGGCTGGTTAAACACCGTTCGCTCACTACTACCGCGGGCATCTCCGAAGTGATCCCTCGACCCACCTAAGACATCATAGAATATCGGCCCTTGCCCCATTACCTTTAAGGCGCAGGGGTTGTTCGTCTTCTGGATAGGTCTCATCCAGCCTTATCAATGGCGGAGTTCCAGCCGGGCATGTCCCCGTTGGTCTTTCGCAAAGGTGGCCGGGAAAAAGGAAAGAGCCCCGAAAAGGGCTCTTTCCACCAGGCGGACTGAAATGGGATCGAGTATGGTTCTGCCTCGATCTTGATATCTAAAACGTCATGGGCGGTGCTGCGGATGTTGCTGCTTTATAGGGGGGCTGCTTTCCTGGCTGCTGGGGTAGATGGCTATCTCGGCTTGTCGGCTCCGAATGATGCTTGGGGAATGCTGCTTAAGGCTGTCTTTTTGCTGGTATCCCTGGTTCTTGTCGCCCACGACGTCCTTCTCTTACCTTGCTTCTATCTCTACGATATGTCCCGGGTCCGCTGGCTTCCGGTCTTTTCAAGGTTCCGACAAACAAACAATAGAACGGCTGGTCGTTTATTACCATTCATCCCAGGTGGTATTTTTTCAACACGTTACTACTTTGGTGGTATGCTCATTCGTTCTCGCAAATGTGCAAAAGGAGGCCGGCTTCCTTTCGGGGTGGGCGGAGCTGAGAGCGGCCCCGAGGAAGGATCGGGGGTTGGCCACGAAAGGCCTTTCGAGGAAAGTTTTTCGGCGGGGATGGCCGAGGCCGGCGTAACCCGGGGAGCTGCCGGGGGGATCAGGCGGAGAGCAAGCATTGTTTAAGATGCCTGGAGTGGGGAAATATAGATAATGAAGTAAAGCGGGCTCAAGGGCCGGCGAAGGGGAAATCCAGGCCAGGGTGAGGGACGTAAAGGAGGGCGAGATGGCCACCAGGAAGATGACCAGGAGCGAAGCGGGACGGCGAGGGGGCCAGTCCACCATGAAGAAGTACGGCTCAGAGTTCTACCAGAAGATAGGACGCAAGGGCGGGAAGAAAGGCGGCAACACCACCAAGGAGAGGTACGGCATCGAGTTCTACCAGAAGATAGGACGCAAGGGCGGCCTCAAGTGAGGGATTCGTCCGGGCGCACCATGCTATAATCCCCCTGTGAATCCATGAGAGCAAGTCCGTAAAAGGGCAGGGATGAACCCGGCCCCCTTCGCAAGGAGGCATTCTTGCGTACCAGCGTGGATGTCCATAATTTCCTGCAGGACCTGGACATACCCCATGAGATGAGCAGGATCAGGACGCCCGCCCGCGGCGCGGAGCAGCTGGCGGCGCAGCTGGGCCTCCTCCCCGAACAGGTCATCAAGGTGATCTTCTTCCGTGCCGGCGAGGGCCTGTTGGCGGTATTGGTCCCCGGGGACAGCAGGGTGGATTACCAGAAGTTGAGGGCGGCCGCGGGCACGGATAGCGTAAGGCTGGCCGATTCCCGGGAGGTGCAGGACCTCACCGGTTACCTGGCAAGCTCGGTGCCGCCGGTCGGCTGGGAGAAGGGCGTGCCCTGCCTCATCGACATGCGGGCCCTGCGCGAGGACGTGGTCTATACCAGCGGCGGTGAGCCCACCGCCGTCCTCAAGATAAGGTCCTACGACCTGGTGCGGGCGGCCGACGCCGAGATCGCCGACATCATCCAGGCGGAATGATCCAGGCCACCCGCCTCTTCCTCGCTGGCCTCCTCGGCCTCGTCGCCGGCTCCTTTTCCGGGGCCTTCGGCATCGGCGGGGGCATCTTCTCAACGCCGGCGATACGCCTCATCCTCATGGAATCCCCGGCCATAGCCCTGGGGACGCCCCTCCCCCTGTGCATACCCTCCGCGGCGGTCGGGGGCCTCAATTACTGGAGGAAGGGGAAGGTGGACGAGAGGGCGGTGGCCTTCGCGGCGCCCGCGGGGGCGGCCATGTCGGTGGGGGGGGCCATGCTCACCAGCATCCTCGACCTCCACTTCCTCATGGCCCTGACCGCCACCTGCCTCCTCTACCTGGCGGTGCGCACCGTGCTCCGGGCCTGGTCCGCACCTGGCGTGGAAAAGGGTGGTTCCGCGTCCCTGCAGGGATGGAAACTATCCCTGGTGGGAGGGGCCGCCGGCTTCATCTCCGGACTGCTGGGGATAGGCGGAGGCCTGGTCATGGTGCCCGGGTTCCTGCTGTGGGCACGCATGGATGCGAAAAAGGCGCTGGGGACTTCCCTGGTGTGCATCGCCGTCCTGTCCGTGCCGGGGACGGTGGTCCACGCCTGCCTGGGTCACGTGGACTGGCCGCTCTTTTTTGCTATGGCCGCCGGGGTGATGCCCGGGTCCTGGCTGGGCTCCCGCTTCACCCTGAGGGCGAAGAGCCGCCTGGTGCTCACCCTGTTCGCCCTGCTGCTGGCGGCCACCGGTATAATATTCCTGGCATCCGAACTCCGCTACCTGATCTAAGGCGGACCGCCCGGCCCAGGGTCGGGGCGGGCCGCCGGCTCCGCGGTGCAGCGGCGAACGAAAGGGGGAGGCGCATCGAGGTTCGGCGGGTTTCCGGGGGGGAGATCAAGGCGCTCTGGAAGTATGCCCGCAGGAGCAACCTCTTCCCCAGCAGGCGCCTTTACCTCGAGTTCTTCCGCGATCTGGAGGGCAGGGCTTACCTGGCTTCCGGGGGTGCGCGGGAGGGCCTGGCCCTGCTGGGTAGGTGGAGGAAGGGCAGCGACTGCCACTGCGTCTGGTTCCTTTATGCGGGATGGGGTTCTCCTGCCGGCCTGCTGAGCTTCTCCCTCGAGGAATGTCCCCCGGGCGACGGGCAGGTCATCACCCGCATGCTGGAGGAGGGGCAGGCGGGCGTCTTCCGCGAGGCGGGCTTCGTCCCCTACCGGGAGATAGTGGTGGTGGAGGGGGACGCCTCCGGCATGCGGCGGCCCGGACGCCCCTCCGGCCTGAAGCTGCGGCGCTTCCGGGCCGGGGACCTGGAAGAGACTCTCCTGGTGGATGCGGCCGCCTTCGACCCCTTCTGGCGTCTTGATGATTGGCACCTGCGGTGCATCTCCCGTTATTGCCTGCACAACCGGGTGATCGTGGCCGAGAGCGGGGGGCGGCTGGTCGGATACTGCATAGCCGGCACCAACGGTTATTGCGGCTTCGTCCAGAGGCTGGGGGTGATCCCGGAATGCCAGGGGCGGGGGTGGGGGAGCGCCCTGCTCGGCGAGCAGGTCGCCTGGATGGGCTCCCTGGGGACCCGCATCTTCATCGTCAACACGCAGAGGGAGAACCAGCGGGCCCTCAGGGTCTACCGGGAGGCGGGCTTTGTCCGGGAGCAGGCCCCGCGCTATATTTATCGCTATGTTCGCTGAAAAAGCCGGCAGAGGGTGGGGAAGTGCCTCGCGATGCCCGAGGGCGACGATGGCGGTTTTCCTGCTGGCCCTGTCCCTGTTCCGCGGGGGGTGTCCCGAAGCCGCTCCCCCCGGAGGGGAGAAGGCGGCGCCGCAGCTCTCGGTCCGGAGAGACGCCGTTTTCTACGCGGGGGATGAGAAGGCGCGCTTCACCTTGAGCCTGGAAAATCCGGAAGAGAGGGCCCTGGAGGGAGTGGACCTCCTCTTCAAGCTATACCAGCCGTGCCGCACCCGGGAGGAACTGGCCGAGGTGCGGGAGGGGAAGAGCAGGTCCATCGTCCATTCATTCTACCTGCGCCGGGGGATGAGGCTGGAGCCGGGTAGGTCGGAGGAGGGGTTCTCCCTGGATCTGTCCTCCGTGGGCGTTTACGACGGGGCCTGGCCTTTCCGCGTGGAGCTGCTCCGGTCCGGGGAGAAGGAAGCCGAGACCCGCGGTTTCCTGCTGGTATCCCGCCTGCAGAGCGGCCTGCCCCTGCTGCTGGTGCCCCTGTGGGACGTGCACTACCCGCCGCTGCGGGATGCCCTCGGCGGGGAGCTGGACGCCTCCCTGGCCGCCGCCTGTAGCGGCAGCCCCGAGGGCAGGGGGTTCCTCTTCTCCCTTCTGCGGACCATGGAGGTGCACCACGGGGTGAGGTCGGCGTTGGCCCTTTCCGGTCAGACCGCCGAGCAGCTGGAGGGATTGGCCAGGGAGAGCAGCCCCGGTTCCTCCGGGGAAGGGGCCGTCCCGGTTCTCGAATCGTTCAAGGGACTGGTGAGCTCCGGGAGGCTGGAGCTGCTCTCCTCCACTTACGGCTACGCCGACCTGGGGCAATTGGAGGAGCTGGGCTGGCGCGAGGATCTTAAGGAACAGGTGTTGCGGGGGGGCAATTCCCTGGGGGTCCTGGTCGAGGGGAGCACTCCCCGCGGGTTCTTCCCTCCGCTATATTCCATGCACCCGGACCTCCCTGCCTTGCTGGAAGAAGCGGGCACCTCCTACACCCTGACCACCGAGACCTACGTATCCGCCTCTCCTGGGGGTAAGCAGGCCCTGGCGGAGGCGAGAGCGGGGTATCCCCTTCTTCTATCCGCCGGGGGGGGAAGAGTGTTGGAGAGCATGGTGGTGGACGCCCGTATCTTCCAGGTATTGGAGAACTGGGACGCGCAGACCGACCGGGAGGGCCTGGTGCTGGCCGACGACATCCTGGCCGAGACCCTCCTCATCCAGGGGGAGAAGCCAGCAGAGAGGCGTATTTGCCTGCTCTCTTTCCCGGATTCCTTCCGCCCCACCGGGGAGGTCCTGGACCACCTCTACCATGCCCTGGAGCTGGCTCCCTGGGTGGAGACCTCCCTCCCCCGGGAGGCACTCTCCCAGGTTTCACCCCGATCAGCCGCGGCCCTGGAGCTGGGGCGCGTGTTCGAGAAGGTCCCTCCTTACCTATCCGGGCTGGAGGAGACGAGGGAACGGCTCCTCCAGCTGCGGGATGCCCTGCAGGAGGGGGACCCCCTGAGGGAAACCTTATACGCCGGGCTTTTGGTCGGAGAGGGTGCCGACCTCTACGGAGGATACCCCGAGGGTACGGGCGGCAGCTTCCTGGAGAGCCTGCGAGGATGGGTGGAGGGCGAACTCTCGGGGATCAGAATAAGGGAGCAGGGGACCTTGACCCTTTCCGGGACCCAGGGAGAAATAACCGTGGTCGTGAGCAACATCAACACCTACCCGGTGAGGGCGCGGCTGGAGCTCTCCGCGCGGGGGGTGGATTTCCCTCAGGGCAGCTACCGGGAAGTGGTCATCGAACCGCGGGAGAACACCTTCAGCTTCCCGGTGGCCACCCGGGGGAAGGGAGGTTTCCTGGTGGATATAGGGCTATATCTCGGCGACCTCAAGGTCTCAGAGGCCACGGTGAACTTGCGGACCTCCAACATCAACACTTTAGCGATGATCTTCCTGGCGGTCGTCCTCTTCCTCATCGCCCTGGGCATGGCCTTGAGGAAGATGCGCCGATGGGGGAGGAGGGGCAAGCATGAGCGCCACTGAGTTCCCCGGTCTGCCTCCGCGGGAGGAAGAGGACCTGCCCGGGGCCGGCGATGCGCTCTCCCACGCCCGCAACGCCGCGGTGATGGCCGTGGGCACCGCACTTTCCCGGGTCACCGGCTTCCTGCGCTATGCCGCCCTGGCTTACGTACTGGGCCTGACCCTCCAATACGGCCGCACCAACCTCCCTTCCACCTACAGCCTGGCCAATTCCATCCCCAACATGATCTACGACCTGGTCATCGGGGGCATCTTGGCCTCTCTCTTTATCCCCGTCTTTGTGGAATACCTCTCGACCCGATCCCGCGAGGAGGCCTACCACGTGGCCAGCTCAGCCACCAACATCAGCATGCTGATCCTGTTGGCGGTTACGGTGGCCGGCGTGCTGGCCAGCCCCCTGATAATCCGCCTGATGACCGCCTTCGGTTCCTACGGGGCGGACCAAGCCGGCACCCATGCGCTGAGGGACCAAGCATCCTTTTTCCTGCGATTCTTCGTCCCCCAGATAATCTTCTACGGCATGGCGGCGATCTTCGGCGGGCTGCTTAACTCGCACCGCCATTTCACGGCACCCGCCTTCGCCCCCATCCTCAACAACCTGGTGGTCATCGTCACGGTGGCGCTCTTCGCGGCCCTCCCGGGGGCGCGGGATGACCGGCTGCACCTGGTGGTGCTGGGAGTGGGGACCACCCTGGGGGTGGCGGCGCAGGCGCTGGTGCAGATCCCCGCCCTGCGCAGGTACGGGGTCAGGTGGAAGCCGGTGTTCGATTTCCGCCATCCTGCCATCCGCAAGATCGGGCGCCTGGCCCTCCCCTTGCTGGGATACATCTTCCTATGGCAGGTGGGGACCTGGTTCGTGTTCGCCCTGGCGGTCCAGGAGGACGGAGGAGTCCCCTCCTACCAGTACGCCCAGCTCTTCTTCCAGCTGCCCTACGGAATCTTCGCCGTTTCCGTGATAACCGCACTCTTCCCGGGGATGAGCGAGAGATCGGCCCGGCGGGACTGGGAGGGCTTCCGGGGGGATTTGGGCATGGGCATACGGGCCACGCTGGTGGCCATCCTGCCTTGCGCGGTGCTGTACCTCCTCCTCAACCGGCAGATGATCACCTTCCTGCTGCAGCACGGTTTCTTCAAGGCGGGCGACACCGTCCTGCTGTCCGGGGTCCTGCTCCTATTCTCCCTGGGGCTGGTGCCGTACTCGGTGGACATGCTCCTCACCAAGGGTTTTTACGCCATGCAGGACACCCGCACCCCCATGATCATCAACTGCTTCGTGGTCGCGGTGAACATGCTGGCTAACTACTTCCTGTTTCACCTCATGGGGGTGAAGGGCCTGGCCCTGGGGTTCACCATCGCTTACTTTTTCTCCATGCTCTTGGACGGCACGGTGCTGCGGCACCGCCTGAAGAGGCTGGGGGGTAGGGCCATCGCCTCCACGGCGGTCCGGGCCGCCGCCGCCGCAGCCTGGATGGCCTTGGTCATCTTCGGCTCCCTGAGGCTGGTGGATGCGGGTTTTCCCGGAGGCGGCCTCGCGGCGGAGTTCCTGCGGCTGGCCCTGCCGGCGGCGCTGGGAGTGATCGCTTACCTGGCCGCCGCGCATCTTTTGAGGATGGGGGAATTGGAGGTGCTGAGGCAGGCGGCGGGGCGCATCCTGCAGCGGTTCCGGAGCTCGAAGGCCTGAAGGTGGGAAGGTAGGGGCGTCGAAGGTTATAATCGGTAATCGGGTCGCGGGCAGGAACGGACCCCTGGGAGGAAGGAGATGGATCCGCCCCTGAACGGCGCTCGCGGCGCACGGAGCCGAGCACCGGGAGCGCGGGGTGGGCAAAAGGCCCACGGGAGTTGGTGGCTGGGAAAGGGGGAGAGGATGCGCGAAGCGGAGATAAAGGGGATTATGGGGTTTCTGCGGGACCAGAGGGGTCAGGCCATGGGCCTCATCCTCAAGCTGGGTCTCGCCGCCATCGTCCTGGCGATCGCCATCACCCAGGTAGCCCCGGTCATTTTCAACCGGATCCAGGTCGGCAAGGTGGCCAAGGACGCGGCCTTCGAGGGAGCGGTGGCCTACAAGAACTCCCGGGGCGACATCAACGCCGCCCGCAAGGCGGCCCTCAAGGTAATCGAGGACCAGGACGCCCGCCTGGTGGGGGACATAGCGTTGGTGAAGGACGAATCGGGACGCCAAGCGGTCTCGGTTACCGTCCGCAAGATCAGGCGCACCTGGCTCTTCTACCACGTCGATTTCCTGGCCCATTACATCGAGGCCTCGGCCACCGCCCAGGAGACCATCAACTGGTGAGGGGCAGGCCGGGAAAGATGCCCTGGGATGGGGATGGACAGATCCCCCTTGAGGGGGCTTTCAGGAAAAGGCTAGGTCCCGAGTCCCCCGGGCTGCTCTCCCTGCCAGGCCGATACCTTTTTGCGGCGTGCTCAGAACGAAGGCGCCTGCGGCCGCTACGCCGGTATCTCCGCCGGGCGGATGAGGACGATGTGGTTCTTGTTGATGTTGGCGAAATCCGACTGGAAGATGTGCCTGCCGGTGGAGAGCTCATAAGCCTCCACCGCGGTCAGGGCGAGGAAGGACTGGGCCTCCCGGGCGGTCATGATGTCGGTGAGTCGGGCCCCTGGAAAGATGTGGATATCCGCGACGATGCGGTGATTGGTTGTGTAGATCTCCACGCGCAACTTCTCCTTCGGGGCCTTCATCTTCTTTCCTCCCGCTCATCCGGGCACATGCGCCTAACTCCACCCATCCAGAACGGTATTTCTACGCCGGCCACCCGATGACCTTCATGTGCCCCGAAAAAGGCGGATGATCAGGCAGAGCGCCGCGCCACTCATTCGTAGCGCAGGGAAGTGATGGGGTCGAGGCGCGCCGCTTTGACGGCCGGGTAGACGCCGAAGAAGATGCCCACCCCCCCGGAGAAGGTGAAGGCGAGGGCGATGGCCCACAGGGTCATCAGGTTGGGGATGTCGAAGATCCGGCTGAAGACGGTGGCCCCCGCCCAGGCCAGGGCGATCCCGATGACCCCACCCACCAGGCTGATGATGGTGCTCTCCAGCAGGAACTGGAACATGATGTCGCGGGTCTTGGCGCCGATGGCTTTGCGGATGCCGATCTCCCGGGTGCGCTCGGTAACCGATACCAGCATGATGTTCATGATCCCGATGCCCCCCACCAGCAGGGAGATGCCGGCGATGGCCCCCAGCAGATAGGTGAGGATGCTCAGGATGGATTCGGAGAAAGCCACCAGGTCCTCCTGGGTTATCACCGTGAACTCGTAGTCTTCCAGCCCTTCCTCCAGGAGGATGTCAGCGATGAGCGTCTGCGCCGCCCGCACCCCCTCCTGGTCGGGCGACTGCACCAGGATGTTGTCGGCCCGGTTCTTCCCGAAATAGCGGCTCATCTTGCCGTAGGGTATCCAGACGATATCGTCGTTGTCGATGAAGAAGGTGGCTCCTTTGGGGGCCGTGACTCCCCGCACAGTGAAACGGTGACCACTGATGGTCAGCTGCTTGCCCAAGGGGTCTATCTCGCCGAAGAGGGCCTGGGCGACACTGGGTCCGATGACGCATACGTCCCGGCCCATCTCCAGCCGGCTGAAGAACTCCCCCTCGGCCATGGAGTAGCCCCTCACCGAGAGGTAATGCTCGTTGGTCCCCACCACCCTGGTGAAGTGCTCGCGGGAGCCGTAACGCATGCTGCGGGTGTCGATGAGGATGGGGGAAACTTGATAGCCGGGAGGCAGCTTCGCCTGGAGGACCCCGGCCAACTCCGGACGGAGCATGTTTATCTGCGCCCCTATCCCCCCGCGGAACTCGGAGGGATCCTTGCCTATGCTCGAACTCAGGTCTATTTTCCCCGGGACCACCACCAGCAGGTTGGACCCGATGGCCTGGATGGATGACCCTATTTCCCCTCTGGCCCCCAGGCCCAGCGAGACCATCATGATCACTGCTCCCACGCCGATGATTACGCCGAGCATGGTGAGGAAAGAGCGCAGCTTGTTGGCGCGCAGGGAGACCAGGGACATGCGCAAACTCTCCAGAAGGGTCAAGTACCCGACCCCCGTTCCTCTGACCCTTTCCCTTCGAAAGCGGTCCCACCGCCGCGGACGGTGCCATCCCGCGGGGCGCGCTGTCCTCGCCGGGCGCGTGCCCCCGCTCCCCTGTCTCCGCCCTGTTCCTCAGCCGGGGAGAAGTTCGGGCCCGGCCCGGGCGGCGGAGCTTCGTTCTCCAAGGCGGCCACCTCGCCCCCGCTCGCCTCCGCGGGTTCTTCCCGGCCGAGGTCATCCCCGCCGTGGTTCGGGGTCGGCAGGGCTTCGAGGGAGGGGCCCGCAGAACCGCCGGTCGTCTCCTCCCCCACCACCAAACCGTCCCGGATGTGGACGATGCGTCCGGCGTGCTCGGCCACCGCGCGGTCGTGGGTCACCAGGATGAGGGTGATGCCCTGCCGGTTCAGCTCCTCGAGGATCCGCATCACCTCGGCTCCTGAGCGGGAGTCGAGGTTGCCGGTGGGCTCGTCCGCCAACACCAGGGAAGGATGGTTGATGAGGGCGCGGGCGATGGCAACCCGCTGCTGCTCGCCCCCGGACAGCTGGGAGGGGAAGTGGTTGAGGCGGTGGCCCAAACCCACCATCTCCAGGGCCTCCTGGGCTCTGCGGCGCCGTTCCCCCCGCGGCACCCCCGCGTAGAGCAGGGGGAGCTCCACGTTGATCACCGCCGGTGTTCTCGCCAGCAGGTTAAAGGACTGGAAGATGAAGCCGATCTTGCGGTTGCGTATCTCCGCCAGCTCGTTGTCGCGAAGGTCGCTCACGTCCATGCCGTCCAGGAGTACGGTTCCCTCGGTGGGACGGTCCAGGCACCCGGTGATGTGCATGAGGGTCGATTTTCCCGAGCCGGAAGCCCCCATGATGGAGACGAACTCACCTTGCCTCACCTCCAGGGATACCCCCCGCAGGGCCTGCACCTCCACCCCGTCCATGCGGTAGGTCTTCTTGACCCCGCGGATGCTCACCACCACCGGGCCTTTATATTCGCGTTCCCGTTCAATGCTCATGCGCGCTCACTTCCCGGGATCCGCTGCCCCTTCCGGGAAAACCTCACTTTCCCGAAGGGGAGCGTGTGGCCTCAGAGGCGGTCGCCCTCCTTCACCTTGGAGGCGCCCTCCATCACCACTTTCTCGCCGGGCTCCAGCCCGTCCACGATCTCCACCATGTCCTCGGCCTCCAGGCCCGTCACCACCTCGCGCCTCCTGGCCACGCCCTTCTCCACCACATAGACATAGGCCTCCTGCCCCGACCGGAACACGGCGGCCTGCGGTACCACCACCACCCCGCTCCGCGAGGAGGCCTCGATGTCCACGGTGGCGTTGAAACCGATCTTCAGGGGGATGTCGCTGCGGTCCAGCTGGATGGTCACGGGGAAGACGGTGGTCCCCGTGGACCCGCTTTTGCCCTTGGCGCCGACCTGGGTCACCGTCCCCCGGAAGACGCGGTCGGGGTAGGCATCCAGGACGACCTCGGCGCGCTGTCCCTTCCTCACCTTGATGATGTCGGCCTCCTCCACTTCCGCCGAGACCTTCATCTCGTGCAGATCGACGATGCGGAAGGCCGCCTGCCCCGCCTGCATGCGGGTTCCCGGGGCCAGCTCCTGCTCGGGGAAGAGGCCGGAGAGCAGGCCGCTTAGGTCGCCGCCCATGGTCATCCCTCCCAATGCCCCCAGGCTGCCCGCGAGGGAACCAAGGCTGCCGGACAAGCTGCCCAGGAGGTCGGTGGGTACTCCCGATGAGGGGGGCTGGAAGACCACCGCCCCCGCCATGGGAGCCACGATACGGGGCTCGTCCCGGGCCGCCCGGGCCTGCTCGTTCCGCTGGGCTGCGAGGCGCTTGCGCTCGCGGTCTGCCGCCGCCGCGCTGGAGGGATATCCGCTGGGGGAGGGCACCTGCGGGGCCACTCTTTGGTTCATGGCTTCGAGGTACTGCTTTCTCTGCGCCTGCACCAACTGGATGACCTGCTGCTGCATCTCCGGGGGCAGGAAGGCGGCCAGGGTGGGGACGAGGTCGAAGAAGGTCAGGGCCAGCCCGTCCACCTGGGACTGCAGTGAAGCGAAGCTATCCACGGCTCCGGACATCGCTTCGTAGGAGACGATGGAGTTGTTCCACATCCCGGACATGATGTCCCCGAGGGAAGCGGCGTTGAGGTAGTCGGCATAAGCCTGCTCCGCCTGCTGCTCCAGGTCGGCCGCCTGCAGCGTGGCTAGGACCTCCCCCGCCTCCACCTCGTCGCCGTCGGATACCAGTAGTTGGTCGATTATGCAGCTGGAGCGGCAGACCACGTCCACGGCCGCGGACGGCTCCAGGGTTCCCACCGCGGATACCAGCAGGGTCAGGTCGCCGCGGACGGCCTCGCCCACCTTCACGCCCGGGATGCCCCGGTTTCCGCAGCCGCCCAGGTTCAACCCCAATATCACCGGGAGCAGCAGGCAGGCCGAGAGGGTCGCGACAGCCTTCTTTCTCGGGGTCATGGCTCACCTCCATCGCTCTCTCGCGCTGCCCCCCCGCCGTCCGCGGCGAGGGCCATCCCGTACTTGGCCAGGAGTTTCACGAGGGCCTCGATATCTCCTTCCTCCATGCCCTGCAGGCGCAGGGAGAGATTCCTGACCCTGTCCCGGTGTATCTCGCGCATCACTTCCTCCCCCTTTTCGGTGAGGCGGGCCCGCACGACGCGCCGGTCGCGGTCGTCCCTGAACCTCTCCACCAGGCCACTGCGGTGGAGCCGGTCGACGATGCCGGTCACCGTCCCCAAGGCCAGGCCCAGCTCCTCTGCCAGCTCCTTCATCATCAGCGGCCCCTCTTCCAGAACCGCCAGGGCGAAGAACTGGGGGAGGGTCAGGGAGAACCGGCTGATGCGCCTGTATTCCAGGTTGCGGGCGGAGCGCACCAGCCCCGGGAGCAGGGCGTCGAAAGCCTCTGCGTAAGCGACGGCCTTTTTCTTCTGCATCGGCATCCTCTCTTTCGCGGAGAAGCCGGTAGGCTGCGACACCGCTCCTCCTCTGCCAGTTGCTTTGCATAACGAATATTTTTACCTGCAAAGAAGGATAAACCCCGGGGGCGAACCGGTCAACTTGGCCCAGAAGCGGACCCGCCGGATGGGCTCTATTCGACGGGTGATTGGAGCATTGGCACCAACAACCTCGCTCAGGGGGGTGCTACGGGTAGGCCGGGAAGGGGCCCGGAGATGAACAGGTTGAAATTGTAGGCGGCGGCGCAGAAGAAAGCGACGCCGCAGACGAACGCGCCCAGCAGGATGAAGGTGGCCAGGCGCCCCCAGCCGCGCGGGGGAGCCAGCAATCCGGCCACCAGGAGCAACAGCCCCGCCCCGCTGATCAGCCAGATGGAGGGGGTGAGGGAGGGCTGCGAGAGCGTCCCGGAGCCGGAGGCGACGGCGCCCCCGAAGAAGATGACCCGGAATCCCAGCGGCCTGGCCAACTCCAGGCCCTGGGCCCGCAGCGGCAGCAGGCCCTGGAAGGAGAGGTAGGCGAAGGGGAGGGCGGAGAGCCACCCGGCCAGGGTGAACATGGGCCCCCGCCCAACCCTCAATATCAGGAAGAGGAGGGCCAGCCCCAGGGCCACGGAGGCCACCAGGCCCACGCTGAGCCACTCGGTGCCCGCATAAGGCAGAAGGCCCGGCCCCCCCGGGCGGTTCACTCCCTGGTAGGAGAAGAGAGAGAGCCCGGTGCCCTCCGACCAGTCGAACAGCGGGCTCACCGCCGCACCCAGGCCGAGGACGGAGAGGAGGGCGAGCGCATCGGCCGGGCCGAAGCCCCTGGCCGTTCCGGTCCTCCTCGCCCGCCCTAAAGCGGCCGCGGCGGATGCGTCCGCTTGCGAGGTGCGGGTGACCACCACCACGGGTGGGGGAGGGGGGAGCGTGGTCGAGGAGGGAGGGGCCGCGGCGGCGGGGGGAGGCGCAGTTGCGGGCGCGGACGGGATCTCTGCCGCGGACGCGGTCTGCCGACCTCCGGTCAATATCGCGGGGAGGCGGGAACCGCACTCCTGACAATAGAGGTTGGAGGGGGCATTGCGGGCGTAGCACTCGGGGCATACCACTCCCAGGGGAAGAGCCGAGGTTACCTTGCTCTGCGGGCCTTCGATGGGGGCCAGCGGGGTGGTGGGGCGCTCCGAGGGTGAGACCGCCGTCCGGTCTCCCGGAGGTGCGGCAGGCGCGGTGGATTGGACTCCGGGGGGAGCAGAGACGCTCTCCGGGGCGGCACTCACCTTCTCGTCAACGGGGGTGAGAGGGGGTGGGGGCGGAGGTGTCGGCGGGTTGGGAGGAGGGGACGGGATGGCTGCCGCCTCCGGCGCGGTCGGCGCCGCGGGAACGGGCATTTGGGGTGATGCCGGCTGCGCCGTTGCGGCCGACCCTGCCGGTCGGTCCGTGGGAGGTGGGGGGGAGGGCGCCGCCGGTCCAGCGGGCTTCGCAGCAGAAGGGGTAACGGGCCTCGTGGGGGGTGGCGGGGCCTCTTTCGGACGAGAGCCGGCCCCTGGAGGAGGGACGAAGAGGGGGGCTTCAGTCGGAGTGGGGCCTGCGGCCAGGGAGGGAGTGACGGCAACGGCGGTCCCGGGAAGCGGGGACGGCGGCTGCGCCGCCTGGGAGGCGGGGGTCTCCTTGATGAGGCGGGGGGGCGGGGTAGGTTCAGGGGTCAGGGAAGGACCCGGGGCGGTTTCTTGACCAGGATGCGATCCCGCCTCCGCCAGCCTGCTGCCGCAGGACATGCAGAAGACGGCCCGGTCGAGGTTCTCCTCACCGCAGGCGCCGCACCTCTTCATCCTCTCCATCCTCCTCCATCACCGTATTTTCTACCAGCCGCGCTCCATGTCCTTTATCCGCAAAAGCGACGTGGAGGACCCATTTCGCCTTGCCCGCGCTCCCGTCGCTCCGCTCACTGGAACGGCGGCTCCAGGTGCTCAGGGGATCAAAGGAACCAGCAAAGCCAAAAAGTTGTTGACAGCATGGGCGGCCGCGGGCGCCGCCAGGTTGCCCGAATACTCGTAGAGCAGGCAGAAGACGGCGCCCAGGGCCAGCCTTCCCGGTATCCCATAGAGGCCGAAATGGACCAGCGAGAAGAGGAAGGAGTCGAACAGGACGGCGGATGCCAGGGACATGCGTCCGCGCATGGCTGGGTAAAGGTATCCCCGGAAGTAGACCTCCTCGCAGAAGGGAGCCAGCAGCAGGACCACCAGGACGGTCACCACCAGGTCCCACGCGTTGGGGACCTCGGAAGCCCTTATCTCCAGCAGGCCCCTCAACCAGCGGTCCAGCCAGCCCCACCCTCCCATGATCCGGGTGGTCAGGTTGAGCAGGGCGAAGTTGAGGCCGAAAGCAGCTGCGCCCGCCAGCGCTCCCCCGAGCAGCGAGAATACCAGACCTTCTCTGCGCCAACCCAGCATGCGCAGGGGCCTACCCCATCTCTTCAGCTGCAGGGCCGTGAAGGCGAGGAGAACGCCGTAGAGCAGCAGGGATATGAGCAGGGCGGGGGTCCCCCAGCCGAGCCCCCCGCCCTGGTTGACCAGCCAGGTCACCCAGACCATGAGGAGCAGGGGCAGGGGCAGGAAAAGCACCCCCGGCCACGGGCTCCAAGGAACCCTCTCCGCCACCGCTCCGCCCGCGCTGACGGGCTCCTCGGCCGGACGGTCCCGCACCTCCGGGCCCCTCCCCGCTCCCCTCATCCTGCCCGGGGAGGAGGGCGCGGGCGAGAGGAAGGCGTGGCAGTCGGGGCACAGCGCGCCACCCTCGCCCTCCCTCAGGCAGCGCCGGCACAGCGGCGCCGCGCAGGACGAGCAGATCTCCACCGCGGGCCTGCCCGGGTGAAAGGCGCACTCCCCAGCGGCGGCTGAGTCCATACCACCCTCGGTCGCCGTGCCGGTACGGTCCCCGTCCCAGGTAATTCGGGCGGGCGCGAATTCTTCCCCGCTGCAGTGGGGGCATAGGGCCCCCTCGGCTCCCACCCGGAGGCATTCGGGGCATACCGCCTCGCCGCAGCGAACGCATACGGCCGCCGCCCGGCGCTGCGGATGGTAGGCACAGCGGCTCCTCCGGTCACCCGCCCCTTCGGGTCTTTTCTCCAGGTCCCTCGACCTCCTTTCCCATCCTCCCGAACGCGATACCCCGGGGCAGGCCCCCTCAGAGGGACAAGAGCACCGCCAGGGCCAGCAGGTTGTTGAAGGAGTGGGCCAGCATGCACGGCCACAGGGACCCGCTCCGCTCGTAGAGGACGGCGAAGAGGGCCCCCAGGAAGAAAAGGGAGGGAAGCCCCTCCCACTTGAAGTGGAGGAATGAGAAGACAGCGGCGCTGGCCAGCGTGGCCGCCGCTTTCCCCCAGCGATTCCGCATGGAGGTGTACAGGACGCCACGGAAAAAGAGCTCCTCGCAGAAGGGGGCCACCAGGCAGGCGGATATGAACACCAGGACCAGCCAGGGGCCGCGCAGGCGGGCCAGGGTCAGGGCGTCCTGGGACTGGAGGTGCCGGCCGCCCAGGAGCCGGGCCGCCTGGCTGAGGAAGAGGAAGATGAGGAGGTTGCCGGCGGCTCCCAGCAGGCCCGTAAGCGCTCCCCAGCCCCAGACCCGCATTCCCTCCACCGGGACCAGCCCCAGGCCCCTCAGCCCCCCCCGGCCTTTAGTCAGCCGGGCTGCCCCTCCAACCAGGAAAGGGGCCAGGACCAGGCAGTACGCCGCATAGGCCAATTTGGCCGTGCCTCCCTGGTCTGCGCGGAAGGCCGAGGCGAGCAGGGCCACCGCGGAATAGTAGGTCATGAAGGCCAGGGCCAGCACAGCCAGGGAGGCGCCCACTTCCGGGGGCGAGAAAGCCGCGGCGTCGTTTACCCGGGATCCCTTCCTTCCCGACGCGTCGCCGTTGCTCCCAGGATCGATTTCCGTGTTTCGGCCCTCCGCCGCTCCCCCGCTCTTAGGTGTCCTAAGAGGGCAGGCCCGCCCAGAGCTCGGCTATCTGCACCGCGTTCAGGGCCGCCCCCTTGCGCAGGTTGTCCGCCACCACCCAGAAGTTGAGGGCGTTGGGATGGAAGAGGTCGGCGCGGATCCTGCCCACGAAGCAAGGGTCCTTCCCCTCCGCGTTGAGGGCCAGGGGATAGAGGTTGCGCTGGGGGTCGTCCTCCACCACCACCCCGGGCGCCTCCCGCAGGATCTGCCTGGCCTCCTCCGCGTTCACCGGATTCTCGAACTCGGCGTAAACGGACTCGGAGTGACCCACGCGCACCGGGACCCGCACGGTGGTGGCGGTCACCGGGAGGTCCGGCAGCCCCATGATCTTCCGGGTCTCCCTGACCATCTTCCATTCCTCGCGGGTGTATCCCTCCTCTTGGAAGACGTCGATGTGGGGCAGGCAGTTGAAGGCGATGGGATGGGGATAGACCTCCACCGGCCCCTCGGTCCCCTCGAGCCAGCTCCTCAACTGGTTCTCCAGTTCGACCAGGGCCCTCCGCCCGGTCCCCGATACCGACTGGTAGGTGGACACGATGACCCGGCGCAGTCCCCAGCGGTCGTGCAGGGGCTTCAGGGCCACCACCATCTGGATGGTGGAGCAGTTGGGGTTGGCGATGATGCCCCGGTTCCCGGCCACCTCACCCGGGTTGACCTCCGGCACCACCAGGGGCACGTCGGGTTCCAGGCGGAAGGCGCTGGAGTTGTCCACCACCAGGGCCCCCGCCCGCACCGCCTCCGGCGCGAAACGGAGCGAAACCGAGGCGCCTGCGGAGAAGAGGGCCAGGTCCACCCCCTCGAAGGAGCTTTCCTCCAGCACCTCCACCTCGACCTCCTCGCCCCGGAAAGCCAGGCGCCTTCCCCGGGAACGGGGGGAGGCCATGAGGCGCAGTCTCGCCACCGGGAAGCCGCGTTCCTCCAGGATGAGGCGCATGGCCTCGCCCACCGCTCCGGTGGCTCCCACTATGGCGACGTTGTATTCCTTGCCCATCCTTTCTGCCTCTTCCTCTACGTACCCTGTCAATACAGTGCCCCGGGCCCTTCAGTCGTGCTGCACCATGCCGCGCTCCAGGTCGAAGCGGCGGTGAATGGCCTTGACCGCCCGCTCCACCTCCGCCTTCCTGACGACGCAGCTTATCTTGATGGAGGAAGTGGAGATCATCTCGATGTTGATACCTTCCTCCGCCAGCGCCTCGAACATGTCCGCCGCCACCCCTGGGTGGGTCTTCATGCCCGCCCCCACCAGGCTCACCTTGGCGATGTCCTCGTCGCAGTCGTAGGAGCGGGCGTCGAGTTCCTCGGCCACCACCGCCAGGATGTCGCGGGCGCGGGGGAGGTCATCGACCCCCAGGGTGAAGGTTATGTCCGTCTGGGCGTTGTCGCTGACGTTCTGGATGATCATGTCCACGTTGATGTTGGCTTCGGCCAGCCGCCGGAAGAGGTGGGCGGCGATGCCCGGGCGGTCGGGCACCCCTTTCAGGGTGACCTTGGCCTCCCCGGTGTCGTGGGTCACCCCGCTGATCACCGCCTTCTCCATGCGCTCGGGCTCGTCGCGGATCCAAGTGCCCTCGCTGTCGGTAAAACTGGACCTCACGTGAATCACCACCCCGTAATTCCTGGCGAACTCGATGCTGCGCAGCTGCATCACTCGGGCCCCCGTGGCCGCCATCTCCAGCATCTCGTCGTAGGAGATGCTGTCCAGCTTGCGGGCTTCCGGCACCACCCGAGGATCGGCGGTGAAGACCCCCTCCACGTCCGTGTAGATCTCACAGAGATCGGCCTTCAGGGCCGCGGCCAAGGCCACCGCCGTGGTGTCCGAACCCCCCCTGCCCAGGGTGGTGATGTTGTTGTCCAGGGATACCCCCTGGAAGCCCGCCACGATGACCACCTTCCCCGCGGCCAGCTCCTCCAGGATGCGCTCCGCCTTGATGTCGATTATCTTGGCCTTGGTGTGGGCGTTGTCGGTGACTATCCCCACCTGGGCACCGGTGAAGGAGATGGCGTCCTGCCTCAAGCTGTGCATGGCCATGGACAGCAGGGCCACCGAGATCTGCTCGCCGGTGGCCAGAAGCATGTCCATCTCCCGCTCCGGCGGCCGCTCGCAGATCTCCCTGGCCAGGCCCACCAGCCGGTCGGTGGTGTCCCCCAGGGCGGAGATGACCACCACCACCTGATGACCGCTGTTTCTGGTATCGGCCACCCGGCGGGCCACCCGCTTGATCTTTTCCGTGTCGGCGACCGAGCTGCCGCCGTACTTCTGCACGATCAGGGACATATCTCCACACCGTCCCGCATCCCGATGAGGACCCCCGGAACCTTTTCCGGGAGGCGGCTCCATGAGAACCTATTCTAACAGAGGGCGGGGGACTTGAAATGGCATCGGACGCAGCGGTCGATGGACTGACCCTTCCCCCGGGAGCTGACCCCGCTCCCTCACACCTCGCATCGGCCGCGCAGGGCGCGCCCCAGGGTAACCTCGTCCGCGTATTCGAGGTCGCCTCCCACCGGCAGGCCGCTGGCGGGCCGGGTCACCTTCACCCCCAGGGAGCGCGCCCCCTCGGCGATGTAGAGCATGGTGGCCTCACCCTCCACGGTGGGGTTGGTGGCCACTATCAATTCCCTGACCCCCTCGTCCCGCAGGCGGCGCATCAGCTCGGGGATGCGCAGCTGCTCCGGGCCGACGCCGTCGATGGGGGAGATGGCCCCGCCCAGAACGTGGTACAGACCTTTGAACTCCCCGGTGCGCTCGACGGAGATGACGTCGCGGGCTTCTTCGACCACGCAGATGACGGAGGGGTCGCGCCGCGGGTCGGCGCAGATGCGGCAGAGCTCGCCCTCGGAGAGGTTGAAGCAGCGGGCGCACTGGCGCAGGGTCCTCTTCATCTCCAGCAGGGCGGCGGCCAGTGACTCGACCTCCGCCTCGGGCACCTTGACCAGGTGGAGGGCCAGCCGCTGCGCCGACTTGGGGCCGATGCCGGGGAGCTTGGACAGCTCGGCGATGAGCTTCTCCACGGGCGCCGGATAGGACAAGGCGAACGCTCCCCTTTAGGTCAGGCCGGGTATCTTCATGCCCCGGGTGAAGGCGCCCAGGCGTTCCTCGGCCAGCTCCCGCGATTTCCGCAGGGCGTCGCTCACCGCTGCCAGCACCAGGTCCTGCAGCATCTCCACGTCCTCGGGGTCAACCACCTGGGGGTCGATGGTCACCTGGAGGACGTTCTGCTGGCCGTCCGCGATCACCTTTACCATCCCCCCGCCGGCTGTGCCCTCCACCCTCTCCTCCGCCAGGGCTTCCTGAGCCTCCATCATCTGCCGCTGAAGCTTCTGTGCCTGCTTCATCATCTTCTGAAAATTACCGTTCACCCACCATCACCTCGCCATCCTCAAGCAACACCGGCCTTTAGCCGGATCCCTCACTCGTGGAGACGCTCGCCCTCCGGCGGGGGGAGCTGGATCTCCTCGACCACCTCGGCTCCGTCGAAGACATCGGTGACCAAGCGCACCAGGTGCCTTTCCATGCCCTCCCGGCCTTCGCGGCCCCCCTGGGGCTTCCGCTGCCGCGGCGAGGGGCCTCCCTTTTTACTCTCACCCTTGCTTTCTGGCGGGGGGGAGGCGCCGGGGGTCTCCCCCCCGGAGGAGCCGTCCCCGCCGGGACCGGGGGCGGCCGCCGCTGCCTCATGCTCATCCGCCCTTTCCGACCGCTGCTCTTCCCTACCGGCGCGCACTTCCCGAGGGGGCGCGCCGATGTCCGCTTGGGGGGAGGGCTTGGCCCTGCCTCCCCCGGGCTCCTCCGCGCCCCTGGGAGGGGATGCCGCCCCCCTGCCCGTCTCCAGGTACGGCTTGAGCTTGAGGTCGGCGTGGAAGACCTCACGCAGGCACTGCTCGATCATCGCCCGCACCGGTTCCTCGGCCACCTTCTCGAAGGAGAGGCGGGCGTCGGGATGGAAACGGAGGAAGACGACACCGCCCTTCACCGCCGCCGGGTAGCCGTAGGAAAGCGACATGCTCACCGGCAGGCTCCTCTCTTTGACCCTCTCCTTCAGCCGGGACCAGCCCCTCTTCACCGCGGATATATCAAGGGCGGCAGGAGTACCTGCGGCTGCCGGGGTGGCCTCCGCCGGCCGCCGCGCCTCAGAAGGTTCCCCGCCGCCCGCCGCGGTGGGCAGGTCCGTTTCCGCGGACTCATCCTTCCCGGCTTCCCCGTCTGGTTTTTCCTGACCGGAAGAAGACTGTACAGGCGGAATTTTCGATTTGTCGGGGGATAAAGGGGAGGCAGGCGTCCCGGCCCCTGCCGGGGAAGGGGGGACCGGTGCAGGAGCGGACCGGGAAGGCGTCAGACCCTGCCGCTCCAGCAGCAGTTCCTCCAGCTTCTCCTCCAGCCTCTCCAGGCGCAGGGCCAGGGCCTCCACGCTCATCTCCATCTCCGGCCGCACCAGCCTGATCAACCCCATCTCCAGCACGGTCCGGGGGTTGTTGGACTGCCTCATCTCCTCCGCCGTTTCCTGGAGTATCCTCAGGTAGCCCG